>Ga0180219_1001160_pt1 | contig 18002 bp, 21 predicted proteins | sample eDN3rd30CBELigMG_FD_151338 | JGI IMG/M metagenome (GOLD analysis project Ga0180219, IMG submission 151338) | Enriched Miracle-Growth compost microbial communities from Emeryville, California, USA - eDNA 3rd pass 30_C BE-Lig MG (version 2)... ...
CTCGTCATCGGCATGGGCTCGGCGGCGGCGCAGACCGTGACGCGCGATGACGCCATGCGGGCAGCGATCCACCCGGTTGGTGACGCGAAGACCTTGCAGGCCTGGCTCTCGCGTGTTCCGATGACGCGCGACTTTCCCGACGACTTCAATGCGACCCTGCGCGGGCATGGCGCTGCGTTCGTCCTCGAGATGACGACGGCGCCCGGCTGCATTCCCTGCGGCGACCTCTGGACCAAGCTGACGGCGCTCGGAACGCGCTATGGCTGGCAGGTCCGCACGATCAGCGGCCAGGAAGCCATGATCCGGTCGGGCCGCCTGGGCCTGCCCTGGGTGGGACATCCGGTCGCGTGGGTGAGGCCGGTCGCCGACGACTCGCGTGTTGTGCCGGTCGCGATCGGCACCGATCATTCGCCCAATCTGGCCCGCAATCTCTATCTGGCCGCGAAGATGCTGACGGGAGTGAGGCCCGCCGTCGGCGTCAGGGCCATGTCCAAATTCACCGGCATCGTGGGGCTGCCGGCGACCCGTGCGGGAAGGCGCTGAGCAATGGCGGCCTCAATCCTTCCAGCCTCATCTCCAATCGTCCGGAGTCCGCCATGTTCGCTTCCCATCGCGCTGCCGTCCGCGCACTGATCACTTTTGTCCTGGCCACGCTCGTCGCCGCGGCTCCCGCCCACGCGCAGAGCTGGGCGGAAAGCTGGTTCGATAATGTGACCTATACGTCGCCGGGCAGCTTCGCGGACCAGACGCGCGGCTACATCACGGCCGGTGGCATGTCGGGCCGTGTCGATGTCCACAACGACTATCTCATGTCGGTCAGCCTGCCCAAGGTCCGCGCCGGCTGCGGCGGCATCGACATGTTCCTGGGCGGGATGAGCTTTCTGGATCCCGATTACCTCGTCCAGAAGCTGGAAAGCATCCTGCAGGCCGCGCCTGCCGTGGCGTTTCAATATCTGCTCGAAACGCTCGACGAGAAGATGGGCAACATCATCTCGAAGATGGAGGCGGCGACCAATTTCCTGAACTCGATCCAGGTCAACGACTGCCGCCTCGCCAACCGCATGGTGCAGATCGCCAAGGGCGACGACAATATGTCGGGCATCATCGAGGAGATGACCGGCTATCGCTCCGTCAAGCAAGGGTTCACCAAGAGCTATCAGCAGAGCCGCGAGCATATCGAGGCCAACAACAACAATCCCACCGAGGATCTGAAGGACGCGCTCGCGAACTGTCCGACAGAGGTGACCGATATCTTCCGGACCGGCTCGCTCCTCGCCCATGCCGCGCAGCGCGTCGGCGCCGGCGACTGGGCGAGCGTGATGCGTGCGCGGGTCGGCGATGTCTATATGCGCTGGGAGGAAGGCGACCGCGTTCCTCTTTTCACAGCCATTCCCCAATGTCCGGCACAGGACACGGAAAGCGCGCAGGATTTTCTGACGGGGCGCGTCCAGCGCCGCTCGCTCAACATCCCGCCCACGGGCGCTGACTGCGCGCAGGACGGCAGCGGACGCGGTGCGCTCCTGCTGGCGCGGGAGCGCATGCAGTCGATCGCCACCAATATCCGCACGCGTGCTGCGCTATCGGCCGAGGAACGGCAGTTCGTGGCCAATGTGCGCACGCTTCCGGTTTATCGCATGCTCGAATGGGGTGTACGCCAGGGCGTCGTCGATTCCGTGATCGCCGATACGGACGAGCTGGTCGCGCTCACCCTCGCCTACCAGATGCTCAACGACCTCACCCGCACCATCGACTTCACGCTGACGAATGCCGAACGCGGGGCGACGGTCGCGGGCTCAGCCGACGGCAACAACAAGAATGTCTGCCAGACGCGCATATTGTCCAAGGGCATCGAGCAGCTGCGCGACCTCAGAGACGAAGTACTGCGTCAGCGTGCGCAAATGCGCCAGAGCTACATGGCGGCGCTCAATCAGGCCAACCTCTCCGCCAACTATGCCGGGCTCCTGCGCGACCGGGACCGCGATGCCCGCGACGCCGCCGGCGCCGCTGCCCGCAACCAGTAGGATCGAACCGCCATGCGCCGGCTTCCAAGGCTTCTTGCCACCATCCTCGCCCTGCTGTCCGCCTCGCCCGCTCTCGCGGTCGACACAAGCTTCCATACCTATGACGGCTTTGCCGAGACGGTTGACGCCTTCCGGCTGGTGTCGATGATCTTCGGCGATACACGCTACGAAACGCTGGTGATGATCGTTGCGACGGTCGGGATCGGCCTTGGCGCGATCATCGCCAGCGTGCGCGGCACTGGAATGGGACTGGTCGCCTTCGGCTTCCAGATTCTCATCGGCGTCGGCCTGTTCGTCGGGCTCATCGCCACGACGGGAACGGTCCATGTCTATGACCGGGTGCGCAATGCTTATCAGCCGGTCGGCGGCGTCCCAAATCTCCTCGTGCTCGTTGCCGGCGCGACCAACATGATGGAACGTGCGATGGTCGAGACGATCGACGACAATACGATCGATAATGCCAAGATCGAGTTCGGCGCCGGCGGACACAGCTTCGACCTCTTTCTCAACGCCGTCTCCCCGCGCGGGCCGATGACCGACATTTTCCTGGACGCGACGATCAAGGACTATGTCCGGCAATGCTATCCTGTCGCGCGGGTGTCGGCCGCCTATGGCGTGGATGATGACCAGCTCTTCCGGACATCGACCGACTTGCCTGCTGCCTTCGCGGCGATGGCGGGTCCCGCGACCTTCTCGACGGTCTATACCGAGACGGACAAGGGCGGCACGACGGTCAGCTGCAGCGATGCGTGGACGCATATCTCGACTCGTCTCTCGGATTCGGTCCTGTTCGACGGTTACACCAAACAGATCTGTACCCGGACCGGCTACGACACGGACAATGCCCAGCAGATGGTTCGATGCCGACTGCAACTCGGCGAAATGGGTCACATGATGCTGGGGCGCCCGCTGAGCGCTCAGGCGTTCCTGACGCATATCCTGCTTGGCAACACGGTGGGCGACGTGCTGTTCGAGGATTCACCGGCGAGCGCGGCGAGAGTCATGGCCAATCGGGCCGTCATCTCCAATGGCCTCGCGACCATGTCGGTGGCGAACGAATGGATGCCGACGATCCGCGCCACGGTGTTCGGCATCATGCTCTTCATGATCCCGGTCGCGCTCTTGTTCATCCTGACGCCAATCAATCTGCGGGTGGCGAGCTTCGCGCTCGGCATGTTCGTCTTCGTCGCCCTCTGGGGCATTATCGACGCCGGCATCTATCAACTCACGCTCGGCCGCGCGACCGCGACGCTCGCGGAGCTGCGCTCGAACGCGCTTGCGGCCAATGCCTGGCTCCTCGCTCCTTCGGCGGCAATGAAGGCGCTGGCGATCTTCGGGAGTTTTCGCACGGCTGCGGCCGGCCTCGCCGGCGCGTTCGTCTTCACCGTGTTCCGCTTCAGCGGCAATGTGTTCACAGCCTTCACATCCGGTTCCCTCGGCGTGGCAAGCCAGGGGACGGCCGCAGCCGCGCCAATGGGAACGGCCGAGGGGCAGGCGTCGGCGTTGGAGGCCCAGGCCTCCGCGCTGGGCACCCGCAACCGCGCCGCGGCAGCTTCGAGCTTCGGTGACTTCGGGGAACGATCGACCTTCGGTGCCAATCGGGCCTTTGGCGAGGCAAGCCGCATCCTTGGCGAACGGCCCGGCACGCCCGGCGGGACGGCAATGGCGCTCGGCGGCATTGAGGGCGCTCGCCAGTGGGGGAGCCTCGCGCCGGTCTTGGCCGGCCGGGATCTAGCCGATCCGGCGGTTGCGCGTGCCGTTCAAGCCAACGCCGCGACCACCGCGATCCACCAGTTCGCCGAAAAAGACGCGCTCAGGAGCCTGGGGACCAGCTATTTCGGTCAGGGGGAAGCCGGCGAGCGGACGTTCGCGGCATTCAGCCAGAACCTCGTGCAATGGCGGGCATTCGGCGATCAGCGGGCCTATGGCATGATGATGCAGGCGGCGACGCGGCATTTCGAGCGGGCGGGCTATCCGGCGAGCGATGCCGAACTCAAAGCCTCGGGCGTGATCGGAGAGGCACAGGCCGACCCGACCATCGCCAAGCTGATCGCCAACACATTCGACCAGGAGGAGATGCTGAGGAACGACCTTACGGCTGCGCAGATCCAGGTCGGCGCGATGGAAGGCCGCCGCGACTATGCCGGCGACACTGTCGCGGGCATCGAGCGCGCCAATGTCGCGACCGAGCAGGGCTGGCGCAGCGGTAGCAATCACGGCCAGCGAGAGGCGGCCTCAATGCTCGGTCTCTCCGTCGATGAGACGGCGCGCCGGGTCGGGTTCATCAATGCGCTCTCCGGCGAGGCCCGCAGCTCGGCCATCAGCCAGCTCTCCCGAGCTACCGGACGCAACGAGGCGCAGGTCCTGGCAGCGCTCGAGCACTACAACGCCGCTGTGCAGGTCGGGACCGCCGATGGCGCGAGCGCCGAAGCGGGCCGCGAGGGCACGAGTATCTATGGCCGCACGCGCGAAGCCGCAGGCTATGACTTTGCCGAGCGCTCAGGCAGGCTCGACGCGCAGCGCGAGGTCGGGACCGGCGGCACGCGGGGCGCAGCGCGTATCGGCGAGCAGCGGCGACAGTCGGAGAATTTCGGTTATGCCGAGGGCGCCAATGCTGCCGGCGTCTCGACACGCGAGGCGGCCCGGCTCGACAGCTTCATCCAGGCGCTGAGCCGCACTGCGGGCAATCAGGTCGACATGGCCGAGGGTGGCGCCAGCGGCATCGCCGATCGCTCCCGGAACGAGCGCCTGACCTCGATCGTCGACCGGGAGCGGTTGACGCGGATGCAAGGCCTGCTTGCCGAAAACGGCATCAAGCTCTCGAAGCGGCAAATCGCGATGGACCAGAATGGCGATCTCAACCTCAATCTCACGCCCGAGACGGCAGCTGCCATGTGGAAGGCCGATCTCATCAACGAAAGCCAGCTCGGCGCGATTGCGAATGGCGGGCATGCCCGCTTCAGTTTCGCGCACAACGATCTCCTCGTCTCCAGCGGGACGGATTTCAGCCGGTCGGCCCGCAGCGATACCAGCACGCGGTTCGAAGCCGGCAAACAGGCGGGACCGGATACGATCGAGCATTTCATGGGCGGCGGTGCCGAAGGTCAGGCCCTGCTCGCCAACTGGCTGCGCGGGGGATTCGAGATGGACCGCAGAGGAGAATGGCGCCTGAAGCCGCAAGTTGCCGACACGCTCCAGCGCGATGTTCAGGCGATCATGGCCCAGACAGGGTGGCAGAGAACGTTGTCACGATTGGCCCAGGATCAGACGACGATGGGAACCAACGTCGGCATCAATGTGGACCGGGGTGTCAGTGTTTCTGATACCGAAACGGCTGGTGGACGGGGTAACACTTCGGGTCGGGGCCGACAGGCGTCACGCGGACCAGTTGAAACGACGAACCGCACCACGGCAGGACGTTTCGGCGCAAGCGTCGGCTTTGACAGCCATGACACCGGCACCACGAGCGAGACCGGGCAGTCATCGCTCGATATCGTCAACTACGACGTGCGCGAGTCCATCGCTGCTGCCGAGCGCGCAGCAGCACGTTCCAGTGATCCTGCGGCAACCTTTTCCCGCGAATTGTCTAACCGCATCCTCGGCAACGAAGGCCTGCGCAATCGCTACCTGCAGGATGCGGATGATGGGCGCGCCACTTTCGATATCACCGGGCCACTGACGTCGGTGGAACAGAACTCAATTCTCGGAACAGGAACTTTCTCGACGGATATCGCTGGCAGTCCCGGTGACGGCGATAGCAGCTTCAAGAAGCGCTAAAGGTGCTTGCCTGTATGCGGATTGATGTACCCCGGATTGTTGGGGTTCATCGGGTTGCCGATCCAAAGGAGTCCCGACCGCGGGTCGAGAACGTCGCTCCCCGCACGAAGGTCCTTCATGGCTCTGTCATGTGCTTCCCACATGTCTCTCGTGACAGCCAAAGCTTCTTCATCGGACAGCGGCATTCCATCGCTTGGTCCAACGAATGTGTCTAGGCGCTTCCGGACATAGCCGACGCCCAGCACCATGAGCGCCGTCATCGGGAAGAAAAGGACGTTCAGATAGCCTGCGAGCGCGCTTCGATAGAATGTCGCAAGAACGTCGACGCGCGTCGACAACGCCATCCCCAGCCACCAGAGAGGAATGGCCGTCCACCAGAGCTTGGCGTACCATGGTTGCCAGAGCCACGCGCACAGCCGCGGCCGGTCTGCATCTCTCAGGCTTCGCTTGTGGTCGATGGCTGTATCCACCGGAAAATCCTTTCCGCTTTCTCTTACCAATTATCGCGTCGACTTTCTACGGTTTGTGCGCAGTTTCAGGCTGTAGATCGACCCACGAATTGGCCCCGTTTCCAACTAAATTGCACGCTCGATATCGGTCTTCGCGAAATCGTCTCCCACGAAAAGCAGAGGACAGTCATGCTGCTTGGCGACATCGTAGGCGAAACAGTCCCCGAAATTAAGGCCCGCAGGATGAACGCCCTTTCCCCAGTCAGCATATGCCTGTGCTACGCGGCGCGCAGCGGCCGGGGTCACGCTCACGATCTCGAAGCCAAGCCCATCGATCAGGCTGGCAATCTCCTCCTGCACATTGCGACGCGCCGATACGATCAGCGCTTCAGCCACAGTCCCTGCAGAGATCACCAAATCGTCCTCAGCCTCGATGGCGGCGATACAGGCCGCCGCCTGTTCCTCGTCGAGAACGATGGCCATAAGCGCGGACGTGTCGACGGCGATCACGCTGGCAGGCCATCGTCGCCATAGAGGAAGTCCTGGCTATGCGCTGCATCCGGGCCGGAACTCGCCTTGGCAGCTCCGGTTTTCCGAGCCGCCTCGAGAAGCTTCTGCCGGGCAGTCCCGTCGCGGACGCGCCGCACAGGAACCAATCTCACGGCCGGCTGTCCGTGGCGCGTGAGAACGACTTCGTCGCCAGCCTCGGCCCGCCGTACCAGCTCGGTCAGCTGTCCTTTGGCATCGCTTACAGAAACTCGCATATGGCTTTTCCATGAAGATTGCCTACAGCGCCTTAAATTGGACTAAATGATAGTCCAAGTCAAGGTGGTGCCGGTTGCCGCCGGCATGAACTGTCGATGTACCGTCAGTCGTGAACCGGTTCCATCAATCTGTACTGGAGATGGCACATCTCAGTCATGCGATTGGGAATCGCGGCTATGTTCAGGTTGCCATATCTGGATGCGTCGCCATTGCCAGACAATGTCGTGACAATGCCTCGGTACTTTGCTATGGTGGTCACCATTGGAGGTATGAATCATGGCAGCGACAACCGTTCGATCCGAAAAGCTGGATCTACGCCTGACGGCAGAAGCCAAGCGCACGCTCCATGCCGCCGCCAAGGCTACCCATCGCTCGGTGAGTGAGTTCGTCCTTGAGAGCGCGCTGGCGCGCGCGCAGGAAGCCTTGCCCGACAGGCAGCATTTCGGACTGAGCGCAGAGCGCTGGCAAGCCTTTCTTGATGCGCTCGACGCTCCATCCCGTCCGACGGCGCGACTGAAGCGCCTGTTCGAAACACAAAGCGTGTTCGAGCAAGGGCAGTCTTCATAACGTCATGACGCTTCACATTGAGAAGTTGGGTCGCGATCATCGGGTCGATTCCTTTGATTGCGGCAAGGAACCCCTCAATCGATTTCTCATGCGCTTCGCCTGGCAGGCGCAGCTCTCGGGCAGCTCACAAACTTATCTCGCCCTCGCGAATGAGGCGGTTGTGGGATATTACACGTTGGTGTTCGGCGACGTCGGCTTCGAAGACGCACCAGAGCGGCTTCGCAAGGGCATGTCGCGCCACCCGATCCCCTTGATGATCCTGGCAAGGCTGGCGGTGTCGTCGGATTGGAGCGGAAAAGGCATCGGCTCCGGCCTTCTCAAGGATGCCATGATCCGCACGCTTGCGGCCGCCGATATTGCTGGCCTTCGCGCCTTCGCGGTCCACGCGAAAGATGATGACGCGCGATCTTTCTACCAGCATTTCGATTTCATCGAATCGCCGAGCGACCCCATGCACCTCTTCCTGCTCTTGAAGGATTTGCGTCTGCTAGTGGATCTCGGACCATGATCGCATTCGATCCCGAAGCCTATACCAACTCGGTTCACGTCGATGGCGCAATTTGGGAACAATCCACGGAGATGGAACAGGCGCGAGGGAGCTAATCTATTGTTCGGAAAGAGTCGCCATTCATATCAATTCGCGAAGGATGGAACACCGACGATAAACTTAGGTTCGGCTGTCCGAATTGATCCGCTCGATACACTTGCAACGATGCCCACCGCCAGCTATGTCTGACTAGCTAGTCAGGAGAAAGCTAATGGGCACAGCCATTCGCAAGGGCGGACACCGCAAGTCCGGTCCGGGCGGCACCTGGAAACTCGAGGATGCCAAGGCCCGGTTCAGCGAAGTCGTCAGGCTGGCCCACAGCGATGGGCCGCAGCGCGTCACTGTCCGCGGCCGGGAGGCCGTGGTAGTGATGAGCGTTGATGAACTGGACCGGCTGCTGCCCAAGGATGCCGGCAAACCTGCGTTCGTTCCGTTCCTCGAGAGCCTTGGACTCGACGGCCTCGACCTTGAGCGCGAGATCGACCGCGGGCGGGACGTTGCCTTGTGAGAGGCTGGCTGCTGGACACCCATATCCTATCCGCACTGGCGAACCCGAATGGTGCGCCGAGCGTCAAAGCGTGGGCAACGGGGCAGCCCGAATACCGGATGTTCCTGAGCGTGCTGGCACTCGCGGAGTATGATAAGGGCATCCACAATCTCGAACCGGATCACCCGGATCGTTCTCGCTATATCGCGGCGCGTGACGCCGTCGGCCAACGCTTCAGCGACCGGCTTCTCTCCGTCGACGACGCCATCGTCTATCGCTGGGGCGCAATTTCGGGTGAGGTGAAGCGCCGGACGGGCCAAGCCCCGCCGCTGATCGACACGCTGCTCGCGGCGACCGCGATCGAGCACGACCTCGTCCTCGTGACGCGAAACCTACAGGATACCCGGCACAGCGGCGCCGTGATCTTCAATCCGTGGGAAGATGACCCATCGCGCTTTCCTCTCACCTGATCCGGATGGCTTGAAACGATGAAAACCGAACTCGACCATCTTCCGGTAAACAAGCGGCGCGAACTCGATCGGGTTATCCAGATCCTGTTCGAGGAGTTCGAGGACGCGCATGGCGAGCCGACCGGCGCTCGCAAGCTCGGCCGCATCCTCAAGATCATCCTCTACGGCTCCTATGCGACCGGACGATGGGTGCATGAGCCGCATACCGAGAGGGGCTATCGATCGGATTTCGACCTGCTCATCATCGTCAACCAGAAGGAGCTGACGGACAGGCTGGAATATTGGGAGAAGGCAGAAGAACGTCTCGACCGGGAAACCATGATCCTCAACCGCCTGCGCACGCCGGTCAATTTCATCGTTCACACCCTGCAGGAAGTGAACGACGGGCTGGCTCATGGCCGCTATTTCTTCATGGACATCGCACGCGACGGCATTGCCCTGTATCAGATCGACAACAGCGAATTGCATTCCCCCAGGCCTAAGACACCGCAACAAGCCTTTGAAATGGCGCAGAGGTATTTCGATCAGTGGTTTGATCTGGCCGTTTCTTCACGAAGGATTTTCCAGTTCTGTTACGACACGCAGCAGTTCCCCGACGCAGCTTATAATCTTCAGCAGGCGTGCGAGCGCCTCTATTACTGCGTTCTGCTCGTCTTCACCTTCTACACGCCCTACAGCCACAACATCAAATTTCTTCGGGCGCTCGCCGAGAAGATCTCTGGGCGCCTCGTCGAGGCCTGGCCGAGGGAAACCCGCAAGCATGAAGCCTATTTCAACAAGCTCAAGGACGCCTATGTGAAAGCCAGGCATTCCGAGCATTTCAGGATGACAGAAGAGGAGTTCGCTTTCCTCGCCGAGCGCGTGGAGGTGCTTGGCACGATCGTCAACGAACTCTGCCAGGAGAGGCTGTCAGAGTTGCGCGCCCAGCTTTAGACGAGCATCGTCACGCTTTGGACAGGCCGATAAGCCATTGCGGACTATCCCCCCACAAGGCGGCGAAGATTGCTTGAGGTACGCTTCGATGATCCCTCCCCGGCCGCAGCCGAGACATCCAAGGAACGCTTCAGACAGCACGAATTTGAAGTCGATATCTTCGGAGAAGCGCTTGATCAGGCCGTACGCCTTGAGCAGCGACGTGCCCCCCGAAAAGACCGGCACGAGATCGTCGCTACCCAACTCGACCAACTGGCGGATCGCCTGGACGACATACCAATCCTTCTCGACGAACGCTTCGTCGACGGCGAGTGCGCCGGCGACGCGGCCGAGCGTCGCCTCACCCGGCGCGTTGGAAAAGGACATAATTGCCGTCGTATCCAATGCGGCGGCGCACCCTGTCTTCAACCGCGATCGTGCGGCCGGTCGGCACCTGGGTGGATCGACCGAGATTATAAGCCTCTTCGAAGGAGGATGCGGCGACCTTCTTGCCGAGCCGGCCGAGCGCCTCGGTCGCCAAGCGCTTGATACCGACGACAGGAGCTGCCTTGCCAGTGAACGGTGACATTTCCGCCTTGGCATAGAGGCCATAGCCGATCTGGACGAGCTTCCCGTCCTTTGCCTTTTGCCGAAGCGCACGACCCACCGCATCATAACTGCCGAGCGAGGCAAAATCGCTACGCAGGAACACGTTGCGCTTCGAGCGCCGCACCTTGCGCTCGATCGCATCGGCAATCGTATTGGTGATGGTCGCGCTCTTTCCATCGGCCTTGCGATATTGCCCGCGACCAACCCGCGCGACCTTCTTCTCCTTGACCAGCTGCTTCAAGGCGCGGCCTATGGAGTCATAGTCGGCGCTCAGCGCCAGATCGGCGCGCGAAAGCGTTTCGCCCGAGGCGACGCGCTCCATGATCCGCTCTGCAAGGTTTGCCATCCTATCAACCAAAATACGACGTTTACGGCATCCATATACGACCGCCAAGCCAAAGACTCAAGGCCGGTGCGCAAATGCCGCGCATCAAGACGGATCGGTATCGAAGCGGCCTACCTCGTCGACAGGACGATTGGGCGTGAGCCAGACATGGAGTTGGTGGTAGGGTTAAGGGAATCGCTCCCCATTCGACAGGGCGGAGGAATTCATGCCCGAAGAGAAAGTGCCTGACGAAGCAATGCGCAGGGTCGCTCTTGCGCTCGTCGAACATTGTGTCCGCAACACCCGGCTGGAGGACATTCATGCCGGCACCGTGCCGGGCAGCCTCACCGGCGATTACAGCGATGTGAAGGTGGTCACGCCCTATGGCGAGATTCCCTGGACCCAGACTTCCCGGATCTCCGATGAGGAGATGAAGGCGTTGATGATCGACATCGTCAACAAGGTCTACACGTTCCTCACACACCTTGAAAATGTGGTGGTCCTGCGCGATTCTGCGCGCTGGAATCGGCCTGAGCATGACCCTGCCCTTCTCGCTTTCGCCAATCGCCGCGCGGCTGCGCGAACAGCAGGAGGCGATCGCCGGTTAGACGACTGAGTCACGACCCACAGGATGTGCAGATTTGACGACGCCATCTTGCAGGCGTGATGCCCGATGCCTTTCCAAATGCTTTGGTGAAGTGAGCCTGATCGGAAAAACCGCACTCGAGAGCGACTTGCACCAGGGACAGATCGGAATCGCTCAAGAGTCTTTTTGCACGCACGATGCGCTGCTGCACAAACCAGGCATAAGGCGCGACCCCAACCGTGTTCGTGAACGCTCGCACGAAATAGCAAACCGATAGTCTACACAGAGATGCGACTTCCGAAATCGAGATTGCGCTGCCGAGCTTGCCCCGCATCGTGCGCATGGCCAGGCTGACTTGCCAGGGGGCGAGCATCGGCCGGCTGCTGGTGGCTTCCGTTGAGTGCTCACCAAAATGCGTTTGTCGCGCAAGCCGTATCGGCTGTGCTTTAGTCCGCTCCGGTTGAGCAACGGGCATGGCGCCCGCGCGCACAATTGCAAAAGCCGCCACGGCGACCCCCAATGGGTTGCAAGGCAGATAGCTTGCGCCGGGAACCTCAGCGCCCTGCCCCATCGGCCACCACCATGAAGCACAACGGCGCATGCCGGCGCGCTCGAAGGAGGAAGCCCTACTATTCCCAGTGGATGGACACATTGGTGGACCAATAGACGCCCCACTTTTTAACCGCCGATCGAGGGATCAAGGGCCGCGCCCTTGTCAGAACGGCTGCTTGGGACGATGCAGGATCTTCCGAAGATAGGTTTCCGCGCGAGCCAACTCCTTTTGAACCGAGCGCTTGTGCAAGCCGAACTCGGCGGCAATCTCGCCCTGCGATTTCTCGTCGCGCCACCTGGCCAGAAAGATCGCCTGCCGCCGGACCGGGAGGGCATGAAGCGCTTGCAGGGCACGGCTCATCTCATCCGAAGCCAAAGCAGCGGATTCTTGATCCGGCGCGCTATCCGGAAACTCGGATAGCTCGGCATCGTCCATGGTTACCATGCGCCAATCATTCCGCCTCCGGTTCTTTGCGAGATTGACGGCCATCCGGTAGAGATAGGAATGCGGGCGATGGAGGTCGCCGATAAATGGCTCGGCCCTCAACTTCAAATAGACATCGTGGAGCGCTTCGGCTGCGACTTCAGAGGAGCGGAGATGCGCCGAGAGGCGCGCGAGCAACGCCTCATATTCAATCTCGAGTACGTCGAGAAGTTGTTCTACCGGGCTTTGGCTGGTCGCTTGGATGGAAGCGCCAAACTCGTTTGCCTGCGCAGACTGGGGTGATTCTGAATCGTCAATCATTTGCCTTCGGGGCTCTGCGGGGGAGTAGCCTGCTCGCTCTTTGCCGAGCATCGCAACTGGAGTTTCGGCTTGCAGCTTCCGGATCGGACGAAGTGAAAGTGGACGTGATCGGGCGGAAACCAAAGCCCCAATGCTCAACGACAATCGCCATGTCGACCAGCTCGCTGCGCAGGCGGCTGCGGATCAAAATCTCGGACACAGCCGCAAGTGGGATCAAGTGAAACCAGAACGGCAATCCATCCAGCCGATCCATTTTTCTTGACGAAAAGTCGCGCTTGCCCGCGCCAGATAATCCGGGCCTTCCATCACGATCGAGCCCGAGAAAAGGATCGGATGTTTGGCCGGCTCACCACCAATGAGGGCGACAGTTGATCCGCTATCTCTCTCTGCTGTGAGCACCGATTCCCCCCATTGTGAACAGGGCGAACATGCCTTCCCCAATCGGGACGTCCCGGCCTGTGGTGTGGGACCTGGGCGCGGATAGCCGTGTCACCATGATCGAGACGCGCGGTGACGTCACCTGATCACGCTCCTGCAGAATCCGCCGTGGCGGCCAAAGGCGTGTCCAGCGCGTCGAACAGGCGGAAGTTGTCAATCGAGGCCGCCGCAAAACCACCGTTGCCTCCGACGTAAATGCGCCCCGGATCGCGGCGCGGCGTAAGCGGGTCGCCAACGCGCTCGAGCATCATGGTGACGATAAACCTGCCGAATGATCATGATTCGCCGCCGGCCGCCTACACCGGGCTATTTTAAGGCCGGACTTTCGTAAGTCTTCAAGGCGAAAGGCTGGACCATATCCCCGAAATCGGGGATGCCATTCGGGTTGTTGGCTGGATCGGCGCCTGTCGGTTCGTCCAGCGCCGGCTGCGGTTCGGCATTCATCCTCAGCGCACTGTCCTGGTTATGGATGGCATAATCACGTAGTTCGGCTTCATAAGCCGCCGTTCCGGCTATGAGGTTGTCGACGTGCGCGGCGAGCTCGCCAGCCAGGACATACGCGCCGACCATTGCAACCGTGGTCCCCTGGCCGGTAGCAGGCGAGACGCAATAGCCCGCGTCGCCGAGCAGGACGACGCGCCCTCTTGACCAGCGGTCCATGCGAATCTGACTCATCGAATCGAAGTAGAAGTCGGGAGTGCGCCACATCTGTTCGATGATCTGCGGAAACACCCATCCGGCGCCGGCGAACCGATCGGCCACCAACTGCTTCTGCGCGTCGATGTCGCGGTAATCGTAGCTTAGCGGCTCGGCCATATCCAAGCCGAAACCAAGATAGGTTCTGGCGTCGATGTCCGCGCGCAATCCCAGCACGCCGCCGAAGACGTCGCCGCCCTGGCAGAACACCTGCCAACGATTCAGACCGAGGAAGTTCGGCATGGAGAATACGGCAACGCATCCACCGATGTAGCGGATGAACTGCGCCTCAGGACCAAACGCAAGTCGACGTACGCCGGAGTGCAGCCCGTCCGCCCCGATGACCAGGTCGAACCGGCAGGGCATCGCGTTGGCGAACGTGACATCAACGCCCGTCTCATTCTGTCTGAGCGCCGTGATGCGATCGCCGAAGAGATAGTCCACCGTCCCGCCGGCGGCCTCGTAGAGAACATCGCATAGGTCGTCGCGCAGGATTTCGACATCGGGGCTGTCGAAGCGTCCGCCCGTGAGCGTGCGCTCGGTGCTTCGGAATATCTCCTTGCCGTCGGCGTCGACGAGCGACATGCCTGCCTGCTTGGTGCTCCGATCGTGAATCGTGGCCAGAATACCCATCCGTTCGGCGACCGTCAGCGCCGGTCCGCGCACATCGAGCGCCTGCCCCCCAGGACGTAGTTGGGGCGCGCGCTCCACCACGGTGACTTTGAACCCATAGCGGACCAACCAATGGGCAACGGTAAGTCCAGCAACGCTCGCGCCGGAGACCAGAATATGATGCTATTTCCCATCATTCACCTTCAACACCGAGAGGGCAGAAGCCGGTCGCTGCGTTACAGGACCGGTTGGTCGGTTGACCGATATTCATGGCTTGCGCTGTTCCACATCCGGAAAAATCGCCCAACGGCAGGTTCAGCCCGAGGCTTCCTCATCCCGATGATCCGCCTCGCCGCGCTTCCAATATCCCGCTGCGTGCAGACTGGCGCGGTCGATGCCCCATTCCTTCAATGCAAGTGAACGAACCGCCTTCACCGCTTCGGACTCCGCCGCGACCCAGATCACCGTGCCGCTCTCGGGCTTGGCACGCTTTCTTGCCGCGTCCGCAAGGGTCATCGCCACGCCGCGATGCAGCCATGCAACGTGGATCTTAGCCGGTGAGGACAATAGCTGTTCGTCGGCGGCATCCGCTATCTCGACAAGCACATCGGCGCGCGCATGGGTCGGCAGTGCCTCCAGGATGGCGCCGATTGCCGGCAGCGCGGTCTCGTCGCCCAGCAACAGGTAGCGTTCATTCGCGGGATCGATCGCAAAGCCGCTGCGCGGATGGACGGCGCTGATCTCGAAGGTATCGCCCGCCTCCACGCGCGCGGCCCAGGCGGAAATCGCGCCGTCGTCGCCGTGCAGCACGAAATCCAGATCCAGCTTCCCGGACACAGGATCGAAACGCCGGATCGTATAGGCTCGCCCGCCAGACGTCTGCCCGCCCGCCATGGGCACGAAGACCTTGAGCCATTGGGCGGGCAATCCAGGCCGGTGGCCTACAAGCCCCTTCCCGTCGATCGTGATGCGCTTCATATGGGGCGTCACGAGCATGGCCTGCTCGACCTCCACGCGCGAGAGGCTATAGGGAGGACGGGCGTAAGCGTTCTGGATCATGGCGATACTCCGATTTTGCGAGGCGACACGATCCATGCGCGCGCATTGCAACCTAACCCATTACCGCGTCTGGCGGCGACCGCATTGCGAGATCCGGACGTTCAATCACTCAATCCTGCCAAAAGACTAGGCCACGCGGGCGGCTTGTGTCGCAGCGACCGAAGCCGATCACGAAGAATGGCATGAGACGGGCTGATCCCGCGAACGCCATCATCCTGTGCCTTCCGTCGTCACCTGGCTTCGGCGCGCCGCCAGATATTTCCCTGGCGGTTCGCCCAACACCTTCTTGAACATCGTGATGAACGCGCTGGCACTCTCATATCCGAGATCGAACGCCACCGCCTGCACCGCGTCGCCTTCGGTAAGACGTTCGAGCGCGAGCATGATCTGGAATTGCTGGCGCCAGCGGCCGAAGCTCATACCCGTCTCCTTGAGGATCAGACGAAACAGCGTCCGCTCGCTCATCGCCACCAATCGCGCCCATTCGCCGATCGTGGCGCGGTTCGACGGATCGGCGGTCAACGCATCAGCGATCCTGCGCAAGCGAGAGTCCGTCGGCAACGGCAGATGAAGGCGTTCGACAGGCGCGGTCGCAAGTTGGTCGAGCATGGTCTGAATCAGGCGGCCGGTGGGCCCGTCGCAATCATAGAGCGGTGGCAGGCGCGAGACTTCGATGACCAGTTCGCGCCGTAGCGGCGTCATGCCGACCGTGCAGCACTCGGCAGGAAGCTCGTTCGCCAGATCCGGATCGACAAATAATATATAGAGTTCGACTCCGCCTACAGCGCGCACGCTATGTTTCATGCCCCCGGGAATCCAGAGCGCACAGTGAGGCGGAACAAGCCAGAGTCCCTTGGCGACATCGCATGTCACCAGGCCGCGGGTCGTCAGAATGAGTTGGGCCTGACGATGGACATGCGGCTCGCTTTCAAAGCCGCCGCTTACAAGTTCCGTGCCGATGGCGGAAACCGCGCGGGGCAATGCGTGCGGGTCGAAGACCGCCTCGAAATCATTGTCCCGCATGCTGACCTCCGATCCGACTCCACATGCTTCCAAAGTCACGAACACATTGTTCCTGTCCGCGAAGATTGCGAGCTATTCTCATATAGATGACAAGTTTTGGATATAATATAGCAAGGTTGTCACGTTGCGCCGGTCGCAATCGCATGCCTCGCTAGGCATGATGCAGGAAAAACTCGATGGGAACGACCAACTCGACCTCGTCGGGACGGTCCTCCGGGATTGGCGGAAACGGCGCAGCGCGGGCAAGCGTCGCGAGTGCTTCCTGATCGAGAGCGGCGCTGCCCGAACTGCGCGCGATCGACGAGGAAAGCACGCGACCCTGGCGATCGAGCCGGAAGCGGATCGTCGCCACACCCTGGTCGCGGCGGCTTCGCGCCGCCGGCGGGTATCGCTTGAACCGTTCCAGCCGCGCGAGGACGCGCCCCTCCCAGCTATCCTTGGCATTTCCCGGCGGGTCCGCGACAGGTGCCGGCTTCGCGAGCGTCGGCGGCGTTGGAGAAACGGGCGTCGCCACCGGCGCGCGCGACACGGGAGCTGCGGGGAGAATGGCCGGCGCAGCAACAATCGGGACGATCGGCTGCTGGACCGGGCTGGTCGGCGCGGGCGGTTGCGGCGCGTGGATCTTCGGTGCTGGCCTGGGCGGGATGTCCTTCGTGCGCACCTCCGCAGGCAGCCGTGCCAGCGGCAGCAGCGTCACGACCAGGGGCTGCGAGGGAGCGACCACGCTATCCGGGGATCGATGCAGCATGAACGCGACGAACGCCGCGACATGCAAAGCGGCGACGATCGCGGAGGCATAGACCCGATTGCGCGGATCGGGCGCGTAGCCGCCGCTGCTCGGTAGCACCGTGAAAGGCATAGGCGCGGCGATGGCGGGCACGCCATGACTGTTGCCCGCCAGATCATCGGTGGCCGATGCACGATGATCGAACGAGGTCATATCGAGGCTCATAGCTCCGCCGCCCGGCGGAGCAGATTGTGATAGACGCCCGTCAGGGCGAGCGTGCCGTGGGTGTCGGCGCCAAGCTGCTGGCGAACCTCGATGATCGCCATGTCGAGGTCATAGAGCAGGGTCCGCAGGCCATCGTCCTTGAGCATGGACTGCGTCCAGAAAAAGGCGCTCCAGCGCGAACCGCGCGTGATTTCGATGACGCGGTGCAGGCTGCCCGCCGGATAGAGGATCATGGAGCCTGCCGCGAGCTTGACGGCGTTGGTGCCGTAGCTGTGTTCGATGACCAGTTCGCCGCCGTCATAGTCCTGCGGATCGGTCAGGAAGAGCGTCGAGGAAAGGTCGGCGCGCATACGGATGCCGGCGCCCGGAACCGCACGCACCGCGCCGTCGACATGGGCGTCGAACTTCAT
>Ga0180219_1001163_pt1 | contig 17958 bp, 10 predicted proteins | sample eDN3rd30CBELigMG_FD_151338 | JGI IMG/M metagenome (GOLD analysis project Ga0180219, IMG submission 151338) | Enriched Miracle-Growth compost microbial communities from Emeryville, California, USA - eDNA 3rd pass 30_C BE-Lig MG (version 2)... ...
CCTCGTCACGGCGTGGGACCAGGGTCTGCTCGACGGCGGCTGGGCGGAGCGCGCCTACGCCGTGCTCAAGCACAACGCGGACAACACGCCCAACAAGGCGGCGTTCCAGAACGGTCGCGCCGGAAACCCCACCTACCTGGTCAACGGCTACGTGCCGAACAACACGGCGGCGAAGTCGCGCAACACCGACTACGACCTCGACCACGGCGGCTCGGCGACCCTCGAGTACGCCCTCGCCGACGCGACGCTCTCGCACATGGCCGCAGGCCTCGGGCACACCGAGGACGCCGCCCGCTACGCGCTGCGCGGCCAGAACTTCCGCTCGCTGTGGGACCCGGACAACGAGCTCTTCCGCACCCGTGACTCCAGCGGCGCCTACCTGAGCGAGACGGACCCCTCCCAGATCGACGGCTTCCACGAGGGCACCTCGTCGCAGTACACCTGGCTCGTGCAGCAGGACATCCCCTCGCTGATCAGCCTCCTGGGCGGCAAGACGGCGGCCGAGCAGCGCCTCGACACCTTCTTCGCCTACGACGACATCGACCTCGAGAACCACGCGGGGCAGGTCGCGCACAACCCGGTGGACCCGGTCACGGGCAAGGACAACCCGAACTGGTGGGTCAGCGGCACCTACGGCTACTACGGGTACAGCACCTACAACCCGAACAACGAGCCCGACCTGCACTCCCCGTACATCTACCTGTGGCTCGGCGCGCCGTACAAGACCTCCGACGTCGTGCGCGAGGCGCTCACGCTGTTCACCGACTCGCCCAACGGCGTGACGGGCAACGACGACCTGGGCACCATGGCCGCCTGGCAGGTGCTCTCGACGATCGGCATCTACCCGATCATGCCGGGCAGCAACACGTGGGGACTGACCACCCCGGTGTTCGACAAGGTCACGATCGACCTCGACCAGTCGTACTTCCACGGCCAGGACAAGCTCGTGATCTCGGCCCAGGGCGTCTCCACGCAGGACCGCTACACGCAGTCCGTCAAGGTCGGCGGCGCCACCCAGGCGACCGCCTACCTGCGCGGCGAGGACCTGGTCAGCGCCGGCACGCTCGACTTCACCGTCGGCTCGACCCCCTCGACCTGGGCGACCGGCGACTCCTCGTCCCCGGGTGCGCTCGTCGCCTCCCCGAGCCTGCCGACGCGCCTCGTCGTGGCGACACCGGGCAACCGCACGGTCGTGCCCGCGGGCGGCACGACGACCACGACCGTCTCGGTCCAGGTCACCGGGTCGCAGGCGGTCTCCGGCAGCCTGAGCGCCAGCGCCTGGTCCGGCATCTCGGTCTCCTACCCCTCTGGTGCGTCCGCGAGCCTCGACCCGCGCGGCGGCACGGTGATGCGGGGCGTCCCCGTGACCTTCACGGCCGACGCGAGCGTCAAGCCCGGTACCTACCCGGTCACGTGGACCTTCGGGTCCGGGGCCGACGCGGTCACGGCGACGACGCTGGTCTCGGTGCCGGACGTCTCCCCGCTCGCCTCCACGGGAGCCTTCAACAACAAGGCCTTCGGCGACCGCGACAACGCCTCGTCGGCGAAGTTCAACGCGTCGAACAGCGGGGCCGCGGAGTTCTTCATCCGTGATCTGACCACCGCGAGCGGCATGCCGCTCGGTGTCTACCTGACGCACCCGTCCGACTCCTCGCTCAGCTATGTGCTCAGCGACTCGGGAGCGGGCTCGTCGGCGACCACGTACGACAACATCATCACGCAGGGTCAGACCACGAACGTGAGCGGGAAGTTCCCGGGAGCCACCAAGATCGCGTTCATCGTCTCCGCGAACAACGGCAGCGTCGCAGCCCAGAACGCCACCCTGACCTTCTCCGACTCGAGCACGAAGACCGTCGCGATCTCGGCGCCCGACTGGTGCGACTGGGAGTCGGGGGGCAACATCGGTGCAGGTCGCGCGCCCCAGCGGTGGGCCAACGGGGTCCAGAACCTCACCTGCGGCATCTACGCGACCCCCACGGTGTCGCTCGACGGCAAGACGCTGACGTCGATCACGTGGCCCTCGGGCACCGACGCGGCGCGCCTGCACGTCTTCGCCATCGCGTCCGACGCCGGCGTGAAGGCGACGGGAGCCGCCACGGTCTCCGGCCCGACCACCTACGCGCCGGGCGCGACGGTCACCGCGACGAGCCCGACCTTCTCGGGCCCCAGCGGCATCGCGACCTCCTACCAGTGGCTGCGTGACGGCGTCCCGGTGGCTGGCGCGAGCTCCGCGTCCTACGCGCTGACGCCGCAGGACGCCGGCCGGGACCTCAGCGTGGCCGTGACCGGCCAGGTCGCCGGCCTCGCACCCACCCAGGTCGTCTCGGAGGCGGTGACCATCGAGCCCGGCACCTACACGGTCGTCACGGCCCCGGTGCTCTCGGGCACGCCGAAGGTCGGCCAGACCCTCACGGCGACCGCGGGCAGCTACAGCGTGCCCGACGTCGACGTCACGTACCAGTGGCTCGCGAACGGCTCGGCGATCGCCGGTGCGGTCGACTCCTCGCTCGTCCTGGACGCCGCGGTCGTCGGCAAGCGGATCAGCGTCAGGGTCTCCTCGGCGAAGGCCGGCTACACCTCCGCCGAGGCGGTCACCACCGCCGAGACGGCGGCCGTCGTCGCCCCGCCGACGCCCGCGATCACCGTGACCAAGGCTCCGTCCGTCTCAGGCGCGGCCAAGGTCGGCACGACGCTCAAGGCCACCTCGGGCGCGTACTCGGTGGCGGGCGTCCAGGTCGCCTACCAGTGGCTGCGCGGCGGAGTCTCGATCAAGGGCGCCACCAAGGCCTCGTACACGCTCGTGGCCGCGGACAAGGGCAAGGCGATCAGCGTCCGGGTCACCGCGAGCAAGGCCGGGTACACGACGGTCGCGACGACCTCGAAGGCCACCGCGAAGGTCAAGGCGGGCACGATCTCCGTCAAGAAGAAGGCGAAGGTCAAGGGCACCGCGAAGGTCGGCAAGACGCTCAAGGTCGTCAAGGGCAAGTACTCCCCGACGAAGGCGAAGGCGACCTACACCTGGCTGCGCGGCAGCAAGGTGATCAAGGGCGCGAAGTCCGCGAAGTACAAGGTCAAGGCCAAGGACCGGGGCAAGAAGATCTCGGTGCGCGTCACCGTGAAGAGCTCCGGCTACACGGCGAAGAAGTACACGACCAAGAAGACGAAGACGGTGCGCTGACCGCTCACCGCTGACGTCCCACGACGTGCCCGGTGCCGCCGCCCCACGGGGTCGGCGGCACCGGGCACGTGTCGTCTCGCCGTGATCGCGGGTCGTCGGTCCGCGCGTCCATTGACCTGGCGCCCGGCGAGGACTAGCCTCAAGTCTGGCCTGACAGCGCTGTCATAATCATTGCAGCGTGGGGACGCCGACGTCCCCGACGACCGATCGCCCACCAGGACGCCCTGCAGAGCGGCAGGGTCCGCACCCCGACGGAGCTGACGCACGAATGAAGACCTCACGACACCGCCTCCCCCGAATCGTCGCCGCCGCGGCAGCGGGCGCAGTCGCCCTCGCCGGGCTGGCACTGCCCACGACCGCGCTGGCGTCCGCCGTCTCGTCGAGCTGGCTCGACGGCTACTTCAACAACACCGGCATCGGTGACGCCGGCACCGACTATGCCGACATCGACAACCTCGGCAGCTACATCGTGCGGTCCGACGGTGCGGGCGTCACCCCCGACGTCCAGCAGCCCCTCGGTGACACCGGCCTCACCTTCTCCGTGGCCGGTGGCGTCGCGGGCGAGCCCGACAACCTCACGGCGTCCAACCAGACGGTCGACACGAGCCGGGGCCTCGGCCACCTCGCCACCACGCCCGCGACCAAGATCTCCCTCGTGGGCGCGGCGACCAACGGGTCGAAGACCGCCACCGTGACGCTCACGTACTCCGACTCCTCCACCCAGGTGCTCAACGCCCAGCTCAGCGACTGGTGCGACTCCACCGCTCAGGGCACCAACGTCCGCGTCGCCACCTGGCCGCAGCGCTGGTACAACGGCAGCGCGCAGCAGCTGGCCTGCGGCCTGTGGCGCACCGAGGTGTACACCCTCGAGCCCACCACGCCCGGCGCAACGCTCGAGTCGATCACCTTCGGCAACCAGCCCAACTTCCACGTGTTCGCCATCGCCAGCGACGCCGTCGTGAACGCGGGTGCCATCACGCTCACCGGGACGGGCACCCCCTCGGTCACGCCCACCAGCGCGCAGTACGGCTCCTCCGGCGTCACCCTCACCGTCAGCGGCGCACCGACGTGGAGCACCACCGGCGTGACGAGCGCCTGGAGCTGGACCGTCGACGACGTCGCCGTCGTCGGTGCCCACTCCACGACCTTCAGCGTGCGTGCGAGCGACGTGGGCAAGGTCATCAAGGCCGTGGCCACGGGACGCAAGGCCGGCTACGTCTCCGGCGCGGTCGCGAGCAACGCGGTCACCGTGGCTCCCGGCACGCTCGCGGTGGCCACCGCGCCGTCCGCGAGCGGCACCCCGCGGGTCGGTGAGGCGCTCACGGCCGTCGGCGGCACCTACACGCCCGCCGCGTCGAGCGTCAGCTATGTCTGGGCCGCAGGGGGCGTGCCCGTCGCGGGCGCCACCGCGAGCACCTTCACGCCGTCCGCCGCACAGGTCGGCGCACAGATCTCCGTGACGGTCACGGCTTCCCTCGAGGGCTACGCGGACAAGTCCACCACCGTGACCGTCCCCGGCACCGTGGCCAAGGGGACGTTCACCTCGACCCCGCCTGCGGTCTCGGGCACCTTCGCCGTGGGCCAGACGCTCACCGCGGTCCCGGGCAGCTACAGCACGACGGGCGTCGCCTCGGCGTACCAGTGGACCGCCGGCTCGACGGACATCGTCGGTGCGACGTCGTCGTCCTACGTGCTCACCCCGGCCGACCTCGGCAAGGTCGTCGGCGTGAAGGTGGTCGCCACCAAGAGCGGCTACGACGACGTCACCGTCTCGGCCACGGGCAACATCGTGTCCGCGGGTGACATCACGGTCGTCAGCGCTCCCGCTCTCAGCGGCGACGCGGTCGTCGGCCGCACCCTGTCCGTCACCGCCGGCGAGTACTCCCCCGCCGACGCGACGGTCAGCTACTCCTGGTCCGCGAACGACGCGGCGATCCCCGGTGCCACCGCAGCGACCTTCGTGCCCACCACCGCACAGGTCGGCAAGGCCCTGCAGGCCACGGTCACCGTCGCGCGCGCGGGCTACGACGACCTCGTGACCGTCGTGCCCGCGGGCACGGTCCGGCTCGACGCCTTCACCGTGACCAAGGCCCCGGTGATCTCGAGCGCCACCGTCGGCAAGGCGGCCACGGTCACCGCCGGCTCCTACTCCACCGCGGGTGTCACGGTCGCCTACCAGTGGCTCGTCAACGGCAAGGCGGTCAAGGGCGCCACGGCGGCGCGGTACACGCCGGCGGCCTCCGACGTGAACCGTGGCCTCGCCGTCCGCGTCACCGCCACCAAGGCGGGCTTCGCCGCCGTCACCTCGACCACCGCCCAGGTGACCGTCAAGGCCGGCGCCATCACGGCCAAGAAGAAGCCCGCGATCAAGAACGCGGCCAAGGCCTCGAAGGTCAAGGTCGGCAAGAAGCTGACGGTCTCCAAGGGCACGTACTCGGTCTCGGCCGTCAAGGTGACGTACCAGTGGTACCGCGGGTCGAAGAAGGTCTCCGGCAAGGCCGGCAAGAAGGCCACGTACAAGGTGACCGCGAAGGACCGCAAGAAGAACCTGAAGGTCAAGGTCACCGTGAAGCGTTCGGGCTACAAGACCCTCACGGTCACCACGAAGAAGACCGTCCGCGTGCGCTGACGCGACCGCACCAGCACCGCTGGAGAGTCGGGCCGGCGACACCCACCACGGGTGTCGCCGGCCCGACGTCGTCACGACGAAGGTCGCGGGCGGCGAGGTCAGTCGGGGTCGGGCAGCCCCGGGATCTGCGCGAGCTCGGTGGGCCCGTACCAGAGCAGGTCGAGGTCGGCGAGCGTCTCGAGGGCCGCCTCGTCGCCCCCGAGCACAGACTCGACGACGACCGCGGCGTCCCGCTCGTCCACGTGGACCGACGCCAGCGGGAGCGCGCCGAGCTCACGCGTGAGACGCACCGAGGACGGAGCGACCTCGGGCTCGTCGACCACGACGACGGCGTCGTCCGGTACGTCGAGCGCGACGACGGTACGCTGCCACGGGACGTCCGGCGTCTGCGCGATCAGGACGAGCGAGTCGTCGGCGGCGGCGAGCAGCGCGGCGAACTCGAGCTCCTCGGCGTCGAGCGGCTCGTCGCCGTCCGCCGGGTCCGCGAGCGCGCGCTCGAGCTGGGGCGTCACCGCGTGAGCGGGCCGCGGGCCGACCGCGAGCCGACCGGTCGTCGTGGGCTCGCCGACCAGCTCCTGGAGGGTCGAGGGCAGATAGATGCGCATGGGGCCAGTCTGCCATCGCGGAGCCCCGCCGCTGCCGCCCGACCCGCTGCCCCGTCTCCCATCAGGCGGACCGCGCCGCCCGTCCGAACGGGCACCACCAACGGCGCCCGGCGCCGAACGTCGGGAACGCTCTCATCACGTCTTACCAGCAGACTCAAAGTCTTCTCACAGCGCCGTGGGCGGCCAAGAATGGCCGCATCACTCACGAGTGCTCGAGGAGGACCGATGACGACATCCGACGAGCCGCCGGGCACAGGAGCCACGAGCGGCAGCGGCGCCACCAGGCTCGGCAGCGCACCGAGGACCGGCGACGGCTCCGGGCCGGTCAGCACCGCCACGCCGCGCACGGTGCCGGTGCCGCTGGTCGGGCGCACGCACACCGGCGGTGCGCCGACCGGCGGCGCACCGGCCGGGAGCATGGCCACGAGCAGGCTGGCGCGCGTCTCTGCCCGCACGCAGACCTCGCACCGACCGGTCCTCCAGGACCCCACGATCACGAGCCCTGCCACGCCCGCGGCCGACCGCGAGGCGGTGAGCGCCTGCTGCCGCGCGGTCCTGGCCGCCTACGAGGTGCTCCAGGGACACCGTTCCGTCCAGCACCTGGCGACGCTCGTCACGGCGGACGTGCTGGGCGCGATCGAGCGACGACTGATGATCGCAGGCACCGACCCGCAGACCGAGCGTCAGGTCGTCGAGCACCGGGTGCGGGTCACGCGGGTGCGACCGTGGGTGGTGAGCGCCGTCGCGGCCGAGCTGACGGTCGTCGTGACCGTCGGGGGCCGCACGCGCGCCGTCGCCGCGCGGGTGGAGCTGCGTCGCGACCGGTGGAGGGTGACCGAGCTCGTGCTCGGGTGACCGCCCGGACGCACGGGTGCCGGCCGCCCCCTCCCGCACGAGGCGGGAACGGACGACCGGCACCGTGGCGGGCCGGGCGAGGGAGCGGCGGCGCCGCACCCGCACCGGTCAGGCGGTCTCGTTGCGACCGTGGCAGGACTTGTACTTCTTGCCCGAGCCGCAGGGGCACTCGGCGTTGCGCGGCGTGCCGGGGAAGGTCCGTCCGTCGGCGGCCGGACCCGAACCGGTGCCCTTGGTGCGCGGCTCGCTGCCGACCTCGCCCGGGGCGGAGTACTGCAGGGGGGTCTGGCGGCGCGGCTCGTCGAGGCCCTTCGCGACGAGCTTGCCCGCGCCCTTGCGCCCGGAGCGAGCACCGTAGCCGGTGACCTGGACGCCCGCGGCGACGGCGGCCTCGGAGCCCTCGAGCTCCTCGTCGGCGCCGTCCTCGACGAGCTCGATCTCTCCGGAGCCCAGCTCCAGGTCCGCCGACTCGAGCGCGGTCTCGCCCTCGGCGGTCTGCTCGACCTGCACCTCGAGGTTGTAGAGGAAGCCGACGGACTCCTCCTTGACGCCGTCCATCATGGCCTGGAAGAGCTGGAACCCTTCACGCTGGTACTCGACGAGCGGGTCGCGCTGGGCCATCGCGCGCAGGCCGATGCCCTCCTTGAGGTAGTCCATCTCGTAGAGGTGCTCGCGCCACTTGCGGTCGAGCACGCTCAGCACGACGCGACGCTCGAGCTGGCGCAGGTTCTCCTCGCCGAGCTGCTCCTCGCGCCCCTGATAGGCGTACTTGGCGTCGGAGAGGATCTCCTCGAGCAGCAGGTTGCGGCTGAGCAGCAGCTCGCCGCCGGCCTGCTCGACGACCTCCTCGGGGGTGATCGAGATCGGGTACGTCGCCTTGACGGCGGTCCACAGCGCCTCGAGGTCCCACGAGTCGGGGGAACCTTCGGCGGTCGCCCCCTCGATGTACGCGGTGAGCACGTCGGTGATGAAGTGCTGCACCTCGTCCTTCATGTCGGCGCCCTCGAGGACCTGGCGACGCTCGTCGTAGATGACCTCGCGCTGGCGGGACATGACGTCGTCGTACTTGAGGACGTTCTTGCGGATCTCGAAGTTCTGCGCCTCGACCTGCGACTGCGCGCTCTGGATGCCGCGGGTGACGATCTTGGACTCGAGCGGGACGTCCTCGGGGAAGCCCGCGCGGTTCATGATCGACTCGGCCAGCCCGGAGTTGAACAACCGCATGAGGTCGTCCTCCATCGACAGGTAGAACCGGGACTCGCCCGGGTCGCCCTGACGGCCGGAACGACCGCGCAGCTGGTTGTCGATGCGGCGGGACTCGTGACGCTCCGTGCCCAGCACGTACAGGCCACCGGCCTCGGCCACCTCGTCGTGCTCGGACCTGACGGCCTCCTTGGCGGCCTCCAGCGCCTCGGGCCAGGCGGCCTCGTACTCGTCCGGCGTCTCCACCGGGTCGAGCCCGCGCTTGGCCAGCTCGGCGATCGCGATGAACTCGGCGTTGCCACCGAGCATGATGTCGGTACCACGGCCGGCCATGTTGGTCGCCACGGTGACCGCGCCCTTGCGCCCGGCCATGGCGACGACCGCGGCCTCGCGCGCGTGCTGCTTGGCGTTGAGGACCTCGTGCGGGATGCCCTGCTTCTTGAGCTTGCTCGAGAGCAGCTCGGACTTCTCGACGCTCGTGGTGCCCACGAGGACCGGCTGGCCCTTCGCGTGCCGCTCGACGATGTCGGCGACGACGGCGTCGAACTTGCCCTCCTCGGTCTTGTAGACGAGGTCGCGCTGGTCGATGCGCTGCGGGGGACGGTTCGTCGGGATCGGGACGACGCCGAGCTTGTAGGTGCCCTGGAACTCGGCCGCCTCGGTCTCGGCGGTACCGGTCATGCCGGCGAGCTTCGCGTAGAGCCGGAAGTAGTTCTGCAGCGTGATCGTGGCGAGCGTCTGGTTCTCGGCCTTGATCTCGACGCCCTCCTTGGCCTCGATCGCCTGGTGCATGCCCTCGTTGTAGCGGCGGCCCGGCAGCACACGACCGGTGTGCTCGTCGACGATGAGGACCTCGCCGCGCTGGACGATGTAGTCCTTGTCGCGCTTGAAGAGCTCCTTGGCCTTGATCGAGTTGTTGAGGAACCCGATCAGCGGGGTGTTCAAGGACTCGTACAGGTTGTCGATGCCGAGGTAGTCCTCGACCTTGGCGATGCCGGGCTCGAGCACGCCGACGGTGTGCTTCTTCTCGTCGACCTCGTAGTCGACGTCCTTCGTCAGGCGCCGGGCGACGCGCGCGAACTCGCCGTACCAGCGGTTCGCGTCACCGTCGGAGGGACCGGAGATGATGAGCGGCGTGCGGGCCTCGTCGATGAGGATCGAGTCGACCTCGTCGACGACGGCGAAGTTGTGGCCGCGCTGCACGAGGTCCGCGACGTTCCAGGCCATGTTGTCGCGCAGGTAGTCGAAGCCGAACTCGTTGTTCGTGCCGTAGGTGATGTCCGCGGCGTACTGCTCGCGACGCTGCGCCGGGGTCTGGTTGCCCAGGATCACGCCGGTGCTCAGGCCCAGGAACCGGAACACGCGCCCCATGAGCTCGCTCTGGTACTGCGCGAGGTAGTCGTTGACCGTGACGACGTGCACGCCCTTGCCGGACAGCGCATTGAGGTACGCGGGCAGCGTCGCGACGAGGGTCTTGCCCTCACCGGTCTTCATCTCGGCGATGTTGCCCATGTGGAGGGCCGCACCACCCATGAGCTGGACGTCGAAGTGGCGCTGCCCGAGCGTGCGGCGGCTCGCCTCCCGGACGACGGCGAAGGCCTCGGGGAGGAGGTCGTCGAGCGTCTCGCCGTCGGCGAGCCTGGTCTTGAAGCGTTCGGTCTCCTCGCGGAGCTCCTCGTCGCTGAGCTCTTCGATGCTGGGCTCGAGGGCGTTGACCTGACCGGCGATGGCCGACAGCTTCTTGAGGATCCGGCCCTCGCCGATGCGAAGGACCTTCTCGAGGATCGCAGGCACGCGTTACTCCTGTGTCGTTGGGTCGCGGCACCCCAGGACCTCCCCGCGGACCTCCGCGAGCAGCCATGAGCACCGATGCACGCACCGTCGGCGCGACGGTGCGTACCGCTCCATCGTAGGCGAGGCTGGCGCGGGCGTGTGCGCCCGGTCACGGTGTTCGCGCTCAGCGTGGGCCTGACCGTGCCGCGGCGTGCCCGGGCGCGACGACGCCCGCGGCCACGAGGCGCGCGGGCGTCGTCGATCGTCGTTCCGCTGACGGCCGCGGGCGGCGGCCGTCAGCGGAGGGTGGTCACTGCGGCTCGGGCGACCCCGCGCACGTCGTGTCGAGGGCGATCACACCGTAGGTCCAGCCGCGGCGCCGGTACGCGACGGACGGCCGCGACGTCTCGGTGTCGATGAAGAGGAAGAAGTCGTGCCCGACGAGCTCCATCTCGTCGATCGCGTCGTCGACGCTCATGGACTCGCCGTGGTGCAGCTTGTTGCGGATCACCACCGGCGAACCGCCGCGCTGGAACTCGACGGCCTCGCCGAGCTCCTGGGGCGAGAGCGGGAGCTCCTCCTCGTCGACGGACGTGGCCGCCGCGGTCTCCACCTCGCCGAGCGGCGACGGGTCCGCGACGTCGGCGGTCTCGCCCCGACGTCGTCCGCCACGGGTGCGACGGTCGTGGGCCCGGCGCAGACGCTCGTTGAGCTTGTCGAGGGCGAGGTCGAGGGCGCCGTAGCGGTCGTCCGCCGCGGCCTCCGCCCGCACGACCGGGCCCTTCGCCCGCACCGTGAGCTCGACGCGCTCGCTCACCTCGGACTGGCGCGGGTTGTTCTCGTGGGTCACCTCCACGTCGATGCGCTGGGTCCCGGGGGCGAGCTGGCTGACCTTCTCGAGCTTGTCCTCCGCGTGGCGGCGGAACCTGTCCGCGACCTCGGTGTGCCTACCGACGACGACGATCTCCATGGTGGCCTCCGTAGCTGGGGCACGTGCACTGCCCCGAAGTGATGAGCTGGGGTGCCGCACCCGCGACCGAGGGTGCGTCGTGCTCGCACCTCCTTCGCCTCGCCCGGTGCCACCACCCGGACCGGTCCTCGTGGACCAGGCCCGCCGTGCTGGCGTCGACCGCACCGCGTCCTCGCGGTGTGGTGTCCCCCAGGCTAGCCCGCCGCGCCGGGGAATGCACTGTGCGCCGCCCCCGGAGCGGGTGTGGCCGCGAGACAGAACGCGGCGACCACCGGCACACCGGCCCCGCGGAGCACGTCCTCGCAGGCCACGAGGGTCGCACCCGACGTGACGACGTCGTCGACGAGGACGGCGACGAGGCCTGGCGGGAAGCGGCGCGCCCGCGCGCGGAGGCGGATCGCCCCGCGCAGGTTTCGTGCGCGCTCGCGCGCGCCGAGCCCCACCTGGTCGCGCTTGCGCCCGCGAACCCTCAGCACGGGAGCGGGGTCGGCACCGAGGCCGGCCGCGACCTCCGTCGCCAGGTCCCGCACCAGGTCACGACCGCGTCGGCGCACCGCACCCGGCGACGACGGCACGGGGACCACGACGAGCCTCGTGACCCCAGGAAGCCTGCCGAGCGCGCTCAGGCGGCGGGTCGCCTCACGGGCGATGGCCTCCCGCAGCACCGGGTGCAGGTCGACGCGGCCTCGGTCCTTCCACGCGACGACGACCGAGCGCACGACGCCCACGTACGGCACCACCGCCCACACCGGCGGCGGCGGCGACCCGTCGAGCCGGTCGAGCCGACCCGCGCCGTGCTCCACCCGCGCACCCGGGCCGCCCCAGAGCTCCCGGCACGGGTCGCAGAGCGCGACGTCGTACCGCCCGCATCCGGCGCACGAGACCGGTACGACGACACCGGCAAGCTCCGCGAGCGCCCGCAGCGCACCCGCGGGACCACGACGAGGGACCATGGCCCGAGCCTGCCCCACCGCCCCGCAGGTGGGGCGGCGCCGTCCGGACCTGTGGACGAGCACCGGTGCCGGACGCGTGCGGACGGCGAGGTCGCCGCACCTGCCGGCACCGGCCGGCCGAGGCGTGCGCGTCAGCCGGGATAGGCGACGGCCGTGACCCCCGTGAGCACCTGGAGCCAGTTCACGCCGGTCGTGCCGCGGCCGAACAGCACACCGTCGGAGGTGAGCACGTAGAGCGACCGGGCGCCCCGCCCGGCCGCGATGGTCCTGGCGCCGTCGACGTTGGCCTGCGACTGCGTCCAGCCGGCGAGCGGCACGAGCTGCACCGCGGCGGTCCCGGCGGCGGCGACCTTGCCGAGCACCGCCACGTCCGCCTCGTCGACCCACACCACGCGCGAGGCCGAGACGACGGGGGCTCCGATCGCCGTCGCGGTGCTCAGCGCCGTGGGCGCGCCGGACTTGTCGCGCACGACCCCGGCGAGCTCGACGCGCGTCTCGTTGCCCGAGGGCCCCGAGGAGACCACCACGATGCGCGCGCCGTCGTGCGAGACGCGCAGCGCGCTCGTCGTGCGCCCCTCGAGCCAGGGCACCGAGACGTAGATCGCGGTGCCCGAGTCGTTCACCGCGACGAGGCCCTCGGCCGACGTCGCCGTCCAGATCCAGCCGTAGCGGTCGACGGACGGCTCGACGATCCCGTCCGCCGTGAGGACCACGCGGGCGCTGCTGCCCACGCCGCCCGAGCCGAGGACCGCGAGCCTGCTGCGACCCGAGCGCACGACGACGACCCGCGAGGAGCTCGCGGTGACGTCCGGCTCGACGGCCAGGCTCGTGACGACGAGGTTGCCCGGGGCGCCCACGGCAGGGTCCGCGACGAACGAGCCGTCGCTCAGCGTCCCCACCTTGCCGTCCACCAGGAGGGTGGGCGCGTCCGCGACGATCGGGTCCGAGACGGGGGTGGCCGCGGGCGGCATGCTGATGGTGGCGCCGTCGGCCTGGAACCGCACCGTGCGGACCTCGGGGATGTCGCGCAGGGTGGCCTCCACCTGCGCCCGGGCCAGCGCGCGGTCCGCGGTGGAGATGCCGAGGAAGCCGGAGCTGAGGTCCACGGTGGCCTCGCCGTCCGAGTCGACGGAGACGGCCGAGATCGCGAGCGTGGTGCCGTCGGGGATCACCGAGTGGACGGAGTCGCGCAGCCACGAGACCGGACCGGCCAGCAGGCCGGTGATCGCGTACGTCGCGACGTTGCGCTGGGGGTACCAGCGCACGTCGGGCACGAGATAGGCGTTGTCGGTGGACAGGAACTGCAGGCTGACCGCGCGGTAGGTCGACGTGAAGTTGGGCAGCGAGACGTAGGTGCCGTTGTCGACCTTGTCGATCCGCCACTGCCCCGAGACCTGGGTGAGGGAGAAGGAGAGGTCCTGGGTGGCGTTCGAGCCTGCCTCGGTGAGCACGCCGTCGCTCGACAGGATCGCCGAGAGCGTGATGGTCCCCGTGACGACGGAGACCGCGGGCGCGGCGCCGCCCGTGCCGCCGCCGGCGTCCGTGCTGTCCGGTCCGGCTCCCGACGTCGGTCCGGCGGAGCCGTCGTCCGCCTCGTCGTCGGGGGTCGGCGAGGCGGCGAAGGTCGGCTCGCCCGCGTAGACGGTGGTGCGACCCGTCGGGTCCCACACGTCGGCGGCGCCCTCGGTGAGGAACTGCTTGGCGACGACGTAGCCGTCCACGACGCCCGCCGCCTGCGCCCGCAGGAAGCCGGTGACGATGTCGAGGGGAGCGGCACCGGCCGTCGGGCCGTAGGCCTGGACGTAGATCTCGCCGGAGTCCGGCGCGTTGACGTCACCCGTGCGCACGCTGCCCGAGTCCGGGATGTGTGCGCACGCGCCCAGCACGACGACGAGCACGGCCGCCAGGACGGCGGACAGCGCGGAGACGGGAGCGGTTCGGGTGCGGTTCACGGCTGCTCCTCGAAGTCGGTGAGCTCAGGTATCGCTGCGGGGCCCTGGGCACGGCGCCGGCTCGCCGAGCCCACGTCGGCCAGGAAGGCGGCCGCCGCCTCGACGTCGGAGCCGGTGATCGTCATCGGGGAGCCCGTCAGCGGCATCCCCGCGCGGCGCGGCAGCGTGAGCATGAAGGCGGCGCCGTGCTGCGGGCGCCCCCAGACCTCCAGCCGACCACCGTGCAGCAGCGCGTCCTCCTGGGCGATGGACAGCCCCAGACCGGTGCCACCGGTGGTCCGGGCGCGCGCGGGGTCGCCACGCCAGAACCGGTCGAACACGTGCGCCGTCTGCTCACGGGTCAGCCCGACGCCGTGGTCGCGCACCCGCACCGCGACCGCGCGGTGGTCGGCACGCACCGTCACCTCGACGACGGTGCCGTCGGCGTGCTCGATGGCGTTGGCCAGGAGGTTGCGCAGGATCCGCTCGACGCGGACCTGGTCGATGTCGGCCGTCGCGTCCTGCGTGCCGAGGTCGACGAGGACCGGCACGCCCTTGAGCTCCGAGAGCGGCGTCATGCCCTCGACCGTGTGCTCCACGAGCGAGCGCACGTCGTGCGCCTCCGCGTCGAGGATCGCCGCGCCGGCGTCGAACCGGCTGATCTCGAGGAGGTCGTTCAGGAGCGACTCGAAGCGGTCGAGCTGCATCGCGAGGAGCTCGGCCGAGCGGCCGAGCGCGGGCGGCAGGTCGGCGCGGGAGTCGTAGATGAGCTCGGAGGCCATGCGCACCGTGGTCAGCGGGGTGCGCAGCTCGTGCGAGACGTCCGAGACGAAGCGCCGCTGCATCGCCGACAGCGCGGCCAGCCGCTCGATCTGGTCCTGCAGGCTCGCGGCCATGGCGTTGAACGAGCTGCCCAGCGTGGCCACCTCGTCACGGCCGCGCACCACGAGCCGTTCGTCGAGGTGCCCGTCCGCCAGCCGCTCGGCGACCGCGGCCGCCTGCGAGATCGGCGTGACCACCTGCCGGGTGACCAGCCATGTCACGGCACCCAGCAGGCCGACCAGCAGGATCGAGGAGATCGCCAGCACCTGCTGGATGAAGGTCAGCGTCTCCTGCTCGGGGGCCAGCGAGTACAGGAAGTACAGCTCGAAGGTCCCGGCGACGGGCACCTCGACGGTCGACCCCACGATGACGCCGGGCTCCGTCCCGTCCGCGGTCGGGATGGCGACCGACTGCCAGTGCTGCTTGTCCCCGCCGGCCACGACGGCGGACCGCAGCTGCCCGGTGATCGTGGAGCCCCGCTCGGGGGCGGTCGAGATGTCGTTCACGGAGATGCTCGCGGGGCCGGCGTCGAGCGAGCGCCACAGGAAGATGTCGTGGTCGCTCGACCCGCCCGACTGCAGCGCGGACATCATGTCGTTGAGGAGCTGCTGCACCTGTGTGCCGTTGCTCGCCGTGGAGGCGTTGAAGGTCGACTGCGCGATCGACGCCGAGCGCGAGCTCTCCAGCAGCAGGGTGTTCACCCGCTGGTCGAAGATCCCGTCACGGATCGTCGCCGCCATCACCGTGCCCACGAGCACGAGCGCGACGAGCGCGACGACGAGGGTCGACCCGATGACCTTGACGCGCAGCGAGGTCCGCCACGCGGTCACGGCGCGACGCAGGGCACGCACCGGGGAACGGGTCACGGCTGGGCGGCAGAACCGGCGCGGTAGCCGACCCCACGGACCGTGAGCACGATCTCGGGGTTCTCGGGATCGTGCTCGATCTTGGAGCGCAGCCGCTGCACGTGGACGTTCACCAGCCGCGTGTCCGCCGAGTGGCGGTACCCCCACACCCGCTCGAGCAGCACCTCGCGGGAGAAGACCTGCCAGGGCTTGCGCGCGAGCGCCACGAGCAGGTCGAACTCGAGCGGCGTCAGGGAGATCGCCTCGCCGTCGCGCACGACGCGGTGGCCCGTGACGTCGATCTCGAGGTCACCCACCGTCAGCTGCTCCGCGACCGGCTCGTCGTTGTGACGCAGCCGCGCCCGGATGCGGGCGACCAGCTCCTTGGGCTTGAAGGGCTTGACGACGTAGTCGTCCGCCCCGGACTCGAGCCCGTGCACGACGTCGACGGTGTCGCTCTTCGCCGTGAGCATGATGATCGGCACGTTGGACTCCTCCCGGACCAGCCGGCAGACCTGGGTGCCGTCGATCCCCGGGAGCATCACGTCGAGCAGGACGACGTCGGGCTGCGTCGAGCGGAAGGTGCCGAGCGCGGCGTCGCCGTCCGCGCACATGTCGACGTCGAACCCTTCGGCGCGCAGGACGATGCCGATCATCTCCGCGAGCGCAGTGTCGTCGTCGATCACGAGGATGCGTGGGTTCATGGGCGCCATTTTGCCACCTCCGGCCGGGAGCGCCCCGTTCGTGGGAACATGACAGTCGATGTGCCCTCGACCACGCCGGCGGTGCGTCCCGCCCTCGGCGGACGACACCGCGACCGAACGGAGCCCTGAGACGCGATGACGAGCCCCGACGCCGATCCCGGACCTCACGGCTGGGGCGAGCCCCCGGCCCCGCAGTACGGTCAGCGCGTCCCGCCGGGGGCGCCGGTGCCGGTCTACGGGCAGCCCGCTGCGGACCAGCCGCCCGTCGCGCCGCCCGCGGGCGGTCAGCCGCAGTACGGACAGTACGGGCCCACCGGGTACCACCAGCCGCAGTACGGCCAGTCCCAGTACGGGCAGGCCCAGTACGGGCCGCAGCCTGGTCAGCCCGGCTACGCTCCCCAGCCCGCTGCCGCGCTGCGCGCGGCACGCCCCGGCGTGATCCCCTTGCGACCGCTGAGCCTCGGGGAGATCTTCGACGGTGCGTTCAACGCGGTGCGCCGCAACGTGAAGGTCATGCTCGGGCTCACGCTCGCGGTGGTCGGCGTGTGCGTGGTGGTCTTCACGCTCCTCGCCGCCGCCGTCACACCCTGGCTCGACGCCCGCTTCGGCTCCCTGACCACCGATCTCGACGACAGCTCCGAGCTCACCCTCGGGTTCACCGGAGCCGTGCTGACCACCTCGCTGGGGACCGAGATCGGCATGCTCCTCGCCGGGGCCGTCGTCACCGGGATCCTCGTCGTCGCGATCAGCGAGGTCGTGCTGGGCGCCAGGCCCAGCGCTCGCGACGTGTGGACCCGGACCCGCCGCCGGGTGTGGGCGCTGATCGGCGTCTCGCTGCTCTCCGGCCTGATCGCGCTGGTCGTCGTCGGTGTCCCGGTCACCGTCCTCGTGCTGGGGATCTGGCAGGAGTCGGCGGTGACGATCGTCGTCGGGGTCCTGCTCCTGCTGCTGTCGATCCCGGCCGTGGTCTGGGTGAGCGTCTCCCTCAGCTTCGCGCCGGCCGTCGTCGTGCTCGAGGAGTCTCGGGTGCTGCCGGCGCTGCGGCGCAGCTGGCGGCTGGTGCGCTCGTCGTTCTGGCGCGTGCTCGGCATCACCCTGCTGGCCGTCATCATCGTCGCGGTGGTGCAGCAGATCATCGGCGTGCCGATCGGCGTCATCGCCGGCATCGTCGGCGCGACCTCGGGCAACGACGTCGTCGTCATCGTGCTCTCCACGCTCTCCAGCATCCTCGGCTACACGATCGGCATCGCGTTCAGCGCCACGGTGACCAGCCTGCTGTACATCGACGTCCGCATGCGTCGCGAGGGCCTCGACGTGCAGCTCGCGGCAGCCGCGAGCGCGCCGAGGCGATGACCCGAGGTACTGGCGCGCTCGGCCTGGTGCGGGCGGAGGTGCCGGTCGCACCGGACGCGCCCACCGCCGAGGACTGGCTCCGCCAGGAGCTGGCCCGCTCCGAGTACCACCCGCACGAGAGCCCGGTCGAGTGGGTG
>Ga0180219_1001164_pt1 | contig 17942 bp, 22 predicted proteins | sample eDN3rd30CBELigMG_FD_151338 | JGI IMG/M metagenome (GOLD analysis project Ga0180219, IMG submission 151338) | Enriched Miracle-Growth compost microbial communities from Emeryville, California, USA - eDNA 3rd pass 30_C BE-Lig MG (version 2)... ...
TGCGAGGGCGGCGGCGGCGATGATGCCGACGAAGGAACGGAAGCGACGACGCTGTGACCACATGCGGCTCATTGTGACAGAGGCGCCGACAAAAGAAGCCCCCGCATCGCGGAGGCTTCAATCGTGGAATGATATCGGTTCTTGGTTTTGCCTTGAGTTTCCGGTGGTCACGGTTACCTCCATGCGCGGTCGAATCCTCTGGCGCGGACGCACTAATCCTCTGCAGGCCACTCCAGCACGTGCCAGCATTGCTAGGGCGTTGTTCTCTCGCACCTACTCGCGCCGGATGCGGACCGCGTGCCGCGAGTCGTCTTCTGGGTGGATGCTGAAGCTGCCGATCTCTGTTGCCGCCAGCGCTGCGCTACGCCTCATTCCACTTGACGCGCTCGTGCCAACTTCGCCCACTGGCCCGCTCGTCGAGTGCCCGCCGGGACGCGTCCACTAGGCAAGTTCCGCCGCGCTACGCTCGCGGCATGCCCGAGGACTATGTGTCGAGCCCTGGCCATGTGTGCCTGCTTTGCGGCGCCTCCACCGAGGGACTCCTCGACGGGTGCATCGGCCTCTTATGCCTCGATTGTCTCCCCAGCGGCACCGTCGGCTACCAAGAGACGATCACCGCACGCATCAGAGCCGCCCTCATCTTTCGAGAAGTGCCCGCCGAAACGGACATCGGTCCTTTCGGCACGGAAGAGCTCCCGCGTTGCGTCGCCATTCCACCCGACGCTGATGAGTTCTACATCGATTATCGCCCCGGCGAGCAAGTCGAGGCACGCGCTCTCGTCACCGTCCGTATACGCGCCAAGCTGGCCAGCACCGTGCGACGCGACGCCATCGAGGTCGTCGTCACGTTCAATGAGTGGCGCCGCGACAGGAAACGCTACGAGGACCGTCTCCAGGTATTTCGTCGCGCCGAGAACCTCTACCTAGAGCTCTACGCTCGGCGAGGCACGGACGACATCGTGTGGAGCTCGGGGTGGCAACCGCTCGACCAGCACCTCCACGGGGCTCCGCGCGTGAGCGGCCCAACGCCATCCGAGATATCGCTCCCGATCCTTCGCCGCACCGCCGCCGAATAGGTTCCCACTTGCTCGCCTCGACGAGGTCCGCGCCCAAACGCGAGTGGCCCCCGCTCCTCGCCGCCGTCGAGAGCCTGCCAGGCACGTTTCGCCTCCTCGAGGCCCTCGGACGCAAGTACGGCGCCGCGGAGCTCCGCCGTGTTGGCGGCGGCGAGGTCAGCTACCGCGTAGCTTTCCGCGCCGACCACATCGCTTGGCGCACCAGACTCGCCTGACCGCCGAGCGAATCCATGGGGCCTTCTTGCGAGCTCACGGCCCAGTGGCGGAGCGGTCGCTGGCTGGGGTGCACCCAACGGATGACGGTGGGCGCCTCAATGCAAGCGCTAAGTGACCGCCCCGCCCCGACGCAGGTCAGCGCCAGTGGATCGGGTGTCCCGTCTCCAGCGTCGCGCAAGCAGCGGGAAGGGCGCCCGCCCGGACGACGTGCGGCTTCGGCATACGCGCCGGCCGATAAGTCATGCGAAAACACTCCACCGAACAGCGGCATGAGCCTCTCCGAGGCCCGAAACCTATCGACGAGGGCAACCCACTCAATCGGATGACAACCGCGACACTCATCCCCGTTGAAATCGACAATCCTCCCTCCACCCCGGTGTTCAGTACGCGGTGTACTTCAGATCGCCCTTCCAGCTGATCTCTCGATACCCGTAGGCGCCTTCGCCGTTGACGATCACGGTGCCAACCGCGCGACCCAGCAGTCGATACTGACCTTGCGGGATGTACGGGGTGCCGTTCGAGTGCGAGAAGCCGAAGTAGCCCGTGTTGCCCTTGGGTATCTGAACCGTGTTGGTGATCTGGGTGGTGCTGGTGCTGGTGCAGAGCCCGAACCGAAGGTGCGTGATGAACTGCGCATTTGTTGTCGCCCATGCCTTGATCGAGGGGGACCCCTGCCGAATACGGTGAATCGTGGTGTAGTACCGGATCGGGTTGGGCCCGTCGTTGACGAGTACGTGCAGAGGGAGTGACCCCGAGTCAAGACTGACCATGAGGTGTTGCCTTTCGTTAGGCGCTAGCGGAGAGCCAGTCGCGTAGTTCGCTGAAGTCGCCGCGCTCGATAACCGCACGGAGGAAGTCGCCAGTGATGTCATCCCGATCGAGGACAATCTCGGAGAAGAAGCGTGTTCGGGTTGCCTCCAGATACTGACGGGCCATGTCCCGCGCGTACTCCGTCCGCGCGCTCTCCCCCGCCGTGAGGATCGCTTGTTCTACGGCCGTGGTCCATTGCGACAGGGCAAGTGAAACGCCGTAGCGTGGCTCATAAATTGCATTCGGCTCATGATCTTCGAGGGGCGCCCGCGGCGCAAAGGTGAACCCCGGCGGGAGAAAGAAGGGAAAGTTCGCTGTTGCGTCAAGGTACTCCCGCTCGACGGCCGCCACACTCTGAAGATTCGTGCCGACCACGGGGTTGTGTCGCTCGCTGAGAATGCATCCGTGTGTGAGGCCGCTCATCGTTTGTCCTCTGGACGTAGCCTCAAGTGCTGTCCGGGATGAAGGACTGACGTTTCGCGCTCTAGACCGTTCAGGGTTGCCAGGTCCCAGCTCTGAATGCAGACTCGTGCCGCGATGTCGTCGAGGCGATCCCCGACCGCAACTACGTACTCACGCGGCTCCCCCGCAGCATCGCGTTCCACTTCTCCCGTTGCGTGGCGCGCTACGCCGGTATCGGCAGCGGTGCCGATCATGACATCGACCGAGCCGTAAATGGTGGGGTCCACATTGAACCGCCCCCACGCGACGGCTTCGCACCGCGGGTGGGTGGGACCGGGCGCGGCGGGCGATTCGTGCGGTGAAGTATCTTCATCGCTGCTGTCGCGTTGGCTTCGCAGTTCCTCCCACGCCTCCGCGATCTTGCCTCCGCGCGTTTCGTTGTGATCCACGGAAACGGACGGTGGTGTCGCTGTTGGCCAGCTCGGCGCCGGCGCACAGCCCGCCAGCAGTAACGCAGTGAGGACGAGAGCCGAAAGCCCGAGTGTGCTGCGCTTGTGTGCGTTCACGGCCTCGACTGCTTTGAAATGGTGTGGCATCGACTCATGAGCTTGCCTGAGCGGGAAGGAACGGGGCGACGGAGGACTGATTGATGTGAGTGCGCATCGGCTCAAGGTCTGCGGCTTCGAGTGCCGGCAGCAGCACCGCGCTCTCCCACTCATGTGAAGGGTCGATCACGTTCAGGACTCTGGGCTCTGTTAGGGGAAACTGCGACGCAACGTTCAGCCAGTACGCCTGCGCATCGACATCGCCTCGGTCGAAGGCAGCAACGGACGCGTGTTCAGCGGCAACGAGCCACCACACGTACGCGAGCGCCTCACCGTCACCACGGAAGCGGTCGGGCATAGGCAGTTCGCTGGATGCTGGGACGTCCCCTGGAAACGAGTACCCGAACGGCAGCTCGTTGGGGAACAGGACAGTCGCATCGGAGTATTCCGCTTGGAACTCTGCCGGAGAGACGGACGGGCGTGCGTCGCTGTCCACGGATGTTCGCCGCGGAGAAGCCGCGATCGCTTTGCTAGCCGCTGCAGGCACAAGTGCCAGCCCTCCGAGAACGCCAACTGCTGAGAGCACACTTCGACGAGAGATCGTGTTGGTCACTATTCGGTCCTCACTCGACGCTGCCTGGGCGGCCGCCTGATGCCCCGACCGTAGTAAGAGCTGCGTCTCCCCACACGTGCTTATGGCCCAGTCAGAGCTGTCCGTGGCGTCACACTGGATGTAGACACCCGCTCCGGAACGCCGCTGATTTCAAGAGGTCGACCCAGACATGACGCTCCACTCAGCTGGCCGTGACGTACGCCGAACTCCCCGCGCTTTTCACTCATTTGCATGAACTGTCGTCACCGAGTAGCCACCACCGCGCTACGTGCTGACGGGCTTTCGCCGGCACCCACTAATGCAAACTCGCCCAAACGCGCGGGTGTCCTGTCGCCCGCGGCGCCCCTTGTCGTCGCTCTACTGCTACCCCGGAGCTCTCAGACCGCGGTCTCGTCCCGGTTAGTATGCGGCCATGTCACGGAACGTTCGAACGAGTGGGAAATGGTCGATTGCGGGAGCGTGTGTAATCGGCTTAGCGCTTACGGGATGCGTGTCTGAGCCCTCCCCAGCCGATCCCGCTCCATCCTCGACGGTGTCGGCACAAGCCCAGGACGGCAACACCTGTGACGCCTTCGGCGACGTTCTGACAGTCATCGACAACGCCGATGCCGGGTTGGCGGAGCGACGCATGGAAGCTCAGGAGCGAGATGGCTGGTATCGAGTGGCTACGCGCGTCCTCGACCGGATTCCCACCCGAGGCACTGGTGCAGTCCACGAGAGCATCCAGGAGCTCCGCGCAGCAGCCCCCGCGGTCAAGTTGGGCGCGATTCTCCCGACAGGGATCCGGTCGGGGGCGTGGAGCAGTGGTTTGTCGTCGCTCGCTGAAGCGTGCGCAGCTGAAGGGTTCGACCTGGCCAGCGAGGCGTTTACCGGGGGCTGAGTACTGCTCACCTTCACATCCGACGAAATGGTCCAGCAGCGGCCACTGCCACCGTGAGTCGCAAGATCCCCCCGTCACCTATTCATTGCGACACGTGGCGCTCTGTTCAGTCGAGCTCGAACCGATCGTACGCCGCCGCCGCTCATCGGTGTCGCAGGGTCCCGTGGCGACATCCGCCGCATCTATGGGGAGCGGTGTAACTGAATCGCAGGTGGGGGTTGCACCGATTCGTCGACGCCCCGGCGGGGCTTGATCTGAATGAACGTCATGTGGTGCGACTCGCACGGCTCGACTTCGAATTCACTCAATCCGTCCAGAGCTGATCGACATCTGTCCAGCGCGACGATCGCGCCCCAATGACGATGTACGCGGCAGGTCCTCTGCGGGCGATCAGCGACGCAGCGTGTCGTGATGACTAGGCGCGGCCATTGCAGTCAGGGCGCGCAAACACATGCCGCGCCGCTCTTGCCCCCAGCGGACCGCAGGTCCTGCATGGGTGGTCCGGTTGACGTTCGTGGTTGCCCCCACCCCGTCGGGCTCACCTCTCGGGCCGGAGTCCGACCGAGACTACAACTCGCTGGGATGACCGGGGTCGGCGGTCAACCGACCCCGCCACCATGCGAGGAGCGGGCTGAGCTTTACAACGCGGACCTGCTGGCCGTTCGGACGTCCCGGCTCACGGGCATGCCGTCGCGCCGCCACCGCTTCACCGTCTTGATCGAACGGTGAACGCTGCCTATAGGTCAGCATGGTCACAGGCGGCTCGCCTTCCGGCCGCCTCGGATCCCAGGGCGACCGTCAATCGCCGTGAACGTGAACCGCGACGAGCAGCTAGCGACCTGATACGGAGACGGACCCGGACGGCGCACGACCCCGAGTTCAGCACGCTGGAATGATCGTAGCGACCGCCCATAATGCCAGACCAACGCTGTCGATCGACCTGCCACGCCACCGACGAACAAGCCACCAGGCGACCGACCGCACAAAGGAGAGACTTGTGCCGACGCCGACCCTGCTCAGTTCGCGGCGCGCATCACTGACCTTCGCCGCTACGGTGTTCGTGATGACGGCGGTTCAGGTGCTGTCTACGCCTCTAACGGCGCTACTGGGCGGCACGACCGATTGGGGTTTAGCCCTCAGCGAGCCCGTCATCATCGGGGTACTCGTCGCCGGGTGTGCTGCGCAGGCCTCCGCGTTGCTCCTCAGCGACCGGTGGCCCAAGACTGCGCTTGTCTTGACCGTCCTCATTCACCTGGTCATGGTGGTGTGGCTAGAAGTACCAACATGGCTGGCAGGCATGTACCTGGTCATCGCGCTCGCGATGTTTCTTCTAGCCACTCGAGCCGCGGCTGCGGTCGCCTTGCTGTGGGCCGCCATCACGTCGGTTGTGGGTGTAGGAGTCCTGCTGTGGTGGACGCTTGCTATCGGCACCCCACCTCACTTGGCAGCGACTTACGTTCTGGCTGAAGCTGCTCGACTTGTCACCCCCATCTTCGGTGGCGCAGCCCTCGGCATTTGGTGGTCGGCTCAGGTCGGACGAGTCACAGCCGCACAAGTTGCCGCGGAGCAAGCCAAACGAGAACACGGCCAACGAGTGGCCGAGGCGGAGAGCCGAGAGCGCGCCCGTATCGCCCAGGAGTTGCATGACGTCGCGGGCCAGCATTTGGCGGGTCTGATCGCTCTGTCGGATGCTGCGCTCGCGATCGCGGCAAGCCAGCCAGACCGGGCGCTGAGCCTTGTTCGGGATGTGCGCGACGAGGGGCGATTCGCCGCAGCAAGTCTCGCAGGAGCGTTGTCCGATCTACGCGCGGTCGGAACAGAACGGCAAGAGCAAACCCGGGACCTTCAGCGCGCATCCGACCTTGTGGAGTATTGGCAGCGTCGAGGAATGAAGGTGCAGCTCTCGACCAAAGGTACTCTCACGGATCTCCCTGCCGTTATCTCCACCACCGGCTACCGGTCGTTACAGGAAGCGCTCACAAACGCCGCCAAGCATGCGCCGGGCGCTCCCGTGGACGTCGATGTGATCCTCCTCAAGGACCGGTTGCTTCTCAACGTCCGCAATGAGGGTGAGCCCGACGCCGGGAGCCCCGCGGTACCGGGGCTGGACCTCGGGTGGGGACTGGCCGGCATGAAGGAGCGGGTTGAACTGCTGGGGGGAATACTGACAACATCATCCCCACCACCGGGTGGTTGGCATCTCACGCTGGAGATACCCGTGACCCCCATTGATAATTCATAGGACTTCATGGCCTCCCCGCCTCGCCGTATTCGTGTTCTCATCGCCGACGACAACCGTGCGGTCCGTCGCGGTTTGAGGCTGCTGTTGGACAACGTCCCCAACATCCGTGTCGTCGCCGAGGTCAGCAATGGCCTCGACGCCGTGACAGTTGCGCTGGCAGAACAAATCGATGTCGTTCTGATGGACATGCAGATGCCTGGGTTGACCGGGGCAGAGGCAACCCGAGAGATTCTTCGGCAGCACCGCGAAGTCGATCCAGCTCGCGAGATCGCTGTGCTCGTTATGACCAGCTTCGCTCTGGATGGGTATGTGACGGAAGCGCTGGACGCCGGGGCGATTGGCTACCTCCTGAAAAGTCACGATTCCGACCAGCTCGTCGACGCCATCTACTCCGCTTCGCGCGGGGAGGCCGTGATGTCCCCTCGCGTGGTCACACCTGTCCTTCGCGAGTTCGTGCGACGCGGAGGGAACTCGTCAACACGCGATCAGGCCACGTTGCTGTCGTCGGCTGAGCGACGAGTAGTTGCCGCCCTCTCGAGTGGCGTGACCAGCAATGAAGGCATCGCCGATTACCTCCACGTCTCGATCCACACCGTTCGTTCACAACTTCAGTCGGCCCTCAAGAAGACCGGCCTCGACGATCGTACCCAGCTCGCCCTGTGGGGCGTGCGAAACAGGTTGGACACTCCGGCTTCATAGTCCAATTGAGTGAAGTTCGCCAACGGATTCTCGGCGACGATCACACGAACAGATGAGGTTCCCCGCCTGTCCTGATCAGAAGATCGAGCGAACCAGACCGTCACGCGGACGCGCGATACGCCCCGCGCGAGGCACCACGCGACCCCTCGAAATCTCAGCACAATGTGCACGCGAGCACCGTGCCGTTGCCGGAGGGAGTGGACGTGGACCCGACATATCCGATGTTCGCCGCTGCCCATCCACTGTTCTATGACCGCCCGGCGACCGACCCCAGCGAGCCGTTCCAAGTGTCGTCTGCGCCGACGTGGCAGGAGTGGAGCAGCACCGCGGACACGCATTGGGTGCACTGGTCTCCCGGTGGCGCGCCACTCCCCGAACAGGGGTGGAAAATCCACGTCAGCGCCACTCAAGAAACCGCCGAACCGATCCTCCGTGCGACGTCTGAGTACTGCCACGCCACGCAGCTCACCTTCAAACACGTTCGCACAAGGGCCCGACTGTCCGTCGTCCTCAGCAAAGACGCTGAGCGTTCGTCGGGCGGGAAGTTCATCACGATTTATCCGCGCTCCTCGCACGAGCTTTATGAGGCGCTCACGGCACTCGACGCCGAAATCGGGGGTGAGGCTGGTCCGTACATCTTGTCCGACCTGCGGTGGCGGGAGGGGCCGCTGCATGTTCGTTACGGCGCGTTCCACCTAATGCAGGTAACCCTCGACGGCCTCGACGTACCGGCCATCCGGAATGTCACCACCGGTGAGCTGGTTCCAGACGTGCGCGACGCCAGATTCTTCGTCCCCAGCTGGGTAACGGTCCCCGAATTTCTGCAGCGGGAGGCGGATGGGCTGGAGATGGCGGCACCTGACGGCTTCCCGCAAGTGGCCAGGGCGCTCCACTACTCCAACGCGGGCGGCGTGTACTCCGCGACATCAAATGGCCGCCCAATCGTTCTGAAGGAGGCTCGACCGTTCGCCGGTTGGACCCCCGACGGCCGCGACGCCGTCGAGCGACTCCATCACGAAGCTAAAATTCTGTCGGGCCTCGCGGGCGGCCCCGTCCCTCGCGTGCTGGGCAGCCACGACTTCCACGGCCATGCGTTCCTCGCGCTGGAGGAACTGCCCGGCACGCCCCTCCCCGTCATCATCGCGACAGAACACCCTCTAACCATCGCGCGGGTGGACGAGCGCGAGCTTGAACGCTACCGGGCATGGGCAGGCGCAGTCGCGGCGAGCCTACGGTCCGCGGTCGCCGACCTACACCGTTCTGGTGTTGCACACGGTGACCTTCACCCCGGAAACGTGATCATCGACGGCACCACTGCACGGCTCGTTGATTTGGAGATCGCGGTCCCGCTCCACACGCGATCACCCGCAGTCATAGGTGCGCCCGGTTTCCTCCCCACCGACAGTCATGACCCGAAGGCCCGGGACCTTTTCGCGCTGGCCTGCATCGAGCTTCACCTGTACTACCCGCTCGTGCCGCTGCTGCACCTGCACCACGCAATGTCCGCACGACTGGTGCGAGCGGCACGGCAAGACTTCGGGTTGGCCGCGACGTGGGGACGCGATCTGCTCCCGGTCCTCACAGACCGTCGAGGCCAACAGGTCGACGACGATGACGTCCCCTCCGAGCTCGACGAACTCATTGCGCAGACCGTGCGAGGTCTCCTAAGTGACTGCGAGGCGCGCACCGACCGCATGTGGCCGGGCGACCCGCAGCAGTTCAACGAATCCATGGTCGGCCTCAGCTACGGCGCACTCGGTGTTGCTGCCGTTCTCAGTGACGCTGGCGCGGGCCTGGCGCCGGCGCAGACAAGATGGCTGTCATCGAGAATTGATGCGGTGGAGCCCCTCGGGCTGATGGCCGGCGGCGCCGGGGCAGCGCTGGCCGCCCGCCGGCTTGGTTTTCACGCTGCGGCCGACCACCTTTTCGATCGGCTGCGCAATGCAGACCTTGATGAACGCGACTTCAGCCTCTACTCAGGTGTCGCGGGAATCGGGCTCACTCTCTTGCAGGACACAGCCGACGACTCCACGGTCGACGTGCTCGTCGACACGATGAAACGAAACGCTGATCGCTGGAATGGTGCCGCCCCCGATCGAGTGCACACGAATCGCGGTGGCCTGCTTCGAGGTGCCAGCGGGCCCGCCCTGCTCGCGCTTCGACTGTATGAGATCACCGACGACCCGCACATGCTCCGCATTGCTAAGGCGTGCCTGGACTTCGATACCGCCACCCTTGTCGAGGGGCGCGATGGCTCGCTCCATGTCAATGAAGGCTGGCGCGCGCAGCCTTACCTCGCGTTTGGTTCCGCAGGGATCGGTGTGGCGCTCTTAGCGTTCCTGCGCCACGAACCCGGACATGATCGCTACCGCGAGGTCCTGACGCGGATCGTCCGTGCCGCGAGTTCCCGCTTCACCGTACAGTCTGGCTTGTTTCATGGTCGCGCTGGCCTGATCCAGTTCTTGGTCCTGGTTGGCGATCGACTCGGAACCGGCGACGAGGTCCGAGCGGCCATCGGAAACCACGTCCAGGGACTCAGATTGACAGCTCTGCCGTCATCGGACGGGCTCAGGTTTCCCGGCGATCAACTGCTTCGCGCCTCGTGCGACCTCGGAACCGGCAGCGCTGGAGTCTTGAGTTCGCTACTCGCCGTCCGCGCCACCGAGAAAAAGCACAAGGATGCGTCACTAGATCTGCCGCTCTTCCTCCCCACAGCATTGAGCTTCAAGGGGAGGTGATATCCATGGGTTACCTCCTGTCCCTTCAGACCCTGCAAACTGCAGACAGCGAGCCGGTCAACGCGCAGTTCGCCAGCACCATCAGCGCGTCCATTTGCGTGAGCCACATCTCCACCGTGTGCTGAACGCAGTCGAGGACGGCGGACCACCCTCATCCGCCGTCCTCCGCGCCTTGACCGGCTCCCGTGCGTCGAGGTTGCCTGCCGATCGGTGCAACGATCTGAACACGTCAGTGAGCAAGCACATTTCGATGTTCACCTTGAACGTCGCATCAGCGTTGCGCTGTCCGCATGCGCAGCGAGCGAAGGTGCGAAGAAGCCTGCCCCCCTCCCCGTCCTCGTCAACACAGAGCAGCAGATCCACGGGGGGAAGTCCCGCCAGAGGCATCAAAGGGCTCTCCCACCCGCCCTCGCTGAGAGTGAGGCTGCCTATGAACGCGGAGATTGCAAATTGGTCCGAACCCCTTCCCGCTGACCATTTCACGCCGGCGTTCTCCGACCTGCCGAAAGGTGTCGGCGCGCAACTGGCGGAAGGCCAGAACGCCAGCGGGGTGTACCGATGCATCCTTCTCGATGCGGCGTGGCACACGTACACCGACTGCAGACCTCGCGCTGACCAACGCAGTCCAGGCGGACGAGTACGCAATCGCCGACAATCCGTCCCTGTACCGCGTAACGCGCAACGCGTAACGCGCAACGCGCAACGCGCAACGCGCAACGCGCAACGCGCAACGAGGACACGGTATTCGTGGAGACCGACATCGCCAACCAGATCTGCCGCGGTGTTGTTGGCCAACTCGCCCAGTAGCACTCATCTACTGCGGGCGCTCAGTTGTTCAGCGACCTAAGTCGTGTGACACCCTCGCGCGCAGTAGAAGCATCCGTTCGAGTATGGATAGATGCGCTTCGCCGCCTGTACCGCGCTGGCGCAATCGGAGTGCCACCCCAAGTCATGCTGGTTGTAGGTGGACGGGTGACAGTCGCGACGGATCGTGGTGTCGTGGACCTCATGATCATTCGTGCCGGGCTGGGCTTGCGTGTTCACGCAGAAGGTGGGCATAGCTACTCCTTCATTCCGCGCACGACTTCGGGCGCGCCAGCACTGTACCGTGCGTCCTTCCGCCGATACGTGTGGGAAGTTGACGCAGGGCATCACATCGACGTGCGTCAAGCGGCGTAGTGTCAGCGAACCGGCAACATCCACAGCGCCGCGAGTCGAGGCGTGATTTCGCTCCTTCGAATGAAAGGCGCGAAGGTATCGCAGCGTCACGCCCGCTGCTGGGGATTCTGCCGGTGAGCGTCTCCCTCGTGCGCAGGGACGGGTCGCTCGGGTTCCACTCACCCGAACCTCACTCAGGAGCACGCCGATGGCGCAACGCAACACGTGGGCACGGAACGGATCCACGCTCCCTGGCGGCGGGCTGTCCACGCTCCCCGGGGGAGGGCTGTCAACTCTTCCCGGCGGAGGGCTCTCTGCCCTGCCCGGGGGCGGGCTATGGGCCGGTGCTGATGCGAACCCGTATCGCTCCAATCCGCCACCCATGACGCACTACATCCCCTACCTCCGTCGTCAGGGTCTCCACGACATCGCTGACCTCCTGGCGCGAGCGCACAACCTGAACCTCTAGGTCCCCTCCGGCTGCGCTATCGCAGTGGCGCTCGAGGCCGCCTCACGGATGCGTTAGCGCGGGAGCGTCCTCCGTCCTCCGCGCTACGCACCAGCGGGTCTGAATGGGTACTGGCCCATGCTCCCTCTGGTGCATCCCTCAAATGAATGAAATCTGAGCCCTCTTCCTTCGAGCGTCTCTGCTCCCCGAAGAGCGCAGGACCGTCGCGAGGCGTGCGCGCGGCCCGCGGAGGTCCTGACCGCGCTCGGGCTTGACCGGCAGCGACCCGAACGGGCATCTTTCAGCCACCTGAGCGATAGTCGGAGCATGACCGAACGCCCTGAACGGAACGACCAATACACCGTCCCGCCCCCGGGCCAAGGTTCGCGGGCTCTTCGAAATTGCCTTGCCTGGCTTCTTGGCGTGACGACATCTCTCGCGACTGCTCTGATAGTTGCCGCGGTCATCGTCAACGACGAGGCGCGCAAGCTGGTCATCGCCGGGTTGCAAGGCTACGACGCAGCGTTGGTTGCACTCTTGATCGCGCTGCTCGGATTGACGTGCCTCTTTGCGATGATCCCCAGGAAGGGGCGTTGGCTGAGCTCGATCCCAGGCATGGCGATCATCCCCGTCGGACTGACCATTCTGCTTGTGTCACCGACGCCGCTCGTCGCCCTGGAGGTCCCGAACTGCACCACTCCCTATGTCGTTGACGACACGTGGGGTAGCGGCAAGATCTACCGTCAGCAGGGGTTCCTTCTCTACCAGGTCGCGTCCATCGTGACCGACGACTGGTACCGACCGTTCTACGACGGCGGATATGAGGCTCGAATGGTCAATGGTTCGGTGGAGGTTCGCTACTTCCAATCACGTCCAGGCTCTGACAACACACTTGACCTTGCCCCTGTGCTCATGCTCTCGGGTGAGGGCACGAGCTGCGGATAGCCGATCAATCGTCGGGCGCGGCCCACACGGCACGTGGGCTTGTTGCTATACAGGGCGCTACGAACGCAACACCCTGCAGATGCGGAGACGACATGCGCAGCACGAAGACGATGAGCCGCCGCGCCTTCATAGCCTTCTCGGGGGTCGTCGCAGGCTCGATAGCGCTGCAGGTTGACCCGACAAGGGCCGCCGCGGCGTCGGCCGTTTCCGGGGGGCGCGCGCGGGCCGTCGGCGCTGCGGCGGTGGCATCTTGCTTCACTGCGGACTGGAGCCAACGCATTCAGGTTGAGTTCCCGGGCGCAATTGATCTCAGGACTGTTCGCGAGGTACGGGAAGTCGACTTCACCTGGGACGAGCGGCTCTTCGCCCTAGACGACGTGTTCACTCTCGGCAACGGTGGGGCCTTCGGAAGGGCGACCGTATCGGCGGGCGAGGGGCGCGCCCGCGTTCGTGAGTTGAGTCGTGCGTCTCAGATCATCCCCGTAGTCCGAGCGCTAGCGCGTTATCCGGAAGATGCTGTCGACCGCGTCACAGCGACAGTCGTCGCCGTCAGCGCGGCGGACGATCATCGATTGGTCTCTACCCCGCAGCGTATTCAGGCGACGCCGTGGGGAGTTGAGCTAAGCGCCACGTGGTCGGCGGCGGACTCTGGCGTAATGTGCGATCTCATTGTCGTGCGGAGCGTTGGTCCGCATCCCGCTCCTGCTGGTATCGAAATTGCAGTCACCCACACGAATCCAGACCGTGAACGTCCGCAAATGGACCACGGGCTGAGAACCCAGTCTACAAAAGCAAGGCAAGCGAGCTTCGTGCTCGAACTCCCGCTCAAGAGCGGCGAAACGAAAGAAGTGCGCTTCGTCGGACCTGACACGCGAACGTCTCTGGGGAGGTCCAACGTGAACCCCGGGATCGTGCAACTACGTGCAACAGCCGCGCAATGGGCATCCGCTCGCGAGACGGGCCGATATGAAGTCGCGTCAGTGACCGAGTCCGGCGCGGCTCTCGAGCTCGACACATTAGGAGCGTGACTGTGGACCTCAAAGTACTCGAGACGCAGACCTGGCTGAACTCGACCTACGGCGCGCACTCTCAGTGGGTAGCAGTTCCCGAGAATGGTCTTACAGGGTGGACGACGATCTACGGGCTGACGCGGGCCCTCCAGATCGAACTGGGTATCACTACCTTGTCGACGAACTTTGGGGCAGGAACGCTGTCTGCGTTTACGACGCAGGTTGGAGCTGTCAGTGGCTCGACGACGAACAGCAACATCGTCCGGATCGCGCAAGGGGGCCTCTGGTGCAAAGGGTACTCGGGGGGTTGGTCCTCCGGGACCTATGACCTCACGGTTCAGGCGTCGGTCATGAGCATGACCACCGCTATGGGTCTCGCGAGCACACCAAGCATCGGCCCGAAGGTGATGCGGTCGCTATTGACGATGGATGCCTACGTTCTCCTGAGCGGAGGTACAGCGTCGGTGCGTGACGTTCAGCAGTGGCTGAACGGGAAGTACTCCCACCGGAGAGACTTCGCCATCCTGCCGTGCGACGGGCTGTTCTCCCGCAACACCCAGCAAGGACTGATGTATGCGATCCAGTACGAGATCGGCATGGCGGATGGCGTGGCGAACGGGAACTTCGGCTCCGGCACCAAAAGCGGCATCTCCTCGCAGGGCGGAGTAGCGATCGGAAGTAGCGACTTCTCGAAGAACTGGGTGCGGCTGTTCCAAGGGGCGCTACGTTTCAACGGGTACGCCTCGCCGTTCAGCGGTTCCTTCGATGGCAGCACTGACATCGTGACGCGGGAGTTTCAGACCTACGCGGAACTCCCCGTCCACGGATCGGGAGACTTCCGTACTTGGGCGTCGCTACTCGTGAGTACCGGTGACGAAACACGGCCGGGCATCGCAAGTGACATGTCCACTCAGTTGACGCCGGCGCTCTGCTCCGCGCTGTTCGCGAACGGCTACCGCACCGTCGGGCGCTACCTCACGGTCACGTCCAAGCGATACATCCCTGGAGAGCTTCAAGCAATCTTCGCCGCGGGCCTCGACACCTTCCCGATCATGCAGGAATCAAACACCGCCCCAGCGGACTTCACATATGAGAAAGGCGTGAACCACGCCTTTCAGGCCGCTCGACGTCTCAGACAGCTCGGCTTCAAATCGGGCGTCACCGTGTTCTTCGCCGTGGACTATGACGCCACCGACGACGGCATCTCAAGCCGAATCATCCCGTTCTTCCAGGGCGTGGCTGATGGGTTGGCGAGGACGCGGGTGCCCTACGAGGTGGGCATCTATGGGACCCGAAACGTCTGCGCGCGCGTCATCAATGCAGGGCTCGCCGCGGAGGCCTTCATCGCGTCCATGTCCTGGGGATGGAGCGGCAACCTCGGCTTCGCGTTGCCGCCGTCGTGGTCCTATGACCAGATCCAGAATCTCACGCTTGCTGGTACCAGCATGGAGATCGACAAGAACGTCCAATCGGTGCGTGCCGCACCAGCGGGCCAGTTCGATGTCGACGCCGCACCCATCGTCGACGGCCAATGGGACGCGTTCTACTGGATGATCACCCACGCGGTCGTTCTTGCCGAGACGACAAGCCCGGCCGTCAACGCGAGAGGACAGGCTCACGCGGTCCTCTGGTACATCCAGAGCAAAGAGGCCGGCTACACCTCCACGCAGTTCGCTCTCTATCTCCCACCCCCGGGCGACATCGCTACACCTGAACACGATCTGTACATCACCTTTCCTGGTATTGCGGCGGCCGCAGAGAGCCCTACCGCGGAAACGGCCTTCGTCGACAAGTACGCGGTACCAGGCGGGACACCCGCGGGAACAAGCCATATGGCGGTCACAGCACGCGGGTACGCGCTATGGGGTCGACCCACCTCCCCCTCAACTGTTACCGCTGCTGACCTGGGGGGATGGTCCCTCGATCTAGCATCGCTGTGGGCGGAGTACGTGACCGCACACGCGAGCCCACGACCCACGTCCTACGCGTCCATCTACAACTGGTTCGCCTCGCGCCTCGGTCGCAGAGACTCCAATGTCGCCACGCAGGGTTCGTTTAGCTTCGACGACCTCGTCGGCGACATCGACGGCTATCACATCGGCGGGCTGATGGCCGACGCCCCAAATCAACCGCTCGATGCGGTTGTGCGTTCCGTTCGATCAGCGATCGCTAGCGATCCGCTGTGGCGGTATCAGGCCTTCTACGCCGATCGATTCGGCTCAAGTTACGCGAACGCGAAGGCGGCCGCTGAAGACGCCCTAAGTTCGTCCAACTTCTTCCTAGACGGCGCAACTCTGTATACGATCGGCGGGTTCGAGCTGATTCTCGCTGACTACTTCGGCAGCCTTAGTTCTCTCATACCAACGCCAACCGAACGCGGCGCCGTCGCAGCGGCGTGGGCAAACTTGCTAGCGGGACTGGCCTCAAACGGAGCATCGGCCGCCCCATCGTGATCGAGGGTGGCGCCCGCCCAGTTCAGGGAGAAACGGCGCATTCTTGCGGAGGCATGCCCAAACCACATGAGTTCTCTCGCGAGTTCCCTAAGCTCTGAGATCCTGCGCGCCTCAACCTACCCACGATGAGACCCACCACAAGCCGCGTTTTGCGCCGGGTGCGCGGTGCTGTTGGCTCTTGCACGGGCGCTATACCCGCGCCGGCAGACCCCATGAACATGGCTGTCAGAAGCGTCCAACGGCAGCGAGTGTAGGGGCCGACGGCGAAACTGGCCCCGCTGGGCGGGTAGTTGCGGACAAGGGAGAACAGCGCCGCGACCCCTAGCCGATGTAGCCGGACACCGCAACCGACATCTACTCATCGATCCAGGACAGGATCGACGATCGTGGTGAGGGCGGACATGTTGCCCCGACCCACTGGCACCGCCAAGCCGTGCACCTCGAAGGCGGGGACTGCTGAAGGTCTTGGTGACTCTTCTCGTTAGGCCGCGGATGCGGCTTGTGTGGTCATGATGGCTTCGAACTCGATGGGCGTCAACTTGCCGAGGACACGTTGCCGGCGACGCCGGTGATAGGTCCGCTCGATCCAGGTCACGATCGCGAGGCGGAGGTCGTCTCGGGTGGACCAGCGGCGGCTGTTGAGCACGTTCTTCTGCAGCAGCGCGAAGGACGATTCCATCGCGGCGTTGTCACCGGCCGCGCCGACTCTGCCCATGGAACCGACGAGTCCGTGCCGGTCGAGTTCGGCTTGGAAGCACCGCGAGCGGAACTGACTGCCCCTATCGCTGTGAACGGTCGTGCAGGTCGGGCTGCGACGCTGGATCGCCATCCGCAGGGCCGAGACGGCGAGCTCTGAGGTCATCCGTTCGTTGATCGAGTACCCGACGATCCGGTTCGACCAGACGTCCTTGACGGCGCAGAGGTAGACCTTCCCCTCGCTGGTCGGGTGCTCGGAGATGTCGGTGAGCCAGAGCCGGTCAGGGCCGGTCGCGGTGAAGTCCCGTCTGACGAGATCGTCGCGCACGGGCGGGCCGACCAGGCGCCCTTTGCCGCGGCGCTTGCGGACGAAAGCGCTGAAGATCTCGTTCTCCGAACACACCCGCCACACCCGCCTCTCCGACGCGGCGAACCCGGCGTCGGCGAGCTCGTCGGCGATGAACCGGTATCCGAACGCGGGATCGTCGGCATGCACATCGATCGCCGCGTTGATCAGGTGCGCATCGTCCCAGTCCCGTCGCGAGACGGGAGCCTGCAGCCACCGGTAATAGGGCTGTTTCGCGAACTTCAGCACCCGACACGTCACCGCGACGGGGATACCGTCGGCAGCGAGTTCACCTACGAGCGGGTAGAGCCTTTTGGGCCGGACAGGTTCGCCTGCGACAGATACGCCGCCGCCCGGCGAAGGATCTCGACCTCCTGCTCGAGCCGCTTCACCCGCTTGCGCAGCTCACGGTTCTCGGCCGCTTCGCTCGAGCTGACACCGGGCCGCCGACCACCGTCGACCTCGGCGATCTTGACCCATCGCTGCACGCAGGACTCGGAGATCCCGAAGTCCTTCGCGATCTGCGCGAAGGAGGACTCCCGCTTCAACGCGATAGCGACGACGTCGTCCCGGAACTCCTTGGGGAACGGCTTAGGCATGAGGACATCCTTCCAGCGGTGACGAATCACCACAGATCAGGAGTCACCTAAACCTTCAGCAGTCCC
>Ga0180219_1001170_pt1 | contig 17850 bp, 15 predicted proteins | sample eDN3rd30CBELigMG_FD_151338 | JGI IMG/M metagenome (GOLD analysis project Ga0180219, IMG submission 151338) | Enriched Miracle-Growth compost microbial communities from Emeryville, California, USA - eDNA 3rd pass 30_C BE-Lig MG (version 2)... ...
GCGGTAGGAAGTGAGCGCCACCGTGAACTCGGCCGACTGCAGCGCCCGAAGCGCCTGCACGCCGTTGTCGGCATCGAGCGCGGGCTCGGCATGCAGCACGATATAGGCCTTCAAGCCGTCGGCCAGCATTTGAGCCGCCGTCAGGCCGTCGGCCCTGGGCATGGCGCCGGCAACGTAGCCGCCCACCGTATTGCCGCCGGCGGTCAGGAAACCCATACGGCCCTTGGCCGCCTGGGCCAGGGCCTGCGCATTGGCGGCAATGAGCGAAGCCTGGGGCGAAGCCACGGCCAGGTTGCCCAGAAGCACCGCCACATTTTCACCCGAGGCCAGGCTGGCCGCAATGCGCTTGGCTTCATCCGAAGGCGTCAGCGCGCCGCAGGCGTCGGGCACGGCCTGGTCGGTGGCCTGGGCCAGGGCGACCAGCACTTCGGCCACGGCATTCGGCAAGGCGCTAGGCGTTACAGTTAAACGCCCTTGGACGGGGAACAAGGGATCGTCGGCCGCACAGTCGATAAAGGAGATTTGCGTACCGTGCTTGGCCGCCTGCCGTAGGCGCTGCGCGAACAAAGGATGATCTTTGCGCAGGAACGAGCCCACCACCAGAACGCGGTCCAGCTTGCCAAGCTCGGCGATGGGCATGCCCAGCCAGGGTACGCCGGCCACGGCCTTATCCAGGCCGGCGTCGGTCTGGCGCAGGCGGAAATCAACGTTCTCGGAGCCCAGGCTGCGGGTCAGCCGGGCCAGCAGGGCCAGCTCTTCGAGCGTGGCCTCCTGAGTGCCCAAGGCGCCGATCTGCGTCGCGCCGTGCTGGTCGCGCACCTGGTTGAGCCCCCTGACGACCGCTTGCAGCGCATCGCTCCAGGAGGCTTCGCGCCATTGGCCATCGGCCGTGCGGATCATGGGATGGGCCAGGCGGTCTTCGGTATAAAGGCCGGCATAGGCATAGCGGTCGCGGTCGCTGATCCAGCATTCGTTCACGTCTTCGTTTTCGAACGGTACGACGCGCATGACACGGTCGCCCTTGACCTGCACGACCAGGTTGGCGCCCACGCTGTCATGCGGGCTGACGGAACGGCGGCGAGCCAGTTCCCAAGTGCGGGCCGTATAGCGGAAAGGCTTGGAGGTCAGCGCGCCCACGGGGCAGATGTCGATCATGTTGCCCGACAGCTCGGACTCGACGGCACGACCCACGAACGACGTAATTTCAGAATGTTCGCCGCGGTTGACCATGCCCAGTTCCATGATGCCGCCGACTTCCTGGCCGAAGCGCACGCAGCGGGTGCAATGAATGCAGCGCTGCATTTCCTCGGCGGACACCAGGGGGCCCATTTCCTTGTGGAACACGACCCGCTTTTCTTCCTGGTAGCGCGACGCCGAGGCGCCGTAGCCCACGGCCAGATCCTGCAATTGACATTCGCCGCCCTGATCGCACACCGGGCAATCGAGCGGGTGGTTGATGAGCAGGAACTCCATGACGCTTTTCTGCGCGGCGACGGCCTTGGCAGAAGCCGTATGCACGATCATTCCGTTGGTGACGGGCGTGGCGCAGGCCGGCATGGCCTTGGGCGCCTTTTCGACTTCGACCAGGCACATGCGGCAGTTGGCCGCGATGGAGAGTTTCTTGTGGTAGCAAAAATGCGGCACGTAAAGCCCGAGCTTGTGGGCGGCCTGCATGACCATGCTGCCCTCGGGGACTTCAACCTTTTTGCCGTCGATGGTAAGTTCAACCATTGCGTGTCCTGAGCCTACAGATATTTGGGCACCACACAGCTTTTATGCTCTATGTGGTGTGCGAACTCGTCGCGAAAATGTTTGATGAAACTGCGTACCGGCATGGCGGCGGCATCGCCCAGCGCACAAATGGTGCGCCCCATGATGTTGGATGCGACCGAGTCGAGGACATCCAGATCTTCGGGGCGGCCCTGCCCGTTCTCGATGCGGTTGACCATGCGCCACAGCCAGCCCGTGCCTTCGCGGCACGGTGTACATTGCCCGCAGCTTTCCTCGAAATAGAAATACGACAGGCGCAGCAGCGACTTGACCATGCAGCGGGTTTCGTCCATGACGATGACCGCCCCCGAGCCCAGCATGGAGCCCGCCTTGGCGATGCCGTCGTAGTCCATGGTGGTTTGCATCATGATGTCGGCCGGCAGCACCGGGGCGCTCGAGCCACCGGGAATCACGGCCTTGAGCTTGCGGCCGCCCTTGACCCCGCCGGCCAGTTCCAGCAAGGTCGAGAACGGCGTGCCCAGGGGGATTTCGTAGTTGCCGGGCAACTCGACGTCGCCCGATATGGAAAACAGCTTGGTGCCGCCGTTATTGGGCAGGCCGGTTTCGAGGTATTCCTTGGCGCTGTGCCGGAATATCCAGGGCACGGCCGCGAAGGTCTCGGTGTTGTTGATGGTGGTGGGCTTGCCGTAAAGGCCGAAGCTGGCCGGGAACGGCGGCTTGAAGCGCGGCTGGCCTTTTTTGCCTTCCAGCGATTCCAGCAAGGCGGTTTCTTCGCCGCAAATATAGGCGCCGTAGCCATGGAAGGCATGCAGCTGGAAGTTGAAGTCCGAACCCAGGATCTTGTCGCCCAGGAAGCCGGCGGCGCGCGCTTCTTCCAGCGCCTCCTCGAAGCGTTCGTAGATGTCGAAGATCTCGCCGTGAATGTAGTTGTAGCCTACGCTAACGCCCATGGAATAGGCGGCGATGGCCATGCCTTCGATCACGATATGCGGGTTGAAGCGCAGGATGTCGCGGTCTTTGAACGTGCCCGGCTCGCCTTCGTCGGAATTGCACACCAGGTATTTCTGGCCCGGCAAGGCGCGCGGCATGAAGCTCCATTTGAGCCCGGTGGGGAACCCGGCGCCGCCGCGGCCGCGCAGGCCCGAAGCCTTGACCTCGGCCACGACTTCCTCTGGCTTCATGCCCGAGGTAAGGATTTTGCGCAAGGCCTCGTAGCCGCCGCGCTTGATGTAGTCGTCCAGATGCCAGTTGCTGCCATCCAGGCCGGCAACGATTTGCGGATTGATGTGGCGGCCGTGGAAAATCATGCTGCGCGACGCGTCGCCGCCCGGCGTGGCCAGCAGGCCGTGGGAAAACCGCTGCAAGGTTTCCGGAGCGTTCATCGCGATTCTCCGTTCTGTTTAAGTTCGTCGAGCATGGCGTCGATCTGCTCCGGAAGCATGCGCACGCACATATGCTTGTTGTTGACCAGCATGACAGGCGCATCGCCACAGGCGCCCATGCACTCGCCTTCCTGCAGCGTGAACAGGCCGTCTTCGGTGGTTTCGAAAAAATCGATGCCCAGTTTTTCCTTGAGGTAGTCGGCGGCCTTCACGCCGTCGCGCAGCGCACAAGGCAGGTTGGTGCATACCGTAAGCTTGTAGCGGCCAACCGGCTTGGTATCGAACATATTGTAGAAAGTGGCGACCTCCTGCACCGCGATGGGCGGCTCTTGCAGGTACGAGGCCACGTCTTCGATGACTTCGGTGGAAACCCAGCCTTTTTCATCCTGGGCGACAGCCAGCGCCGCCATGATGGCGGAACGCTTTTGATCGGCCGGGAACTTGGTGAGTTCCTTGTCGATCTTTTTGTAGGCTTGTTCGGAAAGCAGCATAATTTGTATCCGGTATTTATCTTGACGCGGCGCCGATCAACGATCGATCTCGCCAAACACGATGTCCAATGTCCCGATAATGGTGACGGCGTCGGCAATCATGTGCCCGCGCGTCATCTCGTCCAGAGACTGCAGATGCACAAAACCCGGTGCGCGGATCTTGAGGCGGTAGGGTTTGTTGGCCCCGTCGGAAATAACGTAGGTGCCGAATTCGCCCTTGGGATGCTCGACGGCGGCATAGGCCTCGCCCTTGGGCACGTGCATGCCCTCGGTGAACAGCTTGAAGTGATGGATGAGATCTTCCATGCCGGTCTTCATGTGCTCGCGCGAGGGCGGCGCCACCTTGTGGTTATCGACGATGACGGGGCCGGGATTGTTGCGCAGCCACTCGACGCACTGGCGAATGATGCGGTTGCTTTCGCGCATTTCGGCAATGCGGACCAGATAGCGGTCGTAGCAGTCGCCGTTGGTGCCCACGGGAATGTCGAAATCGACACGGTCGTAGACTTCGTAGGGCTGCATTTTGCGCAGGTCCCATTCGACGCCCGAGCCGCGCAGCATGGGACCGGTAAAGCCCAGCGCCTTGGCGCGTTCGGGATCGACCACGCCGATGCCCACCAGCCGCTGCTTCCAGATGCGGTTGTCGGTAAGCAGGACTTCGTATTCGTCGACACAGGCCGGGAAACGGTTGGTGAAGTCCTCGATGAAATCCAGCAGCGAGCCCGAACGGGCTTCATTCATGGCCTTGACTTCCTTGGCGCCGCGATACTTGCTGGTCTCGCCGTATTGCGGCATGGTGTCGGGCAGGTCGCGATACACGCCGCCGGGACGGTAGTACGCCGCATGCATGCGGGCGCCCGAAACCGCCTCGTAGCAATCCATGAGGTCTTCGCGTTCGCGGAAGGCATACAGGAACACCGCCATGGCGCCCACGTCGAGCGCGTGCGAACCGATGGACATGAGGTGGTTGAGGATGCGCGTGATTTCGTCGAACATGACGCGGATGTACTGGGCCCGCAGCGGCACCTCGATGCCCAGCAGCTTTTCGACCGTCATGACGTAGGCATGCTCGTTGCACAGCATGGAGACGTAGTCGAGCCGGTCCATGTAGGGCAGCGTTTGCAGGTAGGTGCGGGTCTCGGCCAGCTTTTCGGTGGCCCGGTGCAAAAGCCCGATATGCGGGTCGGCGCGCTGGATGACCTCGCCATCGAGCTCCAGAACCAGACGCAGCACGCCGTGCGCCGCAGGGTGCTGCGGACCAAAGTTCAAGGTGTAGTTTTTGATGTCAGCCATTTCTTAACGCTCTATTCCGTAGCCTTCTTCGCGCACGACACGCGGGGTGATCTCACGCGGCTCTATGGTGACCGGCTGGTATACCACGCGCTTCTGCTCGGTGTCGTAGCGCATTTCCACCGTTCCGGAAATCGGGAAGTCCTTGCGGAACGGATGGCCGATGAAGCCGTAGTCGGTAAGGATGCGACGCAGGTCGGGGTGGCCTTCGAACACGATGCCGTACAGATCGAACGCCTCGCGCTCGAACCAGTTGGTATTGGGCCAGACATTGACCAGGGAGGCGATTACGGGGAAGTCTTCGTTGGGCACCCAGCCACGCACGCGCACACGCCAGTTGTGCGTCACGGAAAGCAGGTGAACCACTACCGCGAAACGCTGGGGAAACCGCGCGCTGGCGTCCTGGTAGGTCGGCGCGCCCCAACCGGAATAATCGACGCCGCAGAGGTCGACGCACAGCGCAAACCCCAGCGATGGATTGTCGCGCAAGGCCAGGCAGGTATCGACCCATTGTTCGGCGGGCACTTCGAGCGTCAGTTCGCCCAGCGCCTCGGTGCAGTTGAGGGTTTCGCCGAAATGGGCGGTCAAATTGGTTTTTAGCGTTTCAAGCCGTGTCATAGTGCGAGCAGTTGGAACGTGAATGGATGGGCGCGGGGCCTAGCGGGCGATCGTATTGGTCAGGTGGATCTTGTTCTGCAATTGCAGCAGGCCGTACACCAGGGCTTCCGCCGTGGGCGGGCAGCCAGGCACGTAGATGTCGACCGGCACGATGCGGTCGCAGCCGCGCACCACCGAATATGAATAATGGTAGTAGCCGCCACCGTTGGCACAGGACCCCATGGAGACCACCCAGCGCGGCTCGGGCATCTGGTCGTAGACCTTGCGCAGCGCGGGCGCCATCTTGTTGCACAAGGTGCCGGCCACGATCATCAGGTCGGACTGGCGCGGGCTGGGACGAAAGATAATGCCGAACTGATCCAGGTCGTAGCGGGCCGCACCCGCATGCATCATTTCGACCGCGCAACAGGCCAGGCCGAACGACATGGGCCACATCGACCCCGTCTTGGCCCAGTTCAGGAACTTGTCCGCGCTGGTGGTGATAAAACCTTCTTTAAGAATGCCGTCAATAGCCATGATTTTGCCTAATAACTTGTATAGCGAAGCGCCGCATGGCGCCGCCGTTTACGCCGAGCCTCGCGCGGCACGAGCTGCCGCACGCAAGGGCTCCGCGCACTATTCCCAGTCGAGCGCGCCTTTTTTCCACTCGTAGATGAAGCCCACGGTAAGCACCGCAAGAAAGACCATGACCGTCCAGAATCCAACGATTCCGACCGTGCCGGTGGAGATGGCCCAGGGAAACAGGAAGGCGATTTCCAAATCGAACAAAATGAACAGGATGGCGACGAGGTAGTAGCGCACGTCGAACTTCATGCGCGAGTCGTCAAAGGCCTCGAAACCGCACTCGTAGGCCGATAACTTTTGCTCGTCGGGACGATGTGGCCCAAGCACACGGCCCACCGTCAACAATACGAAACCGATCAGGGTGGCGACAACAATAAAAAGCAGTACGGGAAAATACTGTTGCAAATTCATGCCAAGCATCCAATCTCAATAAGTAAACCGTAGGATTGTAGCATTTTGAACATGTCTTCCACCTGAACCTGGGCAATGTTGAAACAAAGTCGCGGCGATAAGGCCTGTTGCCGCCGGACATTGCATGAACAGCGTTAAAGATCCATGAAAATCATGGCATTTTAAGTTTTTTTCGACGTAAAAAAACCACCCGGAATCCGGATGGTTTTTGCGGGGCAAGACCTGCGCCCCGATTCATGCCCGGCACGCCGGGCGGCATGGCCAGGGGCCATGCGCGCCAGTTAGAACTGATGGCGAATGCCGGCGCCGACAAAGGTCGATTTCAGGTCGTCCTGCAAGGCCGCATGATCGGCATACGAACCCACCGCATACACATTGGTGCGTTTGGACAAGGCATAGCTATAGCCCAGGCTGTAGATGTGCTGCTTGCCGAGGTCGCTGTCGTGCACGCCGGTGGAGCGGGGATCGGCCATGCCCCACGAAGCCATGAGCGAACCATTGGCGCCCACCGGTGCGCTCAGGCCAACGGTGTACGAATTGACCTTCAGGCCATCGTCCGCGTAATAGCCCGTACTGCCGGTCTGGACGCCCAGGTCGGCATACTGGATGGGGGAGAGCCAGCCGTTGCGCGTCTGGCCAAAGCCAAGGTGCAGCTTGACGATATTGAAGTCATAGCTTGCGCCCAGATTCCAGCTCTTGATGGAAATGCCGTTGTCGTCGGGATTGACGAAGGTTTCAGCCGTTTTCAACTGGTCGTAGGTCAAGGCCGCGGCGATGGGGCCATTGGTATAGCGCAAGCCGGTGGTCCACGCGCGGGAGTTGGGCTCGCTGCCGCCGCTGGTCTTGAACTGCTGGCTGCCATTGTTGTTGAACGAGTACCCGACGCCAAACTGGAAGCCCGAGAAATCGGGAGTCTGGTACATGATCATGTTGTCGTAGCGGACGCTGTCGGCTGCGCCGAACGTGGCGCCGGCGCGCGCCTGGCTCCAGCCGGTGCCGAAGGGGCTAGCGACACCCGCGAAATACTTGGTGGCTATATTGGTTTGCCGGCCAAAATCCAGGCGGCCCCAGTTATCGGAATCCAGGCCGACCGTGGCCTGGCGGCCGAACAGACGGTCGTTTTGCAGGGATTGGCCGGTGCCGACGTCAAAACCGCTTTCCAGCACGAAAACCGCCCTGAGGCCTTCGCCCAGGTCTTCGGAGCCCCTCAGGCCCCAGCGGCTGGGTGACTCGCCGCCGCTGAGCACGCCGGTGCGGGTACCCTTGTAGTCGACGCCTCCCACGGTACCCTTGACCCGTTGATAGGATATGCCGGCATCCACAATGCCGTATAAAGTGACCGACGTTTCAGCCTGGGCGGTGCTGGCAAGGCCAGCGAAGCCGGCCACCAACGCTGCGGCGAGCAGTGTTTTTTTCATTTGGCAATTCTCCGTAGATTTGAGTAAATCGGCCATGGCGCTGCGATCTCGCCCAGCCTTTTGCCTTATAGCGGCCATCCAGGGCCAAGGCGGCCGCTGAACACCCTTGCGGAATGCGTGCGGCTTATGCATTCATGCTAAACCCATCGCCCGCGCAATAAAAGTGAAACACTGGCCCCAGTGGCCTTTTACAGACGAAACGTAAACGAGTATGTCCCAAACGTAAACGCATATTTCCCGCAGCCGAAAAGCCATTTCGAGGCGTTACGGAATCGATGAGCTCCTGCCCAAGTCGACCTCGGCCGGCTTGGCAAAGACGCAAGGCCACAAGACGGAATTTGCGGCGTCAGGGGCCGCCAAAGCCACAGCACAAAAAAAACCACCCCGAAGGGTGGTTTTTACGAAATGAACTCGCTTTGTTCCAATGCCGGCCCGGCGAACCGGGCTGGCCGAGGCATGGTCAAGCCATGCCCGTTGATTAGAACTGGTGACGCAGGCCAGCGCCGACAAAGGTCGACTTCAGGTCGTCTTGGAAAGCAACGTGCTTGGCATACGAGCCGATGGCGTACACATTGGTGCGCTTGGACAAGGCATAGGAGTAACCCAGGCTGTAGACTTGCTGCTTATTACCCGAGTCGCCGGTGCTATCGTCACGCACGTCGGCCATGGTCCAGCCGGCCAGAACCTTGCCGTTGGCGCCAACGGGAGCGCTCAGACCCAAGGCGTAGGAATTGACCTTTGCACCATCAAGCGCAACCAGGGACAGGTTCTTGGAGTAATCGCTGTACAACGCGGAAGGAGCGGAGAACCAGCCGTTGCGGGTTTGGCCGAAACCAGCGTGCACCTTGACGACTTCGAAGTCGTAGCTCGCGCCAATGTTCCAGGACTTGACGGTAACGCCACCGTTGGTAGCCAGGGTTTCAGGCGACTTGAACTGGTCGTAGGTCAAAGCAGCAGCGATGGGGCCGTTGCCATAGCGCAGACCAGTAGTCCAGGCGCGCGTGTTGGGTTCTTGGCCGCCGCTAACCTTGAACTTTTGGTTGCCGCTGGCGTTGAACGAATAACCGAGGCCGAATTGGAAGCCCGCGAAATTCGGGGTTTGGTACATGACCATGTTGTCATAGCGCTGGCTAGCGGCGGCGCTGAACGCCGTACCGATTTGAGCCTGGCTCCAGTCGGTGCCGAAGGGGCTGGCCACGCCTGCGAAGTACTTGGTGGCGATGTTGGTTTGGCGACCGAAGTCAAGGCGGCCCCATGCGTCGGACAGCAGGCCAACGGTAGCTTGGCGGCCGAACAGCCTGTCGGACTGCGAAGTCACGCCGGTGCCGAGGTCAAAGCCATTTTCCAGCACGAAGACTGCCTTCAGGCCTTCGCCCAGGTCTTCGGTGCCCTTCAGGCCCCAACGGCTGGACGATTGTCCGCCGCTGAGCATGCCGGTGCGGGTTGCTTTGTCGCCGTTACCAGTAATAGCGTTGACGGCGTCGCCTTTGAATTGCTGATAGCCGATACCGCCATCGACGATACCGTACAGGGTGACCGACGTTTCCGCCTGGGCAACACCAGCAAAGCCGGCGATCAGAGCAGCTGCGAGCAGAGTCTTTTTCATGTCAAGAAATCTCCGTAGATTTGAGTAATTGGCGGCACGGTCAGAATTTGCCATGTCGCCTATTTAACTCCACGATGGGAAGTTGTAGCTATTGCATCAAAATTCGGCAGCACTGGCTATCAAGACATTCATAAAAGCTCTTCTTTTCTTTTTTTCTGTTGGAGTGATGCAACAAAAATTGGATTTTACTCTCCAAAACCTAGGGTTTACCCTTGGAAAAAAGAGCCGGTAATTTTCGACGGCCCTTATGAGATTTCTATCTATAATTATTCTAGGAATCTATGTTAAATATTTGTTTCAGTTCATATTTCCAATATAGATTATTGCCGGGAACAATAACTTCAGCACTATCCAGCAAACTTTTCAATAAGGTAAACCCTTTGTTTTTATTGAAAAAATGCTAGGGATTACACGGATTTGTTTCGCCTATAGCATGAGAGAAACTCATAAATACCGCCTTGCAGTCTTGCTCCCGCTATAGCGGCTCGCCAACCGGCTTGTGCAGTCCTTGAACGGCCGCGTCATCGTCAAACAGGAAGCGACTGCGGGCCGTTCAATCCAGTTTTTCCAACAGCAACGAAAAAGCCTGGGCTGCGGGGGACAGCGGGCGCTCGGCGCGCTCCAGCCTGAACAATGGCCGCCTGAGCGTCGCGGCGCCGGCCAATTCCAGGGTCTGAACCCGGCCCAGCGCCACAAGATCCTGCACCGCAACCCAGGGCAGCATGGCGATGCCCAGGCCGCCGGATACGGCGCGCGCGATACCTTCGTTGCTGCCGATCTCGATCTGATGCAATGGCTCCAGCCCATTCTGCCTCAACAACTGCTGGGTGACCTCGCGCGTGCCCGAGCCGGGCTCGCGCACCAACCAGATTTCGTCGTTGAGCAGCGCCGGCTGCAAGGGCCGCCTGGCCGCCAAGGGGTAATGCTCGGGGCCTATTACCACCAGTTGCTCATCGCGCCAATAACTGGCGGCGATGTCCGGCTCGTCCACATTGCCTTCGACCAGCGCCAGATCCATGCGGCAGTCGGCCAGACCCTGGGCGATGGAATGCGTATTTCCCACCACAACATGTAACTGAATGGCCGGATGCTGGCGCGCGAACCGGGCCATGTAAGCCGGCAGCCAATACGCCGCCACGGTGGTGCTCGCCCCCAGAGTGAGCTCGCCGCGCCGCAGTTCGGCACGAGCCCGCAAGTCGTCGGTAGCAGCGCGCTCCAGCGCAAAAATACCCCGTGCATGCTCGAACAGCGCCTGGCCGCTTTCGGTCAGTTGCAGGCCGCGCGCCCGCGCGCCCTGCCCCACCCCCCGCTCTATCAGGGGCAGATCCAATTGCTGCTCCAACTCGCGAACCGCCTTGGAGGCCGCCGGCTGGCTGATGGACAAGGCTTCGGCCCCCCGCGAAAAGCTGCGGTGCAAAGCCACATGGAAAAAAATACGCGCGAGGTGCAGGTTCATGAGTACATCAGCATAACCAAATATTATGCATATGTGAATTATATATATTTGATTCATGTTACTCAGGGCTATAAGCTTATGCAAATACCAACTATCGAATCCCGTTTTCAACCGCAATCCGCATCAAGCCATGAGTCAAACCGCCGCACTTCCCATCCGTCCCTTAACGCCGCTCGGCCAATCCGCCTGGTGGCTCGGCCTGGCCCTTACCGGGGCCATCGCCACGGGTGGCGTGCTTCTCAGCCAATCGGCCTGGGCCGAGCAGTTCGGCATAAGCGCCCTGACTCTGGCCATTGTTCTGGGCATCACGGCAGGCAATACCTTTTTCCCCAGCATTGCCGCCCACACGGCTGTCGGCGTGGATTTCTCGAAAAACAAGCTGTTGCGCGCCGGCATCATTCTTTACGGCTTTCGCATTACCTTCCAGCAAATCGGCGACATCGGCTGGGCGGGCGCCCTGATCGCCGTCCTGATGATAGGGCTGACCTTCACCATGGCCGTGCAACTGGGCACACGGGTCTTCAAGCTGGACAAGCAAACCTCGATGCTTATCGGCGCGGGCAGTTCCATATGCGGCGCGGCGGCGGTCATGGCGGCCGAACCCGTTGTGCGCGGCCAGGCGCACAAGGTGTCGGTGGCCGTCGCCACCGTGGTCGTGTTCGGCACCTTGTCGATGTTTCTTTACCCCCTGCTCTACGCCTTCCTGCCTCTTTCCGAACATGCCTACGGCGTGTTCGCCGGCTCCACCATCCATGAAGTCGCGCAGGTGGTCGCCGCTGGCAAGGCCGTCAGCGATACCGCAGCGGCAACCGCCGTCATCGAGAAAATGCTGCGTGTCATGATGCTGGCTCCCTTCCTGCTGATTCTGTCGGGGTTCCTGCGCGACCGTACGCAAAACTCCGGCAATCCGGATGCCAGGCCGCAAAAAACCCCCATTGCCATCCCCTGGTTCGCCGTCCTGTTCATTGTCGCCAGCGCCATAAACTCGCTGCACATTCTGCCGGCGAGCGTCGTGCAAACCATCATCCACGTCGATACCGCCCTGCTGGCCATGGCCATGGCCGCCCTGGGCCTGCGTACCCACGCCGGCGCAATCCGCCAGGCGGGCCTGAAGCCCCTGATGCTCGCCACCAGCCTGTTCGTCTTTCTGGTGGTGGGCGGCTACGGCATCAACACGGCGGTCATGCACTTTCTGGGCTGACCAGGCGCCCGCCCAAAACATATCCCACGCAGCTCCCGCCGAGCTCGGCCGGCGGATTCGCCCTTATCAATCCTTGACAATTCGGCGGGTGTCGCCAGCCTATACTGCGGAGGTTTTCAACTCCCGGGCATCGACACCATGAAACTATTCAACCGCTGCATTGCCGAATCCTTCGGCACCTTCTGGCTGGTTCTGGGCGGCTGCGGCAGCGCCGTCCTGGCCGCCGGCTTCCCGGAGCTTGGCATAGGATTCATGGGAGTAGCGCTGGCCTTCGGCCTGACGCTGCTGACCATGTGCTACACCATCGGGCATATTTCGGGTTGTCACATCAATCCGGCCGTGACCTTCGGCCTCGTGGCCGGCGGACGCTTTCCCGCCCGCGAGCTGGTGCCATATGTCGTTGCCCAGCTCATCGGGGCCATCATCGCCGGGGCCGTGCTATATAGCATCGCCAGCGGCAAAGCCGGTTTCGACGCCGCCGCCAGCGGGTTCGCCTCGAACGGCTATGGAGCCCATTCTCCCGGCGGCTATGCCCTGCATTCGGCGTTCATCTGCGAGGCAGTCCTGTCGGGATTCTTCATCTTCATCATCATGGGCGCCACGGATGGCCGGTCCCCCGCGGGATTCGGCGGCATCGCCATCGGGCTGGCGCTTACTCTCATACACCTCATCAGCATTCCGGTAACCAACACCTCGGTCAATCCGGCCCGCTCGACCGGTGTCGCGCTGTTCCAGGGAGGCTGGGCCATCGAACAGTTATGGCTGTTCTGGCTGGCCCCCATCATAGGCGCCGTGATCGGCGGGCTCGTCTATCGCTGCGTGCTACAGCAAAAACACGGCAAGACGGCATAGCCGTCAGCGTGCTGTTTGGTTGATGCGCGCATTTAAGCAAACTGCGCACTAGGCCTCCAACCTGGGCAGCACGACGGTGAACGTGCTGCCCTGCCCCTTGGCGCTGGCAACCTGTATGCTTCCCCCGTGGCGCGCCACGACGGCCTGCACGAACGCCAGCCCCAGGCCGCTGCCGCTGGGGTTGCCGGGCGCGTCCTCGCCAAACCGCTTGAACGGCTTGAACAGCAAGGCCTGCTCATCCGGGCTCATGCCCCGGCCCCGATCCTCGACCGTCACCCGCCAGTCTTCCCGCCTGGCGGACAAACGACACCGAACCGTCGAGCCGGGCGGACTGTACTTGATGGCGTTATCGATCAGGTTGCCGAAGGCGCGCGCCAGCATGGCCGGATCGGCGTGGACATAGGCTTGGTCCACATCGGCCTCGAACGAAATCCGACTGTCCCGCTGCCGCGCCAGAGGCCAGTGTTCGTCGCAAACGGCGGCCAGCATGTCGGACAGATTCTGCTCGCGGTAATCCATTTCCTTGGACTCCGCCCGCGCCAGATGCACGAAGCCGTCCACCAGATTCAAGGTTTTGTTTGCGTAGCGCGCGATGCGCTCCAGTGTTTCATCGTGCCGGGACGCAGGTGCTTGCGTGCTGGTTTGCAGTTCGATCAGAGCCAGAATGGAGTTTTGGGGAGACCGCATATCGTGCGAGATGAAACGCAAGGTCTGCTCGCGCTGCCGGGCGGCCTGGCTCAGCGAGGCAATTGCCTGGCGCAGCGCAACGACACGCGCCGACAGCGACTCGTCGGATCGCGCCGCCATGTCATCGGTCAGAGCAAGCATCGCCCCTTCGTCGCGCAGCGTGGCAAGCTCGCGGTCGAAATACTGCAAAGCCGCTTCCTGGCTGCGCCAGCTCCATACGGGATAGATCAAGGCCACGCCTATCAGGCCCGCCGCCGGAGGAACCCAGAAATGCGCATACTGCAAGAGCAGCCAGCTTCCCGCGACAATACATAGCAGCGTGGCGGCCGAAATGAATAGAGACCGGCGCGGAGAAAGCCTTTCCAGCATCACACACACGAGCAGCACAGGCAGCACGGCGATCAGGGCGTTGGACCAACGACCGAAGGAGTCGATCCAGCCGTCCTCCAGCGCATCCCGCAAGCCGTTGGCAAGAATCTCCACCCCGGCCATCGGCTCTCCCGTGCGGGTGGACAAAGGGGTCGGCATCATATCGCCCAGCCCTGACGCCCAGGATCCGACCAGTACGTATTTGCCGCGAAAAACGGTCTGCGGCACCTCTCCGTCCAGCACCTTTGCATAAGGGTATAAGGCAAAACCGCCAGACCCTCCGGAATAGGAAAGCAGGCGGGAGGCCTCGCCGCTTTGCCGCAAGGACGCAGCCAGAGCATGGTCGCCTCCCGCCTCGAGCATGGCCACTACAAAATGATCCAGCGGCTTGCCGGACGGCTTTTTTTCCCGCAGCACAAGCCTGCGGATGACGCCGTCGCCGTCAAAATGCGCGCTGATGTCGCCAAGCTGCCTGGCGGACTCGGCCAGCACTGGCAAAGGCCTGCCGATGCGATGGGTCTTGCCGTCGTGGATAAGCGGCAGCACGACATGCCCCTGTTCCGCGATGGCCCGCGCAAGCGTCCGGTCATCGTCTGGATACGCCGGGTTGTCGTCATTGAAAACGATGTCCAGTCCCACCGCTTTCGCTTCTTTCAGGCGGGCCAGCAACTGCGCGTGAACCGCGCGGCGCCAGGGCCAATACCCGATTTCCTCGATGCTGCCGTCGTCGATGGCCACGATGACGATGTCACCGCTTGCCGGCTTGTTCGCCGCGAAACTCAGGACTCGGTCGTAAAAAACGTGATCAAGCTTGGCGATGCCCAGATGAGCGCCAAAGCCTCCCAGCGCAAAGGTGAGCAGCATAAGCGCCAGGCTGACGATGAGCCACTCCGCGCGAATGCGCCGTTCAAGCCTGCCCCGTGCCACCCGCCTGCGCTTTTCGGGGCGGCCCATGCTAATAGTCGGAAATCAGTATGGGCAGGCCGTATCCCGACAAAACGGGAGCGCCGCCGTATCCTTGCAGCACCGGCTTGCCGGCGAAGGCCTGTCTGGCGTCGAGACCTCCGAGACCGATATCGTCCACGGCGCGAACCAGCAGATAATACGTGCCCGGCCCGGGCGCCGAATAGTCGATATGGTTGGAGGAATACAATTTGCTGGACACCATTTTCGTGCCGTCCGGGTCTTCAGCCACCCGCACCAGGTAGCCGCTTGCGCCTTCCACCGGCACGATGGTCATGGAACCACCGCCATCCTTGGGCTTGGGCAGCGACGGCGCCGGCAGCAGTTCCCTGACTCCCAGGCTGGCTCCGCCCGCGTCCACCGCCATGCCCTGCTTCGCCTTGAGCATGACGTCGGCCGCATGCGGCGCCTCGACCCCCGCCACCCCTTGGACCACCTCGCTGCGCGCGCCCTGCGACGACGAAAAATGCACCCGGAAGCGCGTGCCCCGCACCCCAGTGACGCTTACAGGCGTGCGCACTTCGAAACGCCCCACCCCTTCATGCTTGGGCGCCACGTGGGACTCGAGTGTGCCTTGGCCGACCTCAACCTTGACATCGATCAGCCCCGTCCCCTTGAAGACCCTCAGCCGCTTCACGACCATCGTCGACGAAGCGGGAAGGCTCAGCACGCTGCCATCAGCCAGTTTCAGCGTAACGAATCCATCGGCTTGCGTGCTGACGGTCTGGCCTTCCGCCACCGACGAGGAAAGCTGCAACGGCCGGCCGTCCAGCTCAGCCTGTCCGGCCATGTAGCTGACGTCCGCCGTGGAGGGAAGCTCGGGAATGAGCGAAAAAGGGATTTTCAGCACTTGCCCGATGGGAAGCCGCGCCTGGTCCTGGACATGGTTGAGCGACTGCAGGGTTGTCCAGGTTGACCACCCCCTGGTATAGCGGGTGGCAAGATCACCCAGGGTGTCTCCGGCTATGACCCGGTACAGGAAATCGTCGCCATGGGCCCCCACCGCCTGACCAAAGGCGGAGGTGGATGACAGGCATAAAGCCGCGCTGGCCAGACATATGGAAAGTAGGTGCTGCCGAGTCATGATGAAACCATTATTGTGTTTTGTCGTTGTCGATCAATGCCAGACGATAGCCAAGCGCATAGGAAGACGCCAGGCTGACGCCATGTTCGGGACGCAATTCGAGTTTTTGCCGAATATTGGACAGATGCGTGTCCAGCGTGCGCGAGGTTGGCGGAATTTCGCGATTCCAGATCAAGGTGCTCAGCACATCCCTGGAAAACAGACGCCAGGGATTTCTGAAGAACAGCACGGCCAGGTCGAACTCTTTGGGAGCCAGAGGTATGGCTTTGCCATGCAGCCGGATGACGCCTTCCACGGTGTCGATCTCGTAGGCCCCGACATGGAAACCCTGTTCGGTTCGCTCGGGCAGGCCGCTGCGACGCAAAAGCGCCTTCACCCTGGCCAGGAGCTCGCCCGGACGCATGGGTTTGAGCATATAGTCGTCAGCGCCCGCCTGCAGCCCAAGAACAAGATCCTCTTCCTGGATGCGATTGGTCAAGAACATGACGGGAATCTCGTAGCCAAGATGGACTCTTACCCAGCGGACAATCTCCAGGCCGCTGATATCGGGAATCTCCCAGTCGATAATCAGCAAATCGAACGGCCGAGTCTTTTGCAAAACGGCGAGCAGCGCTTCTCCTGTGGCAAATACCGTGCAGGCATGGCCCGCTGAAGTCAGCACCTGCTGAATCAGTTGCGCCTGGGCAAAATCGTCTTCCAACGAGGCGATGTTCATCGGTTGGCCTGTATTGTTTCCGAGCGTATGTCTTCAATGGGATACCCGTGCTCATTGAGAGCAACGGTTACAAGTTTCAGTATATCCGCATTCCGCGTCCGGAAAGCCACCAGGCATCCCGCACGCTGTTTGCTCCAATAGACCTGGAGAGCTCCCCGGTTGCCCGCATCATACAAAGCCAGCACCCGCTGGGCAACCTGGTTGATGCGATTGCACTGATCCAGTATCCACGTCTCGCTCAAAAACTCGGGCATGCTGATGCACAGCTCGTACCCGATTTCCCCAAGCGTATTATTGCCCCGGATGCTCATGGCTTGCGGCATCCAAACGGCGCAGCTCGGCGAAAGGTAAAACACACGACAAAATCCGCCCTTGTTAGCTACAAAATGATACTGTGATTCTTATGGTCGAGGCAGACATTGTCCAGCCAAATGGCAATTCATTGACCATTCTTGACAGTGTGTCGCCAGGGAGGAATGCCATCGAAAAAGGAAGGCCTGGCGCCAACGATCCGGCCAGATCCCAAAGACGGCCATCGCGCAGACAGCCAACGCGAGTTTCGCGGCGCCCAAATGAAAAATCGCCCTGACGGGCGATTTTTTTTAACAGTTTTGTTTACTGGTGCGACGGCGAGACTCGAATAGTCAGCATCTATGCGGGTTTCAAAGCCCCTGAATTAAAAAAGTACCCAAACAGGTACCCAAAAAGAAAAACATGAGATCAGTGGCCATCACGCCCCTAAAGATAGGGTCCCACCACGCGATGTGCGCTGAAACAGCTTGGCTTCATGGTTGCGCCTGATTGCCTAACTAGTCGTCCCTGAAATATTCATTTTAGCGGTTATTTGTGCGTTTCATGCCGCCAAGAGCCACAGCTTCCGAACGCCAAGACTGTCATTCAAGCGGTCACCAGGCCGGCTCGCGGCCAAGGCCGGCCAGAACCGGCGTGGCATCGTGCCTTTCGCGAGGCACAAAAAAATCGCCCTCAGGAAGGGCACGCCCTTCTTGGCGAT
>Ga0180219_1001173_pt1 | contig 17795 bp, 13 predicted proteins | sample eDN3rd30CBELigMG_FD_151338 | JGI IMG/M metagenome (GOLD analysis project Ga0180219, IMG submission 151338) | Enriched Miracle-Growth compost microbial communities from Emeryville, California, USA - eDNA 3rd pass 30_C BE-Lig MG (version 2)... ...
CTTCTTTGTTGCGGATTCCCCTTTGAACCTAGCCGATTTGCTTGCGCCCATTTCTGACGACATGAAAGCCGTCGATGCGGTCATCCGGGCGCGCCTGAACTCCGACGTTGTCCTGATTCGTACCGTGGGCGACTACATCATCGGCGCCGGAGGCAAGCGCATGCGGCCGGCCCTGCTGCTGATGATCGCCAACGCGCTGGGCTACAAGGGCTCGCAGCACCACCTGCTGGCCGCGGTGGTCGAGTTCATACATACATCTACCTTGCTGCACGACGACGTCGTCGATGAATCCGACCTGCGGCGCGGGCGCAGCACGGCCAACGCAGTATTCGGCAACGCCGCCAGCGTGCTGGTGGGCGATTATCTGTACTCGCGCTCGTTCGAGATGATGGTCGAAGCCGACTCCATGCGCATCATGCAGGTGCTTTCGCAAGCCACCACCATCATCGCCGAGGGCGAGGTGCTGCAGTTGCTCAACGTGCACGACCCCGCCGTTTCCATCGAGCGCTACATGCAGGTCGTGCGCTACAAAACGGCCAAGCTGTTCGAGGCCGCCGCCCAGGTCGGCGCCATCGTGGCAGGCGCAGACGCACGTCAGGAAGAGGCCGCGGCCGCCTATGGCCGGCACATCGGCACCGCATTCCAACTGGTCGACGACGTGCTCGACTACAGCGGCGACGCCGGCTCGCTGGGCAAGAACGTGGGCGACGACCTGCGCGAAGGCAAGCCCACCATGCCCCTGATCCGGGCGATGGAAGTCGGCACCCAGGCTCAGCGCCAGCTCATCGCCGGCGCCATCGAGGCCGGCGACGGCGACTTCGAAGCGGTGGCGCAGGCCATTCATGACACCGACGCGCTCGAGCACACTCGTGCCATCGCCGCGGCCGAAGCCGAAGTGGCGCGCCAGGCGCTCGAAGCCTTCCCCGTTTCCGTACATCGCGATTCTTTGCTAAAATTCTGTTCTTTCGCGGTGGAACGAGACCGCTGAAAAGAAGGGCCGGCCCATGGCTTGATAGGGGTCCCGGCCATTTTTGGGTCTGAAGCCTTGAGCCTTGGCCTGTAGATTTCAAGCCAAAACACACACTCGGGGTGTAGCTCAGCCTGGTAGAGTACTGCGTTCGGGACGCAGGAGCCGGAGGTTCGAATCCTCTCACCCCGACCATCTTTCTCGATAAAAAGCCCTTGTTATGCAAGGGCTTTTTGTTTTTGCCGCGGCTAACCGAAGATCGCTTCAGGCAGCACGGCGGAAACAACGTAGTTGGGAACGTCGACGGCGTTGCTGATGCGCAGGTCGGCGGCGATGCTGCAAATGACGTATGCCTGCTGTTGGCTGAAGCCGCGCTCTTGCAGCAGGTGCATCATGTTCAGAACCGCATTGCGGGCGGCAAGGTTCAAGTTCTCGCCCTCGCAATCGCCATCGGGATGCAGGGGCATTCCCATCACGCCCAGCATTTGCTGCGAAAGCTTCGAGCGCGGGTCAGGCGCTGGCTGCGTATAGGTGAACACCGGACCTTCGAACTTGCGCCGCAAGGCCAGCCCGGCATGGCGCTTGAAGCGAACGGCAACCGTGGCGCCCATCTCGATGGCATTGACGCAGACTTCGCCGTCGCCTTGTGCGAAGTGCCCGTCTCCGGTTGAAAACAGGCCGCCATCCACATACACAGGCAGGAACAGCTTGGCGCCCTTGGTAAGCTGCTTTACATCGAAATTGCCGCCGTTTTCACGCGGCGGCAAGGTTCTAAGCCCATGAACGCCGCAGGCGCCGGCCGGAATGGCGCCTGCCGGGTCGGGCATCATGACCATGCCCCCGCGTTCGGCTATTTTCTGTTCCCGCTTTGTCCATTCTTCGACCTTCTGGCGCGACGGTGCAACGGCCGAAATGCCCATGAACGGCGCGCCCGGAATGCGCACCCCGGGAACCTGCTCGGACGTCGCCCATCCATCGCTAAGCTTCCAGTGTGCAAGAAAAGGGTCGGTCATGACGTCGCGCAGAAAGCCCAGGCCGGGCAAGATGCAGGTGAAGCCCGTTGCCTGCGGCACGACATCGAGGAATTCAATTTCGAGTACGTCGCCGGCTTTTACGCCCTTGACATAGACCGGCCCCGTAAGCGGATGCAGCGCGCCTATATCGATCTTGGCAAAATCCGCCACCGTTGCGTCGGGCGCGATCTGGCCGTCGACGGCGTCGCGCGTTTCAAGCACGACTTCTTCTCCCTCATTGACTTCGAGCAGCGGCTCGATATCGGGATGATAGCGGTTGTGCCCGCAATGGGGTTCGTCGCACAGCCTTTTGTTCCGGTCAATACGAATCGCGTGCATGGTTGTCTCCTTGTTTATTGGATATTGTTTACCCGAGCGATACCGGAATTTTGAACGGAGCCTCTGCGATTTACTAGTGCTTGTGATTGTCGTGGCTGTAGGGGTGGTTGTCGGAGGCCGCCTCGGCTTTGGCTTGGAGGGTTGAAGCACCTTCCGGGGCTTTCTTGGCTTGATGCTCAAGGACCTCGCCGTCTACGATTCGGTAGATTAAGCCGTCGGGGTCGTTTTTTACCAGCGTCATGGTGCCGCGTACGGCCAAGGGCTCGGTAGTGCCGGCATGGGCTTTCTTTACATTGACTTCGACTATGCCTTCGGGTCCGGTCGGCGCGGTGCAGCCAGCGCAGGCCGGAGGCGCCATGCTGAGCAGAAACTTCGTGTGCGTGTTTCCCGGCGCCACGGGTGTCATGTAGCCATACATGGTGACCTCTTTGCCGTCGAGCGCCAGCACGGGCGGCAGGAAGGTGATCTGATACTGACCATGATGGCGCTGTACGCCGACCTTTTCGAGTTCGCCCCATACCAGCATATTGGGCGGAGCTTTGGTGAAGTCGAGATCGAACATGTCACCGTCATCGTGCGTGTGGGCCGGTGGGCTACACAGCAGGAAGGCCGTCAGCGCGGCCCCGGCCAGACGGCCCACAACAGCCCGGGCAGGCTGTCGTGGGCCATGCCGCAACGCTGTGTGACGCGGCAGTTTAAAGCGCAACATCGGCATCCTTGTAAACGAGCTTGCCGCCCACATAGGTTTCCAGCGCCTTTAGGTCTTCGACCTCGCCATCGGGAATAGTCATGTAGTCGGCGGAAAGCACGACGAAGTCGGCCAGCTTATCGGGCTCGATGGACCCCTTGATTTCTTCCTCGTCGGTCAGTTTGGCGTTGTTGATGGTCATCATGCGCAGTACCGTCTCGCGCGACTTGACCGCCTCGTCCACGCCGTAGACGCCGTCGGAGATGGTGTCGCGGGTGAGGAAGTGATACATCACCCAGAAGGGGCTCACCGGTACGACGGCGGCGTCCGTGCCGCCGGCCAACAGGAAGCCCTGGTCGAGATAGGTTTTTACGGGAGTGACATGGGCGGCGCGCTCCCAGCCCCAATATTTCTTGAGGACGGGCGCCGCAAGATACAGATGGTCTTGCACCGATAGGCGCAGGTTCAAAGCCTTGATCTTGGGATACTGATCGGGGCGCGTGACGAAGGCGTGCTCGATCGTCCAGCCCTTGCCGGTAATGGATTGGTCGTTATTGGCCTCTTGGAAGCCCGCGATCACTTCGTCCACCGCCGCATCGCCCACCGCATGAACGGCCGCGCGCCAGCCCGCCTGGTTGATGCCGTGCATGTACTTGTTGAAGGGCTCCTGCGGGATGATTTGCAGGCCGTAATACTGTGTGCCCGTGCCCATGTCGACCAGGTAGGGCTCGGTCATGAGCCCACCCTCGAAGCCGCCGTCGACACTGATCTTGATGCCCCAGGTCTTGACCCACTCGTCTCCCTCGCCTTGCTTGATGCCGGCGTCGACGATGCTTGTCTGGAAGTCCTCCAGGCCCTTGGGGCGGAACAGGATGCTATAGCGCACCGTGGCCTTGCCTTCATCACGCAACTGCTGGAACTGCCTGTAGGCGGCGACAGAAGTGCCCGGAATGCGCACGCTGGTCAGGCCATAGGAATTCAGGATTTTTTGTTGCGCCACGAGGTCGTCTATGGTGGTCGGCGGCTTGGGCGGGAGGGTCACCAGGGCTTTTGCCGCGTCGGTAACCTCGCCGGTGAGTTTGCCGTCCGGGCCTTTGGGTATCGCGCCGCCGGCCGGGACAGGCGTATCGACCGTAATGCCGTAGTGCGCGAGCGCGGTGTTGTTGAGGAAGTAGCTGTGCCCGCCGCGAACGAGAACTACGGGTACGCCCGGCGCGGCCACCTCGAGCTCGGCGGCCGTGGGCAAACGCTGCTCGGCCAGCTGGGCCTCGTGCCAGTCGCTGTTGGAGACGACCACCGTGTTGGGCGACACTTGATCGGCGCGTTCTTTCACCTTGGCAAACAGCTCCGCCAGCGATCGCACCTTGGACAAATCGACACCGGGCCCACCGCCCGCACTGTGCAGGTGGGAGTCGGTAAGGCCCGGAATGACGGTGTGCTGTTTCAGGTCGACGGTTTTGGTGTCGGCGCCGACAAGTCTCTGGATTTGTTCCGTGGTGCCGGCGGCAAGGAACTTGCCGTCCTTGATGGCAAAGGCTTGAGCAATAGTGGACTGTTTGTCGACAGTCACCACCTTGCCATTGATATATACGGCATCGGCCGTCGCTACCGGGGGATTGTCGCTGCTGCCACAGGCGACCATCATCGAACTCACTGCGCCCAGCGCGGCCAGGGCGAGCAGGTTCCGCGCGTATGTCTTTTTCATTGTTTCGCTCCGAAATCGGGCGCGCGAAGGCACCCGAATGGCACATAGCCCAGGGCGCCCACGGCGCCATTGGCCTCATCTCGTCTAACAACCCTGCATTTGTCGTGCAGATGCCAGGAGGCCGGCCATGCGCATAGCGATCACAGAGCCTTCCCCCTCCCCGTTTGCCTTGAGCACTCTGGCGCGTTGCTCTTGAGGCAAAGTTTAGGTTTAGATAGTTAAGGCATCAACTTTATGGTTGTGAGGATTTGTAGTGGCCCAGCGATCTTCGCCCATCTCCCTGCATGCCTCGGCTCGGATTTGGTCGCAAACCCATCCTGGTGGACAAGGTGGGCTCGCATCGCGCTACGCTTCACCGTTCATTGCATTTCCAGGCATGCCACGCCACGACTGCCGAAGCCAGGCCCCAGAACACCAGGTACTCGATGCCGCCGCCCGCCCAGTACCAGCCCATGCCTTTTACGACGATGGTGGCGTAGGCGGCGACGATCATGATGGCGGTGGAGATCAGCGCCGCATAGCGGGTAAGTATGCCGAAGGTCAGGCCGATGGCGGCAAGAAGCTCGGCTGCCATGGCCACGCCTACGAATACCGCGCCCGGCGCGAGACCCGCCGCTGAGAAGAACCCCGCCGTGCCGTCAAAGCCCACGATCTTTGAATAGACATGGGGAAAATAGAACACGCCGCACAGGATGCGGATGAGGTTGATGGGCTGGGCAAATTGATTGCCGACGTTTGAATTGGTCATGGTGCCGCTCCTTCATCAATATAGGTATCGAGCTGCCGGCATGAGGCGCCGCACGGCCATTGTGCGGCAGTAAAAAGCAGAAGGGTTTGAGATCAATCAAGACAACGCGAATCAGTGATCGACCCGAATGCGATCATGCCGTCTGGAAAGGGTGTCGGTCCATCGTCAATAAAGCGGGGTTGCCGCCCGCTGCCGCGGTATTGATGCTGATGCTCCGCTCGACCACGAGCCGCTCCAGGGGAATTTGCGCGCAGCCCGCATCCAGGGCGATCAAGGCGATGATCGGCCCCTCTTGCCCGGCCAGGGCATGGGCCAGTTCCGTGGCCGCCGGCCGGGAACCATGAAACAGTGCGGCCTCGAAACGTTGGCCTTGCCAGTCTTCGACAACATGTACGCGGTCAAGCACCCGGTGGGGCAGGCGGGAAAGGGGGGCGGCGTGCTCTGAAAGCACCAGGGCATGGCTGCCTACCGCCACGGTGGCAGCAAGCTGCATCAGCAAATCGTCATCGCTTTGGCCCAGGCACAATATCGGACCCTTGGGATGCAGGCTGTACGTGTTGAGTTCGCCCGTGGGGCCGGGAAGCGTATACCTGGTCCCTGAAGGGGTGTTTGCCGCAAAAAGCTGGCAGGCCTTGGCCAGGGCGGGGCGCTGATGTTGCAGTGCCCAGTCTTGCAACTGCGCAAGTTCGCCCTGCATGGCGTTTCGGCTCGATGTGTCGACCGATATCGTCACGTCCGGCGATTCCAGGGCCCGCATCGCCGCCGAGGCGGGCTTTTGCGACAGCAGCCTCAGCAGGTACAAGGGGCCGCCCGCCTTGGGGCCGGTGCCCGATAGCCCTTCTCCTCCGAACGGCTGCACACCCACCACCGCGCCGACGATATTGCGATTGACATAGATGTTGCCGGCCCTGGCCTGGCTGGAGGCCTTGGCGATGGTTTCGTCGATGCGGCTGTGCAGGCCGAAAGTCAGCCCGTAGCCCAGGCTGTTGATGTGCTGGATCAGCGAGTCGGAATCCTGGCGCTTGTAGCGAACCAGATGCAGCACGGGGCCGAATACCTCGTCTTCAAGTCGAAGTACGGATGGAATTTCGATCAGGGTGGGGGCGATGAAAGCACCGTCGAGCCGATCCAGTTCGTTCTGGTCGTGCGCCTGGAAAACGGCGCATCCCTGGGCTTTGAGCTGTTCGATGTGGCGCATGATGCGCGCTTTGGCGTGGCCGTCGATGACCGGCCCGATGTCGGTCGCCAGCAGGATGGGTTCGCCGATGGCCTGCTGGGCCATCGCGCCTTTCAGCATCCGCAGCACGGGTTCGGCAATGTCGTCCTGCAGGCAGAGCACGCGCAAGGCCGAGCAGCGCTGGCCCGCGCTGTCGAATGCCGACGCCATTACGTCGCCGACAACTTGCTCGGGCAGGGCCGATGAATCCACCAGCATGGCGTTCTGCCCGCCGGTTTCCGCGATCAGCGGCACCTGGCGTCCCCGGGCATCGAGACGCCCGGCGATCTGCCTGGCAAGCGTTTTTGCCACGTCGGTCGAGCCTGTAAACAAGACCCCCTTGATGCGTTCGTCGGCGACCAGGGCCGAGCCGACCGCCGCACCAGCGCCGGGCAACAGCTGCAGGGCCGTCGCGGGGATACCGGCATTCAGCAGCAGCCGGACCATTGCATGGGCAACGAGCGGGGTCTGTCCGGCGGGTTTGGCCAGAACCGTATTGCCGGCGGCCAGGGCGGCGGCGACCTGCCCGGTAAAGATTGAAAGCGGAAAATTCCAGGGACTGATACAAGCCACTGGCCCCCAGGGCTCATGCGTGCCGCGAGCAAAGCCTCTGGCCTGCCGCGCATAGAAGCGCAGGAAATCCACCGCTTCGCGAACTTCGGCCAGGGCATTGGCAGAGGTTCTGGCGGCTTCCCGTATCAGCATTGCCATGAACAGATGGACGCTTCGTTCAAGAGCGGTGGCAGCGGCTTCCAGTATCGCGGCGCGCGAGTCGGGCGCCGCCCGCGACCATTGGAACCAGCCTTGTGCCGCCATGGCCACAGCCTGGTTTACTTGCGTGGCGGTCGCTTCGCTTGCGTACCCGACAACCTCGGATCGCCTGGCGGGGTTGAGTACGGCGCGGCGCTGCCCCGGCACGTCTTGCCCGTTGATGATCGGCGCGGCATGCCATTGGCTTTTTTCCTCATCCAGCAAATACGCCGTCAGCGTGGCGATGATGTGCTCGCTGTTCAGGTCGGCGCCGGTGGAATTGACGCGGCTTGGGCCGAACAGGGCCGCCGGCAGGGGTATCCGCGGATGAGGAAGTCCGATTTTGCCGTCTACCTCGCCCGCTCGCTCGACAGTGTGGACAGGATCCTGGATGAGCGAGTCGATCGAGCGCGAGGGGACGGAAATCTGGTTGACGAACGAGGTGTTGGCGCCGTTTTCCAGCAGGCGCCTGGCCAGGTAGGCCAGCAAGGTGTCGTGCGTGCCCACCGGCGCGTAGATGCGGCAGGCGTGGCCAAGCTTGCCTTCCGAGGTGGGGCCCGCTACCTGCCGATACAGGGCCTCGCCCATTCCGTGCAGGCATTGGAACTCGTATTCGCGCGGCTCGGCAGCCGCTTGGGCCATTTCATGGATGGCCGCCACGGTATGGACATTGTGGGTGCCGAACTGCGGATAACAGAGCTTGGGCGCGGAAAGCAGGGTCTGCGCGCAGACTAGATACGCCAGGTCGGTGTGCGCCTTGCGGGTGAACACGGGGTAGTCGGGCAGGCCGCCCACTTGTGCACGCTTGATCTCGGTGTCCCAATAAGCGCCTTTGACCAGCCTGATCATCAGGCGGTGCCCGCTGCGCCGCGCCAGGTCGAGCAGAAAGTCGACGACCTGCGGACATCGCTTCTGGTAGGCCTGGACGGCGACTCCCATTCCGTCCCAGCCAGCCAGCAGGGGATCGAGGCGTAGCCGCTCCACGAGGCGCAGCGAGATTTCCAGCCGGTCAGCTTCTTCGGCGTCGATGTTCAAGCCCATGTCGTAGTGCTTTGCCAGCACGGCCAGGTGTTGCAGCCGCGCGTACAGCTCGGCCATGACACGGTCGATCTTGGCCCGGCTGTAGCGGGGGTGCAGCGCAGACAGCTTGACTGAAATTCCGGGCCCGTCGTAGATGCCGCGGCGGTTTCCCGCTTTGCCGATGGCATGAACGGCTTGTTCGTAAGCCCGCATATAGCGCTGGGCGTCGGCGCTGGTCAGGGCGGCTTCGCCCAGCATGTCGTAAGAATGGCGAAAACCCGCCTGCTCGGGCTCTTGTGAGCGGGACAAGGCTTCGGCAATGGTCTGGCCGGCGACGAACTGTTCGCCGATCTTGCGCAGGGCCACGTCGACGGCGGCGCGAATCAGGGGTTCGCCGCCCCTGGCCGCCAGCCGTGCCAATGAGCCGGCCAGCCCGCTTTCATGATGTGAGACCAGCCGTCCGGTGACAAGCAGGCCCCAGGCCGCCGCATTGACGAAGGTCGAGGCAGAGGCACCCAAATGCCGTTGCCAGTCGCCGGCGGAGATCTTGTCGCGGATGAGGGCGTTGCGAGTCTGTTTGTCAGGGATGCGCAGCAGTGCTTCGGCCAGGCACATCAATGCAACGCCTTCTTTGTCGGACAGAGAGAATTCCTGCAACAGGCTTTGTGTCAGGTCGTTCTGGCCGGAGGCCTTCTGTTCGCGCCACGCGGCGGCCAGGCGACCGGCCAGGATGTGGATGCGCCCGGCCTGTTGCTTTAGGGGCCCCGCCCGGGCCAGCAGGCCTTCGACAGCCTGGGGTTCGGGCATGCAGTACGCGGCGGCGACGGCGTCGCGCAAGGGCGGCGCGCCGGACGATTGGGCGAGCTGTTTTTGCAGAGATGCCACGCTGGATGTGCTCACGCCGACCCCCTAGTGTGCTGTTTGACTAATTCGAATACTTATCTTCGGCGCCTGAACTCGCCATGCTGCGTTGCAAATCCTCGCGATAGCTACGGCTATCGCTGTGGTTTGCGCCTTGCCTGACAAGCTCAGGCATCCGAATATAAGTGCACAAACTAATCAAACAGCACACTAGGCGATCAAGGCATTGAGTGTCTGCTTTCTATTATGCACGCGGCTCAAGCCGGGAGAAGACTTTATTGGTATGGGAAAAAGCTAATAGTAATTAGCTTTTAATATGAAAAGATCATTTATATAATCATTTTAATTGACGCAACCAGCGATGGATGATAATTTTAATTATCTTTAACCAATAAAAGATCATTTCAATGATCTTTCGGAGCAAGCAATGGTTCAGCTGCTTACAGAGTATGCCCACGCGCGCCAAGACCAGAAGCTAAGCCAGGCGGCCGTGGCCGAAAGGGCCGGCTTAAGCCGCATGGCCGTGCAAAAGATGGAATCGGGCGCATCCGATCCGCGCCTTTCCACGCTTATTGTGCTGGCAAGAGCCCTGGGAATGGAGCTCATGCTTGTTCCCAGCGCGCTGCGGCAAGACCTCGAGGCCTTCGCCCGTTCGGGGGGACGCACTCTTGGCCAGCCCGCGGGGGTCGATGCGCCCGCATCCATTATTGACGATCTGCTTTCCACGTCCGCAAAGCGATGAGCACCTTCATCCGCTATCTTCGCCTGTACCTTCATGGGCCGCAGGGCAAGCGAGCCATCGGATACCTTTCGCAATACGGCGACGTCCTGCGGGTTTCCTTCGATCAAGAGTACGTCCAGGATAAAAATCGCCCTGTGCTGTCGCTTAGCTACCAGGGGGCGAACGAAGAGCGGACGCGGGCGATTCTTACGGCAATGCGAGACGCCCGCCTGGTGCGCAACAATGGCAAATGGCCATCGTTTTTCCAGAACCTATTGCCCGAGGGCCACAACCGCGAACGGCTTGCCCAAGAAAGGGGCTGCCGGCTCGATGACGAGTTCGAGCTGTTGGCCGCCGCGGGCCACGACCTCATGGGGGGCGTCGAGGTAGAACCCGTCCCGCTTGAAGAGGGCATTCCCGACCCTGTACGTTTGTGGCATACCTCTTTGGGCCTCGATGCGTTGGAGCCGGGTTTCGTAGAGCTGCCGGTCGAAGACGCCGCGGCCATTCCAGGTGTCGTGACCAAGTTTTCAGCCATTCGTGACGGTCGCCGCTATGTCGTGCGCCGACATGGCCAGGCGGGTTCTTTCATCCTGAAGCTGCCTTCCACCCGGCATCCCGACCTGGTGCAGAACGAGCACACGGGCTACCAATTGATGCGGTCTTTGGGGTTGGCCTGCGCCCAGGCCGAAATCATCTCGCGCGACGAAGCGCAGCTTCCGGAAGCGGTGGATTTTCCCGAAATACTTGCGGTCAAGCGGTTCGACCGCGGCGAAGGCGGGGCCCGAATCCATATGGAAGAGTTTGCGCAGGTGCTTGGCTACGAACCCAGGCATAAGTACGGAAAGGGAATCGAGCCGGACTTCGTGGCCATCGTGCGCATTCTGGACCAACTGTCGGCCGAGCCTGTGCACGATGTACAAGAGTTCGTGAACCGGTATGTGGCGTTCATCCTGATGGGCAATACAGACGCCCATCTGAAGAACTGGTCCTTGCTTTATCGCGACGGAGCCACCCCGGAACTGGCGCCACTATACGACCCGGTCAGCGTAAGCTCATTCTTCTCTGAAGTGCCAGGCACCGACTATGGCATCAATCGCGCCATCGATGCCAAGTTGCACAAGCTCGGCTGGCACCACCTGGATGCCATGCTTGCGCAAGCAGGCATCGTGCGCCGCAGCCGGGTGCTGCAGATCGCCAAAGCCCGTGTTCGCCAGGCACAAGCAGACTGGCCTGGCCTGCTGCGTGACGCGCCACCGGCCATGCGCCGCGAGATAAACCGCCGGCTCAATGGGGGGCTGGCGCTTACGAGCTGACCGGGCCAGATGCTGAAGCCGACGGGCATGCGGCGCGGAATAAACCTAGCGTATTTCCCCGGCCTTCACGGATAGCGTGCAGGGGTTGAACCCCATGGCGTAGGCCAGGTCGCCCGGCCTGTCGATATTCCACAAGGCAAAGTCGGCTTTCTTGCCCACTTCCAGGCTGCCGATGGATTCTGCCAGCCCCAGGGCCCGCGCCGCATTCAGGGTAGCGCCGGCCAGCGCTTCCCGGGGTGTCAGGCGGAAAGCCGTGCAGGCCATGTTCATGGCCAGCAGCAGCGAGGTCATGGGCGAGGTGCCGGGATTGCAGTCGGTGGCGATGGCCATGGGCACGCCGGCCTGGCGCAGCGCCTCGACGGGAGGCAAGCGGGTGTCGCGCAAAAAATAGAAGGCGCCCGGCAGAAGGACGGCAACCGTTCCGGCTGCGGCCATGGCGGCGATGCCTTCGGCGGAAAGATGTTCGAGATGGTCGGCCGATAACCCGCCATACCGGGCGGTAAGCTGGGCCCCGCCCTGGTCGGAAAGCTGTTCGGCATGCAGCTTGACAGGCAGCCCGTGCTGCTTCGCGGCCAGGAAGACGCGTTCAGTCTGCGCCGGGGTAAAGCCGATGTTTTCGCAGAAGGCATCCACGGCGTCGACCAGGCCTTGCCCGGCCAGGGCCGGCAGCATGGTCTCGCATACTTCGCCGATGTAGTCGTCGGCTCGGCCGGCGTATTCGGGCGGCAGGGCATGGGCGCCCAGAAAGGTGGTGCGCACGTCCAGGCCCGTAAGCCGCCCGATTTCGCGTGCCACGCGCAGCATTTTTTCTTCGTTGGCCAGGTCGAGGCCATAGCCGGACTTGATCTCGAGCGTGGTAAGGCCTTCGGCCATCAGGGCGCGCACCCGGGGCAGGCTGGCCTGCAGCAGTTCGTCGAAGCTTGCCGCGCGGGTGGCGCGCACGGTAGAAACGATGCCGCCGCCCTGGCGCGCGATCTGCTCGTAGGGCACGCCGTTGAGCCGGGCCTCCCATTCGTCGCTGCGGTTGCCCGCGTAGACGGCGTGGGTGTGGCAGTCGATAAGGCCGGGCGTAAGCCAGGCCCCGCCGCCATCGTGTTCCTGCCCGGCCCGGGCTCCGGCCGGAAGCGCGTTGCGTGGGCCGATCCAGGCAATCTTGCCCTCATGCACGGCGATGGCGCCGTCGGTGATCTCGCCATAGCCGGCGCCGGGCCTCAGGGTAGCCAGGTGGACGTTCAGCCAGAGTGAATCCCAGTCGCGGGTAGCGTGGCTCATAAGGCACCTGCCTGGTTTGCGATGCGGGCGACCAGCCGGGCGGCCACGCGCGCGCTGCGATGGTCGATGTCGAAATCGGGATTCAGTTCGGCGATATCCGCCAGGCGCATCTTGCCCGACGCGGCAACGTGGTCGGCCAGGGCTTCCACCACTTCAAGCGGCACGCCGCGCGCCGCGGGGGCGCTGACCCCCGGCGCCACACAGGCGGGGAGCACGTCCAGGCAGATGGTGAAGTACACGTGGTCGACGGAATGGAGGAAGGCGTCGAGCCGCGACAGCGCGTTCGTGCGATCGGCAGTGTTCAGCTCTTCGTCGAGCATCCAGCTGACGCCCAGCGATTCGGCGCGGTCGAACAGGGCCTGCGTGTTGGCATAGCGGCTGACGCCCAGGCAACAATAGTTGAACGGCCAGCCGCGCTGCCGGCAGTTTTCGGCGATCTGCCGAAAGGGTGTGCCCGAACTGGCGCGGTCGTCTTGCCGCAGGTCGAAGTGGGCGTCCAGGTTGACGATGCCGATGCGGGGGGGTGAACCTGAGCTAGCGGCAAGGTGGCGCGCCAGCCCTTCGAAGGATCCGAAGGCGATCTCGTGCCCGCCGCCCAGTGTGATGGGCAGCAAGCCCTGGGCGAGCAGGCCGGCCAGATGGCTGGAAAGCTCGTCTTGTGCCTGCTCCAGCCCGTCGTGCGTGCCGGATGCGACCGGCGCGATATCGCCGGCGTCGTACAGCGTCTGGCAGTCGAGTACCGGCATATTGCTCAGCATCGAGCGGATGGCGCCGGGCCCTTTGCGCGCGCCCGGCCGGCCGTGGTTGCGATGCACGCCGGCATCGCAGGCAAAGCCGGTAAGGGCCACGCCCTGGCTGGCTTCGGGGGCCCAGGGCTGCATTATCTGGTGCCAGCGCCGCCCGGCCTGGCCCTCGGCCGCGTCGACGCGGCCTTTCCATTGCGTCATGTCGGCGGGAGTATGCATGGCGGAACCCGGCCTACTTGATCATGGGAAGATGCAGGCCGAAGCGCTTGGCGCAATCGATGGCGGCCTGGTAGCCGGCATCGGCGTGGCGCATGACGCCGGAGCCGCAGTCGTTGATCAGCACCCGCTCGAGCCGCTTGGCGGCCGCGTCGCTGCCGTCGGCCACGATGACCATGCCGGCATGCTGCGAATAGCCCATGCCCACGCCGCCGCCATGGTGGAAGGACACCCAGCTGGCGCCGCCGGCGGTGTTGAGCAGCGCGTTCAGCAGGGGCCAGTCGGACACCGCGTCGGTGCCGTCGCGCATGGATTCGGTTTCGCGGTTGGGGCTGGCGACCGAACCGGTGTCAAGATGGTCGCGTCCGATGACGATCGGCGCCTTGAGCTCGCCCCGCTTGACCATTTCGTTGAAGGCCAGGCCTGCCACGTGGCGTTCGCCCAGCCCCAGCCAGCAGATGCGCGAGGGCAGGCCCTGAAAGGCGATGCGCTCGCGCGCCATGTCCAGCCAGCGCGTCACCGGCTTGTTCTCGGGGAACAACTCTTTGATCTTGGCGTCTGTCTTGTAGATGTCTTCGGGGTCGCCCGACAGTGCAACCCAGCGGAAGGGACCCTTGCCCTCGCAGAACAGCGGCCGGATGTAGGCCGGCACGAAGCCGGGGAAGTCGAAGGCGTTGTGCACGCCGGCGTCGGAGGCAACCTGGCGGATGTTGTTGCCGTAGTCGACGGCGGGCACGCCCAGGGAATGGAAGTCGAGCATGGCCTGCACGTGCACCGCGCACGACTGGCGCGCCTGTTCGGTCAGCTCGCCATGCCGGGCGGGATCTTTGCGTGCGTCTTCCCATTGCTGCAGGGTCCAGCCCTTGGGCAAGTAGCCATTGACCAGGTCGTGCGCCGAGGTCTGGTCGGTGACCAGGTCGGGCTTCATGCCGCCTTCTTTGGCGCGCCGGGCCAGCTCGGGCAGGATGTCGGCGGCGTTGCCCAGCAGGGCGATGGACACTGCTTCTTTGCGCTCGCAGTGGTGGCGCACCATCTCCAGCGCTTCGTCGAGGTCTTTGGCCTGCTTGTCGACATAGCGCGTGCGCAGGCGGAAATCGATGCGGCTTTGCTGGCATTCGACCGTCAGCGACACGGCGCCCGCCAGGGTGGCCGCCAGTGGCTGCGCGCCGCCCATGCCGCCCAGGCCCGCGGTAAGTATCCAGCGGCCGGCCCAGTCGCCATTGAAGTGCTGGCGGCCCGCTTCGACAAAGGTTTCGTAGGTGCCCTGGACAATGCCCTGGCTGCCGATGTATATCCAGCTGCCGGCCGTCATTTGCCCATACATGAAGAGGCCCTTGCGGTCCAGTTCGTTGAAGTGTTCCCAGTTGGCCCACTGCGGCACCAGGTTCGAGTTGGCGATCAGCACCCGGGGCGCATCGGGATGGGTCTTGAAGACGCCTACGGGTTTGCCCGACTGCACAAGCAGGGACTCGTCCTCGTTCAATTGCCTGAGCTCGGCCAGTATCTGGTCGAAGCATTCCCAGTTGCGCGCGGCGCGGCCTATGCCGCCATACACCACCAGATTTTGCGGGTCTTCGGCCACCTCGGCGTCGAGGTTGTTCTGGATCATGCGGTAGGCGGCCTCGCTGATCCAGTTCTTGCACGTAAGCGTGCTGCCGCGTGGCGCGCGGATATTGCGGCTGGCGTCGAAGCGGGGGTCGGTGGAGGTTTTTTCGGCGAGGGTGTTCATGGCGGTTTCCTTTCTGTGGTTCGGGCGTCAGGCGAAGCAGGCGGCTTGGTGGCGCCCCGAAATCGGGTTGTTCAATGCAGGCCCAGGTAGGCCGAGGCCAGGTCGGGGTCGCGGGCGGCCTCTTGCGCGCTGCCCTGCCACACCGTGCGGCCGGATTCCAGCACGCATACCTGGTCGGCCACGCTGAGCGCGCGGTCGGTGTTCTGTTCGACCAGCAAGATGGCCATGCCGTCTTCGCGCAGCTTGTGCAGGGCCTGGTAGCAAAGGTCGATGACCTTGGGCATGAGGCCCAGCGAGAGCTCGTCGATCATGATCAGCTTGGGCCGGGTCATGAGGGCGCGTCCGATGGCCAGCATCTGCTGTTCCCCGCCGGACAGGTTGCCGGCGAGGGAATCAAGGCGTTCGCCGAGCCGTGGAAACAGGCTCAGCACTTGTTCGCGGTCGTGGGCGTAGTCGGAACGCGGGCGGATCAGGCCGCCCACCCGCAGGTTGTCTTCGACGCTCAGGTCCTTGAACAGCCGCCGGCCTTCCGGCGAAATGGCCAGGCCGAGGCGCACGCGGTCGTGCGCCGGCAGGGTGCTGATGTCGCGGCCTTCGAACATGATGCTGCCGCCATGAAGCTGTATGTGGCCGGCAATGCACATGAGCGTGGACGACTTGCCCGCCCCGTTCGCACCCAGCAGTGCCGTGATGGTGCCCGGCTGCAGGGCCAGCGAGAGATCGTGCACGGCTTCGAAGGTGCCGTAGCCGCAGGTGAGGTTCTTGAGCTCAAGCACTGTGTGCCTCCGTGGATTCGGTGGGCGCGTCGGTGCCCAGGTAGGCGGCGCGCACCTGCGGCTGCTGCATGACTTCGCGCGGCGCGCCGCTGGCGATGCGGCGGCCGTTGTCCAGCACGACCAGCCGCTGGCAGATGCGCATGACCTCGCCCAGGTTGTGCTCGATGAGGATGATGGTGACCCCCTGCCGGTTGATCTCGGCAATGGTGTCCGCCAGGGTGGCGGCTTCTTTCGAGTTCAGGCCCGCCAGCGGTTCGTCGAGCAGCAGCAGCTTGGGATTCTGCGCCAGGGCGCGTGCCACTTCGAGGCGCTTGAGCACGCCCAGGGGCTGGATGCCCGGCATCTGGTCCGCGTGTCTTGAAATGCCGACCCGGGCGAGCATCTTGCGCGCCACCTCGCGCTCGTGCGCGGAGTCGGTGTGCAGCAGCGATTTCAGGGGCGAGCGGGTGTGGGTGGCGCCTGCGGCCAGCGCAACGTTGTCCAGTACCGATATCTGGCGAAACGGCTTGACCAGCTGCTGCGAGAAGGCCAGGCCCTTGCGTATGCGCTGATGGATGGGCAGGTGGGTAAGCTCTTGGTCGCCCAGGTGGATGGAGCCCGTGTTGGCGGTGACGACGCCGGTGATGGCGCGCATGAGCGTGGTCTTGCCGGCGCCGTTGGGGCCGATCAGGCCCAGCAGCTCGCCCGGGTAGACCTCGAACGACACGTCGTCGACGGCCTTGAGGCCACCGAACTGGACAGTGACGCCGCTGACGCGAAGCAGGGCCGAATCAGGTGTCTGGCTCATGAGCTTGCTCCGGGTTGATGGCCTGCGCTGCGACGCTGCAGCAGCGAGCGCACGATGCCGGCCACGCCGCCGGGCGAGAAGCGCATCATCAGGAAGAGCACGCCGCCGTAGACCAGCAGCTTGTAGTCGCCGATGAACTGGAACCACGCCGGCAGCGCCGACAGCAGCGCGGCGCCGAAGATCACGCCGGGCACGGAGCCGATTCCGCCGAACACCACCATCGACAGCACGGTGATGGATTCGATGAAGCCGAAGCTTTCGGGGCCGATATACTTGAAATGCTGGCCGTAAAGCGCGCCGGCCAGCCCGGCCAGGGCCGTGCCCATGGCGAAGGCTGCCAGCTTGTATCGCGGCACATCCACGCCCAGCACGCGCATGGTGTCTTCGTCTTCGGCCACGCCGTTGAACACCCGGCCCATCCACGACTTCTGGATGTAGATGCAGAACACCGCCACCAGTGCGGCCAGGCCCAGGGCCAGCCACATGAAGCCGAGCCGGTCGAGGCCCGAGCCGGGAATGCCCGAAATGCCCATTTCGCCTCCGAGCCATTCTTGCTGGCGCACGATGCCGACGAACAGGAAGACCACCCCCATGGTGGTAATGGCCAGGAAGTCGTCGCGCACCCGCAGGCTGGCCAGCCCCACGACAATGCCCACGATGCCCGCCAGCAGCATGGCCACGGGCAGTGTGGCGAAGAAGGGCAGGCCCGCCTTGCACAGCATGGCCGAGGTGTACGCGCCTATACCCAGGAAGGCCGCATGCCCCAGGCTGATCTGGCCGCAGAAGCCGGTGATGAGATTGAGCGACAGCGCGAAGATGACGCTGATGCCCATTGCGGTAAGCAGAGAAATTTCATATGCCATGTTCAGCCCCTAGCGTCGTGCGAAGAGTCCCTGCGGACGCACCATGAGTACGAGAATGAGCA
>Ga0180219_1001175_pt1 | contig 17780 bp, 16 predicted proteins | sample eDN3rd30CBELigMG_FD_151338 | JGI IMG/M metagenome (GOLD analysis project Ga0180219, IMG submission 151338) | Enriched Miracle-Growth compost microbial communities from Emeryville, California, USA - eDNA 3rd pass 30_C BE-Lig MG (version 2)... ...
TCAAGCACCCGAGGCGTCATAAGCGGGGGCACGGGCATTGCTTACCTTCTGTTGACCGTTTTTCGGTCATAACTCAGGAGATCAACATGAAAAAAGCACTTGCCGTCGCCCTTTGCTCCGTGCCTTTAGCGCTATCGTCCATAACATTCGCACATGCTGACGGAACAGGCAAAACGGGTGGCGCCCACGCTTCGGGAACCGTGTCAGGCACCATCGACACAAACCGTAACAATAACGACCACGCCCACGATGGATCGTCGATAGACCAGACCAGCCCTGGCAACACCTATGGCGCTACGGATGGGGCAAAAAATAACACGCCATCCACCCCCCGGTCACCGGACAGGGGCGAAGGAACTACGGAAGAAACCGGGACACCGGGCAATCCCGGCAAAACCTATCCCGACCCAGCCACAAAGGGGACTCAAAGCGCCCCCTCAGCGTCGCCCCAGGGCACCGCTACAGAAAACCCTACGCCCACCGATCCCGACCAAACCTACCCGGACCCCAAGCCGGGGGCTCAAGATGGCTCCATGTCTACGCAATAAACACCGAGCAACGCTACCGATTCTTCGGTAGCGTTCTCCTATGGTTTGCGGCATGAGGCATTCAAGCAGCATCTGCATGATTACTGCTTTACTCTTGATCTTCCCAAGGGTTGATGACTTTCACGCCGGCCGCCAGGAACGGGCCTACGTCCCTTGTCGCCACGCTGAAACCGTTATCCAGGGCAATCGCCGCTATGACGGCATCAGCCGCCTCGATGCCGCTGCCAGCCTTTCGAGCGGCTGCCAGCACATCGGCATAGGCACGCGTGCAAGCCATATCAAACGGCAACACCCGGCCCACAAATACCGGCAACACCTGGTGTTCGATATTGTCACTAAGCACTGTCCGGCGCTTACCTGCGGGCATCAGGGCAACACCCGCCCGCAGTTCGGCCACGGTCATAGATGCCAGATAAAGCGTTTCCAGCGGCTGACGATTCAGCCAGTCAATCACCGTTTCATCAGGTAAGGCTCGAAACTGCTCCGATATAACGTTTGTATCCAGCAGAATCATTCAAAACTCGCTGCGCGGGCAGGTGAATGGTCACGGTCAAAAACCGCCATTTCTTCGTCGGTCAATTTCACCTTGCGCCCGATGTCTGCCAGCAGATCTCCCAGCTTTACCCGGCCTTCCGGTTTCACGGCGGTAGCCAATATTTCGCACATCTCGGCTTGCAATGTACGGCCGTTCTGCGCCGCTCGAACCCGGATGGCTCGATGCACCTCTTCCGGCACATTCCTGATCGTTACTGCTCTCATGTCTACAACCCTATTTTGATTGCGTTGAAATCAATTATACAATCTGCATTCAAACACATCAAGGGCTACCGACCACGCCCCTTGCCCTGGTTCGGCCTGTCTTTCTTGGCGCTCAACTCGGCTTGCAGCTTGGCTTTGCGACGGGCCGGCTCATTCGGCGCGGGCATAGCCCAGAATCAGACCAACGACCTCTTGCCCCAGATCTGAAACCAACTGCTGACGCGTCAGCGTCTGCCCCAGCAGTTCCACCGCTTGTTCCAGCTCTGCCAGCCCCTGCTGAGCCAAACGGTGCTCGTTCAGGCTGTAGCCCTGCGTCAGGTGTTCACGCAGCACGCGAGTTGCCCATTGGCGAAACCGTGTAGCTCGATTGGAGTTGACGCGATAACCAACGGAGATGATGGCATCCAGGTTGTAGTGCTTGAGTCGACGCTTGACCTGCCGCTTGCCTTCCTGGCGAACTACTAAGAAATCCTTAGAAGCTGCCGTTTCACTCAACTCTTCCGAGGAAGCCGCGCGTGGCTGAGTATTTCTTCGACTTGAGCAAGAAGGATCAACGCGAGGCGCTGGAATACGGGCGGGCCGAAACCGGCCGGCCGGTCCACCTGCTCGAAAAGGACGTATGGGTGGTGTGGACGCTGCGCGCCCTGTTCGAGGCGCCGCTCGCGGCCGACCTGACCTTCAAGGGTGGCACCTCGCTGTCGAAGGTCTACAAGGTCATCGACCGCTTTTCCGAAGACATCGACCTGACCTACGACATCCGCAAGCTGATCCCGGACCTGATCGGCGAAGGCGGCGAGCTGCCGGCCAGCCGAAGCCAGGCGGGCAAGAGAACGACAAGCTGTTCCTGCACTACCCTGCCCTGCCCTGACGCAAGGAACGGGCTACGTGGCGCCTGTCGTCACGCTGGAGTTCGGTGCGCGCGCCACCGGCGAGCCGCATCAGGTATTCCAAGTGACTTGCGACATCGCCGCGCACCTGGCCGACGTGTCATTTCCCACCGCCTCGCCATTGGTCATGAGCGTCGCGCGCACCTTTTGGGAGAAGGCCACGGCTGCGCACGTGTTCTGCGCGCAAGGCCGCATCCGCAGCGAACGCTATGCCCGGCATTGGCACGACTTGGCCGCGATCGCGCGGAGCCCTCATTTCGCCACCGTCATCGCCGATCGCACAGTGGCAACGGCCGTCGCTCGCCACAAGTCCTACTTCTTCATCGAGAAGGACGCCGACGGCCAGGTGATCGACTACATGCCCGCGACCGCGGGGCATCTGAAAATCGTCCCCCAAGGCGAAGCGAGGACGGCACTCGCCAAGGACTATGCAGCCATGCAGGCGGACGAAGTGATGGTAGGCAATGCCGTATCGTTCGACGAGCTATTGGAAGCATGCGCCGACCTCGAAGCCAAGGCGAACAGGACTGCCGCGTAGCGACAACAAGATCAACAAGGACTACTTGGGGGAGCCATGCGTGTTTCTCGATTGCAGATAGAGAACTTCCGCGGCATCAAGAAGACGGAACTTCACTTCTCTGGGCATACGCTCCTGATCGGCGGCAACAACGTCGGAAAGAGCACGATCTGCGAAGCACTCGATCTCGTGCTTGGGCCGGATCGCCTGAATCGAACACCCCCGGTTGAAGAGTTCGATTTCCGCAATGCCGGCTATCTGAACGAAGATGGCGAAACCCCCGTTCCTATCCGCATCGAAGCCGTCCTCGTCGATCTGACCGACGACATCAAGAAGCTCTGCGCCGCCAATTTGGAGTTCTGGCACAAAGCTGACAAGCGGGTTCTCGGCGAAGGCGAGATTGGCAACGCCGACGATCCCAACGTGGAACTCTGCCTTCGCCTGATTACCGTCGCCCAGTACGACATCGAAGAAGACCAGTTCTTCGCCAAGACGATCTACGGCCGAAGCGACGACGATGACGCTGCCGATCCCAGGTCGATACCCACCAAGGTCAAGCGAGCGATAGGCTTCCTCTATCCATTGGCGACAATACTTGATGTTCATGTGGACGCCCTCAGACGGCGAAAGTGCATGCGGACAACAATGAAAACGCTAACAGCCAACTCAGAATTTTCATGCCGCGCCGCTTGCGTTGGTCACTTTTAGGCAGGGTTGCAAGGATCAAGCGAAGCCGCCATTCACCCGGACAACCTGCGAGTTGACCCAGCCACCGTCTTTTCCGACCAGGAAGGAAACCGCGTTAGCGATGTCCACCGGCTGACCCAAACGCTCCATAGGAGACATCTTGGCCAGCATCGTGATCTGCTCCTCGGTCTTGCCGTTGCAAAACAACTCAGTGGCGACCGGTCCCGGTGCAACCGCATTTACCGTGATATTGCAGCCACGAAGTTCATTGGCGAGCACGTGCACCAAACCTTCGACGGCGGACTTGGAAGCAACGTACGGCCCATAGCCCGGCGTCGCCTTGGCGATGACGCTGGTGGACAGGGCCACGATGCGCCCGCCGTCACCAAGTACTTCAGCGGCTTTGGCCAAAACGAGGAATGTGCCCCGCACGTTCGTCGTCATCATCCGGTCCAGCGCCGCTACGTTGTCAGTTTTGATCGGTGCGAGATCCATGATGCCGGCATTGCTGACCACCGCATCCAGTCGTCCGAACGTTTCCTGGGTCGATGAGAACAGCTTAGTCACATCGTCCACATCGGCAACATTGCCCTTGATGGCGATCGCAGTACCGCCTTTGGCTTGAATCTCGGCCACCACCGCGTCGGCCTGGGCTTGGTTGCCGGCGTAGCCAACGGCAACAGCGAAGCCATCGGCCGCTAGCCGCAGTGCGATGTCCTTGCCAATACCGCGGGACGCGCCCGTCACGATGGCTGCTTTGCTTGTCTTCATACTCATGGTCAAAACTCCAGTGTTGATTGACACGCGACTACACTGCGCTTGATGGCGCCGGCAACGTCAGATCTCCGAGTCCCATCTGGCGCAGGAAAGCCGCCTGTTTCTCGTGGTACACGGCGTCGATCGCTTCCGTGCCCTTGCGCTGACCGTCAATGACTACGCTGAAGGGACGTTGGCCGCGTGGCATCGCCAGCACATCGACAGCGGCTTGGCCGACTGCCGAGACATCCAACGGACCTCCGTTGGCTGCATCGATCTCATTGAGCCGATCACCCAAGCTCGCGATCCGATCGGGAAAATCACCATACTGCTGCTCGATCGCGAGGTACTCAGGGGCGTTGGAGTGGGCAAAATGCTCGGTCCCCGAGGTAAAGGCACCCGGAACCAGGATCACGCTCTCGATGCCCAAGGGGCGTACCTCCATGCCCATGATCTCGGCTATTGCATCGCCTGCGACCTTGCTGGCGATATAGGGGCCAAGGAAGGGTTCGTGCAGGCGGGCAGTCGTACTACCCACGTACATCAGGAGGCCGTATCCCTGGCGGCGCATTGCCGGCAGAACTGCGCGATTGACGCGCAGCCAGGAGAGCGCATTGATATCGATGATGTGCGCAACTTGTTCGACAGAGAACGCCTCGGTGATGCCAGTCATCAGCATGCCCGCGTTGTTTACGACCACATCGAGGCGTCCCTGCTTGGCGAGAATCTGCTTGACCGCAGCTTGACAGGCGACCTCGGACAGCACATCGAGTTCAACGACGTCCAGGGAAAGGCTTTCCTTTCGCGCGAGTTCCAGCAGTGCATCGGCTCGTTCGCGATTCTTCTGTCGAGTCTCACGCATGCTGGCATAGACCTGGTGCCCAGCGCGCGCCAGCGACAAGGCGACTGCCCGGCCGATGCCAGATCCCGCTCCTGTTACCAGAACCACTTGCTTGCTCTGCTTCATGACGAACTCCGAGAATCAGTTGCTCAAGCGCACGAGAACCTTGCCGCGCGCGTGTCCGGTGGCCAGTTTCTCCAGTGCCGAACGTGCTTCATCCAGCGGGAAGATCGAGTCGGTGATGATCTGGAGGTGTCCGGCCTGGAACTGCCGGATGGCTTCCGGCAAGTAGGGCGTCGCGCTTGCGAAGAACACGAACTCACCGACCTGTCCGCCCCTGGGCTTGATGCCGAACTCCACGAGACTCGCGATGCGCCCGTCGGCACGAAGCACCGACCATGACTTCTCAAGCGTTTCGCCACCGATCGTGTCGAGCACCAGGTCGATGTCGCGCACCTGCGTGAAGTCTTCCGCGCGGTAGTCGATGACTTCATCAGCACCAAGACTCTCCGCCAGTTCGATGTTTCTGGCAGACGCCGTAGCGATGACATAGGCGCCTGCATAATGGGCCTGCTGGACGGCCATGCTGCCGACGCCGCCCGCCGCAGCATGGATCAAGACCCGTTGCCCGCGTTCCAGATGACCGACGTCAAAGAGGCTTTGCCTTGCCGTGCCGAAGGCGGTCGGCAGCGCTGCCGCTTGCTCGAAGCTCATCTCCGCCGGAATGACGAAAAGGTCCGTGGCGGCGATCACCACGTTCCTGCCGAACGCGCCACCTGCACTCGGTGCAGTACGACCGAATACGCGATCGCCCGGCCTCAGATTTGTCACCTTCGCGCCGACTGCATCGACCACACCGCTGAAGTCGGTGCCTGGCACATACGGGAACTCGACCGGAAAAAACTGCTGCATGTACCCGGCGATGATCTTCAGATCCAGCGGGTTCACACCCGCTACCTCGACGCGTACAACGGCGTCGTCAGGCTGTAAGTCGCGCAAACTGACTTCACCAACCGTGATGACATCGGCGCCGCCGAAGGCTTTGAGAAGTGCTGCTTTCATGGGATTCCTCCTTCTTGAACTAAGTTGGTCAGGCTTGCTTCGGGAACTGGCCGAGCTGGAGGAAAAGGCCGAACCAGTCCTCCATGTGCCATGTCGTGGTGACGCGCTTTCCATCGAGCGTGTGGAACTCGTGGAGACGGAAGCTCACCTTTTTGCCGGTGGGTGCGATACCGAAAAGCTCGCCTTGATGCGTGCCGCTGATCTCGGCGCGAACGCCGATCCTGCCGGGCTCCTGGATCATGTCGTGGACGGTGATCTGAACGTCTGGAAATGCCTGCGCGACGCTGCGGATGATGGGCTTCACGCCTTCCGGTCCGGCGCCTTGCCCGGAGGCCAACGGAATGTCGTCCCACGACGGAGCGAGGACTTCATCGACAAGATCGGGGTTCTTGTCACTGAACGCCCGATAGAAGGTTTCCACGGCGTGGCGTTCGGTGCGAAGCCGATCGGAGAGGTCGGTGTTGGAGGTGCTCATTGCTTTTTCAGTTCCGGTTGTTGACGGTGGTGAAATTTTGGGGATGGCAGTAGAATCTGTCCAACAAATACGTCATATATAGCTTTATTCGTCATATGGATTTTCATGGCATCGATCTGAACCTGTTGGTGGCCTTCGACGCCCTGATGAGCGAGCGGAACGTGACTCGCGCTGCGACTCAGGTCGGCGTGAGTCAACCGGCGATGAGTGCGGCGCTTTCCAGGTTGCGCAAGCTCTTCGGCGATCCGCTGTTCTTGCGCAGCGCCGATGGCCTGCTACCTACAGCGCGGGCACGGGATCTGTCCGAACCGATCGCGCAAGCGTTGCGACAGATCGAATCCACGCTCGTGAAGAAGCCCCAGTTCGCGCCCGAGAAGGCTTCGCTGACTTTCAAGCTGGGACTGTCTGACTATCCGGCCTTCGTGTTGCTGCCTTCACTGCTACAGGCGCTTGGAAAGAAGGCGCCAGGCGTGTCATTGAACGTGTATGCTTTCAACGACAGAGACCATGCGGTCGATTTGTTGGATGCAGGCGCCATTGATGCGGCCATCGGTGTGCCACCCACGCATGCTGATGGCCGAATACTGACGCGACCTATACTTCGAGACGAATTCGTCACGATCGTCGCTAGCGATCATCCGGCGGCTAGGCGCGGGATGAGCATGAAGACCTACCTGGAGTTGTCGCACGTCCTTGTGTCTCCCGAAGGCGAGCTGTACGGGATCGTGGATCAGGCGCTTGCGCAACAGGGCAAGAAGCGCAAGCTAGCGCTGACGTTGCCGCAGATGTTCGCGGTGCCGACCATCGTGGCTCGAACGAGCATGACGGCAACAGTCATGAAGCGAGTCGCCCTTCACTCGCCGGTCGGCTGCCGGTTGGTGCTATTTCCGCCTCCGGTCGCATTGCCCGAAGTCGTATTCGACCTGATTTGGCATCGACGCAGTGACTCTCATCCCGCCCAGCTTTGGTTCAGAGGATTCATCGCACAGTGCGCTTCATCGTTGTGACCAGTTGCTCCGAAGCTAGCCGATAGACGGATCGCGCTGTCGCCCAAGTTCCCACGATGCCGTGCCTCCACGCATTGTCGCGGGCCCCACTCTCTGTTCGATCACCGGCTTCCACGGCACCAGCGAGAAGCCCATCCCGTCATCGAGCATCGCGTAGCGCCCGCTGGCGAGCATGACGTTGCGCCGGTAGACGCCGGCCACACGCTGCCCCTCGACTACTGGCCGATGCTCCAAGCCGGTTTCGACGGCAATGTCCTTCGCGGCCTGCGCCAGCTCGCGCCCGCGCAGCGTCGCCAGAAGATTACGCGCGAGGACGACGCGCCGCCCGCGATGCTCGGCCAGTCCCTGTTCGGCCAAGAAGTCAGCGCGCTGGCGCAGCGCGTCCTTGACCTCGACCCCAAAACCCAGGTCGCCCAACCCCTTGCCGCCGCCGATCAACTGCTGGTCGAGCCAGGTGGCGCCGATCACGCGGGCCTGCCGTTCGATCGGCAAGTGCGATTTCAACTCTACCGCCACGCCGTCGCCGAGCCGCTGCGCGTCGTACCGGCGGCCTCGCTCGGCCAGGTCGTCGGGAATGCGCCAGACGCCTTCGGCCTCGCGTTCCACGATGCCGGCGCGGCGCAGGGCTTCGAGCCGACGCACATGGGCGGCCACCACCTCGCGCGGATCGCGGTCGGGCGTGACCTGACCTTGGGCGAGCGCCAGGTGATGATCGGTGCGGTACACGCCATCGACGGCCAGCACGGCGATGTTCCGGTCAGCGGCGCGGACGTCGGCCGCGCCTTTCACCTCCACCACGGCGCCAGTCGGGTACTGCTCCAGTTCCAACCGCGGCGGCAGCGCGACGTAGTGCGCCTTGCCGTCCGTGCCATCGACGATCAGATAGCCCTTGTCGTACAGCTCGTCGGCCAGTCCCTTGCCGACCACCCGGCCGATAAGCGTGCGGCCGTCGTTGCGCGGCTCGAACACGGCCAGCTCGCGGGACTTGCTGCTCATGGCACGCTGCATCGTGCGGATGATGTCACCGCGCTCGCCCATCGCCCGCAAGGTCGGTTCGGTGTCGGCATGGATGGCCCATACGCCGGGCTGCTGCTCGGTCGCCAGGCCCATGCGCTCCAAGCGTTGCAGGCGGCCGATCAGCACTTGCCGTTGACGTTGCAGCCGGGGTTCGGCGAAGCGTTCGACGCGCACCACGCCATCGTCGCTTGCCTCACGCTGCAAGCTGCGATCCAGCCCCGTCCACCGCTCCTGTTCCACCTCGCGCAGCATGGCGCGCTGCATTTCCAACTCAGTACGCGGCCCCAGCCATTCGGTCGCCAGCTCGGATGCTCGGTGCCGCATCCCCTCAGCGATGTAGTCGCGGGAAATGATGTCCACCTTCTCGCCGTGGGCGATGGCGTAGACGTAGACCTGCTTCACGATGTCCCGAATCTGGACGGCCGTGGCTGGTGCCCCGCGTTCCTTGACCTTGTTGCACAAGGCTCGCAGGTCGTCGGCCTGGATTTCGGTCAGCAAGCGGTTCTGGAAGACCGGCAGGATGTCCCGGTCGATGATGTGCTTGCGCATGGCGCGGGTGCTGTCGGCCAACCCTGCATTGGCCAGCCATGTCTCCATCGCCGCGCCGAAGGTCTTGATGGCGACCACCCGGCGCTTCTCGCGCTGCTTCTCCAGCGCGGGCGAGACACCTTTCAGAACGGCTTTGCGCGCGTCCAGGAGCAGTTCGCGCGCCATCGCCAGTGAAATGCCGCCAGGGCCATAGCGCCCGAGGGTCAGCGTCTCTCGACGGCCGTGGAGGCGGTAGTCGTAGCGGAAAGTGATGGTGCCGCCAGGCGATACCGTCACGTACATCCCGTCTCGGTCAGAAGCCTTATAAATCTTGGACTTAGGCTTGAAATTGCGTAGTGCAGCGCCGGTCAGCATTGAGGTTTCCTCCGGCTTCTGACGGCTTTACCGTCAGGTTTTACCGTCAAGGACCTGGAGACCTGCTGATGCCCGGAAAGCCGCATAAAACAAGCTTTCCCGATCAGCGCCTTTTACGGGATATGGCTTTCAAATGCCATGAAGAACGCCATTGATAATGTAAAAAACATCATCAATGGCATTTATTTAATCCAACATAATCAATTAGTTAGAAATCACCCTCACTCCCACTCAATTATCAATAGGAAGAAAAAGCTGTTTTAAATCAGATCACTGAAGCAGACATATCCGCCACTGCCATGAAAAATACCATGACGGACCAATCACCCGCTCATCAGTGACGGAAACGCGCAGCAGTGTCGACTTGGCTTATTCATACGTTATCGAGCCAAAAGAACTTGCTCCACGCAGCAGAGCAACAGCTATCCGCCTCGTCATCGCCCAGTACTTTTCGTTTATTTCGTTTTTCGTTTATTTCGAATATACTAGATCCTGAGATTGCCTCACAGCATAGGAACTAGCCATGACCACCACCGCCCCAACCACGATGACGCTGCCCGCCGAACGGGAGGTTCAGGCAGCCGTGCAAGGTCAGCGCGCCTTGGCGGCGTACCTGGCAACACGCTTCGAAACACAACACATCCAGATCTTCGATGACCGGAACCAAGCCCACCAGGTGGAGTTGCCTACCTCTGCGCTGCGTCTGCTCGTCGATATCCTGGCCGAGTTGGCCGGCGGCAATGCCGTAAAAGTCGTTCCTGTCCATGCGGAACTGACGACTCAGGAAGCTGCGGACATGCTCAACGTCTCCCGCCCTCACCTGGTCAAGCTACTGGAGGATGGCGTGCTGCCATTCCATCGAACGGGAAAACACCGCCGAGTGCGGTTCGCGGACCTCATGCAGTACAAGGATGCACGTGACCGAGCTAGCGAGGAGGCCATGGCCGAACTCGCCCACCAAGCTCAGGAATCAGGCATGGGGTACGAATGAGGCACTCCCCCTTCACTGTCATCTTCGATGCCTGTGTCCTCTATCCCGCGCCGCTGCGCGACTTTCTGATGTGGCTAGGGTTGTCGGGACGGTTCCGTGCTCGCTGGAGTCGTGACATTCATGAGGAGTGGAAACGCAATTTGCTACTCAACAGGCCTGATCTGACACGAGCACAGGTCGATCGCACTTCAGACCTGATGGACCGCGCAATCCCCGATGGTTTGGTGGATGGGTATGAAGATCTCATTGCAGGGCTGACTCTACCCGACCCCGATGATCGCCATGTTCTCGCTACGGCCATCCGCTGTGGTGCCAGCGTGATCGTGACCTTCAATCAACGGGATTTTCCAGCGGACGTACTCGCTTCCTACGGAGTTGAATCTCAACATCCCGACGAGTTTGTGGAGAATCTGTTCGATCTTGATGCAGCAGCGGTGGTAGCTGCCGCGCAACGCCAGCGAGCACAACTCAAGAATCCACCTATCGACGTCGACCATTATCTGGAGATCTTATTCCGGCAAGGACTAGTTCAGGCGGTCAAAAACTTAACGACCTACCGCTCCATTCTCTAATCGAGCACCGTTCTGAACAGCAGTATCACTGAAGCAGCGCGAGCTGTGCCGTGAACACAAAACTGCGCCTGGTTTTGACGCCCCAACGCTGGTCCGATTCGACTGAATTTAATCCAAACGATGCTGTGCTTAGTAGCCAGCGGAGAAGTTGGAGGAATACCAGACTTTAGTAGTCTAAGATAAACAATGGAGACTAGAATTTGCGATTCTTAGCTGACGGGCCATCAATCCCCGATGACCTCCTCCTGGCCAGAGATCAGGGCCGCGTAATTTTCTTCTGTGGTGCAGGAGTATCAAGAGCGCGCGCGAAACTCCCTGACTTCTTTGGCTTAGCTCGTAAGGTAGTTTCCAAGCTTGGCGTTGATCAAAACAGTCCAGCCTACAAGCTTATCCAAGAAGCTCAGGAAATCGACCGACGCGTTGGCGTTCCCGGCGTTATATCGGCTGATCGTGTCTTCGGACTTCTGGAGAGAGACTTTGCATCGCGTGACATTGAGGAGGCGGTAGCATCTGCATTGAAGCCGTCCGCGGGATGTGATCTCACTGCACATAGGATTTTGCTCGACTTAGCGACCACGCCAGAGGGCGCCGTTCAATTGGTCACGACGAACTTCGACAGATTGTTTGAAGACTGCGGTAGAAAACTTACAACATGGCAACCGCCGAGGTTACCAGACCCCTTGCACCAATATGAGATCAATGGAGTCGTGTATCTTCATGGCCAATCCACGTCGACTTATACCGGCGCTGAGGGTGACGGATTTGTTCTCTCAAGCTCCGAATTTGGTCGTGCATATCTATCGGATGGATGGGCAACAACATTCATTCGTGAAATACTTAACAGGTATGTTGTTGTATTCGTTGGGTATACGGCTGACGATCCGCCCGTTCAATATCTCCTTGAAGCATTGCGAAAAGCTTCAGGAAGGCTTGAGAACGCTTATGCTTTTCAATCCGGTGACTACGATGGCGCTGCCGCACGATGGCAGCACAAAGGTGTTGAGGCTATTCCCTATAGCCCTGATAACGAACACGCTGCGTTATGGCAATCCCTTGAAGCTTGGGCAGAACGTGCGCGTGATCCCGATGCTTGGTATGCAAAGGTTATTGACGCATCCAAGAAAGGGCCAGCAGCAGTTCAGCCGCATGAGCGGGGTCAGGTGGCACATGTCGTTTCCACCTATGAAGGTGTGAAGAAGTTCTGCGTCGGCGAAGTTCTTCCTCCTGCTGAATGGCTTTGTGTGTTCGACAAGTATCGCCGATTTGCTAAACCGGGCAGTTCAAGCTCATTAGGCCGCAAAGGATCCTATGTTGATCCGTTCGATCTATACGGCCTCGATTCAGACTCAACACCCAGCAAACCTGACCCTGAAGATCATTATGCTAAACGCGAGGCTCCAACCGATGCGTGGGACGCCTTCGAAATTAATCGCCTTGATCGATCACCGATCCGCGATGAAAATCTTTCCGCGCTTCGCGGGCATTGGGCTAAACGTTCCCCACGTCTTGTCCCGCGGATAGGTCAACTGGGAGTATGGCTAGCAAAGGTCTGCGACCAACCCGCCGCCGTATGGTGGGCGGCTCATCAGCTATCACTTAATCGGAGCATTCAAGAACACATCTCATGGGAGCTAGAGCAAAGCAATCGCCCCATCCACAAGGACATTCGCAAGGCTTGGCGGTCGCTTTTTGAGGCTTGGAACTACGCCGAAGACTTCCACAAAGATTGGTATGCGTTGCAAACCGTCATTAAGGCCGACGGATGGAGTAGTGCTGTCACTCGGCAGCTTGGAGATGTGCTTCGACCTCGTCTTTCTGCGGAGCCGGATTTCTGGGGTGGCCCAAAACCGCCTGCATTGGTGCCAGATAGAGAGGACAGAGCTCGCTTGTTGCGGATGGACGTCAAATATCCTGAAACGCCTGAAGCCGTTACGGTACCGGACGAGTGGTGTGCAATTGTCGTTAGAGTCCTGCGACACAATCTTGAGCTGGCCCTTTCACTTGAGCACGAAATAGGAGGTTACGGCCTTAGCGATATAAGCCCAATAGTTCAGGACTGTATCGAAGGTGCCGACTATCATCGAACGCATGGACTTTCGGCTGCGGTTATCCGATTTGCCGAACTTTTTTCTCAACTGAGCAATACCAATAAAGCTGCAGCTAAGCGCGAGTTTTTGTCTTGGCCTACAGACGATGACACCATCTTCGCACGATTGCGGATATGGGCATCAGGAAAGCGAAGTGTCGTCTCCGATGATGACTTCGGACAATTTATAGCGTCTTTGAGCGATGACGCATTCTGGAATAGCTATCATCAGCGAGATCTTTTGTTGGTCCTCGCGAATCGATGGACGAAACTCAGCGGTAAGTCTCGCAAACTAATCGAAGAAAAGCTGGTGATAGGCCCAAAGCGATGGCGCCGCGAGAAGATTGCAGCCTTCGATAGCAGACGAGCTTGGTCGGTTCTAAATCGCATTCAGTGGCTTCAAAACTCGGGATGCAAGCTTTCTGCCAACACCCATAAACGAGCGAAGCTGCTCCGTACTACTTTGCCCGACTGGAAAGAGGATTATGGCGGGAAGGCTGCTGAATCGTTGGAAAGTCGGACAGGATGGGTCAGGACTAACACCAGTCATGAGGAATTAGCGGAAACGCCCCTTTCACTAATACTGCAGCAAGCCAAGGAACGCAGCGGTCGATCAGATGATTTTCTCGTCGAGAACGATCCTTTTTCTGGCCTCGCCTCTCAACGCCCTGCGCGCGCTTTTACTGCATTGACCTATGCAGCCAAACGGGGGAATTTCCCAGATTGGGCATGGCAACGGTTCCTTAATTCAGAGGCACGGAAGAATGACAAGGCCAGATTAACCTGGTTGATTGCCGAACGACTAGCTCGTTATCCAAATGCGCAGCTTGCAACGATCCTCCGCCCTGCGACCGATTGGCTGCAAGATGCCAGTGCGAAACTAAGCAAAGACTACCTTCCTGCTTTCGACCGCATTTTGAGGAAGCTGGCTGGAGTTCTCCGTGAATCACCGAACGACGGACGTTCGGGAATTGTTCGGGGTTCCAAGGAACCGGACTGGACGATGGAAGCGATTAATTCTCCTACGGGTAAGATCGCGCAGGCGCTTTTTAACGATCCCCGCAAAGATAATCTCAATCGAAATCAAGGCTTTCCTTCCGAATGGCTCATTCACGCTGAGGCCTTATTAGCGCTTCCAAACGACTTGCGCAGACATGCGATTGTGATCTTGTTTCACAACCTCAACTGGTTTTTCGCTGTCGATCCGAAATGGACGGAACAATATTTGTTGCCTGCGCTTCTAGGTAACGACACGGACGACCGCGACGCAGCATGGTCGGGCTTCTTATGGGGGGCAAAAACTCCAAATCGAGAGCTCTATATGCGGTTAAAAACCGCCATGCTGGAGTTCGCTGCTAATCCTCTCCCATCACGCCACTCATATGGTGAAATCATCGCAGGTATGATTCTTGCCGGGTGGGGAACTGTCGACAACGTTACCGGCGAGCGCTGTATTTCCAATGATGAGATGCATAGCTTACTTTTGACGGTCGATGACGAGTTCCGATCACGGGTACTATGGCAGGCTCAACGATGGTCTGATGAGAAGCACGAAAACTCACACAAGCGATGGAGACGACAGCTTCCCGAACTGCTGCAGATTTGGCCGCGCCAACTGTCAGCCAGATCGCCCGACACGTCGGCCCGCCTCTGCGAATTGGCTTTCTCCAGCGGAGATGACTTTCCGATCATAACCGCATTGGTTTTGCCGCTCTTGGATAGAATCGAGCGTGATCATTTAATGCTGCCAGAGCTTCGTCGATCCGGAGACAACATAGTAAATCGGCACCCGGAACAGGCGCTGGCTCTACTCCATGCCGTTCTGCCAGACAACGCGCTGGCATGGCCCTATGGTATGGAAGGGATATTGAAACAAATTGGAGAGGCAAGCAACGCACTAAATAGCGACGATAGACTGATTTCTCTGAAGCGACGATGGGATGCAAGGTGATGCACGACATGCCCATATGGTTCGCGAACCACATTGCCTTTCTGTTCGTTGCGTCTTTACCGTTGTTGAAAGGCTTTATCGTTAGGGGAGTTGTGTCGCCACCCGTGCGGTGCGAGACGGGGTCCGATCTTGATGCCATAAAAACTCAAGAACACCCCATGTCTCGTCAGGAATGGCTGATGTTCTTTCCCGATAGCATGTAGCGTCATTCATCTAGCCATGGTATCGGCGATTCATCATGGCGAGCCCTTCGCATGCCATGAAAAATGCCATTGACAATGTAAGCAACATCATTAATGGCATTCAATTTTATTAAATTAAATCAATAAATTAGAAAGCAGCCTTCACTCCCACTCAATCGTAGCCGGCGGCTTGCTCGACACGTCGTACGTGACCCGATTGATTCCACGCACTTCGTTGATGATGCGCGAAGACACCTTCTTCAGCAGCGAATAAGGCAGCTCGGCCCAGTCGGCCGTCATGAAGTCGGACGTCTGCACCGCACGCAGGGCCACCACATAGTCGTAGGTGCGGCCGTCGCCCATGACGCCCACCGACTTCACCGGCAGGAACACAGCAAAGGCCTGCGAGGTGAGGTCGTACCAGTTCTTGCCGCTGACGGGGTCTTCGGCACGGCGCAGCTCTTCGATGAAGATGGCGTCGGCGCGGCGCAGCAGCTCGGCGTACTCGTGCTTGACCTCGCCCAGGATGCGCACGCCCAGGCCGGGCCCCGGGAAGGGATGGCGATACACCATGGCCGGAGGCAGGCCCAAGGCAACACCCAGCTTGCGGACTTCGTCCTTGAACAGCTCGCGCAGGGGCTCGAGCAGCTTGAGATTGAGCGTGTCGGGCAGCCCGCCCACGTTGTGGTGCGACTTGATGGCGGCGGCCTTGCCCGTTTTGGCGCCAGCCGACTCGATGACGTCGGGATAGATGGTGCCCTGAGCAAGCCAGCGGGCATTGGCGAGCTTGCCCGCCTCGACCTGAAAAACCTCGACGAACTCTTTGCCGATGATCTTGCGCTTTTGCTCGGGGTCGATGACGCCGGCCAGCTTGCCCATGAACTGCTCGGCGGCATCGATGTGGATGATCTTCATGCCGAAGTGGTCGCCGAAGGTATTCATGACCTGCTCGGCTTCGTTCAGGCGCAGCAACCCATGATCGACGAAGACGCAGGTGAGCTGGTCGCCGATGGCCTTGTGGATGAGCGCCGCCGCCACCGAGGAATCGACGCCGCCCGAAAGGCCCAATATGACTTCGTCGCTGCCCACCTGGGCGCGGATGGCGGCCACGGCTTCTTCGACATAATCGGGCATGTTCCAGTCGCCGGCGCAGCCGCAGATCTCGTGCACGAAACGCGACAGCAGGGCCTGGCCTTGTGTGGTATGGGTAACCTCGGGGTGGAACTGCACGCCATAAAAGCCGCGCTCTTCGTCGGCCATGCCGGCGATGGGGCATGAATCGGTCGAGGCCATCAGCTTGAAGCCCGGAGGCAGCTCGGTAACCTTGTCGCCATGGCTCATCCACACCTTGAGCATGCCGTAGCCTTCGGTGGTGCTGAAGTCTTCGATGCCTTCCAGAAAACGGGTATGGCCGCGGGCGCGCACCTCGGCATAGCCGAACTCGCGCTTGTCGGAAAACTCGACCTTGCCGCCCAGCTGCATGGCCATGGACTGCATGCCATAGCAAATGCCCAATACCGGCACACCTGCTTCGAACACGGCCGACGGCACGCGCAGGGAATCCTCGCTGTAGGCCGAGGCATGGCTGCCCGAAAGAATGATGCCGCGCAGGTTTTCCTGGCTCTTGACGAAGCCATCATCGACATCGCCCGGATGAATTTCGCAAAACACGCCCGCTTCGCGCACGCGGCGCGCGATCAACTGAGTTACCTGCGAACCGTAGTCAAGTATGAGGATTTTCTGATGCATGATGGCTGGGGGGTGTGAAGCGCCACCCAAAGGTGGCGCGGTCAACGATGGAACAGAGAGAGGGGTTCAATCCGCCCGGTAGTTCGGCGCTTCTTTCGTGATCTGCACGTCGTGTACATGCGATTCGCGCACGCCGGCCGAGGTGATTTCAACGAACTGGGCCTTGCTGCGCATTTCCTGGATGGACTTGCAGCCGCAATAGCCCATTGAGGCCCGGATGCCGCCCACCAGCTGATAGATGATGGCGATGACGCTGCCCTTGTAGGGCACGCGGCCTTCGATGCCTTCGGGCACGAGCTTGTCGGCGTTGTTGGCAGGGTCCTGGAAATAGCGGTCAGCCGAGCCGTCGCTCATGGCGCCCACACTGCCCATGCCGCGATACGACTTGTATGAGCGACCCTGGTACAGCACGACGTCGCCCGGCGACTCTTCGGTACCGGCGAACATGCCGCCCATCATGCAGGTAAAGGCGCCGGCCGCAAGGGCCTTAGAGACGTCGCCCGAATAGCGGATGCCGCCGTCGGCAATAAGCGGCACGCCGGTGCTTTCAAGCGCCTTGGCCACGTCGGAGATGGCGGTAATCTGGGGCACGCCCACACCCGCCACGATACGGGTGGTGCAGATGGAGCCGGGGCCGATGCCCACCTTGACGGCGTCGGCGCCCGCCTCGACCAGGGCAAGCGCGGCTTCGGCGGTGGCGATATTGCCGCCCACCACCTGGATGCGGGGATAGTTGCGCTTGACCCAGCGCACGCGTTCGATAACACCCGCAGAATGGCCATGGGCCGTG
>Ga0180219_1001176_pt1 | contig 17776 bp, 13 predicted proteins | sample eDN3rd30CBELigMG_FD_151338 | JGI IMG/M metagenome (GOLD analysis project Ga0180219, IMG submission 151338) | Enriched Miracle-Growth compost microbial communities from Emeryville, California, USA - eDNA 3rd pass 30_C BE-Lig MG (version 2)... ...
ACAGGAATACCGGCACCAGCACGGCTGAGCCCGACTCGCGCGCGCTGCCCATAAAACAGCAAAGCCCCGGATGGGGCTTTGCTGTTTCGCGGCGTTGCCGACGCGGCTGTAGCGGCCGGGCGCCCTGAGCGCCCGAAGCCGGCGGACGTTTACGCGCCGCCTTCGCGGGCGGCGCGACGGCGCTCGTGTTCCTGCAAGTGGCGCTTGCGCAGGCGGATCGACTTCGGCGTGATCTCGACCAGTTCATCATCGTCGATGAATTCCACCGCGTACTCCAGCGACAGCTGGATGGGCGGCACCAGGCGCACCGCTTCGTCGGTGCCCGAGGCGCGGATGTTGGTGAGCTGCTTGCCCTTGATGGGGTTGACCACCAGGTCGTTGTCCCGGCTGTGGATGCCGATGATCATACCCTCGTACAGCGCCTCGCCAGGGCTGACGAACATGCGGCCGCGGTCTTGCAGCTTCCACAGTGCGTAGGCCACGGCCTCGCCGTTGTCCTGGCTGATCAGCACGCCGTTGCGGCGCTCGCCGATCGAGCCTTCACGCACCGGCGCGTACTCGTGGAAAATGTGGCTCATCAGGCCGGTGCCGCGCGTGAGCGTCAGGAACTCGTTCTGGAAGCCGATCAGGCCACGCGCGGGAATCAGGTATTCCAGGCGGGTCCGGCCGCGGCCATCGGGCTGCATGTCCTGCAGGTCGCCCTTGCGGCGGCCCAGCTCTTCCATGACGCCGCCCTGGTGGGCGTCTTCGACGTCGATGGTCAGCGCCTCGAAAGGCTCGCACTTGACGCCGTCGATGTCCTTGAACACCACGCGCGGGCGCGATACGGCCAGTTCGTAGCCTTCGCGCCGCATGGTTTCCAGCAAGATGGTCAGGTGCAGCTCGCCGCGGCCCGACACTTCGAACACCGTGTCGTCGCCGGTGTCGCGCACGCGCAGGGCCACGTTGGACTTCAGTTCACGGTCGAGGCGGTCGCGCAGCTGGCGGCTGGTGACGAACTTGCCTTCGCGGCCGGCCAGCGGCGAGGTGTTCACCATGAAATTCATGGTGAGCGTGGGTTCGTCGATGCGCAGCATGGGGAAGGCTTCGGGCTGGGCCGGATCCATCACCGTGCAGCCAATGCCGATTTCTTCGATGCCGTTGATCAGCACGATGTCGCCTGCTTCGGCTTCGGACACGACTTCGCGTTCCAGGCCCTTGAATTTCAGCACCTGGTTGATGCGGCCCTTGCCCGACGCGCCCTCCGGCCCGAACTGGTACACCACGTCCATGCCGGGGCGAATGCGGCCACGGTTGATGCGGCCCACGCCGATCTTGCCCACGTAGCTGTTGTAGTCCAGCGAGATGATCTGCATCTGCAGCGGGCCATTGGGATCGTCTTCGCGCTGCGGCACATGCTGCAGGATGGCTTCGAACAGGGGCCGCATGTCGCCCTCGCGCACGTCGGCCGTCAGGCCCGCGTAGCCCGACAGACCCGAGGCGTACACCACCGGGAAATCCAGCTGTTCTTCGGTGGCGCCCAGCTTGTCGAAAAGATCGAACGTGGCGTTGATGACGTAATCGGGGCGCGCGCCCGGACGGTCGATTTTGTTGACGACCACGATGGGCTTCAAGCCCAGCGCCAGCGCCTTGCGCGTCACGAAGATGGTCTGCGGCATGGGGCCTTCGACCGCGTCGACCAGCAGCAGCACGCCGTCTACCATGGACAGCACGCGCTCGACTTCGCCGCCGAAGTCGGCGTGTCCCGGGGTGTCGACGATGTTGATGTGGGTGCCCTGGTACTCGACGGCGCAGTTCTTGGCCAGGATGGTGATGCCGCGCTCTTTTTCCAGGTCGTTCGAGTCCATGACCCGTTCCGAGACCGCCTGGTTCTCGCGGAAAGTGCCGGATTGGCGCAGCAGCTGGTCGACCAGGGTGGTCTTGCCGTGGTCGACGTGGGCGATGATGGCGACGTTGCGCAGGGCGCGAGTCATAGCGGGTCCTTTAAGGTCTGTTTGGCGGGCAGCAAGCCCGCCGGCAATTCGTTCAAAGCAAGCAGCGCCTGCTTGGGGTCTGTCATGGCCTGCAAGGCCTCCAGCGTGACGGCGCGGTCCAGCGAAAACGGCCCGACGTGCGTGCGCCTCAGCGCCGCCAGGTGGGCATAGCAGCCCAGCGCCCGCCCGATGTCCTGGGCCAGGGTGCGTATGTAGGTGCCCTTGCTGCAGGCCACGTCGATCTCGGCACGCGTGCCCGACAGCGACAGCAGGTCGATGCGGTGGATCGTGACCTGGCGGGGCGGGCGTTCGAGCTCGATGCCCTGGCGCGCGTATTCGTACAAGGGCTTGCCGTCACGCTTGAGCGCCGAGTACATCGGCGGCACCTGCTCGATGACGCCCTGGAAACGCGCCAGCACCGCGCGCAACGCGTCTTCGGTAACACTGTAACCCTCGGCGGCGCGCGCCACGACATGGCCCGTGAGATCGCCGGAGTCGGTTTCTTCACCGAACTGCAGTGTCGCGCGGTAGGCCTTGTCGGCATCGAGCATGGCCCCCGAGATTTTCGTGGCCCGGCCCATGCAGCACACCAGCAGGCCGGTAGCGAACGGGTCCAGTGTACCCGTATGCCCCGCCTTGGCGGCATCCATGCTGCGCCGCGCGCGCTGCAGGGCGTGGTTACTGGACAAGCCCACGGGCTTATCCAGCAACAGGACACCGTCGAGCGCAAGCCCGCGTCGTTTGGCCATCGTCGAATCCGGGAAAGAAAATTGCAGCAGAGACGACAGCCGGTCAGCGTCGGTCTTCGGGCTCGTCAGGTTCGTCGGGCTCGTCCGCCGCCGGGCCAGGCCGGTTGGCGCGATCGATGAGGGCCGACATTTCGATGCCGCGCGCGATCTGTGCATCGTGCACGAAGCGCAGCGTGGGCACGGTATGGATGTGCAGCAACTTGTACAGCTGGGAATGCAGCCAGCCAGCCTTTTCGTTGAGCAACGCGGCGGCGGCGTCGGGCTCGGCGCCCAACACCGTGAAGTACACCTTCGCGTGCGCGTAGTCGGCCGACAGCTCCACTCCGGACAGGGTGATCAATCCGGCGCGGGACATGTCGAGCTCGCGCTGGATGAGGCCGGCCAGATCCTTCTGGATCTGGTCGGCCAGCCGCAGGTTGCGGCCGGGGATGGCTTTGGACTTGTGACGGCTCATGAAAAATCCGGGATGCGCCGCGCCCTTACAGGGTGCGGGCGATCTCCTTGATTTCGAAGACTTCGAGCTGGTCGCCGACCTGGATGTCGTTGCTGCCGCGCAGCGTCAGGCCGCAATCAAAGCCCGACTTGACTTCCTTGACGTCGTCCTTGAAGCGGCGCAGCGAATCGAGATGGCCGGTCCAGTGAACGACGTTGTTGCGCAGCAGGCGGATTTGCGAATCGCGGCGCACCAGGCCGTCGAGCACCATGCAGCCAGCCACGTTGCCGATGCGCGAGATGGAATAGACCTCGCGCACCTCGACCAGGCCGATGACCTCTTCTTTTTTCTCGGGCGCCAGCATGCCCGACATGGCTGCCTTCACTTCGTCTACGGCGTCGTAGATGATGTTGTAGTAGCGCACGTCGATGCCGTTGGACTCGGCCAGCTTCTTGGCGCTTTGTTCGGCGCGCACGTTGAAGCCGATGACGACCGCATTCGAGGCAATGGCCAGGTTGATGTCGCTTTCGGAAATACCGCCCACGGCCGCATGCACCACCTGCACCCGCACTTCGTCGGTGGACAGCTTGGTAAGGGAAGCCACCAGGGCTTCCTGCGAACCCTGCACGTCGGTCTTGACGATAAGCGGCAGCGTTTGCGTGCCTTCGCCCAGGTTGTCGAACATGGATTCGAGCTTGGCGGCCTGCTGGCGGGCCAGCTTGACGTCGCGGAACTTGCCTTGGCGGAACAGCGCGATTTCGCGCGCCTTGCGTTCGTCGGCCAGGGCGATGAGCTCGTCGCCGGCGGCGGGCACTTCGGTGAGGCCCTGGATTTCGACCGGAATGGACGGGCCGGCTTCCTGGATCTGCTTGCCGTTTTCGTCGACCATGGCGCGCACGCGGCCAAAGCTGGCGCCGGCCAGCACCACGTCGCCGCGCTTGAGCGTGCCGCTTTGCACCAGGATGGTGGCGACGGGGCCGCGCCCCTTGTCGAGACGGGCTTCGATGACCAGGCCCTTGGCCGGGGCCTCGACGGGCGCCGTCAGTTCGAGGATCTCGGCCTGCAGCAGCACGTTTTCGAGCAGGTCGTCGATGCCGGCGCCGGTCTTGGCGGACACCGGCACGAACGGCACGTCGCCGCCGTACTCTTCAGGCACGACTTCTTCGGCCACGAGTTCCTGTTTGACGCGCTCGGGGTTGGCCTCGGGCTTGTCGATCTTGTTGACCGCCACGACCAGCGGCACGCCGCCCGCCTTGGCATGGTGGATGGCTTCGCGCGTTTGCGGCATGACGCCGTCGTCGGCCGCCACCACCAGAATGACGATGTCGGTGGCCTTGGCGCCACGGGCACGCATGGCGGTAAACGCCTCGTGGCCCGGGGTGTCGAGGAAGGTGACCACGCCACGCGCGGTTTCGACGTGGTAGGCGCCGATGTGCTGCGTGATGCCGCCGGCTTCGCCCGACGCGACCTTGGCGCGGCGGATGTAGTCGAGCAGCGAGGTCTTGCCGTGGTCGACGTGGCCCATGACGGTAACCACCGGCGCGCGCGGCAGCGCCTCGGCCTCGCTGGCCACCGGGGTTTCGTCCAGGAAGGCTTCCGGGTCGTCGAGCTTGGCGGCGATGGCCACGTGGCCCAGTTCCTCGACCACGATCATGGCGGTTTCTTGGTCCAGCACCTGGTTGATGGTGACCATCTGGCCCAGTTTCATCAGTTGCTTGATGACTTCAGCGGCCTTGACGGACATCTTGTGGGCCAGGTCGGCCACGCTGATGGTTTCGGGCACGTGCACTTCGCGCGCGATGAATTCTTGCGGCGCGGGCTCGTGGCGGCGTTCGGCCTGCTGGTTGCGGCTGTTGCGCCCGCCCTTGCCGCCCTTGCCGCCGGCACGCCAGCCGTCGCGGCTGGGCGCCGCCGACTTGGTATCGGCCGGCTTCTTGCGCGAGGCGTCGTCGCTCCAGGTGGAGGCGACTTCGGCGGTCTTGATGGTTTTCTTGGAGCCACCCGCACCCGGTTTGGCGTCTTTCTTGGCGCCAGGCGCGGCGGCCTTGCCGGCCGGCTTGTGCAGCGTGCCCGACAAGGCGCCAGCCTCGGGTTCGGGCGCGCGCAGCACCTTGCGCGGACGATTGAGCATTTCGCGCAGCGCGGCGGCTTCGGCTTCGGCGGCGCGGCGCGCTTCTTCGCGACCGGCGGAGTCGACCGCGGGCGCGGCGGCCGGGACGGGCGCGCCGCGGCGCCCTTCGGCGCGGGCCGGCTTGGAGGCGGCGGGCGCGGGCTCGGCCTTGGGAGTAACGGGCTCGGGACGGGCCGCCTGGGCGGACTCGGCGGCGGGCGCGGGAGCAGTTTCGATTTCAGCTTGCACAGCAGGTTCCGGCGGGGCCTGTTCGGCCTCGCGCTCGGCGGGGGCTTCGGCAGCGGCAGGCGCGGCCGGCTCGGCGGGCGCTTCTGCCGGCTTGGCCACCGGTTCAGGTTGGGGTTCAGGCTCGGCCTGGGCCACGGGAGCGGGTTGCGGCTCGACGGCCGGCGGCTGGGACGGCGTCTCGGCGGCCGGCGCAGCCGTGTCGGACGCGGCCGTGGCTGGCGCCTGGGGCGCGTCGGCGGCGGGCGCGTCGTTCGGCACGTTATTGGGCGTGCTGTCGGACGCGTTAACGGGCGCATTCACCGGCGCGCTCGCGGACGGTTCGGCCGCAGCGGGCGCAGGTTCGGCCGGCGCGGCGTCGGACGCGGCGGCATCGGCGCGTGCCTGCTCGAGGGCGATCTCGGACGGGTCGCGCTTGACGAACACGCGCTTCTTGCGGACTTCGACCTGGATAGTGCGCGAACGGCCGGTGGCATCGGCCTGGCGGATTTCGGAGGTCTGGCGACGCGTCAAGGTGATCTTCTTGCCCTCGGTCGCGCCATGGGCGCGGCGCAGCGAGTCGAGCAGCTTCGCCTTGTCGCTGTCGGTAACCGCGTCGTCCACCGAGTTGAGGTCAACACCGGCCGAACGCAGCTGCTCGAGCAGCACGTTGGCTGGCATTTTCAGCTCGGTGGCGAACTGGGCGACAGTATTACTCGACATTAGGCTATCTTCCCTCTATATGCAGCGATTACAACAACGGTGGACAAGCGGCGCCTGCCGTGAGCCCACCGGGTTCGGCATCCGCCTGGTCATTCTTCATCGAACCAGTGGGCCCGGGCACGCATGATCAGTTCGCTGGCCTGTTGTTCGTCGAGCCCGGAAATTTCCGCAAGCTCGTCGGTGGCCAGCTCGGCCAGATCGTCGCGCGTGAGCACTTGCCGTTCGGCCAGCTTGGCGGCCAACTCCGGCGTCATGCCTTCGAGTTCGAGCAGGTCTTGCGCCGTTTCAAGGCGCTCTTCCTGGGCGATGGCCTCGGTCAGGAGCGCATTGCGGGCGCGAGCACGCAGCTCGTTGATGGTGTCTTCGTCGAAGGCCTCGATTTCCAGCAGTTCCTGCATGGGCACGTAGGCGATTTCTTCGATGCCGGTGAACCCTTCGTCGATGAGGATGTCGGCGACTTCTTCATCGACGTCGAGCTTGCTCATGAACGTCGCGCGCAGGCCGGCGCGTTCGGTTTCCTGGCGGCTGAGGCTTTCTTCCGGCGTCATGATGTTGATCTGCCAGCCGGTAAGCTCGGAAGCCAGGCGCACGTTCTGGCCCTTGGCGCCGATGGCCTTGGGCAGGTTTTCTTCGTCGACGACCACGTCCATGGCGTGCTTGTCTTCGTCGACCACGATGGACTCGACATTGGCCGGCGCCAGCGCGCCGATGACGAACTGGGCCGGGTCCTCGGACCACAGCACGATGTCGACCTGCTCGCCGCCCAACTCGTTGCGCACGGCCGTGACGCGGGAACCACGCATGCCCACGCAGGTGCCGATGGGATCAATGCGCTTGTCGTAGGCGACCACGGCGATCTTGGCGCGCACGCCTGGGTCGCGGGCGGCAGCCTTGATTTCGAGCAGCCCCTGCTCGATTTCGGGCACTTCGTTTTCGAACAGCTGGCGGATGAATTCGGGCGAGGTGCGCGACAGGATGACCTGCTGGCCCCGCGCGGCATGGTCGACGCGCAGCACGAACGCGCGCAGGCGGTCGCCGACCCGGAAGTTTTCCTTCGGGATCATTTCGGAGCGCGGCAGCCGGGCTTCAATTTTGCCGGTTTCGACGATGATGTCGCCCTTGTCCATGCGCTTGATCGTGCCCGAGATGATGGTCTCGCCCCGATCGAGGAAGTCGTTCAGGACCTGCTCGCGCTCGGCGTCGCGGATTTTCTGCAGGATGGCCTGCTTGGCGGCCTGGGCGCCAATGCGGCCGAACTCGATGGGCTCGAGGGGTTCTTCGATGTATTCGCCAACCTGGATATTGGGCACCAGTTCGAGCGCATCGGACAGCATTTCTTGCTTGTCGGGCTCTTGCAGGCCTGCCTCGTCGGGCACCACCAGCCACCGGCGGAAGCCTTCATGGCTGCCGGTTTCGCGATCGATGGCAACACGGATTTCAGCGTCTTCCTTGAAACGCTTTTTCATGGCGGAAGCCAGCGCGCTTTCGAGCGCCCCGAAGACCACTTCGCGCGTGACATTCTTTTCGCGCGCCAAGGCATCGACCAACAGAAGAATTTCGCGACTCATCGCTTTTTGCCCTTGAAATCCAGAACGGGATCCAGTTTGGCACGCTCGACATCGCCGAGCGTGAAGTTCAACACCTGGATGTCGTCCTTCTTTGCCTCAAATTCGAGACCGAACACGGCCGGTTGCGCATCGGCCGCCGCGCCATCGTCGGCCGGAGCGGACAGGATGCCCGAGAAAACCTTGCGGCCGTCCAGCGGCTGCCGCAGCTTGATTTCGATGCGCTCGCCCGCGAAACGGCGCAGCTCGGCCTCGGTGCGCAACGGGCGATCGACGCCCGGCGAACCGACTTCGAGCCGCTTGTAGTCGATGTTCTCGACTTCGTAGACGCGCGACAACTGCCGCGACACCTGTTCGCAGTCTTCGATGCGCACGCCGCCGGCCTTGTCGATGGTGACGCGCAGCAAGCCCAGCGCGGCACGTTCGACGTCGACCAGTTCGACATCCATGCCGGCAAGCGCCTGTTGGGTCAATGCGTATAAATCAGCCATACACTCAAAAAAAATGGGCTGCAAACCCAGCCCACCGTATTGCCCGGCCCCCGGGAAGGGCTTCAGGAGGGTGGCCCGCCTGGAAGCTCAACACCGGGCCCGAGCCCAAATATTGCGACCTTGTGTTCCCGCCCGGCAAGGCCGGACCCTGGGATTGCCGCCGGGAACCTAGCAGCTGGCAACCTGCCAACCGCCCTGCCCCGCGGCACCTGGCGCGTGCGAAATTACCCGCATGTTTACCCATGTGCCACCCGCATGCGCCACCAACGCCCTGCATTGGCCGGCCCACGCGCGAACACCCGCGCCATGAAAACCAACAATTTTACCAGATAACCGGGAAAATTGCCTGATACGTCGCGGGTTTACGGCCAGGGCGCCACCGTCAGTGCGGCGCGCATGCCGGCGCCGCCGCTCAGCGGCCGCCGCGCCCCCTGCCGCCACCGAGGAATCCCAGGCGGGACTCGTGGGCCGAAGCGCTCTTGGGCTGCCAGTCGTCGCCGCGCGGACCGCTGCGCTGGGAGCGCGACTTGCCGCCCTGGGATTTGGGGCCGGAACGTGCCGCCTGGCCGCCGCGCGGGCCGCCCGCCGCGCCGGGAACGCCAGGTTTGCCCGGCCGGCCGGAGCCTGCCTTGCGCGGCGCGCCCATACCCGGCGTGCCGGGTGTGCCTGCCGCGGCCCCGCCCGCAACCCCGGGCTTGGGACGGCGCGCCTTGGCATTCTTGGCAGGCTTGGCGCCACCCGGCTTGGCGCCCCCGGCCTTGGCGCCGGCGGCCTTGAACCCGCCCGGCTTGCCGCCGCTTTTGCCTCCGGGCTTGCCGCCGCCCTTGCCTCGCCCGGCATCCTTGCCCAGCGGGTGGCCGTTGGCGTAACCGCCCGCGAACATCAGTCCGGTGCCGAACGGATCGGACGGAGAAGAAGCCACATGCCCGGCGCTGCCCGGGCCGCCACCCTGCAGCTTGCCACGGCGGCCGATGCGCGCGCCATTCATGCCGTTGCGATCCATGGTGCCGAAGCCCGGCGGCAACGCGCTATCGTGAGAGCGGGGCTGGCGGGCATTGCGTCCGCCGTCGGCATCGTCGTCGTCGCGCAGCAAGCCAAGCTGCACCATCAGCGCGGTAACCAGGGACGAGTCGAGCTCTTCCCAACGCCCGCGACGCAGCGTGCGCGGCAACACCAGGTCGCCGAAACGGGTGCGGATGAGCCGGCTGACGGTAACGCCCACCGATTCGAACATGCGGCGCACTTCGCGGTTGCGGCCTTCTTGCAAGGTAACGCGATACCAGCGGTTGCTGCCATCGCCGCCCAGATAATCGAGCGCGCCGAAGGCGGCCTGCCCGTCTTCGAGCTCGATGCCCTCTACCAGCGACTTGCGGGTGGCGTCGTCCATTTCACCGAGCACGCGCACCGCGTATTCACGCTCGGTGCCGTAGCGAGGGTGCATGATGCGGTTGGCCATGTCGCCCGAGGTAGTGAAAATCAGCAGGCCTTCGGTATTGAGATCCAGGCGCCCCACCGACAGCCACTTGCCGGTGCGCAGCTTGGGCAGGCGGGCGAATACGCTGGCCCGGCCGCCCGGGTCGTCGTGGCTGACGATCTCGCCAGCCGGCTTGTGGTACAGGATGACGCGCGGAGGCTTCTTGGTATTGGGACGGGCCACGGGCTTGCCGTTGACACGCACCTGGTCGGACGGCGCGACGCGCTGCCCGATATGGGCAGGCTCGCCGTTAACTGACACGCGCCCGGCAGTGATCAATTCTTCCATTTCGCGGCGCGAGCCGATGCCGGCATCGGCCAGCACCTTATGCAGCTTGGGCATGGCCGCGTCGCTGTTCAGGTACTTGCCCAGGCGCTGCTCGCTGCGGGCGGCCTGGTCGAGGTAAGAGAGCGCCTGCTCGGCCTCGCGCTCGGCGCCGCGCGCATCGGCCGGCTCGGCGGCCTGCGCGGCGGATTCGCCCGCGGCCGCCTCGCCCGAACCGGCGGAACCGGCGGCGGCATCGCCGCGCCGCCGGCGAAACGGGGTGCGCAGCTTGCGGCCACGGCCGCGGCCATTGCCAGGCTCGGTGCCCTCGCCCGCAGCGGCTTGCGCGGCGGGCGCCGCGCCCGCGGCTTCATCGGCCGCCGGCGTGCCCACGGAGGCGCGAACCGCGACCTCGGGAACAGGAAATTCTTCTTCTTGCATCTTTGTATTCGTTGTCACGGAGACAGCTCCAGATTTCAAGCTTGCGACAAGCTGCCCTTGGCAGGCTGGTCTTCATCAGGGGTAGGCGGAACTTCGGGCGCGGGCGGCTCGACACCAGGATCGGGCAGCTGGGGCTCGACCTCGGGTTCCGGAGTGGGCGGCTCGATCTCGGGCTGGGGATCGGCCGGCGTGATTTCGGGTTCGGGCGCCACCGGTTCGACTTCAGGTTGCACCCCCGGTTGAGGGACGTGGTCGGGCGCGGGCGGCGGCATGTCGGGCTCGGCCGGCAGATCGCCGGCCTGGGCCACGGGCGCCTGGACCTCCGCGACCGCGACGGCGTCCGCTTCTGGCGCAACGCCTTCTTCTGCGGCGGCATCGGTCCCGTTGGCGCCGCCGTCGGGCGTCAACGTGACTTCGGAACCGCCCAGATCCAGGCCCTCCAGGGCAGCCGCGGCCTGCGCAGTGTCGAGCGGCGGCAGTTCGTCGAGCGCGCGCAGCCCCAGGTCGTCGAGGAACTGGCGCGTGGTGCCGAACAGGGCCGGCCGGCCAGGCGCGTCGCGGTGGCCGATGGTTTCGATCCAGCCACGGTCTTCGAGCGTCTTGACGATCTGGGACGAAACCGTCACACCGCGGATGTCTTCGATGTCGCCGCGCGTCACGGGTTGGCGCCAGGCCACGATGGCCAGCGTTTCCATGACGGCCCGCGAATATTTGGGAGGTTTTTCCGGATTCAGGCGCTCGAGATAGCGCTGCATCTGCGGCCGGCTCTGGAAGCGCCAGCCGGAAGCCAGCTGCACCAGATCCATGCCCCGGTCGGCCCAGTGGCCTTGCAGGTCTTGCAGCAGCGCGCGCAGCTTGTCGTTGTCGAACTCCGCATCATCGCCGAACAGCTTGCGCATCTCGGCCAGTTGCATCGGCTGGCTCGCGCATAGCAGCGCGGTTTCCAGCACGCATGTTGCCTCGCTATCGTTCATCGATTTTCTGTCTGTAAAAAGGGGCCAATTTGCGTTAATTCTGAAAAAAGGATACGATCTTTCTTCTCAGACGCGGGGTGGAGCAGTCTGGCAGCTCGTCGGGCTCATAACCCGAAGGTCGTAGGTTCAAATCCTGCCCCCGCAACCAATATCCGAAGGCCTGGCGCATTGCCGGGCCTTTTTGCTGGGCGCCGCCGGCGCCGCTCGACACACCCAAAACACCCGAAGCACCGCCTGCCGCCATAGCATGCGCGCGGCACGCCCCGGCCTGCCCGATAAGCGGGAAGGTCCATGCGGCAACACGGGCTTGCATAGCGTTCACGGTTTTCCTGCAGGCGCGGCGCCGTGCGGCATGCGCCAGGATGCTGGCGCGTGGGACTCGCACAATGCCGCGCGTATCAGTGCGCAGCGCCGCCGTAGCGGCATTTGCTTAAAAATGAACCTGAACCGCCCGGCACCGGGACATAGGACGGAGACGCAGGATACCCCTTGCCCCGAAGCAGCAACCGCGCCAAGCCGGAAACGAGCCAGGCTGGCTTTGCGGCAACGCTGCGCCGACGATTCTTAGACGTATGGGACGACCATGCTGCCCTCACGAACGGCCGGCGCACAGGCGGCCTGCCAACTTCGCACGGCAACCCCTCGGCAAGCCCTGACGCCGCTGTAGCGGCCCCCGCTGCCGGGAAACCCGCCGCGGCGATACCCGCTACGGTGTTGCCCGCGCCCCGGCCTGTTGGTGTGGCACATTGTGCCGCTGGCACCATGGCTGCCTGCGTAGGCTGCACTGGCTGGAGCGATGTTGGTCTTCATGAAGACAGTCAATGGATTATACCCGCTAAACCCCAGGGGACAAAGCACCGCGCCGCCGGGCGGCCGGATCATTGGCGCGGCCAGGCATCCCAGGGGGCCGGGCCGAAACGCTCGGCCAGGAAATCCAGCATGGTCCGCAAGATCAGCGGCATCTGGCGCCGCGACACGTACACCCCATAGATACCCAATTCTTCGGGTGGCGTCGCCTGCAACAGCGCGGTCAACCGTCCGGCGGCCAGCTCGGGCCCCGCCAGATAAGTGGGCAACAAGGCTATGCCGCTGCCCTGCGCGGCCGCCCGCGCCAGCAGCAGGGCATCGTTGGCGGTGATATTGCCGCTGACCGGCACGTCCACCCAGGCGTTGTCGCGCCGGAAGCGCCACAGGCTCTTGCCGTAGTGCGAGTGCGTCAGGCAGTTGTGCTTGGCCAGGTCTTCCGGCCGGGATGGCGAGCCGTGCGCCTGCAAGTAGGACGGCGCGGCGCACACGACCGACCGGCAGGGCGCCAACTTGCGTGCAATGAGATTCGGGTCGAGTTCGTTGGTAATGCGCACCGCCAGGTCGACGCGCTCTTGCACCAGGTTGACCGTGCGGTCGATAAGTTGCAGGTCGATCGACGTGCCGGGATAACGGACCACGAAATCGGCCACGGCGCTGCCGAGCTGGGCGGCGCCGAACGACAGACTGACCGTCATGCGCAACTCGCCGCGCGGCTCGGTGTCGGGCGTGGCCACCGATTCGTGCATCTCGCCCACCAGGTCAAGCATGCGGCGGCAGCGCGGCAGCGTTTCCGCGCCTGCCGAAGTCAGGGCCAGGCGCCGGGTGGTGCGATGCAGCAGGCGCACACCCACCCATTCTTCGAGTTCGGCAAGATAGCGCGACACCATCGCGCGGGACATGTCCAGCCGTTGCGCCGCGGCCGACAGGCTGCCGCGGTCGACGACTTCGACGAACACCTGCATGGCTTTCAGGCGGTCCATGGTCCCCTTCTTCTTGTACGGCGGCGCGCATCGCGCGCCGTGCATGTTTTATACCGTATTTCCCGCCAGCCGCCGACCCCGGCGGGCAGGCTCAGACAGGCTGCCGCAGGGCATGGCGCACCGCCGCGGCCACGACGGCGGGATCCGGGCCGCGCACGATAAACACCAGGCGCGATTGCCCTTCGCCGTCGGGCCAGGCCGCCAGACGTTCGGGCGGGTACAGGTCGCGATGCACGCCATGCACCGCGCACGGCGCCTCTTCGCCCTGGAACTGCACCAGCCCCTTGATACGCAGCAAGCCCTGGTGATGAGCCTCTTGCACACGCGCCATGCCGGCCAGGAAGGCGCCGCGGCTGATGGGCGCGGGCAGATCGACCACCACTTGCCGCACGCCCCCATGGCGTCCGCCCGCAGAAAGCCCCCTGCCCAGGCCCAGCCAATTGCCCCAGCCGGCGCCCGCCACGCGGGCCAGCAGGGGCTCGCGCAATAGCAGCCGGCGATCGAGCGGCGCATCCTGGCGCTGCACGCACACCGGGGCGCCGGGGTTGACCTGCGCCACCGCGTCCAGCGCCTGGACCAATGCGCCGGCCGTCACGAGATCGGATTTGGCGCATACGATGAGATCGGCCTGCGCGACCTGCTGCGCCGCTTCCGGCTGGACCGGCAATTGCGTCACCACGTGGCTGGCATCCACGACGGTGATGGTGCCGTGGTGCACATAGCGCTCAGCCAGGAAATGTTCATGGCGCAAGGTGAACAGGATGGCGGCGGGCGTGGCCAGGCCCGTGGTTTCGACCAGGACGCGGCGAAATGGCTTGATCTGCCGGCGTAGCGCCAGCATGAACAAATCGCGCAGCGTGTCGACCAGCCCTCCATTGACCGTACAGCAGATGCAACCGCCTTCGAGCAGCACGATGCGGGCGTCGGCGTGCCGCAGCAGATGATGGTCCACGCCCACGGCGCCGAACTCATTGACGACAACGGCGGCGTCGGCATAGGCCGGGTCTTGCACCAGCCGGTTCAAGAGCGTGGTCTTGCCGCTGCCCAGGAAGCCGGTCAGCACGACCACGCCGATGCGCCGGTCGGCGCCGCTGTCTTGGACGGAAGCGTTCTGCATACAAGAAGCCGCTGGCGAACGCGGCGGTCAGGCGTAATATTGGCTGCGGCGGGCGGCCAGGCTGCCGCCGCGATTCTGACCAAGGAAACCTCATGGCGCTGCATCATGCCCGTTCGGGCGAGCTCATCGACATCAGGCCCCTGGGGCCGGCCCTGAAGGATACGCCTTCGCGGGCGCTAGTGCGATCCGACCAGCTGGAAATACTGCGTCTGACGCTGCCGGCGGGGCAAACGCTGCCCCCGCACGGCATCGACGCCAGCGCCATCACGCTGCAATGCCTGGAAGGCGCGGCCGAGCTGGGCGCCCACGGCACGACGCAGACGCTGGAACCCGGCACGCTGGTGTACCTGGCGCCGGGCGTGCAGCATGACGTGAAGGCTCTGCAAGACTGTTCGATACTGGTGACGCTGTTCCTGGACCGCGCATAGACCGCCGGCGCCGCATGCATGCCGCGCCGGCCCGGCTCAAGACTGGGGCAGCCGGTAAGGAGCGCCGCGCAGCCGGCTCAGGCTGAGCCCGACCGCAAGCGCGGTGACCGCCACCGCGATCCACAGGCTCGTCTGCACCGCCTGCCGCTCGTGCACGATGGCATCGCCTCGCGCATACACGGCCAGCAACAGGCCCACCAACGCCGTACCCAGGCATTGCCCCAACGTGCGCATGATGGCCAGCACCCCCGAGGCATAGCCGCTGTTTTCGCGCGAGACATTCGACAGCATTTCACGGTTGTTGGGACTCTGGAAGCAGCCGAAGCCGATCCCGCACAGCAAGCAGCGCATGCCTATCTGCCATACCTCGGGCTGCTCTGGCAGGAACGCGAGCGACACCAGGCCGGCGGTCAGCAGGAACAGGCCGACGGTGGAAATCAGGGCGGGCGAATACCGGTCCGCAAGCCGCCCGGCATGGGGAGCCGCCAGCACGATGCCGACCGGCCATGGCGTGAACAACAGCGCCGTTTCAAACGCGCTGTACCCGTAGATGTTCTGGAACAGGAATGGCAACGCGACGAAAGTCATGCCCTGCCCGACGAACGAGGCCATCGACGTCAGCGCCGCCAGCGAAAACCGGGCCGATGCAAAGATGACGGGCGGCAGCAGCGGCTGGCTGGCGCGCCGCATGCGCCAGATGAATCCCGCGCCCGCCAGCAGCGCAGCCAAGGCATACCAGCGTCCGCCAGGCATGGCGGCATGGGTGGCGGCCATGACCAGCGCGCCCACCAGCGCCGCGGACAACACCGCCCCGAGAGTATCGAAAGTTTCACGCGCGGCGGCCGGCCCCGCTGGGATGGCCCGCATGGCTATCGCCAGCGCCATCGCGCCCGGAACGATGTTCAGCGCGAACAGCCATCGCCAGCCCCAGGCGTCGAGCAGCGTGCCGCCGACAATGGGAGCAATGGCGGTGCTGGCGGCGATGAGCAACGCGTTCAAGCCCAGGATGCGCCCCAGCAGGCGGCTGGGAAACGCCGACCGCAGGATGGCCGGCCCGATGCTGACCACGGCGGCGCCGCCCAGGCCCTGCAGTACTCGCATCGCGATCAGCGCGTAGGCATTGGGCGCCAGCGCGCAGCCGGCCGACGCCAGGGTGAACAGCGCCAGCCCCGACAGGAACACGCGCCGGAACCCCAGCCGGCGGGACAGCGCCGCGAAAATGGCCAGCGTCATGGCCACCGACAGCAAATAAGCATTGGCGAACCAGACCGCCACGGCCGCAGGCACTTGCAAGGCGCCGGACATTTTCGGCAATGCGATATTGATCACCGTCCCGTCGAACACCACCATGACGGTTGCCGTCATCAGGGCCGCCATGACGGCAGCGCGCTGGCGACCCGGTAAACCGTCGTCGCCCTGCCGGTCTGTAAACAATTCCATGAAATCTCACCTTGCTGTTATTTAACCCGTCAAAAAAATATAATCACGGCAACAACAAGGCGGAAGACGCACCATTTGCACTCATATGTTGCACAAGACGCCTTATTTTGGCTTCATGGCATGGCCGACCCCGATTTCAACCTGCTGACGATGCTCGACATGCTGCTGGCCGAAGGCAGCGTGGCCGGTGCCGCGCGCCGCGCGGGCCTGAGCACATCGGCCATGAGCCGTACGCTGGGACGGCTGCGCGAAGTCACAGGCGACCCCCTGCTGGTGCGGGCGGGCCGCCGCATGGTGCTGACGCCGCATGCCCAGGCGATTCGCGAGCGCACCCGCAATGCGGTGCTTGAAACCCGCGCGCTATTGCAGCCCGCGGTTTCCGAACTGGAACTGGCGACCCTGGAACGGGTCTTCACCATCCGGGCCAATGAAGGCTTCGTCGAGGCGTTCGGTCCGACACTCATTGCCGCCGTGGCCGACATCGCGCCGCGCGTATGCCTGCGCTTCGCGCCCAAGATAGACAAGCATTCCCGTTATCTGCGCGAAGGGCTGGTCGACCTGGAAATCGGCGTGGTCGCCGACATGGGGCCGGAGATCCGCTTGCAGGCGCTGTTTCGCGACCGCTACGTAGGCGTGGTCAGGGCCGGCCATCCGCTGTTGTCCCTGCCCGCGATCACGGCCAGGGATTACGTTTCGTACGGACATGTGGCGACCTCGCGCGGGGGGAGCGCACGCGGGCCGATCGACGAGGCGCTGGCCGATATTGGCCTGGCCCGCAATGTGGCCTGCATCGTGCCCGGTTTTCCGGCCGCGCTGGCGGTGGCCGTGGCGTCGGACCTGATTGCGCTGCTTCCGGCGTCGTACCTGCCCGCTCGTGTTGCGGGCAAGCATGAAGCCGGCTTCCAGATGTTCGAGCTGCCCGTGCCGGTTCAGGTGATCACGATTTCACTGATGTGGCACCCGCGCCTGGACGCAGAGCCCGCGCATCGCTGGTTGCGGCAACTGATACGGAGCACTTGCCGGGAGCGGACCGCCGCCGATGAGAGCCCGGCGTTGCGGGCACGGTAACGACAAAAAATAAAGGCCAGCCCGAAGGCTGGCCTTTACAAGAAAGATTGGTGCCGGCAAGAGGAGTCGAACCCCCGACCTTCGCATTACGAATGCGCTGCTCTACCAACTGAGCTATGCCGGCTTGCGCAGGCATGCTTATGGCTGATGGCCTAAGCGTGCCTGGCACTGGCGCCGCGCGCCTGAACGCGCCGCGACGAAAGACCGAGATAATATCAGAGTTTCCTGCCGCACGCATGCAGCAGCGAAGCCCTCACTGCCAGACAAAAAATTCTGCGGCCGACTTGCACAAGAAAAAAAGATGCGTCATAATCTCGCTTCTTTAGCAGATCCCCGATAGCTCAGTCGGTAGAGCGACGGACTGTTAATCCGCAGGTCGCTGGTTCGAGCCCAGCTCGGGGAGCCAAAGCTAAAGAAAAAAGAAACCGCCCATGTGGCGGTTTTTTTGTTTGCGGACGGTTTCGTTTGCGGACAGTTTTTCGGCTTCAGCCGCGCAACCCGCGCACAGCGAAAC
>Ga0180219_1001183_pt1 | contig 17707 bp, 18 predicted proteins | sample eDN3rd30CBELigMG_FD_151338 | JGI IMG/M metagenome (GOLD analysis project Ga0180219, IMG submission 151338) | Enriched Miracle-Growth compost microbial communities from Emeryville, California, USA - eDNA 3rd pass 30_C BE-Lig MG (version 2)... ...
AGCGGCCACCGGGCTGCGCGCAGGTCATGCGCACCAGCTTGACGTAGACCTTCTCGGCCGAGAGATCGCCGCGCGCAGCGCCATTGACGAGGCAGCCGGTGATGTCGGTGGTGAGCAGCTTGTTGCCGCGCATCACCGAGCGGGCCGGCCCGGTGATCCGGAGCACCACGGGAAGCGGATCGCTCTGGCTGGCAACGCCGGTCGAGGCGTCGACGCCCACGATGACCGTTGCCGGTGCGTAGCTGTTGGGCGGCAGGTAATCGCGGCTCGCTTCGAGCAGCAGTGCGGGCGCAGTCTCTGCCGCGTGCGGCTTGCCATCCTTGCCTGTCTCAGCGCTGAAACTCATCAGGCTGAGCTGTCCGCCCTGCGCTTCCGGCGCTCCTTGCGGTGGCTGGACAGCCCCACCCGTTCCCACGCCGGGACCATAGGCCGGTGGTGGTGGCAGCGGCGGCGCGGTTGCAGGCGCCTTCGCGGCTTCGCTGAGCTGTGAACGCAGATTGGCATTCTCGGTCGAGATCGCGTCGATCGCCGCCTGGCCGTCGGAGCGCATCTGCGCGTTCTCGCTGCGCAGGGCTTCGAGCTCTTGCTCGATCTCAGGTCGCGGTAGCTGGGCCTGCTGCAGATCCTTGATCGCGCGGCCCTGTGCATCGAGCCGGTTGCCGTAGCTCGCGACGAATTCGCGCTGCGAGAGGTTGCGATTGACGAGGCCGCCGGTGTCGATCGTCGCCGCACCATTGGCATCACTGCCGCCCTCGTCGCCGTCGCCGCCGAAGATGAACATCCCGCCACCGATGAGCGCGATGGCCCCGATCCCGGCGAGCAGCATCTTCTGGCGCTGCGCGATCTGCGAATTGAGGTTGCGCCGTCCGCTTTCGCGCGCTTCCGGCGAGCCCGGCAGAGGCCTCTTGTCGGCGTCCTTCTGTGTTGCCTCGGCCATCAGTCGAGCCCTCCCTTGGCAAAGACAAGGAAGGCACTGGTCGCTTCACCGGGAGCGAGTGCATCGCGGCCATAGGCAAAGGCGAGTGCGCCTGCGGGACCCTCTCGCTCGGAGCCAAGCGCAAGGCTCTCCTTGCCGAGATTGCGTACAAGAAAGCGCTGTCCGGTCAGTTCATCGCCCTGGTATTCGGCGACCAGCTGAACCTCGATCCCGCCGGTACGGCGCGGAGCCGAAAGTTCGGCGCGGGCAGTGAACCCGGGCAGGACGGCATCGCTCGCCATCGCCTCGATCAGGCGGATCGCGGCGTCCTCGGGTCCGGTCTCGGTCTCCCATTCGGCAGCTTCGTTTTTCGCAAGCGCGGGATTGGTGATGAAGAGCTGGGCCGCTTCCTCGCCGCCGAGGCGGCAGGCGAACTTGTAGACATAGCCTGCCTTGCTGGTCGCAAAGAAGCTGACCCGGGCGGCGGCAAACTGCGGGGGCACGGAGATATAGATGTCTCCGCGCACCGGCTCGTGCGTCACCTGGAAGTCGTTGTAGGGAAAGCCGCTCGCGATCTTCGAGACATTGGCAAAGCCATCATCGATGAGCGCGATCCGGGTGAGTTCGCCGCGGGCGAGCTCGCAGTCGATGGTCGCATTGTCGGCGGCTTCGACGAACTGGTCGGCATACGCCGGGACCGGCGCGAGCGCGAAGGCGAGCACGGCCAGGCCGGTCAGCTTGAGCCCGGGATCGGGGCGCCTTGTCGCGCCAATCGCGAAACAGGCAAGGCCGGTTCCGGCAAGCGCAGCAGCGAGGGGAGATGGGAGAAGGCTCATTGGCCGGGTTCCTCCTTGTCGGTGGGAAGTTGCTCGAAGCCGGCGAGCGCGAGGCTGAGACCACGCTTCGACCAGCGGAAACGGAAGGAGCGGCGCTGGCTCGCGATCACCTGCGCGCCGACAAAAGTCTTGAGCGTGCCGGTAACGGTCGAGGTCAGGGCCTTGGGATCGACATGCATTTCCGCGATCACGAAGGCCTGGCTGATGTCCGAACCGCGCTGTTCCTCGACGATTCTGACGAGCTCGGCCTTGAGGCGACCGTGCGCGGCGGGATCGGCGAGCTTCAGGATGTTCGCCATCCAGTAGTCGAGGCTTTCCGGTGCCCGGTTGAGGAGCATCAGTGCCGTGTCGCGGGTGACGAGCTCGAGATAGGGCGCGTCGATCCCGCCGCTCGAGACGGTGATGCGCTCGGCGGTAATCGGCACCAGCACAACCTGCTCGTCGCGGGTTACCGCGGCGCCGAGGCTGACCAGCGTGGTGAGGCCCAGGACACCTGCCAGCACGGCAAAGCGGTTGCGTTGCCGAAGGTAGGTCTGCGCCTGTTCGTGCGCGAATTCTGCTCGCATGGGTCGTCTCCCTCAGCCCGCCAACAGGCGGCAGTGGGAGGGCGGCGTGGCCTTCAGCCCGAGAAAGCTCCCGGGCAGGTACCAGTACGCAGCATGCACCAGTGCCGAACCGGCGCCGCGTGCCTTCGCCTTCCGCAAGGCGAACCAGGCTCCGACGGCCAGGCCGATGCCGATGAAAATATGCTGCGCGAGAATGCCCCAGGCGAAGGGAATGAGGATCCCTGCAAACTCGTCGATAGTCCAGAAGCCGATGAGCTCCGGATCGTCGAGCCGCCGTGGAACGAGGTACCTGTCAGCCATGATGCCGCCCTCCTGTCGTGACCGGATCCGCTGATCAGATGACCGCAGTCACGACCGAGGTGACGATCGGCACGCCGGTGCCGACACCGATCCCGACGCCGACCGGCACCGCGACCTGGCCGAGCGAGAAGCGCCCGGAGGCAAGGCCGATCAGACCACCCGCAAGGCTGAGCACGGTGATGATCTTGCCGCCCGAGCCTTCGAGGAAATCGGTGAACTTCTGCAGCGCAGGATCGAAGGTGGTGTCAGCACCGGCATAAGCAGCGCCGGCGCAGGCCAGCGCCACGCAGGCGGGAAAAATGTAGTCGCGGCTCCGAACGCGGTTGGGCGTGCGCTGCAGGACCGGAAGGGCAGTTTTGGTGGTCATGGATGGAAACTCCGAAGGATTGAACATCAGCCAGCGATGCGTTCGCTGTATGTTCTTTCCTCGCCCCGGAGCCGGGCTGTAGGAAATCGGGAACTGGATTTTCGGGCTGCCTACCAAGCGAAAAGCGACATCGGGATGTGCGCTGACCGGGATTCGCGCAGGCTGATCGCGGCCAAGCGCCGAGAGTGCCGGCTTCTGCGCGAAGCGTGCCTCGATACGCGCAACCGCGACCGAAAATCGCGCGAATCGTCGAAGGAAGCCGATTCGCTCCTTCCTTTATGTTCTCTAATTGTTCTTTTTGTTTTCCTACAGGCTTCCTTCGCGGTTAGCCCGTGAGTCGATCACTTCTAGAGATAAGGATTCGTCGATGACCGACATGGCGCTCTTTGCCGAACAACAGGTTCGCGCCGACCTCGCCCGGCTGCTTCTCGCAGCAGTTGAAGCCAGCGGCCGTGCCCGCTGCGACATCGCGCGCGACGCGCAGATCCATAAGGATGCCCTGCGCCGCGTTCTTGCCGGCGAGCGCTCGGCCAGCCTCGGCGAAGCCTTGCGCATTCTCGCAGCGAGCGGCGTCGCGCCGCACGCGCACCTGCTCCTGTTGCTCGTCGGCAGCGGCGATCATGCGATCGCCTGGCTGCAATCGGACCTTGCGCAATTCTTCGAGGATTTTTCCGGTGAACTGCCTTTTGCGCTCGAACGTGTTCTTGGCAATCAGGTGCACGACGTTAAGCCTCGCTGGGCCAAGGGCACTGCGCACCGCGTTGCACGCTTGCTTTCCGATCACATCGATGAACTCGAACGCAAGGATGCGCTTCTCGGCGATGTCTTTGCTGGTGTCGAAGGAGGCCATCGTGGATGAGGAGATCGATAAGGGCGCGACCGAAACCCGCCGGGTCACACGGCTCATTCGCCTGCCCGAAGTACAGCATCGTGTTGGGCTTGGCCGCTCAACGATCTATCGCTGGATGGCCGAGGGCAATTTTCCGAAACCGGTGCAGCTCGGCGGATACTCGGTGGCATGGGCGGAAGATGAATTGGAGGACTGGATCGCCACCCGCCTCAAATAGAAGTCTAAGCTTGAGGGTCGAAAAAGCTATCTCACAATTACCCTATCTATTTCAGAAGTAGGGAAATTATATCCAGCCACCCAACAAAAGGCCCGACATCGAGCCCGTGCGATCCTTCAGCGCGCTGATCCGCGAGCTTCCGGCAGATCGAATGGCTCTTGTTGTTACCCAGCCCAAATTAGCCAGTAGCTAGCGGACTGACCAGTTTAGACGAACTTGGGTCGTGTGACCTTCGATCCTAATCCAAAAAACGGGCCGGCCGGGGGGAGAGACCGGCCCGTTTCAGAATCCGCGAATGCGCGGTCAGCTCCAAGCCGGGGGACGGGGGGATCTGCCTGGAGGCTGCTGATCCGGAATACTATCGTGTCCCGATGGTCGCGATACTACGCAAGTCATAGACCGCCCCTTCCAACGGATAGGTGTCTGGTTGTTCCTGCGGGTATTACCATTCGAGCAACGGTGGCGAGGAATTTCCTGGCCGAGTTCCGCTGGATTGGGCCGATGCCTGCGCTGAGAATTACCCCGCGAGATCCCAATGAAGAGCACAGGTCCGCAACACCGCTGGAACTGATGTTCGATCTCGCAAGCGTTATCGCTGTCTCTGCGGCAGGTGCAGGACTTCATCATGGCATCTCTGCGGGGCATGCCGGTCCGGCGACAGGGGAGTTTGTTGCGGCCTTCTTCATGGTGTGGTGGAGCTGGATGAACTACACGTGGTTCTCGTCGGCATATGACGATGCGTCATGGTGGTTCCGCATTTTGTCGATGGTGGCGATTGTCGGCGTCCTGATTGTCGCCGCGGGTATACCTGTAGCCTACCAGGCGCAGCCACTTTTCCTCGCGCTGTTCGGGTTTGTCATACTGCGAGTAGCGATGGCGACCCTCTGGTTTGGGGCCGCCAGGGGCGACCCTCCGCGTCGGAAGACCGCCCTTGCTTACGGGGCGGGCATACTGACGATGCAGCTATTCTGGATCGGGATGATCCTGACAACGCCGCCAGATAACCCACACTACCTGCTGCTCTTTCTCGTTGGAGCAATTGGTGAAATGTCGGTACCGGCGATCTGCGAAGGAATCTGGGAAAAGACGCAATGGCACCGAGGTCACATTACAGAGAGATACGGCCTGCTTAATCTGATCGTACTGGGCGAGTGCTTCCTTTCGGTGACCTCGATTTTGATGGTCGACGAGGATGGCGGGCTTGCACGCTCTGGAAGAACGGAACTTGCTGTTAGCGCGGCCATCATCACGTTCTGCCTCTGGGGAGCCTACTTCACCCGACAGGATAACCTTATCGGTGAGAAACTCAGGCAGTCTCTATTGTGGGGCTACGGTCACTTTGTCCTGTTTGCTGCGGGCGCTGCCGTTGGTGTCGGCTTTGCGGTCCGTCACGAGGCCTTGACCGGGCGCGCGGCAATACCAGAATCGGGCTCGGATCTAGCCATCGGAGTTCCCGTTTCTCTCTATCTGTTGAGCCTCTGGATCATACGCGAGGTATCGGACACAGCGGGCTGGAGAACTCTTATTCTGCCCGGCATGGCCTCACTCGTACTGGTCCTGTCCTATCTCATGCGGGACGCGCTCCCCTTCATGACGCTTCTGCTGGTCTTCGGCGTGTGGTTGCGAAACTCACTCGCCGGAAAGACAGACTCGTCCAGTGTAGTTGCGGACAAGGCGAGATGATCCCTTTGGAACGAAAAGAAACTTAGGAAGAGAGCGGCTTTTCCAGTCGAGCTTAACTAGCACCGGCAATGTTGCCGCGAATTCCTCTGTGCGATTTCCGCTGCTCCAGTCCCAAACGCAGAATTGCGTCAACGGGGGACAGGTTGGTTCTTATCAACCCTAAGCGTCCATCATCCTATCCGATCGTATATCTCAGACGATGCTTCGTCCCAATCGATCCGTTGGCCCTCTCGCCATAGCCTGACTGTCGCCGTGGCACTGACGGCAATCGAAAGGAATGAATCATGCAACTCGAAACCATTGCCAAACCCGGCAACGCAGATACCGACGATCTCGTCCCCTCGCGCTATGCGCTCAGCGTCGGCGAGCTCGATGTTCTTGTCATCAGCGACGGTGTCCTGCCTTTGCCCACCGAAACCATGGCGACAAACGTGGACCCGGTCGTTCGTGCGGCCTGGTTCAAGGATATGTTCGTCGGACCTGACATGTTCGACTGGGCACTGAACGTGCTTGTGGTCCGCAGTGGCGACCAGACGATCCTCGTAGATGCTGGCCTCGGAGGCCAGTTCCCCGGCTTCCCGCGGGCCGGACTGTTCCCGAAGCGGCTGGAGGCAGCGGGGATCGACCTTGCGTCCGTAACCGATATCGTGATCACCCATATGCATATGGACCACGTCGGCGGACTTCTGGTCGAAGACGTGAAGAAGCGGCTGCGGCCCGATGTGCGGATCCACGTGACGGCCACGGAAGTTGAATTCTGGGACGCGCCGGATTTCTCGTTCACCTCGATGCCGACACCGGTGCCGAAGGTCCTTCGTTCCACCGCAGCGCAGTTCATCAAGGAATATCGCGGTAATCTGAAGACGTTCGACGACGAATGCGAGGTGGCACCGGGTGTGGTCGCCAAGCTCACCGGCGGTCACACGCCGGGGCATTGCGTCGTGCACCTCAACTCCGGTGGCGAACGGCTGACCTTTGCCGGCGACGCGCTGTTCCCGGTCGGCTTCGATCATCCCGACTGGCATAACGGCTTCGAACACGACCCCGAAGAGTCGGTCCGGGTTCGTGTCCGCCTCCTGCAGGACGCCGCGGCGAGCGGCGAACTGCTGGTTGCTACCCACCTGCCATTTCCATCCGTCGGTCACGTAGCGGTCGATGGAGAGGCTTTCCGGTGGGTGGCGTCCTTCTGGGACTACTGATCGCCCATCAGTGACGGTGAAGTTGGGGCGCGTATCCCAGGGCCTTCGGGTGCGCGCCCTTGCCCCGTGGCTACACTTACCGGGTGCTTGGCGTGGAGTGAGCGATATTCTCCGAGTGGCTGGTTTTCACCTGTATCAGCGGGAGCCCACCACTTGAGCCAGCACCCGGCTGCAGTGCAGCCGTACATAGATTCAAACAACGCAAATTCTAAGTGCTGCTCCGGTCAGACCGAATGCGGCGCCAGTACTTCTGCGACAAAATTGGTGAACAGCTGCACGCGCAGCGGAGCCAGGCGACCAAAAGCATGCAAAGACTGTACAGGAACCGATGCAAGCGGATCGTGCGGAAGCACTTCGATGAGGCGGCCGGCAGCCAGATCGTCCGCGACCGCGAGCCGCAGCAACTGCGCCACACCCAGGCCGGCCAGCGCAGCGATCCGCATCGCCTGCCCCGAGTCCGTATCGAGAGCTCCCTCGGTCGTCAGCTCAGAGCCGTCCGCGAAGCGAATTGGATAGACGTGCGAGCCCAGACGGTAGCGAATATGAGCCACCTGCATAAGCTCTTCGCGGGTCGCTGGGGGGCCTGCGCGCTGAAGCCAGTCCGGTGTTGCGACCAGCACGAGGGGCAGCGTAGCGACACGGCGGATCATCCAGTCGGCCGCCTCGACCGACCCGGCACGCAATGCAGCGTCATACCCCTCGCGTACGAGATCCACATGCCGGTCGGTGATACTGATATCGAGCCTGATCTCGGGATAGCGCCGCACAAAGCCATCGGTCAGATGCTCAACCAGAGTTGGTCCAAGCACACCGGGAAGGCTGATGCGCAGCGAGCCCCGCGCTTTGTCACTGCTACTCAGTGCGTCGCCCGCTTCGTCGAGAGAACGCAGCAGCGGTGCTACCCGCTCATAATACGCGGCCCCATCCACTGTCAGGACGAGGGATCGCGTCGAGCGCAGAAAGAGCTTCACGCCAAGGCGCCTTTCAAGCCGTTCGACACTCTTCGAGACAGCAGACGGCGTCGTACCGGCGAGCCGTGCAGCCGCACTGAACGAGCCGGCCTCCGCTGCGCTGACAAAGGCATGAAGCCCCGTGGTGGGTTCGAGTCCGGCGCTCATTTGATAGTTTCTGGCAAAGGTAATGTTCCTAAGTCCAGTCTAATTTTCCTTCATGGCACAGCCACATCCGCTCCTGTCTTCAATATCAGAGGCAGATCATGACCAAATTGAACGGAAAAGTCGCTGTCGTTACGGGCGGAAACAGCGGAATTGGACTAGCAAGCGCGAAACTCTTTGCCGAGAACGGTGCGCAGGTGGTGATCACCGGGCGGCGACAGCAGGCGCTTGACGATGCCGTGCGGACAATCGGCCCGGCCGCCGTCGCAGTCAGAGGCGACGTCGCTGACCCGGAGCACCATCGCGAACTGGCAAACTTTGTTCGCGAGCAATTCGGAACCGTTGACATCTACATGGCGAATGCGGGGGTCAACACGATCACGCCGTCAGCCGAGGTCTCGACGGACGAGTTTGATAACCAGTTCGGAATCAACGCGCGCGGCACCTTCTTTGGGGTTCAGGCGATCAGCCCGGTGCTGCGTGACGGCGCCTCCATCATTCTTCTTGGCTCGCTCGCAAGCGACAAGGTGCTCGAGGGTCATGCGGTATACGCCGGCACAAAGGCGGCAATCGGTGCCTTCGCGCGAAGCTGGGCGCTCGAGTTCAAGGAACGCGCTATCCGCGTCAATGTCCTAAGTCCGGGCCCGACCGATACCGAAATCCTCGAAAAACTCGGCGTTCCTGTGGAGGACCGAAGTGCATTTGCCGCGGGAATGGCCGGCGCGATCCCGCTCGGCCGACTTGGTCAACCCGATGAGCTTGGGCGCGCGGCACTGTTTCTCGCGTCTGATGACAGCAGCTTCGTCACCGGAATCAATCTGCGAGTCGATGGCGGAATGGCCCTGCTCTGACCTTTTCCCGCATCCCCCGAAAGGAAACTATGATGAATTTACCCAAAATCGACCCCGCTATCCATGACCTCATCCATGACGTCGTTCACGTCGGCAGTGCTTACGACATCGATGGAATGGAAAAGCTCTACACGGCCGACCAGATTTTTCTGGTGCTGGGCAGCGATGGTGAGGTGACGCGTGTTCGCCGGGACGACTCGATTGCCGAGTTCCGGTCTCGCCGCGACGCGGGCGAGGAACCGTTGTCGACCGAACATCGTGTGCTTCATGTCGAGCAGCAAGGCGACCATGCCACCGCGATTCTCTATCGCCGCATGAGTCCTGTCGCTCCGCCGGCGATGTACGAGCTTCGCCTGCGCAGAGACGGCGGCACCTGGAGGGTCGCCGGAGAGACGGTAACGCCGTGGCCTGGCGGTATCGACGGCAACTTTCTTCCTCCGCGTAAACAGGCAGCCTGATCTGCTGGGGCACGCGGGCTGCAGTCTTGCGGCCGCGCATGCCTCCCCCTCCTTCACAACTGAAACAAAGGAAATGTCGTGAAACATCACCATCTCGCGCTCGTTGTCGGCGCAACGTTTGCAGCCGGTATCGCATCACCCGCCGCAGCAGAGAACTTCGACGGGCCGTATGTCGGGGTCCAGGCAGGTTGGACGCAGAACAAGCCCGGCACAATCGAGACCGACGCGGGCAGTGCACAGATCGACAGATCTCGCGATGCAGCTGCCGCAGGTATCTTTGCAGGCTATAACCTGCAGCCTGCCGACCGCGTCGTACTATCGGCAGAAGGCGCCGTGAACTTCGGCTTCGACGATCGTGTGTCGCGTTCGCAGAAGGATGCCACCGCCACCATCAATCCGGAGTATGGCTTCGATTTCGGCATTCGCGCCGGTTACCTGGTCACCAGCAACACTCTTCTCTACGCCCGCGGGGGCTACGAGAATATCCGTGCTTCGGTGCGCATTCGCGACATCAACGGATCGCGTCATGACAAGGACAATTTCGATGGCTGGTCGCTCGGAGGTGGGGTCGAGCGCGCGATTACCGATCATGTCACGGCGCGTGTTGAATATCGCTACAGTGACTTAGGCACACATGGCGCCGATTTTGACCGGCACCAGATTCTCGCAGGTGTCGCCTGGCACTTCTAGCGATACCTGCGGTCCGCAAGGGACCACCTGGCGAACACTCTGGCGTCAATGGCAAGGCAGGAGGTAAATTCTTGCCTTGCCAAACGCGGACAAGTATAGTCCGCGTTATGGCGCATCTTACCGCTAGTGTGGAATATGGGCTGCATTGCCTGCTAGGGCTGCTTGATGCTGACGAGCAGCCGCGTAGCGCGCGCGATCTTGCTCAGTTCCAGGGCATTTCACCGTCCTTTGCCGCCAAGATTTTCTCGAGATTGGAAAAGGCCGGTATCGTTGACGCTGCGGAGGGTGTGCGCGGGGGCTACCGCCTCGCTCGCCCTCCTGAAGCAATAACGGTCCTCGAGGTCATTGATGCGATCGAGGGTCGCAAACCGCTTTTCGATTGCCAGGATATCCGCGGTCGCTGCGCACTGTTCGGAGAGGAAGCGCCGGATTGGGCGACGCGCGGCGTCTGTTCGATCCACGCAGTCATGCTCAAGGCTGAAAAGGCGATGCGCGAAGCGCTCGCAAGTGAATCGCTCGCCGACATCGGTGGGCGGCTCGAGCGCAAGGCGCCGGCCACATTCGGTGCCGACACTAAGGCATGGTTCGACCGGCGGATCGCGGAACGGCGTTCAGGCCGGCCGGCGCAGGTAAAGGGCATGGGCTCATGATCATCGAGACTGACGAAGAAGAGAAGCCACTTGTCTTCATTGTCGATGACGATGAAGAGGTCTGCGCAGCGATCCGCGAACTGATGCTTTCGGTCGGCATCGACGCAGTATGCTGTTCATCGACCCGCGAACTGATGGATTCGCCGCTCCTTGAGCGGCCGGGCTGCATCATCCTCGATGTGCGTATGCCGGGAGCAAGCGGGCTCGATCTGCAACAGCACCTTGTCTCTGCCGGCATTTGCAAACCGATTGTCTTCCTGACCGGTCACGGCGATATCCCGATGTCGGTTCAGGCGATGAAGGCAGGGGCGGTAGACTTTCTCACCAAGCCTGTCCGTGATCAGACGCTGCTTGATGCTGTCACAGCCGGCATCGAGCGCGATATTGCCGATCGCACCAATGCCCGTGCCGTACAGACGCATGTTGAGCATTATCAGACGCTGACCCCGCGTGAATGCCAGGTCATGCGTGAAGTGGCACTGGGCCGGCTAAACAAGCAGATTGCCTACGATCTGGGGATTACCGAGATTACCGTGAAGCTGCACCGCAGCAATGTCATGCGCAAGATGCAGGCAATGTCCGTCGGCGAACTGATACGCGCCTGGGAAAAGCTGCCTGCCGACATACGCGAAACCGTCCCGGCCTAGTCTTTGGTATGGTAACAATCCGTTACCCGCTGCGCGACATAGATGGCTTCCGGTCTGGAGGCCGCGTAATAGAGGATGTCGCCGCTTGCCTGAATTGCCAACCGTCGCGATCGTGGACGATGATGAGGCTGTGCGTGAAGCCCTGGGAGACCTGCTAATGGTCTCGGGGCTGACCTGCGAGACGTTTGCGGGCGCAGCTTCCTTTCTTGAGGCATGGGCCGACCGCCATTTCGACTGCCTCGTGACTGACATACGCATGCCGGGAACAAGCGGGCTCGATCTGATCGAACACCTTCACAATGAAGATGCAGGCCTCCCCGTGATTGTCTTATCATCGGTGACCGATCAGCAAACGCACGCTGCAGCAGTCTCGCTCGGTGTCCGTGTCTGGTTTACCAAGCCTGTCTCCGATGAACAATTGCTCGGTGCTATTGCAGCGGCCATCGATGATCGACCCGTCCCGGATGACGGTCGATGACCGCCGTACCGCTCGGTACCCACGGCCCTGACGGGAACGATATCGCGGACCTCGCGTCGGACAGTGTGATCCTCCTCGATACGGACCGTAGCGTGCGCTACTGGAATCCAGCCGCCGAACGGCTCTTCGGCTGGCCTGCTCTCACGGTGCAGGGGGTTGATCTTGCCGAGCTTTCGCCGACACCAGCCGAGGAAAGTCGTGCGTGGTCACAATTTTCAAAAGAAGGCTCATGGAAGGGGCGCGTTGGCCGACACACCCGCGATGGCGCCATCGTATATGCCGATGTGCGACGTTACCAGCGATACGACGAGACAGGTGAAGATTGTGGCGTCGTCGAATTCGCGCGGCCCGTCGTGGATGAAGAGGCGATGCATGCCGAAGGAGGATCGGTTCCCGATCGGACGATGGCTGCGGCCTGGGAAATTGATATCTCACCCGCCTCGGAGATCATCGCGCGCATTGCTTCTGGCACGGGCCATGTCGAAGAAGATGAGCTCGACAGGCTACTCCTCAGACTTGTTGAAGCTGCCCGGATCGTCGCGGTTAACGAGCGCACTGCGAGGCTTGTGGGAGGGAACCGGGGTCGCGATCTCATGGCCGGCCAGTCCGTCGGGGCCTTCTGGCCGGTCGGAAGCCGCAGGATACTGGCAGAGCTAATTTTGGAGGCATCGGGCAGCGACCGCTCGCGAATCTACAATCGCCAGTTGGCCTCAGATGGCATTCTTCGCGAGCCAGTCGTCAGTGTATGGCGTGCGGCAGCGGACGGTCGGCCGGGACGCCTGTTTATTGCCGTGAACGGCACAGCTGATGACGATCGGTCCTACCTTTTCCTTCGGGCGAGCGAGGCCCGTTACCGAAAGCTCATCGATTACATGCCGGTCGCTCTATGGCAGGTCGACGCAAGTCATATGGGGAAGATCTACGCCGGTTTGAGAGCTGACGGAGTGGTCGACTTCGAGCGCTATCTCGAAGAGCATCCCGAATTGGTCGAACAGGCCGCGGCCACAGTGCCCGTCACGGATGTCAATCGTCGCGCGATTGAACTCGTGGGCGGAGCCGGAGTGCAGGATCTGATCCGGCCTGTAGGATATCTCTTCGCTGAAAGCCTTTCATCACTGCAGAGAGTGATGATCGGGCGTTTCACCGGAAGAAAGAACTACAGCGAATTCATGAAAATTCGCACGCTCGACAACCGGTTGCTCGACGTGCGCTTCTCGGTAACCTACCCGGAACCGTTGCTTGAACTCGATACGACCATCTTCAGTCTGGAGGATGTCACCGACCGTCTTCGTATGGAAACGCAGTTGCGCCAGCTGCAGGCCGACTTCAGCCACGCGGCGCGGATATCCATGCTGGGCGAACTTGCCAGCTCGATCGCGCACGAAGTCAATCAGCCGCTGGCTGCTATCGTGACCAACGCCGAAACGAGCCTGCGCTGGCTCGCGCGCGATAAGCCCGATACCGGAAAAATTGCGCAGCTCACCGAACGGATTGCAGCGAATGCCCGGCGGGCTGATGACATCGTACAGCGGGTGCGAGGCATGGCGGTCAAACAGGCACCCAATCCCGTCGAGCTCTCTTTTAACGAGATCATTCAGGAAAGCCTGCTTTTCGTGCGCCACGAGATCGAAACGCGCGCGGTACGGGTGACAACTTCCTACGCCCGTGGGTTGCCTCCGGTCATCGGGGACCGCGTGCAGCTTCAGCAGGTGATCGTGAACATGCTCATTAACTCGGTCCAGGCGGTTGAGGGCTGCAAAGATGCCGAGCGGGATATCACGATCGCTACCGGGACCGACAGAAAGGGCAATCTGTTGTTCACCCTGCGAGACCGTGGACCGGGGATCGCGCCCGATCATCTCGATCACATCTTCGACGGGTTTTTCACCACCAAGCCTCAGGGCATGGGGATTGGCCTTGCGATCTGCCAGTCTATTGTCATGGCGCATGGTGGCGAGGTGTCGGCATCCAACTGGACCGGAGGGGGCGCAGAGTTTCGCGTTTCACTTCCACGGGCTGGGCGTTTCACGGCTGTCGGTCAGACGGCGGGAAACGCCGCTCGTGCGCTCGCCGGTGACCTCCGGGAAGAAACCGACTGACAGCCTTAGTCGGCTGGCAAAGTGCGCCGATGACCACTCATGACCTGCCCGGTTCGCCGAGGAACAACTTGAGAATAGCCAGCCATGTCTGGAATTCGGTCGCGTCGAAGCCGTCGTCAATCGCGGCACACGCCGACAGCGATGTTCAACCTTTAGTAGGAAGTGGCCAAGACCAAGGTCTGGGAGGGGGAATGCTTTGACCCAATAGCGGCTGCCTTGTCCTGCCAAGTATGCGGTCGTCCGGACTGACAGCATCAAGGGCAGAACATTGAGCGCAGTGGCGCAATCCGAGAAATCGACCTTTCCCCGCCGCAAAGCGATCGGGGCTCTGGTCCTGCTCGCAGCGGTGCTTGTTCTCGCCGGTTGGTGGACATGGGCGGATCAGGACGAAGTGGCATCGACCGACAATGCTTACGTGCGCGGCGACATCACATCTCTCGCGCCAAAGGTTACGGGCTATGTCACTGCTGTTTTTGTAGCTGACAACCAGGCGGTACGCGCAGGAGACCTCCTGTTTCGTATCGATGATCGCGATTATCGCGCCAGGCTCGCTCAGGCTGACGCAAATGTCGAGGCAGCGCGTGCCCGTCTTGCCAATGTCGCCGAGGAGACGGCGCTTCAGCGGACACTAATCAGACAGGCCGAGGCACAGCGACGCGCAGCACTGGCCGACCTCGGGCTTGCAACAAGTGTGAGATCCAGGCGCAGCGGTCTTGTTGAGGGCGGTGCGGTAAGCCAGCTTCAGTTCGACGAGGCAGACGCTGGGCAAGACCGCGCCGAGGCCGGGGCCGCTGCTGCAACCGCGAGCGCAGACGCGCAGCGCCAGAAGCTGGGCGTACTCGGTGCTCAGCGGGAGATGGCAGCTGCCGCACTCGCGCAAGCCGAGGCCGCCCGCGACCTTGCCAGGATTGATCTCGACAATACTGAGGTACGCGCACCGATCGGTGGTATCGTCGGCAATCGTCAGGTCCGGACCGGACGTCTCGTCGCTCCGGGAACGCCGTTGCTGGACATCGTACCGGTTGACGCGGTCTACGTGGTTGCCAATTTCAAGGAAACGCAACTCGCGGATATCAGGCCAGGACAGCGGGTGCGGATCGAAGTCGACGGCTATTCGGATGTCGCAATCGAGGGAGCCGTCGATAGCTTCGCGCCGGGCAGCGGGGCAGCGTTCAGTCTGATTCCCCCGGACAATGCCACCGGCAACTTCGTTCGCGTCGTCCAGCGAGTCCCGGTCAAGATCCGCATTATCCGCAATCCCATCCCCGGACGACTGGTGCCAGGCCTGTCCGCGCGTGTCGAAATTCGTTCCGGCGGTCGGCCATGATGGCTGCTGCCAGCGTGGCGAGCGGGGAACGTCCAGGAGGCGCCTGGCTGGTCGCCGGTATCGTGTCCGCGAGCCTGACAGAAGCAATTGCCGGCACTTTGCTTGCTGTCGGCCGGAACGACATCATCGGCGATATTCATGCGACGCCTGATGAATTTGCCTGGCTGGACGTCTGCTATACGGCCACGAAGCTAACTGGCTTTGCCCTGGCGCCCTGGCTGCTCACCCGCGTCGAGCCCTGGTGCTCTCTGCTCACCGCAACTGCTCTGATGGGTCTTTCCGCAATGTTCGCGGCTTTTGTTGTCCCGCTGGATGTTCTTATTGCCCTGCGCCTTGTTCAGGGACTGGCCGGTGCGATCCTGCTTGTAGCCGGACAAGCCATTCTCTTCTGGCGCTATGCACCTGAGCGGCAGCCGGTTCTCCAGGCGATTTTCGCTGTGGGGGCGGTTGTTGCGCCCGCCACGCTCGCGCCGATATTCCATGGATGGCTGGTCGATACGTATGACTGGACCTGGATATTCTTTCTGGTGCTGCCACTTGCTCTCGCCGCAATCGGCTTTCTCCTGATCGCCGGACCCAACCCTTTGCCAGCACTTGAACGGCGTCCGCTGGATGGACCGGGGCTGGCGGCGCTTGCGCTTGCGATGTCTAGTACTGCCTGGCTTCTTTCTCGGGGGAATCGCTGGGACTGGCTGGAGGACGCGCGTGTGATCGCGTGCCTTGCAATTGCTGTAATAGCCTTTCTGTTCGTTGCGTATCGCCAGCTTCATGCGCGGTCGCCGCTTCTCGATCTTGCCTTGTTTCGCAATGACGACTTTGCTTTCGCATTCGTCGTGAGTTTCGTCGCCGGAGCGGCGTTGTTCGGCAGCGCCTTTCTCATCCCGACCTTCGCGCTCTCGGTACTCGGAGTTACGCCTACCGAGGCAGGGGCATTGCTTTTGCCGAGTGGGGTCGTTTTTACGGTAACCCTTTTTGCTGCGGCGTTGCTGATGCGGTTTCGCGGCCTGCCGCCAGTGGCAACGGTCCCCTTTGGCATCCTTTCGGTAATGATGGCCATGTGGATGCTCTCCGGATCGACGATCCAGAGCGGACCGGATGATATGATGACCGCGCTCCTGCTTCGCGGCTTCGGCCTCGGTTGCCTGTTCTTGTCGATTACCCTGATTGCTTTCAGTCGGCTTGCGCCGTCCCATCTCGCTTTCGGCATTGGAATTTTTAACATCGGCCGACAGCTTGGCGGCCTCCTGGGGGTGGCAGGCCTTCAGACATTGATTGATCAGCAGGCGGCGGTAAGCCGGACAGCACTGGGGGCCTCACTCACGCCAGGGTCGCAGGGGCTTGCCAACCGGATCGCTGAGTATTCCGCCCTTCTGGTGGAGCGCGGAATGGATCCCGGGCCCGCCGCAACCGCTGCCCGAGCCTTGCTCGTACGCGCGCTTGGCGAGCAGAGTGTCCTCATTGCATTCAACGCCGCCTTTGTCGCCATCGCGCTACTCTTCGTTGCCGCCGTGCCGGTCATTATAACAGTAAAACTCACGCTTGCGCGGCGGGTGGCCCGCCCATTCCCTGTGGGACAAGAGGCATGAACGCGCTTGCGCCAGTCAGATTGGGCTTGCTTGCGGTGCTCGGTACATTTGGTCTTTCCGGCTGTACTGTCGGTCCCGATTACGAGCGTCCGGTGCTGGCGGTGAGCGAGACATGGATCAGCCCGGTGGATCCGGGGACGGTCGACGCCGATTGGTGGCGGACTTTTGACGATCCTGTACTCAACGATCTGGTAGCGCGTGCGATCGCAGGTAATAAGGATCTGGCCGAAGCAGAGGCGCGCCTCCGCGAAGCACGCGCTCTTCGTGATGCGGTTAGCGGTCGGGCATTGCCACAGGCATCCGCAGGGGTGGTCGCGACGCAGAACCGGCTAAGCGAAAACGGGCAGCTTCCCGTTGGCAAGGTTCCCGGCCTGGGGCGCGACCTTTCGATATTCGATGGCGGCTTCGACGCATCATGGGAGATCGATCTGTGGGGCGGCACGCGCCGTGCCATCGAGAGCGCACAGGCTCGTGCCGATGCAGCCGAAGAAACCCGTCGCGGCGCCGTAATCCAGATCATCGCCGAAGTAGTGCGAACCTATGTCGACCTGCGCGCGGCACAGGCCTTCCGCGCCAGTGCAGCTGCCGATGCCACCGCGCAGGAAACTATCGCCCGGCTCGTGGCGGACAGATGGCGAGCCGGTCTGGCATCGCGCTCTGATCTGACCCGTGCGGAAACGCTCGCACATGCGACAGCTGCGAGCGTGCCACAGTTTCGCGCTGAAGCTGATGCCGCCGCTTTTCGGTTGGCCTTGCTCGTCGGTGAGCCACCCGAAGCGTTATACGATCGCCTTCGGGTGCCCCTTCCATTGCCCTCGGTGCGCCACGAGGCGCATGCTGGTCTACGTTCCGAACTGTTGCGCCGCCGCCCC
>Ga0180219_1001188_pt1 | contig 17674 bp, 17 predicted proteins | sample eDN3rd30CBELigMG_FD_151338 | JGI IMG/M metagenome (GOLD analysis project Ga0180219, IMG submission 151338) | Enriched Miracle-Growth compost microbial communities from Emeryville, California, USA - eDNA 3rd pass 30_C BE-Lig MG (version 2)... ...
GCGACCGAAACGATGTTGTCGCCGGCCTGCGCGATGGTTTGAATGGCGTAGGTGATGGCAGCCATGCCCGAGGCGACGGCAAGCGCCGCGACGCCGCCCTCCAGCGCCGCCACGCGTTCCTCGAGCACGGCGTTGGTGGGGTTCATGATGCGGGTATAGATATTGCCCGGCACCTTGAGGTCGAACAGGTCGGCGCCATGCTGGGTGCTGTCGAAGGCGTAGGAGGTGGTCTGGTATATGGGGGTCGCGACCGATTTGGTCGTGGGGTCGGCCTGATACCCCGCGTGTATGGCCAATGTCTCTAGTTTCATGATTATTTTATTGAAAGTGGGAAAGAAGAAGGCTGAGGTGCAGCATAACAAATCGCGCCGGGGATTCGTACCCTCGAGATGGATTATTGCCGGATTTCCATATAACGATAAGATATAGTTCTGTTACACGCCTGTAAAAAAAATCGGGGGACCGCAGGGGTGTTGCGGTTACAGTTGGGTTAGCATTTGGTGTGCGGCGGCGTTGTCCGTTGTTTTTTTTGGAGCTTGTTCGAGGCGGGCATGAAGATTTGGTTCAAAAGAGTATTGATCGGCCTGGTGGCGGCGCTTATCGTGGCGATCGTCGGCCTGGCTATTTTTCTGCTGACTTTTGACCCCAACCTCTATAAAAGCAAGCTTGCCGACCTCGTCTACACCAAGTACCACCGCACGCTCAGCGTCAACGGCGACATCCAGCTTTCGCTGTTTCCCCGCATCGGCCTTTCGCTGAAGGACGTCGCCCTGTCCGATCGCGACAGCAAGACCACCTTCGCCTCCGTCGACAGCGCGCGCTTTGCCGTGGCCATCTGGCCGCTGCTGTCCAACCGCTTCGTGGTCGATCATGTTTCTGTGTCGGGGCTCAAGGCCTGGGTGGTGCGCGACAAGAACGGCGTGTTCAATTTCAACGATCTGATCCAGGGCGTGGCCGATGCCGCGCCCGTGCTGCCGTCTGCCGAGCCGGAAGCAGGCTCCGTCATATCGGTTCCGTCCGCGCCCACGCCGCAATCGGTGGCGCGCGCCGACTTGCAGATCGACATCGCGGGCCTGGACCTGAAAGGCGGCGAAATCCACTACCGGGATGAGCGCAGCGGCTATTCCGCCCGCCTGGTCAAGCTGCAGGCCAACACCGGCCGCATGACCTTCGACCAGCCTTTCGACGTTTCCGTGCGGGGCAACCTTGTCACCGATGAATCGGCCGGCAATGCCGTCGTCGAGGGCCAGGCCCTGATCAAGCTGGATTCCGCGCAGCGCGCGTACTCGGCGCAAAAACTGAACCTGCAGGTTACCGGCCAGGTGGGCGTGCTGAATGCCAAGGCGGCCACGCTCAAGGGAAACCTGGCCTATACAGCCGCCACGCGCTTGCTGAACGCCAGCAATCTTGAACTGCATGTGCAGGGCGACGTGGGGGGCGCGCAGCCCGTCAAGGGCCTGGACCTCAGCCTGGTGGTGCCGAAGGTGCTCATGAATCCCAGCCGGGCGGAACTCAATATCGAGAAGCTGGCCCTGCGCGCCAAGGGCGGCCTGCCCTCCGAAAGCTTCGAGCTTGCGCTCGACGCGCCCCGGCTTTCTGTGTCGCCGGAAGGGGCCAAGGGCGATACGGTGGCCGGGTCGGTCAAGCTCAGCGGCAAGGGAGTCATGGGCTTTTCGCTGAGCGCCAGCGGGCTTAGCGGCAATGCCGACAACCTGGCGCTCAAAGAGCTCAAGGTCGAAGGCGGCATCAAGCAGGACAACCGCATGGTGCGCGTCAATCTGTCGTCGCCCGTGCAATGGGATCTGGTCAAGAAGCAGGGGACGTTGTCGGCCATCAAGGGCGACGTAAAAATCGAAGGGCAGGCGGTGCCCGCCGCCTCGTTCGAGTTTCCGCTGATCGGCAGCGCGCGGGCCGATCTCGTCAAGGACGAGTTCAGCGGCGAGATCAACGCGGTGCTCAACGGCAGTCCGCTGAACTTCAACGTGAAGGGCAGCCGGCTTGCCAATCCGGCAATACAGTTCAACTTGCAGGCCGAGGCCCTGGACATCGACAAGCTGTTCCCCGCCGTACTGCCCGTAAAAGCCCAGGCCAAGCCGGAAGCCAAACCCGAGGCCGCGCCTGAGGCCGGTGCGGATGCCAAGCCCGGAACCAAGGCCGCGCCTCCCGCCGCCAAGCCTGCCGGTTCCGAGTCCAAGGCGGCCCAGCCGCCCGCCAAGGCGGCCGGCGGCGCAGCGCCAAAGGCGGTGGCCAATGCCACGGCCGCCGCTGCGGCCAAGCCCGGCGCGGGCGATGCCGCCAAGGCAGCCCCCAAGACGGCTGCCACGCCCGCGGCCGCGCAGCCGGCCAATGCCGCCGCGGCGGAAGCCGGCCCGGATATCGACTTGTCCGTGCTGGATACGCTGGATATTACGGGCGGCATCAAGGTCGGCACCATCAAGGGCCGCGGCCTGGAGGCGAAAAACCTCAATGTCTCCGTCAGGGCGCTGAAGGGCAAGCTCGATCTGTCGAAAATTACCGCAGACCTGTACGACGGCAAGTTGTCGGGCCGCATTACCGCCGATTCGCACAATGCCCTGACCAGCCAGCTCGCGCTTGACGGCGTTTCCGTCGGGCCCTTGTTCAAGGGCCTGAGCGGCAGCGAGCGCGTAAGCGGAGCCGGCGCATTGAAGCTGAACCTGACTACCCAGGGAAACACGATCCAGGCGCTCAAGACGGGCCTGGGCGGAACCGCGCAGGTGCAAATACGCAATGGCGCGATCCAGGGCATCGATATCGAGCATACGCTGGCGCAGGTTGGCGGCCTTTTGCATAATTTGCTGGCCGAAAGCGTGCCCAGCCTTTCGAACGGCTTCGACCTGGGAAGCCAGACCGCGTTTTCGTCGCTGGACGCCAATATGGCCATCGACCACGGGCTGGGCCAGATCAAGAAGCTGGACGTCAATTCTCCGTCGCTGCGCATTGTGCAGGGCTCTCCCGCGCAGGTGGACTTCATCAACAACAAGCTCGATCTGGTCGCCAATGTGCGGGCAGTGGGCGGCGCGAAGTCCCAGCTTGCGGATTTGCGCGGTGTAACCGTGCCCGTGCGCATTTCGGGGCCATTCGGCGCCCTGGGCTACCAGGTCCAATGGAAGGACATCAGCGGGGCTCTTGCCAAGAAGGCCTTGCAGAACGGCTTGCTCGACCTGCTGTCCGGAAAGGCGGGGGCTGCCGGCGAGACCGTTCCCGAGCGCAAGGCCGACACGGTCAAGAGCCTGGGCAATGCGTTGAAAGGCTTGTTGGGCAAATGACGGCCGGCCGATACTGCCCCATCATGGCTTGCCGTCCGCTGGAAGATCCCGCGGCGGCGCCCTATCACCGGCGCTGGCTCGTCGTGGACGCCGAAGGCCGCTTGCTTACGCAAAGGCATCAGCCCCGGCTGGCCGAGGTGGCTGTTTCCATCAATTTCGGCTACCTGGCCATTCGGGCGCCGGGCATGCTGCGCATGGACATTCCGCTGGATGTGATCGAGGACGACGACAGCGTCCTGCGGCAGGCCACGATTGGCGCGCAGCAGGTCGATGTGGTGGACGAGGGCGATCTGGCGGCGGCGTGGATATCCAATTTTCTTGGAGTGCCCAGCCGCCTGGTCAAGGTGCATCCCGACGTCCCGGTCGTCATGTGGCCCGAGTGACCGGGGCGATTCCGGTTGCCGCGAAAAGCTTGCGGCTCGTGATCCCGAAGCCGGCGTGCGCGATGCCGACGGCTGGCGTTGATGCCTCTGCCGTTTACGTTCAGTGGTTTGCTTCGGCCTTGGTCAGGCTTTGGTATTTGGCCAGCAGGGCGGGCTGGTCTTCCTGGCAGTCGGGGTCGATTTCGATGCATTCCACCGGACACACCACCTGGCATTGCGGCTCGCCGTAGTGGCCCACGCATTCCGTGCAGCGGAAGGGGTCGATGATGTAGTAGTCGGGCCCCATGGAAATGGCTTCGTTGGGGCACTGCGGTTCACAGACATCGCAATTGATGCATTCATCGGTAATACGCAATGCCATGACCTGATTTCCTGAATAAAGGCGAACCCAATACAACCGCCGGTGCCGGAAGACGCGCGTGCTGCGCGGCTGAACCGCTGGCGGCCAGGCTTTAGTTTAATCCTGATTCGCCGTCTTGCCTAATCAGGACTGTTTTTGTTCTGTTTGCTCGCGCATGCCGGAGGCCTTGCTGTGCAGCCAGCGCTCCACCGAGGGGAACACGAATTTGCTGACGTCGCCGCCCAGGATGGCGATTTCGCGGACGATGGTGCCGGAAATGAACTGGTATTGGTCCGAGGGCGTCATGAACAGGGTTTCCACCTCGGGCAGGAGATGGCGGTTCATGCCGGCCATCTGGAATTCATATTCGAAGTCGGAGACGGCGCGCAGGCCGCGCACGATGACCCGCGCGTTTTGCTCGCGCACGAAATCCTTGAGCAGGCCGGCAAAGCTGCGCACTTCCACATTGGGGTAGTGGCCAAGCACCTCTTGGGCGATTTCGACGCGTTCTTCCACGGTGAAGAAGGGTTTTTTCGCCCGGCTGTGCGCCACCCCCACCACGACGTGGTCAAACAGGCTGGCTGCGCGGCGCACCAAGTCCTCGTGGCCGCGGGTAAAGGGGTCGAACGTGCCAGGATAGACGACTGTGATCATGGAGATTCCGGAGGCTGAAGCGTTGATGATTGGGGGCGGATTCCGCGTTGCGGACGCCATGTCTCGATGTTTAAATTAGCTTATTACGAATCAACGATTATTGTCTATTTTTTGCAATGCAGCAAATTGCAATAGATGGAAGTGCACATTGCCGGCCTTGCCCTGGCGCAGGGTTTCGAATTCGGGGGGCGGGAATACCGGGGCTTCCGACTCCACGTACAGCAGTCCCTGCGGCGCCAGGGCGGCGGCAATCTGGCCCCAGAGCTTGTCCAGCCAGCCTTGGCCGAAGGGCGGGTCGAGCAAAATCAGGTCGAAGGGCGTGGCGTTGAGGCGGTCGATGACCATTTGCGCCTCGCCGGCATGGATGCGCACGGAGTTGGCGCCCAGCTTGGTGCGCAGGGCGCGCAGGGCGGCGATGGCCTGGGGGTTGTTTTCCACCATCTGGACGTGCGCCGCCCCGCGCGAGGCTGCCTCGAAACCCAGGGCCCCGGTTCCGGCAAACAGGTCCAGCACGCGCTTGTCGGCAAAATTGCCGCCCCATAGGTGCTGCAGCCAGTTGTACAGGGTTTCGCGCACGCGATCGGGCGTGGGGCGCAGGCCCAGCCCGTCGACCACGGGAATTGGAGTGCGCCGGTAATCACCGCCTACAATACGGATAACGTGTTTTTTCATGATGGTTCGGGAAGCAAGGCCTGGGCTGAATCAACCCAACTTTCAGGTAGTGTAAAACGTATGTTCAGTTTCTTTAAGAAAAAGAAAGCCTCGGGCGAGGACGCGGGACCCGCCGGGGCTGAGCAAGCCGCCGCCGGGGCGGGTGACGCCGAATCGCAGTCCGCGCAAAGCGCTGAAAGCGCTGCGCCGGCGGGGGGCTCCGCCGTATCGCCGGCGCCTGCGGATGCCGGCGCGGCTGGCCAACCGGCCGAGGCTGCCACGCGGGCCGGCGAATCCGCAGCGCAAGAGGCGCCGGCTGCTCGCCCTTCGCCTGCTGCAACCGATGAGCCAGCTACATCCACGGCATCTGAAGCTTCGAGTGTGGGCTCTGGATCCACGGCCGCATCGCCCGAGGCAGCCGGGTCGCTCCCATCGCCCGGGCCGGCGGGCGCTGCGCCGGAATCCGCGGCTCAGCCTGCGCCCGGGGCAGCGCCTGCCGCGCCGGCAAGCCCGTCTCAAGCTCCAGCACCGGCTTCTGCACCAGCATCGGCTCCGCCGCCGGTCCGCGGTTCGTGGCTGTCCCGCCTGAAGCAGGGCTTGTCGCGCACCGGCCAGAGTATTGGCGGGCTGTTCATGGGCGTCAAGGTCGACGATGCCCTGTTCGACGAGCTGGAAACCGCGCTGATCATGGCCGACGCCGGCGTCGAGGCCACCGAAAAGCTTCTTGCCGCCTTGCGCGCCAAGGTGCGCAAAGAGCGCCTGGAAGATGCCGCCCAGGTCAAGGCGGCATTGCGCGACATCCTCACGGAACATCTGGCCCCCCTGGAGAAGAAGTTTCCCGTCGGGTATGCCTCGCCCATCGTCGTGATGATCGCCGGCGTCAACGGCGCCGGCAAGACCACCTCCATCGGCAAGCTGGCCTACGCCTTCCAGGGCCAGGGCGAGAAAGTCCTCCTGGCGGCGGGCGATACCTTCCGGGCCGCCGCGCGCGAACAGCTCATCGTCTGGGGCGAACGCAACAATGTCTCGGTCATCGCGCAGGATGGCGGCGACCCCGCCGCCGTGGCTTTCGATGCCGTCAACGCGGGCCGCGCCCGGGGCGCCACCATCGTCATGGTGGATACTGCCGGGCGTCTGCCCACGCAGTTGCATCTCATGGAAGAGCTCAAAAAAATCCGCCGCGTCATCGGCAAGGCAGACAGCCAGGCGCCGCATGAGGTCCTGCTGGTCGTCGACGGCAACACCGGGCAGAACGCCATTGCCCAGATCCGGGCTTTCGACGCCGCCATCCAGCTGACGGGCCTGGTGGTGACCAAGCTGGACGGCACGGCCAAGGGCGGCACGCTGGCGGCGGTGGCCGCCGGCAGCCAGGGCGTGCGGCCCATTCCTGTGTACTGGATAGGAGTGGGCGAAGGCATGGAAGACCTGCAGCCTTTTGTGGCGCGCGAGTTCGCCAGCGCCCTGGTGGGCGACTGAACGGAGCGGGCGGTTTCCGCCGCCCGTGTTCCCGGCGCGGTTTTCGGCCCCCCTCCGTGCGCCATGTCCCAGGGGCGGGACGCCGGATGGCGATTCAGGTCTTGAAGGGGCCGTGTTCGCCCAATTGCTTGAAGAACCTTTGGGCCTGTGATTTTTGCCGGCCCTGCATGGCGCGCAGCCAGCCTATGGCGAACCATATCCGGGGTTCGGCGTCGACCAGTGGCAGATAGTACTGCTCGGCCACATAGTAGTCGTTCAGGTCGCCCAGCACCTTCTGGATATGGGTCAGCGTGCCGCGCAGCGATTCCAGCTCCGGCTGGGGCAGCAGGCGCTCGGAAAAATCCAGGCAGTAGCGCAGGTTCTTGACCTGCTTGCGCAAATCGTGCTGGGTTTCGATGGGCAGGTTTTCAAAACGCGCGCTTCCCTTGACGATTTTCTTCAGCCAGCCGTTCAGCCTTTTGGTCAGGGCCGGTTGCAGGGCGTTGTTGGCGACGCCTGCCTTGGCGGTGCCGCCTGCGGGCGCGGGGCTTGCCGCCCCAGCCTCGCCATGCAGGACGAGGCCGCCCAGCAGTTTCAGCAGGGCGCTTTGAAAAGCCGCGTCGCTTGCCGCGGCCTGGGGCCGGATGCTGGGCTGGGCATGCGCGGGCGGCCGTTTGAAGGCAGGCATCCCGGCCAGCTTGAGCCGAGGTTCGATTTCGAGCTTGATGACGTCGTGATCGCGCGAACCGCCGAACAGGCCGAAGCTTTTGCGCAGCTCGGTGCGGCTGGGGGAGTCGGGTTCAGGCACCCATTGATGGAACAGCTTCCAGCAGGATCGCAGCCGGCGCATGCCGACGCGCAACTGATGCACGTATTCGGCGCGAGCCTGTTTGCTTGCGGCTTCCGTATCAACGCCGGCGGCATAGGCGGTATTCTGGATGATTTGCGCCAGGCATTCGTTGGCGCATACCTGGTACGCCAGCTCGACGCCGGCCTTGCCTTCAAGAACCACATGGCGGGCTTTGCGCGCGGTGCATAGCCGGTCGGCCAGCGCCTTGCGCGCCGTGCCTTCCGGCGCCTGGGCATTGATGCCCGCCAGCGTATCCCCGCGCTCGGCCTTGCTGCGCATGTCGAGAATCAGCCCATGGCGCCGCAGCCATTGGCCGCCGATTTCGAACAGGGCCTCGATATTGCCCGACAGCAGTTCGAATTCGATTTCGCTGATGGGCAATTCGAGCTCGCCCGCAACGACAGCGCCCTGGTCGTAGGCGATTTCGATGACGGCGTTGGGAAGCTCCAGCTTCAGGGCAAGGCGGGTGACCTTTGTTTCGTAACGCAGCGCCAGCGGGCTTTTAAGCCGGTTCAAAACCTGCTGGAAGGGGGTGTCGCCGTATAGCTGGACGTCCAGCTCGGGCCGGGGCCGCATGTGGTTGATTTCCAGGCGCGACAGGGCGTCGGCGCCCGGGGCCTTGACGGTTTGCACCCAGCGCCGGCCCTCCTTGCGCAGGCGCAGGGCTACATTTGCCCTGGCCAGTTCGCGCTCGGCGGTGTCGTAATACCGGGCGTGCAGCGCGATGCGCCGGGCTTTGGCGGCGCGCAGTTCCTTTTCGATGGCCGTACGGGCCTTGGCCGGCACATGGAGTTTAAGCTCGCGTTCAAGCATCGTGATGTCAGCCCGTAATGAGTCATGGCGCATCTTAGCGCAATCGTGCTTGCGCCGTGTGCGATTTTGCTCGGGAATCACGCCGGATACCTTTCATAAATCTGCAATAAAACAAAAGGTTAAGGAATCCCGATGGGTTTGGGGACGGGCACGCTGGGCGGCCCCCTGGCGCTTTGGCGGCATGGCCGCGCCGTTCGAGCGACAATGTCAGGATATTCGCATTGGCCACGCGGTAAAATGAGCCAACTTTTATAGAGACCATAGTCATGAGCAACTCTTTGGCAGCCAGCGCTGCAAGCACGGAAACCTTCGATATTTCGCCCGTTCCCGAAATCGTCGCCGAATTGCGCGCGGGGCGCATGGTCATCCTGGTTGACGAGGAAGACCGTGAAAACGAAGGCGATCTGGTCATGGCGGCCGAGTTCGTAACCCCCGACGCCATCAATTTCATGGTGACGCACGCGCGCGGCCTGGTGTGCCTGACCCTCACCGAAGAGCGCTGCCGCCAGTTGCAGTTGCCGCTGATGGCCAGCCGCAACGGGGCGCGCTTCGGCACCAATTTCACCATGTCCATCGAAGCGGCCGAAGGCGTGGAAACCGGCATCTCGGCGGCCGACCGCGCGCGCACCATCCAGGTTGCCGTGGCGCGCGAGGCCAAGCCTAGCGATATCGTCCAGCCGGGCCATATTTTTCCGGTGCAGGCGGTGAAGGGCGGCGTCCTGGTGCGCGCCGGCCACACCGAAGCGGGCTGCGACTTCACCGCGCTGGCCGGGTTGACCCCCGCCGCCGTCATCTGCGAGATACTCAAGCCGGACGGCACCATGGCGCGCCTGCCCGACCTTAAAGTCTTCGCTCGCGAACACGGCCTGAAAATCGGCACGATTTCCGACCTCATCCAGTACCGCAGCGAACACGAATCCATGGTCGAGCGCGTTGCCGAGCGCACCATGCAGACTCCCTGGGGCGAATTCCGGGCCGTCGCCTACCGCGACCTGGCTTCGGGCGCGCCGCATCTGGCGCTGGCCCACGGCGCCATCACCCCCGACACCGAGACCCTGGTGCGCGTGCACGAGCCGGCCACCATGCTCGATGTCCTGTCGGCCGACGCCACCGCCCACAGCTGGACGGTTTCCAGTGCGCTCAAGGCCATTTCAGCCGCGCCCACGGGGCTGCTGGTCCTGCTCAACTGCCAGGGCACGGCCGACCTGCTGTTCGAGCAGTTCGCCGCCTGGAAGCAGCCCAGCGAACAGCCGCCTTCGGGCGGCGAAAGCCGTTTCGACCTGCGCACATACGGCATCGGGGCGCAGATCATGCGCGACCTGAACGTCGGCCGGGCGCGTTTGCTGGCGCGGCCGCGAAAAATGCCCAGCATGACGGGCTTTTCCTTGACCATAACGGGTTACGATAGTGAACCTTCGTCCAACGCCTAAATAGGAAACGACTATGAACCCCTATACCCTTGTACCCGACCTGAACGGTGAAGGCCTGCACATCGGGATCGTGCGTTCCCGCTTCAACGAAGAAATCGGCCTGGCCGAGCTCGATGCCTGCCTGGCCGAGCTGGCCGAGCTGGGCGTCGACGAACGCGACGTCATGGTGGTAACCGTTCCGGGCGCCCTGGAAATGGGCGTCACCCTGGCGCAAATGGCCGAAACCTTCGAGTTCGATGCGCTCATCGCGCTGGGCGCCGTCATTCGCGGCGAAACCTATCATTTCGAGCTGGTCAGCAACGAAAGCGCCGCGGCCATCAGTCGCGTGTCGCTGGAAACCGGCATTCCCGTGGCCAATGGCGTGCTTACCACCGACACCGACGAACAGGCCGAAGCACGCGCCGAAGGCAAGGGCCGCGACTGCGCCCGTGCCGCCGTCGAGATGGCCAACCTGGTCGCCGCGCTCGAACCCGAGTCCGACGAAGACGATGACGACGATTACGAGGACGACGATTACGAGGACGACGATCTTGACGAAGAGTAAGACGCAGGGGGCGGCCGTATCGCGCCCCAATCCTCGCAGCGCGCGCCGGCGCGCGCGCGAATTCGCCTTGCAGGGTGTGTATGCCTGGCTGCTGCGGGGCGACGAAGGCCTGCAGGAGGCCGGCGCCATCGACGCCCATATCCGTGACGACGAAGAATTCCCCGAGGCCGACGCCAACTGGTTCAAGACCTTGCTGCACGGTGTCCTGAAAGAGGCGCCGGGCCTGCGCGAGCGCTTCGTGCCCTACATCGACCGGCCGCTGGCCGAGCTGTCTCCCATCGAGCACGGCATTTTGCTCATCGGCAGCTACGAGCTCATCCACCATCTGGAAGTGCCTTATAAAGTGGCCATCAACGAGGCGGTCGAACTAGCCAAGTCGTTCGGCGGCACCGACGGCTTCAAGTTCGTCAATGGCGTGCTCGACAAGCTGGCCGCCGACGTCCGCCCCGCCGAAGTGCAAGCCGGGGCGCGCCGCTAAGAGGGCTCGTTGGCACACGAATTCGATCTCATCGCCCGGCATTTCTCGCGCCCCGTGCCGGCGCGCTTCCTGGGGGTGGGCGACGATTGCGCGTTGTTGCCCGTGGATGCCGGCCGGCAAATGGCCGTCAGCACCGACCTGCTCATCGAAGGCCGGCATTTTTTTGCCGGCGTGGATCCCGGGGCGCTGGGACACAAGGCGCTGGCGGTCAACCTTTCCGATCTGGCGGCCATGGGGGCGCAGCCCCTGGCCTGCGTGCTGGGGCTGGCGCTGCCCGCCGTCGATCACGATTGGCTCGGGGCTTTTGCCGACGGTTTCTATGCCATGGCCGATCGGGCCTCATGCCCGCTGGTGGGGGGCGACACGACGCGCAGCGTCTCGGGCATTACGTTGAGCGTTACCGTCTTCGGCCAGGTGGATCCGGTCCGGGCGCTGCGGCGCAGCGCGGCGCAGGCTGGCGACGATATCTGGATAACCGGATCCCTCGGTTCGGCCGACATCGCCTTGAAGCTGCTGCAGCAGGCGCTGCCGTTCGACGCCTCCCTTCTGGCCGCCACGCGCGACGCCCTGGAGCGCCCCGAGCCGCCCCTGTTCTTCGCCCAGGACCTGGCCGGGGTGGCCCATGCGGCGCTGGACATCTCCGACGGCCTGCTGCAGGATCTGGGCCATATCCTGGCCGCCAGCCATTGCGGCGCCGAACTGGACTACGACAGCCTGCCTGTGCATCAGGCCTTGCGCGGCTTGCCGGCGGCCGTGCAAGAGGCGGCCGTGCTGGGAGGAGGCGACGTGTATGAGCTATGCTTTACCGCCGCCGCCGATCGGCGCGAAACCGTGCTTGCCCTGGCGCGCCGCGCGGGGGTTCGCGCCACGCGCATCGGCCGCATTACGCAAGGCGGCGATATGATAGTCAGGCGGGCGGATGGCGGCGTGGTGGCCGTGCCTTCCGGTGGCTTCGACCACTTCGGCTGATTGCCGGATTTCCGCCTGGCCAGGTTACTTTAATAAGGTTATTGACGCATGCCAGTTTCCGAGTCCGATTCCCGATCATCGCCGCCGCGCGCCGTTCCCACCTGGTCCTGGATGCTGCGCTCGCCCGCGCGCATCGTGGCGTTCGGCCTCGGCAGCGGTCTGTTGCGGCCGGCCTCCGGAACCTGGGGAACGCTGCTGGCCTGGCTGTTGTGGGCGCTCGTCCTGTCGCGCTTGTCCGATGCGGCGGTGGCCATCGTGCTTGTCCTGTCCTACGCATACGGCTGCTGGTGCTGCCAGCAGGTGGGCCGCGAAATGGGCGAGCCCGATTCCAGCCGGATGGTCTGGGACGAGTGCGTCGCTTTCTGGCTGGTCCTGTGGTTGTCCCCGAATTCCTTCTGGGCCCAGCTTGCGGCTTTTGCGCTGTTCCGGTTTTTCGACATTCTCAAGCCGCCTCCCATACGCTACTTCGATGCGCGCCTGAAGCACGGCTTCGGTGTCATGTTCGACGATATCCTGGCAGCCTGCTACAGTCTGCTGGCAATGGCCATCTTGGTTCGACTAGGAGTTCTGCAATGAGCGATGCAACCCTGATACTGGCACGCGATTTGGGCGAGGCCTTGCAAAAGCGCAACTGGATGCTGGGCTGCGCCGAGTCGTGCACCGGAGGTCTGCTGGCCGGCGCCGTTACCGATATTGCCGGTTCCAGCGAATGGTTCGACCGTGGTTTCGTCACCTACAGTAATGCCGCCAAAATGGAGCAGTTGCGGGTGGGACGCGATACGCTCGAGCGCTTCGGCGCCGTCAGCGAGGAAACCGCCATGGAAATGGCGGCCGGTGTGCTTGGCGCCAGCCAGGCCATGCATTTCGCCATTTCCACCACCGGCATTGCCGGGCCGGGCGGGGCGACTCCGGGCAAGCCGGTGGGCATGGTGTGCTTCGGTTTTGCGCAGCGTGCCCACGACGGCCTGGTGACGCGGGCCGCCACCCATATCTTCGAGGGGGACCGTCAGCAGGTCCGAGCCGCTTCGGTAGCCTTCGCCCTGAAAACGGCCCTGAACATCATCGAGCCGCGTTGATCGCGTCGCGGGTGGCCAGCGCCGCCTTGGCGGCGGCTTCGCGCCAGTCGTCGCCGCTGCCGGCGTACAGAATCGCACGTGACGAGTTGATCATCATGCCGGTGCCGTGGCGGTTGCTGCCGGCTTTCACGGTGGCCGGTATGTCGCCGCCCTGGGCGCCGATGCCGGGTACCAAAAGCGGCATGTCTCCGACCCGTGCTCGTACCTTGGCCAATTCTTCCGGAAACGTGGCGCCCACCACCAGCGCGCACTGGCCGTTGGTGTTCCACCGGTCGGCCACCAGGCCCGCGACGCGCAGATAGAGCGGCTCGCCATCCCTGGTTTCCACGAACTGCAGATCCGAGCCGCCTTTGTTCGAGGTGCGGCACAGGACAATGACGCCTTTTTCCTGCCACGATAGATAGGGTTCGACGGAGTCGAAGCCCATATAAGGATTGACCGTTACCGCGTCGGCCTGGTAGCGCTCGAAGGCTTCCTGGGCGTATTGTTCCGCGGTCGAACCGATGTCGCCGCGCTTGGCGTCCAGCACGATGGGCAGTTGGGGGTATTGTTCGCGCACGTAGGCAAGCAGCGCTTCCAGTTGCGCTTCCGCGCTTTGGGAGGCGAAGTAGGCGATTTGCGGCTTGATGCCGCAGGCGAACGGCGCGGTGGCGTCGACGATGGCGCGGCAGAATTCATAGATGGCGTCGGGCCGCCCCTGGATTTCCGCCGGAAAACGTTGCGGGTCGGGATCCAGGCCCACCATCAGCAAGGAGTTGGAATGCGTCCAGGCCTGGTCTAGTTTTTCAATGAAGGTCATGGTTGAGAGTCTGTCGTGGTCGGTGTATTAGGTTTCGCCATGCTGCATTTTATGGCGGGGACGCAGGGTTATGGCGCGGCGTGTTGTGGACGGGCGGGGATGCAGGCATTGCCTAGGCTGCCGCGTGGTGGACGATGATGGCCAGCCACACGATGCAGGCCAGGATGATGGACAGCATGACGGCGGCGCTGCCCAGGTCTTTGGCGCGGCCGATCAAGGGGTGCTGTTCCAGGGTGATGGCGTCGGCAAGCGCCTCTAGCGCCGAGTTCAATACCTCGACGATCAGCACCAGGAAGACCGTGGCGATCAGCAGCACCTGCTCGACCAGGGTATTGCCCAGCCAGAAGGCAAGGGGAATCAGCACGACGGCGGCAAGCAGTTCCTGGCGGAAGGCGGCTTCGTGCTTGAAGGCGGCACCCAGGCCCTGCAGCGAATAGCGTAGCGCGCCGGCCAGGCGCCCTGGCCCGCCTTTGCTTTTATAGGGAGAGTGCGTGTCGTTCATAGGCCTTGAAAGAAGGCGGCCGCCGCTGGTTTTGCGGGCCGGGCTCCGTAATCGTGCGATAGCCAGCATTGTAATGGACTTGGCTGCGCGGCTTGCTGCCCCCCCAAGGGGGCGCTTTTGCCTTGGGGCGGCCCAGCGGCAAAAAGATGCCCCCAACGCTGCGCCGCGATGCGGCTTGCTGCCCCCCAAGGGGGCGTTTTTGCCTTGGGGCGGCCCGGCGGTAAAAAGATGCCCCCACGCTGCGCCGCGATGCGGCTTGCTGCCCCCCAAGGGGGTGCTTTTTGCCTTGGGGCGGCCCAGCGGCAAAAAATCCCTCGGCAACGCGAACAGACTCCTGGAAGTTGGATAAACTAGCGCCATGCATGCTTGGCTTGCCCGTTCAAGCCGGGCTGGCGGCACTCTAATGACACTCTGGTGTCTTCTCATGAAAAGGAACGCGATGTCTATTCTGACCACCCATGTCGGCAGTCTTCCCCGCGGCGACGAGCTGGCGCAGTTGCTGCTTGCGCGCGATCACGGCCAGGAGGTCGACGCTGAACACTTCGAGCAAGTCGTCCAGGCGGCCATCGACCATGCCGTGCAGAAGCAGGTTGAAGCCGGCGTCGGCATCATGAGCGACGGCGAACTTGGCAAGGTCGGCTACGCTACTTACATAACCGAACGGCTCGAGGGCTTTGGCGGCCACATCGACCGCACTCCCGCCAAGGACCTGGCCGATTTCCCCGATCTGCGGAAGAAGCTGGCCGCCATCATGGGGTCCCAGGAATTCGTGCGGGCCGCCTGCATCGGCCCCGTCAAGCTGCGCACCCTCGAACCATGCCAGGCCGATATCCGCCGCTTCAAGTCGGCTGTCGAGCGGCACGGCCAGGGCGGCCGCGCCTTCATGAACGCGGCGTCTCCCGGTTTGGTCACCGCATTCCAGCCGAACCAGCACTATGCTTCGCACGAGGCCTATCTGGCCGATCTCATCGAGGCGATGCGGCCCGAGTACGAAGCCATCGTCGCGGCCGGTTTCGACCTGCAGCTCGACTGCCCCGATCTGGCGATGGCGGCCCATACGGGCTTTCAGAACCTCAGCGAGGCGGAGTTCACCGCGCGCGCCTGGCAGAACGTCGAGGCGCTCAATGCGGCCACCCGCAACATCCCTTCGGAAAAGCTGCGCATGCACGTCTGCTGGGGAAACTACGAGGGCCCGCACCATTGCGACATCGCCCTCGAAAAGGTCATCGACCCCATCCTGGCCGCCAGGCCGTCGACCATTCTGTTCGAGGCCGCCAACCCCCGCCACGAGCATGAATGGGAAATCTGGCGTGACGCCAAGCTGGCGGACAACAAGATTCTTGCCCCCGGCCTCATCGATAGCTGCTCGAACTATGTCGAGCACCCCGAATTGATCCGGCAGCGGCTCGAGCGTTACGTGGCGTTCATGGGCAAGGACCGGGTGCTGGCCAGCACCGACTGCGGCTTCGGCACCTTTGCCAACTACGGCAAGATCGATCCGGCCGTCACCTGGATGAAGCTTGCCGCGTTGCGGGACGGCGCTGAACGGGCCTCCCAGGCGTAAGCGTCCCAGGCATGAGAATCAGCCGTGCCGCTTCGCGCGACGCGGCTGGCTGTATCCTGTGTCATGAACCCCCGGCCCCGGTTTTGTGGCTGTGGGCCGGGCCGGCATGGCGCTTTACCGTTTCCGTCAGGACTTTTCTGTCTATCGGTTTGGTCAGGAACTCAGCGGCGCCCAGGGAAAGGCCCAGCGGACGATCGTCCAGCATCGAGACAATGATGACGGGAATGCCCGATAGCTCCGAGTCTTTCTTCAGCGCGGCCAGCACCGCCCAACCGTCCACCTGCGGCATCATCACGTCCAGCAGAATGGCGGCGGGGTTCAGGTTCCGGACGGTCTCGAGCGCATTCAGGCCCGAGGAAACATGCTCGACCCGATAGCCTTCGCGCGCCAGCATGGCGCCCATGACTTCGTGCACGTGCGGATCGTCGTCGATGAGCAGCAGGGTGGTGGCGCCGGAAGGGCCGTGCGGCGTGGAATGCGCGGCTTTGGCGGCGGGTATGGGTTGGCGCAGGGGCAGGACGAGGGTGAAGCAGCTGCCTTCGCCCGGCGTGGACGATACGTCCACCGTGCCGCCCAGCAGTTCGCATAGCCGGCGGGTAATCGCCAGGCCCAGGCCGGTACCGCCGTATTGCCGGGTGGTCGAAGAATCGGCCTGCGTGAATGGCTGGAACAGCTTGGCCTGCTGCTCGGGCGTCATGCCGATGCCGGTGTCCTTGACGCGAATGACCAGGGACGGGGTTTCCTCGTCGGACGCCATCGCAATGCTCAGCGTCACACGGCCGTTCTTGGTGAATTTGCAGGCATTGCTGACCAGGTTCAGCAGTGATTGCTTGAGCTTGGTGAAGTCGGTTTCGACGGTGCCGATCTCGCCGTCGACGATGATCTCGACCACGTTGTCGTTGGTGGCGGCCAGAGGCTCGGTCAGGGTACGCACCTCGTCGGCCAGGCGGGCGATTTCCACCGGCTCGAGAAACACCTCCATGCGCCCGGCTTCGATCTTGGACAGGTCGAGAATGCCGTTGATCAGGCTCAGCAAGTGCTTGCCCGCGCTTTCTATCTTGTTCAGATCCGACACATACTGATCCTGTCCGTCATCTTCAGCGTCTTCCTGCAGGATCTGCGCGTAGCCGATGATGGCGTTCAGCGGCGTGCGCAATTCATGGCTCATGTTGGCCAGGAATTCGGATTTGGTCTTGTTGGCCAGCTCGGCGGCCTGCCGTGCTTCGTCCATGGCCTGTTCGGCCATCTTGATGGTGGTGATGTCGTAGATCCAGCCCGCCAGCGCAGGCCGCCCCGCGTAGGTGAGGCGCTGGTAGGTCAGCAGGCCCCAGAACGTCGTACCGTCGCGGCGGCGGTGCTGTACCTCGGCATCCTTGAGCTCGCCGGTCTCGCGGAAAATATCCAGCAGGCGGCGGCGGTCTTCGGGATCGACCCATAGATCCCGGCTGAGCTGCGGCATCTGGGCCGCGTCGTAGCGGTAGATGGCGTTGTGAGCCGGATTACGGTATAGGTATTCGCCTTCGTCCGTCACGATGACGACGGAAATGGGGGCGGTTTCGAGCAGTTGGCGTGCTTGTTCGGCGCTGCCGATGGCTGGATGCTTGTCGCTGCTCATGCGTGGAACCCCCTAAGGTGATTGATCGTGGAACATTCCGGAAATAATATGACAAATTAATACGGACCACGAAAAATATGCAAATCGGCGCGCCATGAAAAACACCCCAAAAGACGGGACTGAAGTCCTGCTTTTGGGGTGCTGTTCAAGCCCGCGGAGGCTTGCCGTACCTTAGGTGACTGGCGCCGGCCGGAGCCTGCGCCAATCGGCGAAGCAAGGTGGCTTAGAAGCCGCCCATACCGCCCATGCCACCCATGCCGCCCA
>Ga0180219_1001191_pt1 | contig 17632 bp, 15 predicted proteins | sample eDN3rd30CBELigMG_FD_151338 | JGI IMG/M metagenome (GOLD analysis project Ga0180219, IMG submission 151338) | Enriched Miracle-Growth compost microbial communities from Emeryville, California, USA - eDNA 3rd pass 30_C BE-Lig MG (version 2)... ...
TCCCCACTGGTCGCCGAGCCCGCGGCCGGCATCCTGCTGCTCGCCGTTGTTGCGTGGCTTCTCCGATACGACGTCGCGCGCGCGACGGTGCGGATGCCGGGTCTGCCGCGCTACGTCGCCATCTGCCTCCTGGCCGGGTACGTCTGGCTCGCCGTGGCCGGCGCCGGCTGGCTGCTCGGCGGCGCCCGCACCGAAGGGGTCGTCTACGACGCGACCACGCACGCGATCTTCCTGGGCTTCGTGATCACGATGATCATGGCGCACGCGCCGGTGATCCTGCCGGCGGTGCTCGGCGTGCGCATCCCGTACCACCCGGCGCTGTATGCGCCGGTCGCGCTGCTGCAGCTCTCGCTGCTGGTGCGGGTCGTCGTCGGGGATGCGTGGGGGCTGACCGCCGGACTGCAGGCGGGCGGCATCGGCGCCGCCGTGGCGATGCTCGGGTTCGGAGTCACCGCTGTCGCGGTCTCTCCGGTGGCCCGTCGAGTCGAGAGGAGCCGCGATCGTGTCTCGGCGTAACTGGTACCTGCTGACCAACTCGGTCGTGCTCGCCTGGATCGTCCTGACGATCGTGGCCGTGACGATCCACCGATTCGTGTCGCAGCCGATGTGGCTCATGGTGCACGTGCCGCTGCTCGGCGCGGTCACCGCCGCGATCCTCATCTGGTCGCAGCACTTCTCCGACACGCTGCTGCGCCGCGCCGCCCCCGCCGGACGGGTCGGGCTGGGGGTGCGGCTGGGCCTGCACACCGTGGGCGCCGCGCTGGTTGTCGCGGGGGTGATGATCCCGGTCCTCCCGCTCGTCGTCGTCGGCGCCGTCATCGTCGGCGGCGCGATCGTCACGCACGCCGTCGTCCTGTTCCTGCAGCTGCGGCGCGCCCTGCCCTCGCGGTTCGGCCCACTCGTGCGGTACTACGTCGCGGCATCCCTCGTCTTCCTCGGCGGCATCGCCATCGGCGCGACGATGAGCGCGGCCGCGGACCCCGACCTGACCGACCGCCTCGTCACCGCGCACCTCGTGCTCAACGCCTACGGCTGGATCGGCCTGACCGCGCTCGGCACGCTCGTCCTGTTCTGGCCGACCGTGCTGCACGCCAGAATGGCCGACACGGCGGATGCCGGTGCCCGCTTCGCCCTGCCCGTGCTGGTCGGCGGTCTCGTCATCGCTGCGGCCGGTCCGCTGCTCGACATGCCACTGCTGGTGACACTGGGCATGGTCGTCTGGCTCGTCGGCGCGGTCCGCATCGGCATCGAGGGGTGGAAGCAGGCTCGCGCCATGCCGCCCGGCACCTTCGCCGGCTGGAGCCTGGGCGCGGCCTTCTGCTGGGTGGTGATCGCCGCCGCGTGCCTGGCCGTGATCGCCGCGCTCAGCCCCGACTGGACCACCCTGCGCGCCGACTACATGATCGTGCTCGGTCCGCTGGTGGCCGGTTTCGCGGTGCAGCTGGTCACCGGCGCGATGAGCTACTTGCTGCCCGTGGTGGCGCTGGGCAGCCCCGCTGCGGCCAAGGCGGGTGCCGAGATGCTGGACAAGGGCGCCGCGTTCCGGGTCGCCGCCTTCAATGGTGCGATCGTGCTCTACCTGCTGCCGATGCCCTCGGTGGCCCGTGTGCTGCTCTCGTTCGTCGCGGCGGGAATCGTCGTCGCGTTCATCGTGCTCGCTGTCCGCGCGGTCGTGGCGGGGCGCCGGCTGCGCCGCGCCGAGGGTGACACACCCGACCGCAGCGGCCGGGTGAGCCTGGGCGCCCCGGTGGCCGCACCTCCGGCGCCGAAGCCGCGTCGCGTGGGTGCCGTCGCCGCGGCGTTCGCCGTCCTGGCGCTGTGCGTGGCTGCGGGTGTCGCGGCCGATCCCGCCGCGGTCGGCATCTCCACCGCAGCCCCGGCCGGAGACGTCACGGCATCCGGCGAGGTGACGGAGGTCACCGTCGAAGTGACGGGTATGCGATTCACGCCCGCAGAGATCGAGGTGCCGTACGGCGACGAACTCGTCGTCACCTTCCACAACACCGGCACCGACGTGCACGACCTCACCTTCGCCAACGGCGTGCGCACGCAGCGTCTCGCGCCCGGCGACAGCGAGACGATCGAGGTCGGACTGATCGGCGCCGACATGGACGGCTGGTGCTCGATCGCCGGGCACCGGCAGATGGGGATGGAACTGGCCGTCGTGGTCACCGGCGCGCCCGACGGCGGCTCCACCGGCGGCACGGCGGATGGCGGCACCAGCGGCACCGACCACTCCGACCACTCGGGTCACGGCTCGACGGCCGACGGCGAGCCCTCGGCGGCCGACGACATCGACCTGGAGGCGGAACCCGCCGACGGGTTCGAGGCCTGGCCGGCGGCGCTCGCACCGGCATCCGACGAGACCACACACCGCATCACCCTGGAGGTGGCGGAGATCGTCGAGGAGGTCGCGCCGGGCGTCACGCAGACCCGCTGGACCTTCGGCGGCACCTCGCCCGGACCGGTGCTGCGCGGCAAGATCGGGGATACGTTCATCGTCACGCTCGTCAACGACGGTTCGATCGGGCACTCCATCGACTTCCACGCCGGTTCGCTCGCGCCCGACGAGCCGATGCGCACGATCCAGCCCGGCGAGACGCTGACCTACACGTTCACGGCGACGCAGGCGGGCATCTGGATGTACCACTGCTCGACGATGCCGATGTCGATGCATATCGCCAACGGCATGTACGGCGCGGTCATCATCGATCCGCCCGACCTCGAGCCGGTCGACGAGGAGTACCTGCTGGTCCAGGGCGAGCTGTACCTCGGTCCGCAGGGAGACGTGGCCGACGCCGACCGGATCGCCGCGCAGACCCCCGACCTCGTTGCGTTCAACGGCTACGCCAACCAGTACGCGTACGAGCCGCTGACCGCCGCGGTCGGCGAGCGGGTGCGGGTGTGGGTGCTCGACGTCGGTCCCAACACGCCGTCGTCGTTCCACATCGTCGGCGGCCAGTTCGACACCGTGTACTTCGAGGGCGCCTACACGCTCACGCCGGATGACCCCGGCGGGTCGCAGGCGCTGGCACTGCAGCCGGCGCAGGGTGGGTTCATCGAGCTGAGCTTCCCCGAGGCGGGGAACTATCCGTTCGTCACGCACATCATGAGCGATGCCGAGAAGGGCGCGAAGGGGATCTTCCATGTCGACTGAGGACGCGCACTCCACCACCGACGACGACACCGGCCAGCTGGTCGTGCGTCGTCACGCCGCCGTCGTCGCGGTCGCGCACGACCCCGACACGTTCTCCAACAACGTGTCACGTCACCTGCACCTGCCCAACGGGCTGGACGGCGAAGGGCACGCGGCCGCCCGCCGGTTCATCGACCCGTTCTTCGAGCCGGATGAGATCGCCCGGCTGGAGCCGACGTTCGCGGCCATCGCGGCATCCCTCGTCGGCGATCTGGCCGACGGCGGAGCGGTGTTCGACGCGGTCGCCGACCTCGGTGCCCGGTTCGCGGTGCGGGCGCAGTCGGCGTGGCTGGGTTGGCGCAGCGATCTGGAAGGCGACCTGCTGGCGTGGGTCGCGGCGAACCGCGCCGCGACGCGGTCGCGCGACCGCGCGCTGAGCCGGAAGGTGGCTGCGGACTTCGACGCCATCATCGGCTCGCTCATCGCCGAGCGGCAGGAGAATCCCCGCGACGACGTGACGATGCGGCTGATGACCACCCCGGCCGAGGAGGGGGAGACCCTCACCGACCCCGAGGTGGTGTCGATCCTGCGCAACTGGACCGGCGGCGACCTGTCGTCGCTCGCGCTGTGCGCGGGAGTGGTCGTGCACTGGATCGCGACGCATCCGGACCACGCGCGGCACTTCGTCGGCGCGTCGGATGCCGATCTGGATGCCGCGATCGACGAGATCCTGCGCGCCGACGACCCGTTCGTCTCGAACCGGCGCATCGCGACCCGCGACACCACGGTGGACGGATGCCCGGTCGCTGCCGGCGACGTCATCGTGATCGACTGGCGTGCCGCGAACCGCGACCCCGACGTGTTCGGCGAGCCCGGGGCGTTCGACCCGGAAGGCAACGCCGAGTCGAACGTCGTCTACGGCACCGGGGTGCACGTGTGCCCGGGCCGCGGTCTGTCCACACTCGAGCTCCGCGTGCTCGTGCGCGCCCTGCTGGCTGCCGGCCGCGTCGAGCTGGCCGGGCCCGCCGAGCGCGAGGAGGCCCCGGTGGCCGGCTTCCGCACCGTGCCCGTGCGCCTCGCCGCGCGCTGAGCCGCGCGCCGCGTTGAGTGCGGAACGCCGAGGGAGCAACGCGCCGCGCCGCGCCGCGCCGCCTCAGGGGCGACGCAGTCGCTCGGGGTCCGGAGCCTGCACCGGGTCCCAGCCGCGGCGGTTGGGGCGAGCGCCGCGCACGGCGTCGCGGGAGCGGTACACGACGTACGGGCGGAACAGGTAGCCCACCGGGGCCGAGAACACGTGCACGAGGCGCGTGAAGGGCCACAGGGCGAACAGCGCGAACGCGGTCAGCACGTGCAGCTGGAACAGCAGCGGTACGTGCTCCATCAGCTCCGGCTGGGGCTGGAAGCCCAGGATCGAGCGGATCCACGGTGACACGGTCTCGCGGTAGTGGAAACCTCCACCGAAGACCTGGTGCACGACGGTCGCCGCGGTGCCGAACAGGAGAGTGGCGCCGAGGAACACGTACATGACCTTGTCCATGACGGTCGTGGCCAGGAACACCGGCCCCACGGTACGGCGCCGGTAGATCAGGATCGCGAGCCCGGCGAGGGTCAGCACGGCGGCGAAGGTCCCGAGCACGGTCGCCCCGATGTGGTACATCTCCTCGCTGACGCCGATGGCGTAGAGCCACTCGCGCGGGATCAGCAGGCCGACGGCATGACCGGCGATGACCATGAGGATGCCGAAGTGGAACATCGGCGAACCCCACCGCAACAGGCGGTTCTCGTACGTCTGGCTGGAGCGCGTCGTCCAGCCGAACTTGTCGTACCGGTAGCGCCAGATGTGCCCGACGATGAACACGGCGATCGCCGCGTACGGCACCGCTACCCAGAGGATGACCTGCTGCGCGTTCACGACGCCTCCTGCGAGATGGGACGGAAGGGGGGCAGCTGCCCGAGGAAGCTCAGACCCACCGTCTCGGTGGGCGGGCCCTCGCTGATGAGATCGAGGAAGCGCTCACGAGTGCGGGCATCGATCGGCGGCAGTGACTGGGTGACGGCGCGCACGACCAGCGCCCACGCGCTGTTCATGCCCTCCAGTGCCGCGCGCAGCACCTCGACGCCCTCGCGGTGCGAGGCGAGAAGGGCGGCCGCGATCTCCGAGTCCGATCGTGCGGAGAACTCCAGCACAGCGGGCAGGAAGTCGGGCAGATCGTCTGCCTCGAACTCCCAGCCTGCGGCGCGATATGCCTCGAGGAAAGTCACCAGCGCCACGCCGCGGCGACGGGTGTCCCCGGTCGCGTAATAGCTCAGGTAGAGACTGCACTTGCGCTTCAGGTCGAACGTGGTCACGTAACGGCGCTGCCATTCGGTGACACCGGCATCCTCCGCCTGCGCGATGAACTCCCGCAGCGGCGCACCGAGCGCGTCGGGCAGCTGCGTGGTGTGCGCCGCGAGCAGGTCCAGCCGGTCGAACCAGGCCTGGTCGGGGTAGTCCAGCAACAGGGAGGCGATCATGTGCGCGGTCGCGCGCTGGGGGCGATCGAGACTCACCGCCGGCACGTCGGCGGGCAGCTCCCGACGCGGGGTGACGCGGGTGACGGTGCGGGTCACTTGTCGTCCTTCCGTTTGCCGGTCTCGCGGACGGCGGTGGTCGAGGTGGGCGGGAAGAGACCGTCCGCGTTGCCGTTGCCGTCCCAGTTGAGCAGGTTGACGCGGCCCGGGGTCGACGGGCGGTCGGCGGTCTGCCGGTCGGCGAGGATGTGGAAGTTCTCCACGGCGACGGGAACCGAGGGGCCGCTGGAGGAACCGAACGGCCCCGCGCCGCCCATTCCGGGCCCGCCCTCGAAGTCGAGCGAGCACGCCATCTCTTCGAGCGCGTGCGCCTGCTCGGTGTGCGCAGACGGGATGACGTAGCGCTCCTCGTACTTCGCGATCGCGAGCAGCCGGTACATCTCCTCGACCTCGGCACCGCTCATGCCGACCGCATGTGCGATGCGCTCGTCGCGCTCGTCGTCGATGTTGATGCCGCGCATGTACGACCGCATCGCGGCCAGGCGGCGCAGGGCGAAGTCGACCGGGCGGATGTCACCGGCGGTGAACAGCTCGGCGAGGTATCCGATCGGGATGCGCAGCTTGTCGATCGCGGCGAACAGCGTCCGCGCGTCCTCGCCGTCGTTCCCCGAACCGGTCACGACGTCGACGACCGGCGACAGCGGGGGGATGTACCAGACCATCGGCATCGTGCGGTACTCGGGGTGCAGCGGCAGGGCCACCTGGTACTGCATGAGCTTCCAGATCGGGCTGCGCTGGGCGGCGTCGATCCAGTCCTCGGGAATGCCCTCCGCTCGTGCGCCCTCGATGACGGCGGGGTCGAACGGGTCGAGGATGATGTCGCGCTGTGCCTGCAGCAGCGCCTTGTCGTCCTCGACGGAAGCCGCCTCGGCGACCTTGTCGGCATCGTAGAAGACCAGACCGAGGTAGCGCAGGCGTCCGACACAGGTCTCCGAGCACACGGTGGGCAGACCCACCTCGATGCGCGGGTAGCACATCGTGCACTTCTCGGCCTTGCCGGTGCGATGGTTGAAATAGACCTTCTTGTACGGGCAGCCCGACACGCACATGCGCCAGCCCCGGCACTGGTCCTGGTCGACGAGAACGATGCCGTCCTCGGCGCGCTTGTACATCGCGCCCGACGGGCAGGACGCCACGCAGGACGGGTTCAGGCAGTGTTCGCAGATGCGGGGCAGGTAGAACATGAAGGCCTTCTCGAACTCGGCCTTCACCTCTTCGCTCATCTTCTGCAGGATCGGGTCGTCCTGCATGGTCTCCAGCGACCCGCCCAGGTCGTCGTCCCAGTTGGCCGACCACGAGATCTTCATGTTCTCGCCGGTGAGCAGGCTCTTCGGGCGGGCGACCGGGGTCTGCTGGCCCTTGGGCGCGTTCAGCAGCATGTCGTAGTCGTACGTCCACGGCTCGTAGTAGTCGTGGATCTCGGGCAGCTTCGGGTTGGAGAAGATGCGCGACAGCTTGGTGAGGCGTCCGCCGCTGCGCAGCTTCAGCCGGCCGCGCTTGGTGCGCACCCAGCCGCCGCCCCACTTGTCCTGGTCCTCGTAGCCGCGCGGATAGCCGACGCCGGGCCGGGTCTCCACGTTGTTGAACCAGACGTACTCGACACCGGTGCGGTTCGTCCACGCCTGCTTGCACGTGACGGAGCACGTGTGGCATCCGATGCACTTGTCGAGATTCATGATCATCGACATCTGCGCCATGACCCGCATCAGTACTGCACCTCCTGGCTGCGGCGACGGATCGAGGTGATCTCGTCGCGTTGGTTGCCGGTCGGACCGAGATAGTTGAACGCCCAGGCCAGTTGCGCGTACCCGCCGATGAGGTGGCTGGGTTTGAGCAGGATGCGGGTGAGCGAGTTGTGGATGCCGCCGCGCAGGCCGCTCGTCTCCGCGATCGGCACATCCACCGTGCGGTCCTTGGCGTGGTACATGTACACCGTGCCCTCGGGCATGCGGTGCGACACGATCGCGCGGGCCACGACGACGCCGTTGCGGTTGTACGACTCGATCCAGTCGTTGTCGCGGACGCCGATCTTGGCGGCGTCCTGCGGACTCATCCAGATCGTGGGGCCGCCCCGGCTCAGCGACAGCATGAACAGGTTGTCCTGGTATTCGGAGTGGATCGACCACTTCGAATGCGGGGTCAGGTAGCGCACCGTCACCTCGGCGTGGCCGCCGGCGCTGGTGCCGGTGGCGCCGGGAACCCCATCGCCGAACAGGCGGTGCATGTCCAACGGGGGACGGAACACCGGCAGGTTCTCGCCGAGCTCGCTCATCCAGTCGTGGTCGAGGTAGAAGTGCTGGCGCCCGGTGAGAGTGTGCCAGGGTTTGAGGTGCTCGACGTTGATCGCGAAGGCCGTGTACCGGCGGCCACCGTGCTCCGATCCCGACCACTCCGGCGAGGTGATGACGCTGCGCGGCTGCACCTGCACGTCGCGGAACGAGATGTGGGCGCCCTCGTGGTCCTCGGCCAACTGCGCGATGCGCTGCCCGGTGCGCTTCTCCAGCTCGCGGAAGCCCTGCACGGCCAGTCGGCCGTTGCTGGTTCCGGAGAAGGCGAGGATCATCTCGCAGACGCGCTGATCGGTGTCCAGCCGCACCGTCCCGGCATACGGGCCGGCCGTCACGACGCCGTTGACGCGCTTCAGGCGTTCGATCTCCTCGTCGGGGTGGTAGGTGATCGCCTTGGTGGTCATACCGAGCTTGGCCGTCAGCGGACCCAGGCTCTTCCACTTCTCGTACAGGTTGGGATAGTCGCGTTCGACGGTGATGAGCTTGGCCATCGTCTTGCCCGGCACCAGCGGCAGCCCGTCGTGGACTTCGCCGTGGGCGGTGGACATGACATCCGCGGTGTCATGCTGCAACGGCGAGGCGACGACGTCCCGGCGCACGCCGAGGTGCGTGCGCGCCATCTCGCTGAAGCGCTGCGCGAGGCCGCCGAACAGGTCGAAGTCGGTGCGCGTCTGCCACGGCGGGTTGATCGCCGGGGAGAACGCGTGGATGAACGGGTGCATGTCCGTGGATGAGAGGTCGTGCTTCTCATACCAGGTGGCGGCAGGGAAGACGAGGTCGCTGAACAGCGTCGTCGACGTCATCCGGAAGTCCGCGGTCATCAGCAGGTCGAGCTTCCCGACGGCGGCGTCGTCCCGCCAGACGATGTCACGCGGGCGGGAGCCCTCGGCGCTCTCGGCGGCGCGGATGGCGGAGTCGGTGCCGAGCAGGTGCTTGAGGAAGTACTCGTTGCCCTTGCCCGACGAGCCGAGGATGTTCGCCCGCCACACGGAAACCACGCGCGGGAAGTTCTCCGGCGAGTCGGGGTCTTCGACCGCGTAATGCAGCGACCCGTCGGTGAGGCTGTCGACGATGTGCTGGGCCGGCTCCTTGCCGGCCGCCTCGGCCTCATCGCACAGTTCCAGCGGGTTGCGCGAGAACGTCGGATAGCTGGGCATCCAGCCGCGCTTGACCGAGTCGACGAGGCAGTCCGCCGTCGTGCGGCCCTCGAACTGGCCGCGGGCGAGGGGGGATGCCAGCTGGTCGGCCGGCAGGCCGTCGTAGCGCCACTGGCTGGTGGCCATGTACCAGAAGGCGGTGCCGATGGCCTGCCGCGGCGGACGGTTCCAGTCGCCGGCGGTCGCGTACTGCGAGTAGCCGGTGATCGGACGCACCTTCTCCTGGCCGACGTAGTGGGCCCAGCCGCCGCCGTTGACCCCCTGGCATCCGGTCATCGTCGTCAGCGCGAGGAACGTGCGGTAGATCGTGTCGGAGTGGAACCAGTGGTTCGTGCCGGCGCCCATGAGGATCATCGAGCGGCCGCCGGAGCGGTCGGCGTTGTCGGCGAACTCGCGGCCAATGCGGATCGCCTGTTCGGCGGGGACGCTGGTCAGCTCCTCCTGCCAGGCCGGCGTGCCGGGGCTGGTCGGGTCGTCGTACCCGGTCGGCCACTGGCCGGGGAGCCCTTCGCGGGCTACGCCGTACTGGGCCAGCAGCAGGTCGAACACCGTCGTGACGAGCTTGCCGGCGACGCGGCGCACCGGAACACCGCGACGCACCACGCCGGTGCCGCCGGCGTGCTCGGAGCCGGCTTCGGGGGTCAGGTCGAACCTCGGCAGCAGGATCTCGGCCGACTCTGCGGTGTCGGCCAGGTCGCCCACCGACAGCGGTGGCACGACGTCGCCGAGGTCGAGGTTCCACAGCCCCTCGTCCTCCGGCGTGAAGCGATGCCCGAGCGACCCGTTCGGCACGACGGGCGTGCCGTTCTGGTCCAGCAGCACGGTCTTGAACTCGGCGCGCGGTACGTCGGCATCCGCCCCGCCCAGATCGCTCGCGGTGAGGAACTTGCCGGGGACGAGCCCGTCCGGGTGCTCTTCCAGGGTGACCAGGTACGGCGAGTCGGTGTAGCGCTGCATGTAGTCCTCGAAGCGCTCGGTGCGCGTGTGGACGTAGTGCTCGGTGAGGATGACGTGTCCCATCGCCATGGCGAGGGCGGCATCGGTGCCGGGGTGCGGGGCGACCCACTCGTCGGCGAACTTGGTGTTGTCGGTGTAGTCGGGGGAGACGGTGACGACCTTCTGGCCGCGGTACCGGGCCTCGGTCATGAAGTGCGCATCCGGTGTGCGGGTGACGGGGACGTTCGAGCCCCACATCATCAGATAACCGGCGTTCCACCAGTCCGCCGACTCGGGCACGTCGGTCTGGTCGCCGAACACCTGGGGGCTCGCGACCGGGAGGTCGGCGTACCAGTCGTAGAACGACAGGATCGAGCCCCCGAGGAGGTTCAGGAAGCGGGCACCGGCGCCGTGGCTGACCATGGACATGGCCGGGATCGGCGAGAAGCCGGCGACACGGTCGGGGCCGTACACCTTGACGGTGTGCACGTGCGCGGCCGCGGCGATCTCCAGCGCCTCGTCCCACGTGGTGCGGATGAGGCCGCCCTTGCCGCGGGCGCTCTTGTAGGCGCGCGCCTTCTCCGGGTCCTCGACGATCGAGGCCCACGCATCGACCGGGTCGGGGTGGGTCTGCTTCGCCTCGCGGTAGAGCGAGGCGAGTGTGTCGCGGATGTACGGATAGCGCACCCGCGTCGGCGAGTAGGTGTACCAGCTGAACGCTGCGCCGCGGGGACAGCCGCGCGGCTCGTACTCGGGGGAGTCGGGGCCGACCGACGGGTAGTCGGTCTGCTGGGTCTCCCAGGTGATGATGCCGTCCTTGACGTATACCTTCCACGAGCAGGATCCCGTGCAGTTGACGCCGTGCGTGGAGCGGACGACCTTGTCGTGCGCCCAGCGGTCGCGGTAGAAGACGTCGCCGGATCGGCCGCCCTCGAGGAAGACGGCGCGCAGATCGGCGGAGACCTTGCCGGGGCGGACGAAGCGCCCCATATTCAGCAGGGTGTCGGCGAGGGGACCGTCCGTTGCGGGAGTTGTGCGGATCTCGGGTGTCATTCGTCATCCTCCTGCTGAGACGGGGTTCCCTCAGTATCCGCATCGTCGCGGGAGAGCACATGCCCGTATGCCGTATTTAATACGGGCTGAAGGTTTGCGGCAATGGGTGTGGCGGGCGTGCCGGAAAATCCGGCATGATCAGCACTCGAATCACTGATGACCGACACGCGAATAACAACGGTGTACCCCCGTGACGCGGCGCCCGGCGCCCGCTACGTTGAACCCCAGACGATTGGAGTCGCCGTGACAACGCGTGTCCCCGCATCCCCCGCCGCTACGCAGGCCGCAGGCCCCGAGCTGCGCGGCGGGCTCGGCCAGGTGATCCTGGCCACCATCGCCTCGACCGTCGGTTTCTGGGCCTGGATGTCGATCGCCCCGCTGCAGAACATCTACGCGCAGCAGATGGGCCTCGACCAGGGACAGATCTCGATCATGCTGGCGATGCCCGTGCTCGTGGGTGCGCTCGGCCGCATCGTCGTCGGCGCGATGACGGATCGGTTCGGCGGACGGCGGATGTTCACCCTCGTTCTGCTGGCCTCGGTGCCTGCGGTGCTGCTGGTGGCCTTGGCCGGATCCATCGGCAGCTATCCGCTGCTGCTGGTCGCCGGGTTCCTGCTCGGCGTCGCCGGAACGATCTTCGCCGTCGGCATCCCGTTCTCCAGCGCCTGGTTCCCGGCATCCCAGCGGGGCCTCGCCAACGGCATCTTCGGCATGGGCATGATCGGCACCGCGGTCTCCGCGTTCGCCACCCCGCGTCTGGCCGAAGGCATCGGCTATCTCCCGACGCACCTGCTGATCGCGGCCGTCGTGGTCGTGGTCGCGATCGTGGTGTGGTTCTTCCTGCGCGAGTCGCCGGTGTGGCAGTCCAGCCATCAGCCCCTCGTGCCGAAGGTGATGGGAGCGCTGCGTCTCGCCGTCACCTGGCAGATGTCGTTCCTGTACGCGATCGTGTTCGGCGGGTTCGTCGCGTTCTCCACCTACCTGCCGAAATACCTGCTGACGATCTACCCGGGCGAGGTGGATGCCGTCGGCGCCGGCACCCGGACGGCACTGTTCGCCGCTGCGGCCGTTGTCGCTCGCCCGATCGGCGGTGTGCTCGCGGACCGGTTCGGGCCCAAGGTCATCTCGCTCATCTCTCTCGCGGGCATCGTCGCCACCGCGTATGTCGTGGGCCAGCAGCCGCCCGAGGGCGTGCTCACCGGCGTCGTGTTCCTGCTGATGGCCTCGGCCATGGGGCTCGGCATGGGTGCCGTGTTCGCCTGGGTCGGGCCATCCACCCCGCCCGACAAGGTCGGTGCCGTCACGGGTGTCGTCGCCGCCGCCGGTGGCCTGGGCGGGTATTTCCCGCCGCTGGTGATGGGCGCGACCTACCACGCCGACACGAACTCGTACGCGCTGGGACTGTGGCTGCTGGTGCTCGTCGGCGCCGGCGCACTCGTGGTCGCCGGCATGCTGCGCGACGCCCGGGCGTCGAAGTCCTGAGGCTACGGCGCGGGCTGTTCCCGGAGGCGCAGCATGAGTTCGCACCGATGCTCGGTCACCAGCGGCAGCAGCCGGTCGATCTCGACGGGGCCGCCGGCACGTTCGAGCACCTCGCGGATCAGACCCTCGTGCACACGGCACAGCACTTCGCGGTGTCCGTCCACGAGGGTGTGGAACTCGCACGGGCGCAGAGCAACGGTGAGTTCCGTGTCGTCGATGTCGGGGTCGAGACCGACCTCGTCGAGGTGCTCGTAGAGTGCGTCGAGCTGGTGCGTGGCGTCTTCGTCCAGTTCAGCCGGCACCGTGTCCGGGGCGATGCGCCGCAGCAGGTCGCCGCGCTGCTTCGCCTCGTCGATGCGCGTCTGCGCGGCGGTGTTGTCGGTGGCCGCATCGACCGGGAAGTACACCATGCGCGGCCGCCCGCGCATGGCCCGGTGCTCGTGCTCGCTGCGGATGATCCCTTCGGCCTGGAGCACGCGCACGTGGTCGCGCAGCGTGTTCGCATGAAGGCCGGTCCGCTCGGACAGGTCGGCCAGCGAGATGCCGGGATGCTCCATCACGAGATAGGCCACCTGTAGCCGGCTGGACTGGGCCAGCCCGCGGTGGGCGTGCATCGGTCGGGGCATACCTCGATTATCCGTCGGATTTCACCGGTGGTGGGCCGTGGGTGCGCCGGCGGCGCGGCGTAGGCTGGCGGCGTGCCGACCCCTGCCGCCGTCATCACCGTCTCCGACCGTTCCGCCGCCGGCGTGCGCGCCGACACGAGCGGCCCGGTCGCTGTCGCGGCGTTGCGCGAGGCAGGCTATGCCTGCGCCGACGCGCAGGTCGTGCCGGATGGTGCGGATGCCGTCGAGCGGGTGCTGAGGGCGACACTGGCCGCCGGTGTCCGGCTGATCGTGACGACCGGGGGAACCGGGCTGTCGCCGCGTGACCAGACGCCGGAGGGCACCGTGCGCGTGATCACGCGCGCTGTGCCGGGAATCGCAGAGGAGCTGCGCCGGCGCAGCGCGGCCGAGAAGCCGGCGGGAATGCTCTCGCGCGGGCTCGCGGGGGTGGCGGGCGGCGCGGACGGTGCGCCCGGCGCGCTGATCGTGAACCTTCCCGGGTCGACGGCCGCGGTCGCCTCGGGGATGCCGGTGATCCTGTCGGTCGCCGGCCATCTCATCGGACAGCTCGACGGAGGAGATCACTGATGCGTGCCGTGAAGATCGCCAAGATCACCGAGGAACCTCTCGACGTCACGGCGCACCTGGCCGCCGTCGACGACGCGTCCGTGGGCGCCGTGTCGTCGTTCATCGGGCTGGTGCGCGACCACGACCCGGATGCCGGTGGCCCGGTCACCCGGCTGGAGTACTCCGCGCACCCGGATGCCGCAGCGACCCTGCACGACATCGCCCTGGCGGCGATCGGCGAGCGCCACGCCATCGTCGCGGTGAGCCATCGGATCGGTTCGGTACCGGTCGGCGAGGCCGCCGTCGTCATCGCGGTCGGCACGCCGCATCGCGCCGACGCATTCGAGGTGTGCCGCACCGTGATCGAGGAGATCAAGCGCGAACTGCCGGTGTGGAAGCGTCAGATCGAGGCCGACGGCACCGCCGGCTGGAAGGGCCTCGGCGGCTGATCGCCGCCGGTCCCGGCCCCCGGCGCTCCCCGCCTCTCGCTGATCGAGTGCCGGCGCGCAGCGCCGGTGTATCGAGATCACCGTGACGTCGCTATGGTCTCGATACACCGCGGCTCCGCCGCGGCACTCGACCACCGGGGGCGGGGCGCTCAGCCGCCGGCGAAAGGGGGGAGGACGTCGACCAGGGTGTCGTCGGCGACGGGGGTGTCGTCGGCGACGCGGGCGCCGGCCACCAGCACGGCGCAGCGCGGCAGGATCGCGGCCAGACCGGGATGGGCGGTCACCAGACCCGCCCGCAGCGCGCCGAGCGTCGGCTCGGAGCGGCGCTCCTCGGCGCGGCCGGCGATCTCCTCGGCGGCCGCGAAGTAGCGGACGAGCGCCACTACGCCTCCCAGGTGGCTGCGAGCTCGGTGATCGCGGCGACCGCGGCCTCGGCGTCGGCGGGCGTGCCGCCGGCGCGCCCGGCGACCAGACCAGCGACGTACGCACTGAACGGGGCGGCCGGGCGGGCGACGCCGTGCGCGACATCGCGTGCCAGGTCGAGGATCAGCGGGATCGGCAGATCCTCCTGCGCGAGCGCGAACCGCTCGCGCAGGGCGTCGGCCCAGGCGTCCAGTGCCTCCGGCGGCAGAGTCTTCTCGCTCATCAGTTCGTTCCCTCCTGTGCGAAGCGGGCCCGTGCCCGCTTCAGATCGTCCCACGTGTCCACATCCGCGGTCTCGGCCTCGGGGGCGCGCACCACGGCGACCGCGACATCGTCCAGCAGCGCGCGCAGCGAAGCGTCGCGGCCGCCGTCGGCCAGCGCCGTTGCCCCGCGCAGCAGCGCCGACGTGCGGTACACCCCGGTCAGCCACTGCGGCCGTGAGCCCTCGTCGGCCAGGCAGAGTCCCTCGGTCTCGGCCGGCAACAGCAGCCGATCCCGGTGCAGTCGCGCCACGGCATCCTCCACGCCGGGCAGGTCGCAGGCGATCAGGAACGTCCATTCCGGCAGCTCCATCTCCGGTTCCCCCGCCCACGCGCGCAGTGCGGCGACCACGGCGGCGGACGGCCCGCCGAACGGCGGATCCTCGCGCACCCAGCTCACCGCGTCCGCCCCGGACAGCCCCGCCACCGGCTCGGCCACGACGGTCACCGGCACGCAGTCTGCGACGGCATCCACCGCGCGCTGCAGCAGGGACCGACCGCCGACCTCGAACAGCGGCTTCGCGGCCCCGTCGACGCGGCTCGCGCGGCCGCCGGCCAGCAGGATCGCGCCGGTGGTGGTCATTCCGGTCTGATCCAGTCGCCGCTCTTGCCACCGGTCTTGCGGGTGATCCGGACGTTCTCGATCGAGGTGCCCTTGTCCATGCCCTTGACCATGTCCACGACGGCGAGGGCAGCCACTGACACCGCGGTCAGCGCCTCCATCTCGACGCCCGTGCGGTCGGCGGTGCGCACGGTCGCGGCGACCTCGATGCCCTCGTCGACGATCTCGAGGTCGACGACGGCGCCGTGCACCCCGATCACGTGCGCGAGGGGGAGCAGCTCGGGCGTGCGCTTGGCTGCCTGGATGCCGGCGATCCGCGCTACGGCCAGCACATCTCCCTTGGGCACCGAGCCGTCGCGCAGGGCGGCGACGACCTCCGGCGCGCAGCGGACGAATCCGCGGGCCGTGGCCGAGCGCACCGTCGGCTGCTTCTCGGTGACATCGACCATGCGGGCGTGTCCGGCGTCGTCCAGGTGCGTGAAGCTCATGACACCCATCCTCCCAGCAGCATGACGTCGACCTCGTCGCCGATGGCGACGGCATCCGCCTCCGCCGGCACGACGACGTACGCCTCGGCGCGAGCGAGTCCGCCGGCCAGGTGCGAGCCCGACCCGCCCGCCGTCGCGGGGCGGACGGTCCACCGGGCGGAGTCGGAGCGGTCGATCGCCGCGGGCAGGTACTGGCGGCGCGCGGGCGGGGTGCGCCAGGCGAGGGATGCCGGCAGCCGCAGCACCGGACGGTGCAGGTCGCGGCGGCCCTGCAGGGCCAGCAGCGCCGGTCGCACGAACACCTCGAATGAGACGGCGGCGCTGACCGGGTTGCCGGGCAGCCCGAACAGCAGCGTCCCGGTCTCGGTGACGCCGAAGCCCTGCGGCTTGCCCGGTTGCATCGCGACCTTCGTGAAGGTCATCGCCTCGGCGAGGGTGTTCTTGACCACCTCGTAGGCACCGGCGCTGACGCCGCCGGTGAAGATGACGGCGTCCACCGGCTCCGGTCCGGTCGTGAATTCGGCCAGCACCGTCCTGAGCCGAGGGCCCTCGTCGTCGACGCTGTCGCGGTGTGCCACGACGCAGCCGGCCTCGGCGACCAGGCCCGCGATGAGCGTGCCGTTCGACTCCGGGATCTGACCACGCCGCAACGGCGTGCCGGGTGCAACCAGTTCGCTGCCGGTCGACACGACCAGCACGCGCGGGCGGGGTGCGACCTCGACGTGCGCAACGCCGGCGGCGGCGATCGCTCCGAGCTGCAATGCCCCGAGCACGACGCCGGCCGGCAGCACCTCATCGCCGACGTGCAGGTCCTCGCCGCGCCGGCGGATATGCGCGCCCAGGGCGCGGGGAGCGTGCCGCACGGAGATCTCGTCGAGGGAATCGGCGAGGCCTCCGGCCGTGTCCTCGAACGGCACGACGGCGTCCGCCGAGGTCGGCGCGGGCGAGCCGGTCATGATGCGGGCCGCCTCGCCCGGACCGAGCGGCGGGTCGTCCGCGGTGCCGGCGGGCAGGTCGGCGACCACACGCAGGGTCACGGGGCGTTCGGGCGTGGCGTCGGCGACGTCGGCGAAGCGCACGGCGAACCCGTCCATCGCCGAGTTGTCGAACACGGGGATGTCCACGGCAGCGCGCACCGGCGCGGCCAGCGTCGCGCCGAACGCCTGCGGCAGCGCCGTCGTGACGGCCGGCAGCGGACGAGCGGCAGCGAGGATGCCGGCGAGATGCTCCTCGACGGTCAGCGGCGCGCTCATGCGGACACCCAGGCGGCGAGACCGCCGGCGAGCACCGATGCCTCGACCCCGCGCGCGGCGAGGACAGCTGCGGCCTGGTGCGCGCGGATGCCGTGTGCGCAGACCACGACCACGGGGTCGTCGCCGATCTGGTCGGGGTCGGCGAGGAAGTCCCTCAGCGGGATGACGGTCGAGCCACCGACGATGCCGGTCGCGGTCTCCCAGGGCTCGCGCACGTCGAGGATGGTGGCGCCGCTCTCCTGCGCCGCGAGCATCTCCTCCGCCGTGACCTCCCGCACGCCACCGGTCCCCGAGCCGCGCCCGGTCCCCGAGCCTGTCGAGGGGTCGCCGGCCGCCGCCGCCTCGGCAGCCCGCAGTGGTACCTCCCGCTGCGTGCCGTGCAGCGCGTCGATCACCGCGACG
>Ga0180219_1001194_pt1 | contig 17611 bp, 17 predicted proteins | sample eDN3rd30CBELigMG_FD_151338 | JGI IMG/M metagenome (GOLD analysis project Ga0180219, IMG submission 151338) | Enriched Miracle-Growth compost microbial communities from Emeryville, California, USA - eDNA 3rd pass 30_C BE-Lig MG (version 2)... ...
ATTAAAAGGTTGCAATCCATATTCATTTGCCAGATCGGTTTGATTGTTCTTTAACATCATTTGACTGACAAAGGATGAAATACTTTTGGTAGTGTATGGTTCGTAGTATCCGAGCCATGTTGATTCCAGAATAATAACATCCCTTACCTGGCCATATTCACCTTTAAATTCTTTGTTATACGAGTGTGCAGTTTTTCGGTTCATCCCCCTTTTGTGGGTGATACCCTCAACGGAGACTTCAGGCAATACGGTTTCAACAACCGTGCTCACTGCTTTCAATTTTGATTTTAACTTGCTGTCGGTTTCTCCATCCCGTCTCAATACGACTAAATCGATGTCTTCCGAAAAACGATCTATCATATTGTAACACTTGGATAGCGCAGTACCTCCTTTGAAGATAGTATCCTTGCCGATTTCGTTCGTGAAAACCGTAAATAACGCCTTTGTAACCCAGTAGTCTTTTTCTACATATTCAGGTTTCAAGTTCATTTGCTGTGCGGTAAACCGAATGGCATCCCTGTATAGATTTATATTTTCGTGCAGCTTCATTCGATATACCAATTACTCTTTGTGGGCAACTCGGATTCTTTCAGGTTCAATTTGATGATAGTAAGCGGATTCAGGTTGTCTTTTAACTTCTCTAATCCCTTCCCCTGATAACCGTTGTTTTGCAATACAGCGCCTACCAATGCCCTCACCCTGGGCGGATAGACCAAGGCATATTTAACCAGTGATTCGGTTTGCTTGGTATCTAACTCCTTCAAAATAGCACTTAACCTCCGAATTGCCTGACCAGTGGAACTATCGGGAATGCGTTTGATATCTTTAAACGCATCCAACAATCCCAGAATAACGTAATTACTGTCGGTTACTTCAGCATAGCTTTTTACAGCATCAGCCTTTAAAGCCCCCCGATTGATATTGATACGCTTGCTTCGACTGGCTATCTTGGTACGGAAAGCCATTTGCGTGGTTAGTCCCAAGCGATTGTATAGGGTTGTGCCGGTTTCGTAAGCTATTCTTTTGCCGTTTTCGAACAGATAAGGCCGAAGCATTTCACTGTAATCGGGTGTTAATTCACCGAATACGGTTTGTTCAGGCTTATAAAACACGCCTTTAGAAACTTTCTTTATCAAGCCGCTCTTTTGCAGACGTTCCAGTGCTTTTGCCGCTGTGGTATATTCTTTTTTAGCAATACGTAGATCGTCATATCCGAAAGTTTTTCCATCGGGTAGCTGCGTGATTCTGTTACGTATTTGTGTTGCCAAAGCCATTATGCAAAGATAGTGATTATTTATAAATGTCAAGTTTTTGGCGCCAAAAACTTGACATTAATATTTACGGATTGCAAATAGCAAATAAACTATGGCAAGTGGCTGGTTCTATTGCCGGAGTGCTAAATTATCTTGATCACCGTCTCTCTTTCTAAACCTAAATACACACAAAGTTCTTCAAGCGTAACGACCTGGTGCGGTTGTTTGTTATTAGTCTTTTTGATGGTATGATGGATCCTCAAACTCTGTCGATAGCTTTTGCCGGTGATCCTTGCAATGTCTTTCGGATAAATACAGATTCTTCTCATCTTCTATACTTTATGTACGCTTCATCTACCGAGTTGATATTAAGGTAAGTCGGCGTAGCTGTTCATCATTTTGACGCCCAACTTGATAACAAGTTGGTGAAAAAGCTGAGGTGGAATCTTTGTTGCAATTTACAAATAATACTTAGGAAGTATGTGACCATATTGACCTATAAATGCCAGATGGTATAGCCGGTCTTTTTTCAAGAGATAATTATTACAATTTTCGTTTTGTATTCACTGATCAGCTGCAGCAAGGGTGAGTTTAAAATGGTGAAAAATGGCAAGACAATCAGGTATTATTAAATTGAAAGGTACTATCGGGGATATTACCTTCTACAGGAGCAAAGACGGCTTTTTGGCCAGACAAAAAGGAGGAGTTGAAAAGGAACGTTTTCTGAATGATCCCAAGTTCCAGCGGACGCGGGAGAATGCTGCGGAATTCGGAAGGGCGGGCAAAGCCAGTAAGGCATTTTGCACGGCCATCCGTCCCGTGCTGAATAAAACACAGGATTCACGCATGATCTCGCGACTGGTCAAAGCCATGATGCAGGTGATCAAAGCGGACCAGGTAAGTAATCGTGGCAAGCGCAATGTGCTGGATGGCGAATTGGTTCTACTCCAGGGCTTCGATTTCAATGGCAATGCGCGTTTAAGCGCAACGGTGTATGCTCCCTACAACGCGTCCATTGCGCGTGCAACCGGAATATTGGATATCAATGTTCCGAGCTTCACGCCCGATAGTCAGATCGTAGCACCAGGAGGCACCACGCATTTCCGTTTGATTTCAGCAGGGGTTGAAGTGGATTTCGAAAATGAGACCTTCGTACTGGCGCAAAGCAGCTCCGAAGAAATGACGTTTGATAACATCGCTACGGAGGCAATGAGTTTAAGCAACGATCTTGGTGTTACGAACTCGACCAAACCTTTATTCCTCGTTTTCGGCATCGAATTTCTACAGCAGGTAAACGGATCTTTCTATGCCCTGAACAATGGCGCTTATAACGCATTAAGTTTGGTACTGGTTGATACCGGTATCGATTCAGGAGAAGATGTTGATGACGGTACAGGAGGGGAAACAGGTGAATAATGATGGTGGTGGTTAAACTGTTGCGGATTTATAGTGAGCAAGGTACGAATGGTGAAGTCTGGATAGATGGAGAATTGATTTGTTATACCATTGAACTGCCTTGGAGCAATAATGTCCGCAATATTTCCTGTATCCCGGAAGGAAGCTATCCATTGGCCAAGCGATACAGCAAAAAGTTTGGCTGGCATGTGGCCGTAAAAGATGTACCCGAACGCAGCGCGATTTTATTTCATCCAGCGAATAACGCAAAGAAGGAGTTAAGAGGATGTATAGCGCCGGTTAGCCAACTATCGGGTGCTGGCATGGGGACACAGTCGCGGTTAGCATTTGACCAATTGAGAGATAGTATCTACTCGGCATTGGATCAGGGAAAAGAAGTGAATTTGGTGATTTTAAAAAAGGAAGAAAAATGAACGTAATAGAAAGAGCCCAGGCACCCACTCCCAAGTTTTTTAAGACACTGCGTAGCATAGGGCTGATTGTTGCAGCGATGGGAGCAGCAATCGCCACCGCTCCGGTAGCTCTACCGGCGGCAGTAGTTACCATTGGCGGTTATTTAACCGTGGCCGGTGGTGTACTCTCCGCTATCAGCCAGGTTACGGTGGATGATAAAGACACAAAAGAAAATCCGGAGGAGGTTCCCGATGAATAAATCTGCTGTAGGTATGGGCACCTGTGGCGGGGTGCTCATGGGAATTTTTCCCACACTGATCATTGGCGATATTATCCGCACGGTTTTGCTGGCAATCGTTGGAGCAGTGGTCAGTTTTTTCGTATCTTTATTGCTGGCAAATTTGATGAAACGCAAAAATAAATAAAGTTGTGGTGGCTTTATTATTAACGAAAGCTCGGTAGAAATGCTGGGCTTTTTTTGTAAAAAATTATACTTAAATATGGAAAAAACACCGTTTGATGAAATATTGGGGACGATCTATTTGCTTTATTATAAAGCTAAAATGGATTTAGGCGAAGCGCATCTTGCGCGTAGCCCTAAAGGTTATTTACAAAAATTTGGAGTAGAGATGCCATTCAGGTGTGATCTAGATATCCTAGACTATCTGATTGGGCACAGATCTTCAATATATAGCGCAATGTCCAGAAAAAGCTGGATATTATACGTCTTAGAAATTACAAAGATCTTGTCCTATAACGAGGCTTTTGGTATAGGGAAACTGTATAACAAAATACTCAACAAAAATATCAATATTAACGTGTCGCTAGATTGTTTTAAACCAATATTAACATTACTGGAATCAAAGGACACTTCCTGCCCCCTCCATAAACTGAAGATTCTCCGAGACAAATATTATGCGCATACAGATGCTGAAGTTGGGCGTTTGACGGACCGATTATTTCCTACCTATGATGAAGCTTGGGATCTCATGTTTCTAATTGAACAATTTCTAAGAGATATTTATGCTCAAAGGGATACAGATATTGATTTAGATATTCACAGGCATCTTCATAGCTATCTACGAGAATTTAAGAGAACGTATCAATATTTCAAAAAGATAGAAGATGCAGCGGAAAAATTTATATTACGGCGTCATTTTGATGAGGAAAAATGCCATCAATATTTCAACTCATTGGAATAACCTAATCCAAAAGAAAAAGAGAAAAAAGAAAGTATTATCTGAATGAGTGCTGGCTAATAAAGCAAGTTTTTTCAGGAAAATACTACCGCCATTAGGAGGATGGAGATTTTCCTGAAAAGCTCGTCCTTGAACTTGCTGTTTAGCCAGGCTGTATTATTTTTACTTTACTTTTTTTTCTATACGTATTTCTATTCCAAGGATTTTATTTGGAAACGAAATTTGCGAAGCTTGTACCGGAAAACGGCTGGTAAATGATTGCAATGAGCGTAGCGGGTTGCAGCCATTTACCAAGCATCGCGAGCCGTCTGCGAGTGGAGCGAGGGTGCTGGGCTAAGAGGACGTAGTACCGGGGAACGGCAAATGTAGGTGAGTTTGGCTGGCGGTATTTTTGATGTTTGGAATGGTGTTTTAGGTATTTCAAAAATAGTGACAGCCGAAAGCTTGCCTACACAAGGTGGACTAGGCATGGATAGGGATTATGTTGCCTTTGGATTTGCCTATGGCCACCGCAGCCCGAGCGACCCGCAGGCGAGCTAAACACGAGGCGGCGGTGGATGGAATGGTGCTGAACGAAAGGGAACGGAATGGAACGAAGCGAAAAGAGTACGCTGGAGTGAAGCTTCATGACAGACAGAGCAGCCGCCTATGAGGCGGACGACTGATCTGGCAAAGATGATGACAATCTGCGTAGCACCCGAAGGGCTAATAGGCGCTATTTCAATGCCTTTAAAAATAGACACATCATGAATAGGGCCTATTTGGATTGGCGACATTCTTTGCGGAAGGAGGACGACGAATGCCTTATTTCCTGTGTGGTGGGTGTGCGATGAATAAAAGCAAGGGTATGACCGAAAGAAGATGATGACTGAAGGATGATGGAAATCAGCAATTGAGGGAATACGCTTGCTGTGGGTTTCCGGAGGTGGGTGAATGCTGGAGTGAGGCACCGAACGAAAGGCATGAACCGACCGGAGGAATAGCAAGAATCACATAAAAAATGACCAAGTAAGTGACTAAGTTATCCCCTTGATTCGAAGTATATTAAGATGGTTTTAGCTTTTCCTCGATGAAAAAGTGACTAAGCTAGTGACCAAGTTAGTGTCGGAGTTAAACGATTGTTATCTAATATATTGTCTTTGGTGTTGAGTTTCCTGATGGTATCAGTGTCGGAGTTAGTGTCGGAGCTTGAATCACCATTTACGTAAGGCTCTCCTCCAACATTGATTTCCAAAACACAAAGCCTTTGTTAGGATCTGAATAGTCATGTAAAATCTTGCTAAAATTCATTGGCGCATTTTCCAAGAACGTTTGTCGTCCTTTATCACGAATTAGCTGCAAATCCTTATCGATTTTTCCAATAGTTTCTATGAGCAAATCTTTATCCTTTTCCGTATGCCACATATAGTCGCTTCGTCGGTATCTAACGTTTCTAGCACGACATGATATTGTTTATCACCTAAAAGCAGAAAAGCAAATGAAAATAGGATAAGAACTGTTGTTTTTCTGCATTTGTTTTCTGTCTTTACCAATCGTGGTACGATAAGACCCAATTTTTAGGTCTTATCGTACCACAAAAGGTAATATGGCAGATAGCGTTTACATATCAGAACATCTTACTAAACCCCAACTCGAGTTTTTGAAGTGCTGGACGACATGAGCGAAACTGACATCCCGAAGTATGAGGGACGGTTGATTGAGCGAATACATTTGCTGCGGCCTACCGGAAGTGGGTGAATGCCTGGAGTGAGGTACGAACGAAAGGCGTGAACCGACCAGAGGAATAATAAGAACACTGTTTAAAGCTTTCTTAGTCTGTACTTTATCGCAGATTTATTTTAAAATATTTTTTTTTGATTTTGTTATATGGTTAATTTGCATTAATGAGCGCTATAAAGGATATATCACGAATCCTGCCCAAACATTTATTTTGGGATGTCGATCCAAAGAATTTAGATATTCAGGATGACAGTGATTTTATTATCCCTAGGGCTCTAATTGCTACAACTGCTGAAACATTTGCTAAAGATATCCAGCCCTTGGAGAAGTTATATAGCAAAGTTCAAATCGTCAAGGAATTGCAAAGCACAAAAGAACGTATTAGTAATGAGGTGTGTAAACTTGTTGCTCGTCGTTATCATGTGAAGCAGTTTTTACGTTATCAATAATCGTTGTATCCTAGTTTTAACCCCCCTATGTTTTTTAGCCATAGACATTACTAATAGAGAATAGGTTGTTTACAACAATTGGAATCCACGGCGTTGAGCGCCGTTTCTGATAGGTTGCGTAAACTCAATGGAAAACTTGTGTACGTAAACCTAGTTTGCAACTAAGCTCGGTGATTACTTTTCAAGCATATGTGTATGAATATTAAATAAGCGACCAAGTAATACCTCAAAGTAACGGAGTAATGTGATTAATTTATGCGCCTTCCGCGTTATTGTTCACTTCCTTAATTAAACTAATCAATTTATGTGCGCTGTTGTCTTCAAACAATCCGATAACACCACTATCATCCATATCGGTGAACGGCGGAGAGGTTAGACTTGCCGGATCAAGGAAACCGTTTTTAGTAAAATAACGCACTACGGTATCCACAAATTTAATCTGTCTGCTGGAAAGGTTGGCATCTTTAATAAATTCGGTAAAGTGATGGTTGATGGCTTCCTGTTCTAGGCCAATGATTCGGCGTATGAATGTTCCCAAAGGTTGTTCGCCAAATTCCTGAACAAACTTCTCTTTGCTGTCTAGCGCTTCCATAATTAAGTACTGCTCTAATTGCTGCAATTCAAAAGCGTTGATCCGTAAGTTTCGGTAAAGTTTATCAATCACCAGGTGATTTTTGTTTTTCCGTATAAACGCCTCGACACGATCCTTGTAACTTTGGAGGCTTTGGAAATTTTTGATGATGTCGTATGCTGCCACCTCTTCCTCCAATAGGTTGTCCTGGATGTCAGTATAAATGGGTTTTACTGTGTTTTCTTCTTTTAGTAAATGAATAAGGTCACGAAGTTCCTTCCGGATATGTTCTATTTGGGTGATTGACACAGCTGTCCACCATTCAGCGGAAGTGACTTGACGGATCGTGGCTTCTTTTGCGGCAACAGCCGGTACATTTCTTTTCTGCAAAAGACGTTTTCCGATATCTATCATATTTTGCATGATACTGCTTTGCCTTGACGATCGGTTCAGTAGGGCCGATTGCAGCTTATAACTGTTCAGGTCGAAGCGTTTCGCCATTTCATCGGTATCGGCTGTATAGGGAATGAGACGGGAAACTTCTAACTCCAATTCCAATATGTCAGACTTAGATAGATTATTCCATTTTTCGCGAACACTGAAGCGATGTACAGCAGCTAAGTGTTTACGCACTTCATAACGTTGCTGATCTAAGGTTGCTACCTTCTTATGCAGTTCATCAAGATACGTATGCGCTAAATCCAATTCTTCCGTTGTAGCATCGCTGTTCTTCTGAATCAATTCAGCTACATATAGTTGTTCCAAAAATAAAAGCTGTGTCAGCGAACGTTGGGGAGTGGCTTGCATACCATCCGGATGCTCTCCAAAGAATTCCAGGTTTTGACAATAATCGAATATAATGAAATACTTTTTATCCTTCCCAGGTCCAAAGATATTTGGCGCTAAGCGGGTACCGCGCCCCACCATCTGCCAAAACTTGGCGTAAGATTTCACCTCTTTGAAGAAGACTAGGTTCAACACACGTGGAGCATCGACACCGGTGTCCATCATATCCACGGAGATAGCGATCTGCGGATCAATTTCCTCCTTATCATAGCAGAATTTCTCCAACAAGTCTTGCGCTTTGTCCTGATAATTATCAATCACCTGACAAAAGGTTCCAGCATATTCCGGAAAGTTTTTGTTAAAGCGCTCTTCAATGAAAACCGCATGACGATGGTTTTTGGCAAAGATAATAGTCTTGCCTATCTTATCACCTCCAGCCACTTTCAATCCGTTTTCCATGAGATGGGCTAGCACTTTATCAATCGTATCTTCATTAAAAAGGAAGGAGTTTACTTTAGACGCTCCAATTTCAAGACTTTCCAAAGTCAGCGGGTCTTCCGCTGTCAGGCCAAGCTTCTCTTCCAGTTGCCGTTTATCCTCCTCACTTAGATCTTTATATTTCAACCCATCGCGTACCAACTTAACCGGTACTGAATAAGCTTTTGGCGGTACCAAGTAGCCGTCTTGAACGGCTGTATCCAGCTCATAAGCAAAGGTTGGTACATCATCCTCCAGCTCAAAGAACGAATAGGTGTTTTTATCCAAATCTTTTTTGGGCGTAGCCGTCAAGCCGATCAGTAGCCCGTCAAAATATTCAAAGATCGATTGGTATTTCTGATAGATAGAACGATGGGCTTCATCGATAATGATTACGTCAAAGTGCCCCACGCCATAAAAGCGTTCTTCTGACTCCACTTGATTATTGATATAGTTGAGTATCGTCGGGTAGGTGGAGAATACAACGCGCGTAATACCCGATTCCTTCTCTTTGGTCAAGTCAATGGCCGATAGGTGTGGGAGATACTCCTTAAAGGCATTCTTGGCTTGTGTCACCAAGGCATTTCGGTCAGCCAAAAACAGCACACGTTTCGCCCAGTTACATTTTGTCAGCATATCCACCATGGCCGCCGCCGTTCGTGTTTTACCTGAACCCGTTGCCATCACCAATAAGGCCTTCCGGTATTTTCCCCGCAGTTTTCCATCCCTTACCGTCACAAAATGTTCTGCCAGCCTTTGGATGGCTTCCAGCTGATACGGTCGACCGGCAATTCCGGTGTCCACTTCAAAAGCGCGAATATCCTCGCGTATTTCCCTTCTTTTAATCAGTGTCTGCAGTTCCTCTTTCGTATAAAAACCATGTATTCTTCGCGGTCCGTAAAACAGGTCATCCCAAATATAGGTCTCATAACCGTTGGTATAAAAAATGATGGGCCGTTGCCCCGTAGCTTTCTCCAAACAATCGGCATACAAAGCTGCCTGATGCTTACCCTTATTCGAATCATGCAAAGTACTTTTAGCTTCCACAACGGCTAAAGGTTTGGCATCATCATCCCATAACACATAGTCGATATAGCCCTTGCCCGAAGGATTAGTGGATTGTGGCATACCGCTTACTTCATACTCGATATCGCGTGGTTTCTTTAGGTCGCTCCAACCTGCTTCACGCAGATAAAGGTCAATTAAAAACTGGCGTGTCTCAAATTCAGACACCAACCTCGGCGGTTCGGGTAGTGTCGCAAAATGTTGTGCCCGTTCTTCCTTTTGCTGTGTTAGTTCACGTTGTAAAGCTTCAATCTGCTGGCGGAGAGACACATTGGCAGCCAAAGCACGTTGTTGTTCCAGGTAAGCTTCCTCCGCCCGTTGTTTTTCCGCTTCCGCACGCTGCTCAAACTGCCGGATGCTTTCGGCGTTAATATCCTTGGTCTCTCCTTTAGGTATGAGCTCCTCGCTAAATACAGGAATTTGGGGTACTTTATTGCCGTAGAATTTCGCTAGCCAAGCTAAAAATGAAAAACTATATTTTAGTACCTTCAGCGCTTCAGTTTCCTTGATGGTCTTTACCCGGTTACTGGAACCGCCATGTGCCGCCACATTCCCCAATAAACGGATGGCATTCAGCTCCTCCCAAACAGAAGGGCGGATACTTTCTTTAAAAGAATCTTCGTTAAGTAGACTGTTGATCGACTTATCCAACGGCATCTCAAACTCTTCATCGTTTTCGTACAGCCAGAACAAGGTGAACTCCAAGGTGGAACGACAAAGCAGTGCAGCGTATCTTGGGGCAGAAAAAGTAAATTGTTCAGCCTGTCTAATTTCGTCATATATCCGTGGAAACTCTTCCGCAAGAAAGTCGAAGTTTGATGCCATTTACCTGTTTAAAAGATGGTTTGGTTTAAAGGTAACAAATATTTGGTTGAATATTGGCAATTCGAGATATGAAATCAATCAGTCGTTTTCGCAATCTTCTTCGCTTTTTTTAACGTCGTATGGTGTACATCACTAGCGAACTGGACATTAAGCGTTTTTGGTGTGGTGCTATATTGCTTTTTTTGTACATTTTCGAGTTTAGTAATATAAGTTGCAGTATCCTCAAATTTTATATTCGGTATTTTACCAATTTTTAATGCGATCGAAAATAGCTTCTCTAAGCTGAAGTTAATTTCTCCACTGTTCAATATTTGCGATAAACGCCCTTTTGTAATGTTTAGATGGTCTGCAAACTCTGTTTTATTCAACTGATGGCTTTCCATATAATTCACCATCGCATCGTACATGAGGTTATTTACCTCTTCTACCCAATAGCTGGGTTGTTGAATGATCTCTACAAATTTATTTTCCATCATAGTACTCCCTTAAAAGATTCACTATAGCATTAATGTCTTGTTTTTGTGTGCTCTTTTTTCCACCCGTCACAATTATGCGTCCAGTCTTCTCTTCATGGAAAAAATATATTCGAATTTGGTTTTTCTTTGCTTCGTACAATTTACACTTCGCTGGAAGCCTTTTCTGCTCAATAATATTGATCTTAGTTACGGGTAACCGTAATAAATTTGCCGAACTTTTAAGATGATTTATAGCTCCGGCCAAATCTCCCATTAAATTACCTTCTCTTTTTATCTGATCGTAAAAATTTGAAAACACACACGTTTCATCAGTATATAAATCGTATACTGGTATCTTAGTTCCTGGTTCTACGTATTCTGACAAATGTATGGAAAATTTTCTCACAAAGTTTAGGTATAGCTAAATTATTTGAAAAAATGACAATCAAATATACATATTTTGGTTTAGACGTTAAGGATACAATTCACAACACCTTTGTGTTAAATTTTACTAAACATCTTTTTGTAGTATGCCTTTTGCTTTTCTGTTAAAGGTTGATTCGTTTTTATATCAAATCTTTCAGCAACATCAGGAAATGTCCCATCGATGCCGTCCTTATTGCAATAGAACTTATACAATTCAAAAGTATAGGATTGTGTAAATCCAATAATTGTATCAAAAGTGGCTTTGGACGCTTTAACTCGAAGTGTAGACATATCAACCTGTTCAACATCAAAATATGCTTTGACAAACTGTTCGCATTTTTTTAAGCCAATATCATATCCAATTAAATAGTCCTGATCACATTTGAATTCTTTTATAGGATCTAAAATGCTTTCGTTGTGCGTAAAAGCATTTCTAACTTTACAGAAGCAATACAAAAATGTGATCATATTGAATCCAAAAGGCGTTTTACTATTATGCGAAGTAGTATCTAGGTTTTTTATAACCTTGTCAATTTTTACATCCTTTTTGTTTATGACCAGAAGCAATCCTAGAAAATCAGCGAGCCTCTCGTATGTCTCGGTCAGGTAATACTTGTATATGGAAGATTTAATCTCTTCTATTTCCTTTAAATATTCATCTTTTCCATAAAAAGATAATCTTCTATAATCAACTAGCCAGTTTTTGTTAGAAAAATTACTCCAATCACGAATGAAAACTGAAGACAAATTAAGGAAATCACCTCCTTCTCCGAGTTGCTTTAAATCTTGATCGATTAATTTCCCGATTTTAACACAGGTGAACTTGTATGTTTCAAGTTTTGAGAACAGGTCGTCCAGATATTTTTTATACTTGTTCATAAAATAGATCGTTATTATTACCTTGTTTTAGGTCGAAGGTGACTACATCATTTTTCTTTTTCATTTTAATTATTTAACCAACTCTCCTTTAAAAGCTCGCTGTAATAAGGATTGAAATAATTCTTCCGACTTATCTGTGTTGGTCTTGGCTTTTAGCTCGTTGATCAGTTCGATTTTTTTGACGAAGGCTTGTTGGAGGAGGATTGGTGGAACTATAAATATAAGCTCTTCAAAAGATGACTTTGTTATAATCTTTTTCATGCCATCAGTTGTTGAATTTTGAATGTACACTTTGTTTAGCTTAAAGAGATAATATAGAAAAACTGAGACATAATTAGATGTGTTGGGCACGAACGCATTGATCTGTTGATTGAAAGCTAACTCTCTGTTCGCCAAAGCACAATTTCCAATAGAATTCTTACTCCCCGCTATACAGGTTACTAAAACGCTTCCATTTGGAACCATACGGCCTACTTTAAGCCCCTCTTTAGAAAGCTGCTCTTTTGATTTTTCAGGAAATATTTTCGTAGGAATGATATTATCAGTCTTTATCCATTCAATAAAATCACCATAATATTCTTTAACTTCTCTGGACGGGGTATTTCCTGTAATTACCTTACCCAATTCCCCCAACTTCTTCACCTCCCAACCCTTCTCATTCTTCACCGGATCGCCGAACATATCGATAAAGATGGCTTGCGCCAGTTCATCGTATTTCTTTTGCAGTTCTTGGTCTTTTCTACGTAATTCATCGGCCTTATCTATAATAGCCGCTATTTTTTCCTGGATGGGAAGAGGTGGAAGAGGGATTTCTATTTCATTAATATAGTTTTCCAGCTTCAGATTAATAATACCGGTAGTTTTATTTTGGTATTTTAATGTTTTTTTTGATATATGGTTATTGAATAAAAACCAAAACAAATATTTTGGAAAAACATTTTGCTTAGGCCGAATAATACTTGTGAAATTATTGCATAAGTATATAGCTTCTTCATTGAAAAACACTACTCTGCCCACGGGCTGGGTTGGACTTCCTCCCGATTTCTCGATTATTGTATCACCCTTAAAAAGTCGTTTCTTCTGCACTTTTTTTAGGCCAATATTTCTAGATACAACGTCAGTAAGATCAAGGATGCCGTTATTAGTAAAATTTGTGGTTCTAATAATTTTAATGTTACCCCCATCGTCACCCCATTCTCCAGAAATAGGTTTTTCAATTATAGCTTTTAGTTGCACCTTCTCCCACATATTACAACAGCTCCTTTAATTCGTTCAACAATGCTTGGCGTTCACTATCAATCTGTGCAATCTGTTCCAAGATAACTAGCGGTTTCTCATAAGCCACTTCCTCATATACCACCTCCTTGTAACGGTTAATGCTGAGGTCATAGCCATTCGTACGGATTTCATCCGCGGGCACAAAAAAAGATTGTTCCGTTCGGGTGCGATTGGCTTCACCAATCAGGTTTTTATAGCGTGCAACAATATCCGGAATATCATTCACAGCAATCACGCTGCGCTTGTCATCCAAGCTATAACCATCGGCTTTCATATCGTAATACCATACCTTGTCAGTTCCGCCCGAATTGGTTTTGGTAAAGATCAATATCGCCGTGCTCACCCCGGCATAGGGTTTAAATACTCCTGATGGCATAGAGATCACCGCCTGTAACTGCTGATTATCTACCAGCTCTTGGCGAATCGCTTTATGTGCGCCCGATGACCCGAACAATACACCATCCGGTACAATGACCGCAGCTCGGCCTCCTAAGGTCAGCATCCGCAGGATTAAGCTTAAAAATAGCAATTCAGTCTTCTTGGTCTTGGTGGTTTGAAGTAAGGAGCTCTCCACTTCGTTGTAATCCAACGCCCCTTTAAATGGCGGGTTAGCCAATATCAACGAATATTTGCTGGCAATGGTGTTGCGTTCTGCCAAAGAAGATCCCGAAAATAATACCGGGTTTTCAATGCCATGCAATTGCAGGTTCATGGAAGCAATGCGTAACATGGAAGGGTCAATCTCCATCCCGTTGAACATTTCACCATAAAAATGGTCACGAAATCTTTTATCTAAAAGCCAGTCCTCGTGCTGCTCGTGAATGTATTCAGCGGTGCTGACAAGGAACCCGGCTGTTCCCATGGCCGGATCACAGATCAAATCATCCTGCTGCGGCTGCATCAGCTCGACCATCATGCGGATGATATGCCTTGGGGTACGGAACTGCCCGTTGGTTCCTGCTTCCGCAATTTTACTAAGCATGTATTCATATAGATCACCCTTGGTATCGCGATTTTGCAAGGGAAGTTTATCGATTTGCTGCACTACCCGGTCTAATAGATTTGCACTTTCAATCATAAAAGTAGCACCCCGCATATATTGCGAAAATTTTCCACCGGTAGCGCCCAGTGTACGCATAAAATCAAAGGCGGTCAGGTTATCCAAGTCGGTCTGTGGCACACGGAAAATTTCCATCATCTTTTCGGGATCCAACTCCTTAAAATACGACCAACGGAGTTTATTTTGCTCCGGGTTATAAATGTCTTTCTTATTTGATTTCCCTAGAACGGTTTTCTCTTTATCGATCAGCTTTTGTCGGTCATCCAGCTGTTTGAGGAAAATCAAATAGGTAAATTGTTCAATGACAGTTAAGGGGTTGGAAATACCTCCTGTCCAGAAGTCGTTCCATATTTTATCGATTTGGGATCTAAGTTCTCCGGTGATCATGGTTTAAATTAAAAGTCAAAATTAAAAAGCCTCCTCCCATAGGGATGGTAAAAAATGCACCGTCTTGTTTAACGGTACATTTTTAATGGTATAAAGGTAATCATTTTGGTTGATCTGTTTAAATCGGTAAACGTTACCTCAAGCGGTAACTCAAACCCACGGTAGGCTGGATGGTCTGTATCTTTCTGTCCATATAATCTCCCTTATTATTGGCGCTAAGCATATCTACATTGAAGGATAAAGACCACTTTTCTGCTAGATGCGTGCGTATGCCAATACCCACATTGTAGGCAAAACCTGTCCCATCGATTTTATATCCTTCCAATTTCATGTTGGCTACGGAATAACCGATCTGTAACCGGGAGTCAAGGTCTACTTTTTCACTGATTGGGGTGGTAAATAGAGGGCCGGCGAGCAAGCCGCCATAATACCACATGCCATCGGATAAACCCAGGTAGCTGACATCAATATTGTGCGCACCCCCATACCAGTTAGCGGCGATGCCTACATGCTCACTGAATAAGTAACCGAAATTAATCAATGAAAGGTTAAGTCCGGTATTGGCTAATCCTTCATTCTTGAATTCGCCCATGGGGAATGAAGGACCAATGCTGATACCTATGTAACCTTTACGTTTATCTTGAGCGTTTGTTGATAAGGTGATCAGGGTGAAAATGACCATCATAGTGGTAAATTTTAATTTCATGTCTTTTCTTTTTTGGATGATTGATTTAATAATTACTTGTACAAAGATGAAAGGCATCTATGCAGTAGATGTGCATAGTAACATCGCTGTTATTGCCAGCTAAGATAATGGAGAGCAATGGGTGGATTTTACGGTTTCCCGTAATGGCTGCCGTTATTTTGAATGGCTCATCTTTAGCAAGAATTGGGTGTGGGATATGTTTTTTAGAAAATCAGTTTCAAAAATATTTTCGCAATATAATTTTTGCATACCTTTGTGCTAACAGAACCCGGATGCATACCATAAGAACTGCATTCGGGTCATTTTATTTATATACCGATGGTAAACAGCCCATTCGATGACTGGCAACTGAAAATACATTCAGCTTTTAATCACACTTTCGAGATATTTTTTAAACGGTTTAAAAATGATCGTGAGGTTGAATTGTTCTGCAAAGGAACTTTTGTTGCCATTATCAAATATTAATTGGTTGTATTTGGCCAAATCTGAAAGTAAACTTTTGGCTACCATGCTTCTAAATTTTTGCTCTTCTTGTGTATCTTTAGCATAGGTGACGACTGTTATTTTGCAATCTTTGTTTGCTTTTTTGGCTTGCCGAATGGTGTCATTAATATGCAAATCACCAAAAGAGTAACCAATAATAATTATTTCATCGGCAATATGACAATCCATATCAAAGGCAGAAGCCATTTGTTTAAAAGGGGTTAAATTGGTCCGTTGCGTTTTGCTATATCCCGTAACAATATTGGAAAGGAAGAGCGGTTTGTTTTTTTCTGATTCGAACACATAAAAATTATTATTACTGTTATTATTCCCCCAGTATCCATTATAGACACTATAACCATCTAACTTATTACAATTTTTTCCTTCTACGCCCCAGGCATAATTCCCATGTAAATGATAAATGCAATGTTCATTGAAGGAGGTTAAAATTCTTTTGGTATCCACTAGATATTTGTCCTCGGAAGCCTCAGGAATCAATAGATCTGGGTAAAACCCTTGGAAAGCCTGAAGGCCAAGTCTTCGGAACAAAAACTGGATGACGCGGTCATAATTAAGCGAATATATCCGCAAATAGCTATACCCAGAAAGGCTGGAAAAATAATCCGAGGCGAGTTGGTTAATGATGTCGGTCTCCTCAACACCTATTTTATTGCTTTTTGCATTACACCGGCCGTAATTGCTAATCTGTTCATTAATACCTGCATAAATTTTAACAAGCAGTATTGCAAAAAACTTAGCTTCGTCTGTTATTTTTGCTTTCTTAATACTGGAGACAGACCGTGTCTCCGATAAAGTATTTATATAATCCAAGTTGGTCACTTCAGACCAAAAGCTATGATTCCGATCAATCAGGAGCTTTGAGATTGTAGCCGATTCTTTGCTGGTGTTACTCCAATATTGGAAGCACTGTTCCACAATGTCAATTAACCCTTCAAAATTGAGTTTTTCATTTGGTGAAAGCGGTTCATTGAATCTATCAAATAGCACATTGGTTATATAATGTCCATCCTTATTTTTTGGCCCTTTGTCTCTAAGAAAATCTGTTAAACACTGGGTGGAAGGACCGTTCCAATCTATTGCCGCTCCTGCTCCGAGTAAAAATACCGTTCTTTTTTTTATCATTTGGACTAATTATACGCGTTCTTTTATAATATCCAAACTGTTGGTATAGATCTTTTCAAACAAACACACGTCAATACTGTCGTTTTCAAACTCCTTTCCAAATAATGCCTTACGCATCCTTTGTAAAAGATCTCTAGCTTCTAAAATAATCTTAAGGTGAGTTTTAAAATCGACTGAATTAGTATTAGTTGTATTAGTATCTTTTTTCGTTTTAAAAGCGTGTGCAGCTGTGTCCCGCCTATTTGTAAATTTTGAAATATTAGTATATTTTGCATAAAAGCTGTTTATTTCGTTTAACAAAGATTTAACATGTAAATCATTGATTTTGACATAATTTCCGCTAAGGAATTCTGTCAAACTATTTAACGATGTCTTTTCGTCCTTATCTCTTTTCTCTTTCAGAAGAGACGATGTTTTAATAATTGCTAGATCATCATGGCTTGTCCATAGCAAGGTGTAGTTATTTCCTAATGGACCATGCTCAAAAAACAAATTTGCCAAAAACAAAACAGCATTGAGATGCATCTCTATCTCATAGCTGGTTAAAAGCATCCAATCTAATTGGCCTTCAACCCGGTACCTAATGTCTGTGTTTTTAAATTTGTGCATAATTTAAATAAATAAGTTAGACAAAGTTATGT
>Ga0180219_1001195_pt1 | contig 17594 bp, 15 predicted proteins | sample eDN3rd30CBELigMG_FD_151338 | JGI IMG/M metagenome (GOLD analysis project Ga0180219, IMG submission 151338) | Enriched Miracle-Growth compost microbial communities from Emeryville, California, USA - eDNA 3rd pass 30_C BE-Lig MG (version 2)... ...
TACGACTACCTGCTCACCGAGCTGCGCGACGGCGACCGGGTGCTGGTGAAGTCGTCCAACTCCGCGGGGCTCCGGTTCCTCGGCGATCGTCTGGGAGAATCGTTCTCGTGAGGTCCCTCCTGACAGCGGCAGCGGTCTCGCTCGCGTTCACGCTCTTCCTGACACCGGTCTTCATGCGCCTGTTCCGCAAGTGGGGCTGGGGGCAGGTCATCCGCACGCCCGAAGACCCGCACAACCCGAGCCACGCCGCCAAACGCGGCACCGTCACGATGGGCGGCACGATCTTCATCGCCGGCAGCATCGTCGGCTACCTCGTGGGCTGCTACACCGGCAACACACCGCCGACCGTGTCGGGGTGGCTCGTCATCTGGATGATGGTGGGCTTCGGCGTCGTCGGCTTCATCGACGACTTCATGAAGGTGCGCAAACAGCGCAGCCTGGGTCTCAGCGGCTGGCCGAAGGTGCTCGGCCAGGTCATCGTCACCGTGCCGTTCGGCATCATGGCGCTGAACTTCCCCGACGCCTACAACCAGACGCCCGGGTCCGGCTTCATCTCGCTTTTCCGCGACATCCCGGTCCTGAATCTGTTCGCCCTCGGTGCGATCGTCGGATGGATCCTCTACCTGATCTGGATCAGCTTCCTCGGCGTCGCGTGGTCGAACAGCACGAACGTGACCGACGGGCTCGACGGGCTGGCCACCGGCATCGGCATCTTCACGATCGCCGCGATGAGCCTGGCCACCTTCTGGCAGTTCCAGCAGTCGTGCGCCGACGCGGCGCTCCTGACCGCCTATCAGCCGGCCTGCTACACGACCCGCGATCCGCTCGACCTCACGATCGTCGCGGCATCCTTCGTCAGCGCCCTGGTCGGGTTCCTGTGGTGGAACGCCCCGAAGGCCAAGGTGTTCATGGGCGATGTGGGCTCGATGGCGATCGGCGGCGTCATCGCCGCGATGTCGATCCTGTCGCACACCGAGATCCTCGCCGCCCTCATCGCCGGCGCCTTCATCATCGGTCCGGGATCGGTGATCCTGCAGCGGATCTACTTCAAGGCCACGCGCGGCAAGCGGCTCTTCCTGATGAGCCCCTTCCACCATCACCTCGAGATGCGCGGCTGGCCGGAGATCACCATCGTGGTGCGGATGTGGATCATCGCGGGGATCCTCGCGGTGACGGGCATCGGCCTCTTCTACGTGGAATGGCTGTCGCTGACATGACCGAGCGCCTCGCCGCACTCACCAGCTGGCATGCCGATTGGAAGGGCTTGCGCGTCGCGGTGCTCGGCCTGTCGGTCACGGGATTCTCCGTCGCCGACACCCTCGCCGAACTCGGCGCCGACGTGCTCGTGGTCACCGAGAGCGCGTCCGACGAGTACGCCCGGCTGCTGCCGGTGATCGGCGCCCGACTGCACGAGGGGCCGCTCGACGCGGTGCCCGACGAACTGCGCGCCTTCGGGCCGGAGGTGGTCGTTGCCTCGCCGGGCTTCGCGCCGCACCATCCCGTCATCCGCTGGGCGCTCGAGAGCGGCATCCCGCTCTGGGGCGACCTGGAGGTCGCCTGGCGCGTGCGCGACAAGGTCACCCGCGCCGACGGGCGCCCTGCCGACTGGGTGCTCATCACGGGCACCAACGGCAAGACCACGACCACGCAGATGACCGCGGCGATGCTCGTCGCGGGCGGACTGCGCGCGGCGCCCTGCGGCAACATCGGCATCCCGGTGCTCGATGCGGTGCGCGACCCCGCGGGCTTCGACGTGCTCGTGGTCGAGGTCTCGAGCCATCAGCTCTGGTATCTGTCCCATCAGATCGCCGGACCCGACCCGGTCTCGCCGCACGCGAGCGTGTGCCTGAACCTCGCGCCCGACCATCTGCAGTGGCACGGCTCGTTCGAGGCCTACCGTGAGGCGAAGTCGTTCGTGTACGCGAACACGCGCGTCGCGTGCGTGTACAACCGGGCCGATGTCGCCACCCGGCGGATGGTCGAAGAGGCCGACGTCGTCGAGGGAGCCCGCGCCATCGGCTTCGGGCTGGATGTGCCCGGTCCCAGCGATCTCGGCGTCGTCGACGGCATCCTGGTCGATCGTGCGTTCCTCGACGAGCGCCGCACCACTGCGCTCGAGCTGTGCACCCTCGAGGACCTCGCCGCCCAGGGACTCGCCGCGCCGCACATCGTCGCCAACGCGCTGGCCGCCGCGGCGCTGGCGCGTTCGCTCGACGTCGCACCGGCCGCGATCCGCGAGGCGCTGAGCGGCTTTCGGCTGGACGCGCACCGCATCGAGATCGTCGCCACCGCGAACGGCGTCACGTGGGTCGACGACTCCAAGGCCACGAACCCGCATGCGGCGGCCTCATCGCTCGCCGCGTATCCGGGCGCGGTGTGGGTCGTCGGCGGCCTGCTGAAGGGCGTCGACATCAGTGACCTCGTCGCGAGCCGAGGACCGGCCGCGAAAGCCGCCATCGTCATCGGGGTCGACCGCGCCCCGGTCGTGGCGGCGTTCGCGCGACACGCGCCGGCGGTGCCGGTGGTGGAGGTCGCGGGCGGCGAGACTGAGGATGTCATGGCGCGGGTCGTCGAGATCGCGACCGGAATCGCCGCTGACGGTGACGTGGTTCTCCTCGCTCCGGCCGCGGCGTCTTTCGACCAGTTCTCGTCCTACGCCGACCGGGGGTCGCGTTTCGCCGCCGCCGTGCACGAGCTGCTCGCGAAGGGGGACGATGACCAGCACGACGATCCGTCCTCCGCACGGGGCCGCTGACGAGCCCGAGGGGCGTCGGCCGCTGGCGGCCCGCGTCGTCCTGGGGCGCGTGTTCGCCCCGGTGCCCAGCGAGTTCCTGCTGATCCTGTCGACGGCGCTGATGCTGACCGGTTTCGGTCTGGTGATGGTGCTCTCGGCGACGTCGGCGGTGGGCTCGGCCAACGGCGATCAGCCGTATGAGGCGCTCGCCAAGCAGGCGGTGTTCGCCGCGATCGGCGTTCCGATGATGCTCGTGGCCAGCCGCTTCTCGGTGTCGTTCTGGAAGAAGATCGCGTGGCCCGCGCTCATCGCCGCCACGGCGTTCCAGATGCTGGTGTTCACCCCGCTGGGCATCAACAACGACGGGAACACGAACTGGATCCGCATCGCCGGACTCCAGGCGCAGCCGTCCGAGCTGCTCAAGCTCGCGCTCGCGCTGTGGCTGGGCTACGTGCTGTTCCGCAAGCAGACCCTGCTGGGGCTGTGGCGGCATGTGTTCATCCCGCTGGTGCCCGTCTCGATCGCGGTGATCGCGACGGTCATGGCCGGGCACGACCTCGGCACCGCGATGATCCTCGTGCTCATCGTGCTGTCGGCGCTGTTCTTCTCGGGCGTCAAGCTGCGCATCTTCATCCTCCCGGCGCTCCTCTCGGTGGTCGGAGTCGCGGTGCTCGCGGTCACCAGCCCCAACCGCATGTCGCGCATCATGACGTTCCTCGATGCGCAGTGCACCGACTACTTCGACAAGTGCTATCAGCCCCTGCACGGCATCTGGGGGCTGGCCAGCGGCGGCGTGTTCGGGCTGGGCCTGGGCAACTCGAAGCAGAAGTACGACTGGCTGCCCGCGGCGGCCAACGACTACATCTTCGCGATCGTCGGCGAAGAGCTGGGCCTCATCGGCTGCTGCGTGGTGCTCGTCCTGTTCGCGCTGTTCGCCGTCGGCGCGTTCCACGTCATCCGGCGCACGAACGATCCGTTCGTGCGCATCGTGTCGGGTGCGATCACCGTCTGGATCGTCGGCGAGGCGCTCCTGAACATCGGCGTCGTGCTGCGTCTGTTCCCGGTGCTCGGCGTGCCGTTGCCGTTCATGTCGCAGGGCGGTACCTCGCTGCTGTCCACGCTGCTCGCATGCGGCGTGCTGCTGTCGTTCGCGCGCACGCTGCCGGCGAAGCGACCGGCCGTGACCGGTTAGTCTCTCTGGGTGACGACGTATCTTCTGGCCGGCGGAGGCACCGCCGGGCACGTGAACCCGCTGCTGGCGGTCGCCGACGGCCTACGCCGCCGTGAGAGTGACGCCGAGGTGCTGGTGCTCGGCACCCGCGAGGGGCTGGAGGCCCGGCTCGTACCCGAGCGCGGGTACGAGCTGCTGTTCGTCGACAAGGTCCCGTTCCCGCGCAGGCCGAATCGGGATGCCGCGGCCTTCCCCGCCCGCTTCCGCCGGGCGATCCTGCAGGTCCGTGCGCACATCCGCGAGCGCGGCGTCGACGTGGTGGTCGGCTTCGGCGGCTATGCGGCCGCCCCCGCGTACGTCGCCGCGCGCCGCGAGGGCGTGCCGGTCGTCGTGCACGAGGCCAACGCGAAGCCCGGGCTGGCCAACGTGCTGGGCGCGCGCCGCGCGGCCGCGGTGGGCGTCGCCTTCGACGGCACGCGCCTGCGTGACGGAGAGGTGGTGGGGATGCCGCTGCGCCGCGAGATCGTCGATCTCGATCGTGCGGCGGTCCGGAGCGAGGCCGCCGAGTTCTTCGGGCTCGACGCCGCGCGGCCCACGGTGCTCGTGTTCGGCGGCTCGTTGGGCGCCCGGCGGCTGAACGAGGCGTTCGGCGGCGCCTGGCGCGACATCCTCGGCGCCGGATGGCAGCTGCTGCATGTGACGGGGGAGCGCAGTGAGCTGCCCGACCCCGAGGTGGAGGGCTATGCGCTGCACCGCTACATCGACCGCATGGACCTCGCGTTCGCCCTGGCCGACCTCATCGTGTCACGATCGGGGGCGGCCACGGTCAGCGAGATCAGTGCGCTGGGGATCCCGGCCGTGTACGTGCCGTATGCGGTGGGCAACGGCGAGCAGAGCCTGAACGCGGCCTCGGCGGTGCGCGCAGGGGCAGCACGGCTCGTCCCCGATGCGGAGTTCACCCTCGACCTCGTGCGCGACGAGATCGTCTCGCTTCTGGACGACGAGGCGGCGCTGGCGGCGATGCGGGCTGCTGCGGCATCCACGGGCATCCGCACCGGAACCGAGAACGTCATCGCTCTGATCGACCGCGCGCTCGGGCGCTGAGACCCCTCAGGCCTGCGCGCGCAGCGCGGCCGCGGTGATCTGCAGCGCCTCGTCGGCATCGAGTCCGAGCGAGCGGATCTGCTCGACGAACGCCGCCGCCGCGCGCTGCGCCTGCTGCCGGATCGGATCACGGTCCAGGCTCACGAAGCTGCCGGCGCGGCCGCGGGTCTCGATGACGCCGGCCGTCTCGAGCTCGCGATAGGCGCGCGCGACGGTGCCGGGCGCCACGCCCAGGTCGTCGGCGAGGCGCCGCACGGTGGGTAGCCGCTCGCCGGGGGCGAGCTCGCCCGACGTGACGGCGTCGACGAACTGTGCACGCAGCTGCTCGAACGGCGGCGTGGGGCTGGAGGGATCGACGGTGAACATGCCTCCAGCATCCTCCCAGCGCGCCACGACCGGGCGTATCGACGGGCCAACCTAGGATGGAGGCGACATGATCAGACCCGATTTGACCCTCCCCATCCCCGACGAGATCCGGGCCGCGCACTTCATCGGCATCGGCGGTTCGGGGATGTCGGGCCTCGCGCGCATGTTCCTGGCCCGCGGCATCCGGGTCTCCGGCTCTGATCGTGCCGACAGTGCGAATCTCCGCGCTCTCGCCGAGCTCGGCGCCGAGGTGCACATCGGGCACGACGCGGCGCACCTGGGCGACGCCGACACCGTCATCCACACCGGCGCGATCTGGCCCGAGAACCCCGAGTACGTCACCGCGAAAGAACGGGGGCTGGCCGTCATCCACCGCTCACAGGCGCTGCACTGGATCATCGGCGGCCGCCGCCTGGTCTCGGTCGCCGGTGCGCACGGCAAGACCACCTCGACCGGCATGATCGTCACGGCCCTGCGGTCGCTCGATGCCGATCCGACGTTCGTCAACGGCGGCGTGATCGCCCAGCTCGGCGTCTCGAGCGGCACGGGATCCGACGACCTCTTCGTGATCGAGGCCGACGAGTCCGACGGCACGTTCCTGCTCTACGACACCTCGGTCGCCCTCATCACCAACGTCGACCCCGACCACCTCGACCACTACGGCACGGCCGACGCGTTCTACGCGGCCTTCGCCGCGTTCGCCGACAGGGCGCGCGAGGCCGTGGTGATCTCGTCCGACGATCCCGGCGCACAGCGCGTCTCCCGCGCCCTCACCCATGCGAACGTCGTCACCTTCGGCACGGCGCCCGACGCCGACGTGCGCGTGACGGATGTGACCACCGACGGGCCGGTCGCCTTCACCCTGACGCACGCGGGCGCCTCGGTGCACGTGCGACTGGCGATCCCCGGCGCGCACAATGCGCTGAACGCGGCCGGAGTCGTCGCCGTACTCCTCACGCTGGGCTTCGACCTCGCGGCGGCCGCGGCGGCGGTCACCGGCTTCACGGGCACGGTGCGCCGGTTCGAGCTGCACGGCATCGAGCGCGGCGTCAGCGTGTACGACGACTACGCCCACCACCCGACAGAGGTGGCCGCGGCGCTCGACGCGGCGCGCACGGTGATCGGCGACGGGCGCATCATCGCCCTGCACCAGCCGCACACCTACTCGCGCACCCAGCAGATGCACCGCGAGTTCGCCGAGGTGCTCGAGTCGCGCGCCGACCACACCGTCGTGCTCGACGTGTACGGTGCGCGGGAAGACCCGGTCCCCGGCGTGACCGGCCGGCTCGTCAGCGACGACTTCGCCGACGCGTCGCGCGTGCACTTCGTCGCCGACTGGCAGGAGGCCGCCGACTACACCGCCTCCGTGGCGCGCGCCGGCGACTACATCATCACGCTCGGCTGCGGCAACGTGTACCTCATCATTCCGCAGGTGCTGCAGGCGCTCGCCGCGGGCGAGGGCGTCGAGCCCGCGACCGGCACGATCACGGCGGCGACGGGGGAGTAGCCCGGATGCGCCGGCCGACGCCCCTGCCCGCTCCGCCCCGGGTGGAGCGCCCGAAGCAGCCCGAGCCACCGGCGATCGAGCCCGAGCAGGTCGAGGTCGAGGCGGAGGCCACGGCGCCCATCATCCCGCTGACGACGGGAGGGGATGCCGCACCCGCCGCCCGCGACGCCGCCGCGGCGCCGGCGGAGCCGGGCGAGCACGTGCGGTGGCGCGACGTGTGGCGGGCATCCCGTGCGCGCCGCCGGGCGCTGCGCGCGGAGGTGCGCCGCTTCACGGCGCGTCAGCGCCGCCGTCGCATCGTGTGGCTGAGCGCCCTGGGTGCCGTCGTGCTGCTCGTCGCGGGCTCGTTCGGCGCGGCGTACAGTCCGCTGTTCGCCGTGCGCGAGATCCGTGTCGTCGGCACCTCCGCCCTCGACGAGGCGCAGGTGGTCGCGGCGCTGAAGGGACAGCTGGGCACGCCGCTCCCGCTCGTCGACGAAGCGGCGGTGAAGGCCGCGCTGGTGCGGTTCCCGCTCGTGGAGACCTATACGCTCCAGGCGCAGCCGCCGCATGAACTCGTGGTCCGGATCGTCGAGCGGACCCCGGTGGGAGCGGTGAAGTCCTCCGCGGGGTACACCGTCGTCGACGCCGCCGGGGTGGCGCTGTCGACGGCATCCGCGAAGCCGAAGTCCCTTCCGGTGCTGTCGATCGACGGCGGCACCTCGTCGGAGGCCTTCCGCTCGGCCGGTCAGGTGATCCGGTCGCTGCCGGAGGCGATCCGTGCGAAGGTCACGGCCGTGTCGGCCACCACACCCGACGACGTGACGCTGACGCTCGGCGCGACCGGCACGAAGGTGGTGTGGGGCAGCGCCGACGAGTCGGCGCGCAAGGGTGTGGTGCTGCAGACGCTGATGAAGGCCAAGCCGCCGTCGAAGGTCAGCTCGTACGACGTGTCCAGCCCCGACGCCGTGCTCGTGCGCTGAAGTCTCATCCTGAGCTTTCGAGTTCGGCCCGCAAATCGCGACACGCCCAGCATGTGCCGTCCGGCAGGGGCGGTGCCGCTTACCTTCAACGAGAAGGAATTGCATACCGGGCAATTCTTTAAGCCTCTAGATGAGGTTGAAGGTTTAAGAGCTTGGTTCGGGACGAGACGGAGGCCGGCATGAGCCAGAACCAGAACTACCTCGCAGTGATCAAGGTGGTCGGCGTCGGCGGCGGCGGAGTCAACGCCGTCAACCGCATGATCGAGCTTGGGCTGCGGGGCGTGGAGTTCATCGCGATCAACACCGACGCGCAGGCGCTGCTGATGAGTGACGCCGACGTCAAGCTGGATGTCGGTCGCGAGCTGACCCGAGGGCTCGGCGCGGGTGCCGACCCCGAGGTGGGCCGTCGCGCCGCCGAGGATCACGCGGAGGAGATCGAAGAGGCCCTCGCAGGGGCCGACATGGTCTTCGTCACCGCGGGTGAGGGCGGCGGCACGGGCACCGGCGGCGCACCCGTCGTCGCCAAGATCGCGAAGTCGATCGGCGCACTGACGATCGGTGTCGTCACCAAGCCGTTCTCGTTCGAGGGGCGTCGTCGGCAGAGTCAGGCCGAGGGCGGTGTGGCCCGCCTGAAGGAAGAGGTCGACACCCTCATCGTCGTGCCCAACGACCGGCTGCTCGAGATCAGCGACCGCGGCATCTCCATGATCGAGGCGTTCGCGACGGCCGACCAGGTGCTCCTCGCCGGTGTCCAGGGCATCACCGACCTCATCACGACGCCCGGCCTCATCAACCTCGACTTCGCCGACGTCAAGTCGGTCATGCAGGGAGCCGGATCCGCCCTTATGGGCATCGGGTCGGCCCGCGGTGCCGACCGGGCGATCAAGGCGGCCGAGCTGGCCGTCGAATCGCCGCTGCTCGAAGCATCGATCGAGGGCGCGCACGGTGTGCTGCTGTCGATCCAGGGCGGATCGAACCTGGGCATCTTCGAGATCAACGACGCCGCGCAGCTGGTCAAGGAGGCCGCGCACCCCGAGGCGAACATCATCTTCGGCACCGTCATCGACGACACGCTCGGCGACGAGGTGCGGGTGACGGTGATCGCCGCAGGGTTCGACGGCGGCGAGCCGCAGGCGCGCATCGAGCCGATGAGCCTGCAGCGTCCGGAGGCCCCTGCCCTGCCCGACGTGCCCGCCGCCGAGGCGGCGCGCGCGAGCGAGGACGAGAGTGCGACCGCGACCGCGAAGAAGCCGGAGTCGGTGCCGGTGGCGGTCGTCGCCGACACGGCGTACGACTCGGCCTTCGGCGACGACGATCTCGACATCCCCGACTTCCTGAAGTAAGTGGACGATCTCGCCACCCGGCTCGCCGCGGTCGACGCGCGCATCGCGGATGCGGCGCGCGCGGCCGGGCGCGATCCCGGTGAGATCACCCGCATCGTCGTCACGAAGTTCCATCCGGCCTCCCTCGTCGCAGACCTCTACCGTCTCGGGGTCCGCGACGTGGGGGAGAACCGGCAGCAGGAGCTGACGGCGAAGACGGAGGAGCTCGCCGGGCTCGCCGATCTGCGCTGGCACTTCATCGGGCAGGCGCAGACCAAGAAGGCCCGGGCGATCCGGGCCGCGGCATCCCTCGTCCACTCGGTCGACCGCCCGCGTCTCGCCGACGCCCTCGACCGCGTCGGTGAGGACGGCGACGTGCTCGAGGTGCTGCTGCAGGTCAACCTGACCGATGATCCCGGCCGCGGCGGCGTCGCGCCCGCCGAGCTCGAGGCCCTCGCCGAGCACGTGGCGGCGGGATGCCGCACCCTGCGCGTCCGCGGGGTGATGGCGGTCGCGCCGCTCGAGGCGCCGGCCGCGCCGGCCTTCGCGCGCCTGGCCGAATGCTCCCGCCGGCTGCGGAGCGTCGTCCCGGACGCGGAGTGGATCTCCGCGGGGATGACCGCCGACTTCCCCGAGGCGATCGCCGCGGGCGCGACACACCTACGGATCGGCTCGGCAATCACGGGCGAGCGACCCCTGCACATTTAGCCTCGAAACAGACGAGCAAACGGAGGATGCGATGTCGAACCCGCTCAAGAAGACCATGGTGTACCTGGGCCTGGCCGACGAAGAAGAGGTCTACGAAGAGGAGCAGGCGCCGCAGCCGGCGCCTCGCAGCACCGCGAAGAGCGTCGAGAAGGCCGCTCCCGTGACCCCGATCCATCGCCCGGCCGTGGTGCGCCAGCCCGCGCCGAGCGCCGTGACCGAGATCCTCACGGTCCACCCCAAGCAGTATCGCGACGCGCAGCTGATCGCCGAGAACTTCCGCGAGGGCATCCCGGTCATCATCAACCTGTCGCAGATGAGCGACGCGGACGCACGTCGTCTCGTCGACTTCGCGAGCGGACTCTCGCTCGGCCTGCACGGGCGCATCGAGCGCGTGACCAGCAAGGTGTTCCTGCTGTCGCCGGAGAACGTGGCGCTCTCGGGCGACGGCACGGTGGCCCAGGCCGATCCGGACGTCGCGCCCTTCTCGCAGTCGTAGCAGCCGTGGGAGCAGTCCGGCTGATCGCGGGGATCGTCAACGTCCTCCTCCTGCTCTACGTCCTGGTGCTGTTCGCACGGATGATCCTCGACATCATCCCGATGGTCAACCGCGGCTGGCGGCCGCGGGGCGCCGGTCTGATCTTCGCCGAGGTCGTGTACACGATCACCGACCCTCCGCTGCGGTTCCTCCGCCGTTTCATCCGTCCGCTGCGCGTGGGTCCGGTCGCCATCGACCTCTCCTTCACCATCGTGATCGTGGTGTGCTTCGTGCTGATGTCGATCACCGGCGCGCTTTCCGTCATATGACCGCACCTTCGCGTCGGCCGGGACCGACGACTATGCTTGCGTGAAGCGACCGACCCCGGCCGGTCGCCCTGGCATCGGCCAAGCAGATTCATTGCCCAAACGAGCCCGAAAGAGGAAGAAATGCCACTGTCTCCGGATGACGTCGTCACCAAGCAGTTCCAACACGTCCGGTTCAAGGAGGGCTTCGACCCGGACGAGGTCGATGACTTCCTCGACGAGATCGTGGTCGAGTGGCGCAAGGCACTGGCCGAGAACGAGGAGCTGAAGGCGAAGCTCGCCGCCTACGAGTCCGGTGAGGCCGCGGCCCCGGTCCAGGCGGCTCCCGCACCCGCGCCCGCTCCCGTCGTCGCCGCCCCTGCGGTGAGCACGGCCGACGGCGCGACGCAGAGCGCGAGCATCATCGAACTCGCCCAGCGTCTGCACGACGAGCACGTGGCCGAGGGCAAGTCCCAGCGCGACAAGCTCATCGCCGACGCGCGGTCGCAGGCCGCGGCCATCGTCTCCGACGCGGAGGCCCGCGGTCGTGACGAGATCGCCCGGCTCGAGAAGGAGCGCGGCGCGCTCGAAGGCCGCATCGCCGAGCTGCAGAAGTTCGAGAGCGACTACCGCTCGCAGCTGCGCAGCTACATCGAGGGCAAGCTCCGCGACCTCGAGACCACGGGCACCAGCTCGGGTGCGACGCCGGTCTCGGCGGGCCTCTAGCCCCGTCGCGGGCTCAGTCCCTTGACCGGTCGCGCACCACTGCGTACGGCGGCGGCCGGCACCATCGTTGTGATCCTCGCAGCGCTGGTGCTGGCCGCCGACCAGTTCACCAAGTACCTCGCACTGCAGCACCTTCCCCTCGAGCAGCCGGTGCACGTCATCGGCGACTTCCTGATCTTCTTCCGCATCACCAACGCCGGGGCCGCCTTCTCCTTCGGCGAGAACGTGACGTGGGTGTTCACGATCGCGCTCGCGGTCGTCGCCCTCGTGATCATCTGGCTCGTCGGGACGCGGGTGCGCTCCCGTGCCTGGACGATCATCCTGGGTCTCCTTATGGGCGGCGTCCTCGGCAACCTCACCGATCGGCTCATCCGTGAGCCCGGATTCGGCGTGGGCCACGTCGTCGACTTCATCAACACGCCGTGGATGATGCCGGCCACCTACAACGTCGCCGACATGTTCATCACCACGATGATGGTCGGCGTCGCGATCCTCGTGCTGATCGGCGTGCGCCTCGACGGCCGCCCGCGCGTCAAGACCGCGCCCGCCGACGAGGACTGACATGGAGTCGCGCACGATCCCGGTGCCCGATGGGCTCGAGGGCACGCGGGTGGATGCCGCGCTGGCGAAGATGCTCGGATTCTCGCGCACCTTCGCGGCCGAGGTGGCCGACGCCGGCGGCGTCCTGGCCGACGGCAGGGCGCTGGGCAAGTCCGACCGCCTGCACGCGGGCAGTTGGCTCGAGGTGAGCTGGACGCCCAAGAGCGAGCCCCAGGTCGTGCCGATGGCGGTGCCCGAGCTGGGGATCGTGTACAGCGACGACGACATCATCGTCGTGGACAAGCCGGCGGGCGTGGCCGCACACCCCTCGCTCGGCTGGGAAGGGCCGACGGTCCTGGGCGCCCTCGCCGCCGCCGGCTTCCGCACGGCGACGAGCGGCCCCGCCGAGCGTCAGGGGATCGTCCACCGGCTCGACGCCGGTACCAGCGGCCTGATGGTCGTGGCCTCCAGCGAGCGCGCGTACGTCGCGCTCAAGCGCGCGTTCAAGGAGCGCACGGTCGAGAAGATCTACCACACCGTCGTCCAGGGGCACCCCGACCCCCTCGCCGGCACCATCGACGCCCCCATCGGGCGGCATCGCAGCCACCCGTGGAAGTTCGCGGTCACTCCCGACGGCAAGGACTCGGTCACGCACTACGAGACCATCGAGGCGTTCCGCGGGGCATCCCTGCTCGAGATCCATCTCGAGACCGGCCGCACCCACCAGATCCGCGTGCACATGGCGGCCCACCGGCATCCGTGCGTGGGCGACCCGCTGTACGGTGCCGACCCCACGCTCTCCGCCCGGCTCGGCCTGACCCGGCAGTGGCTGCATGCTCATCGCCTGGCCTTCGAGCACCCCGGAACGGGGGAGTGGATGTCGTTCACATCGCCGTACCCGGACGACTTCCAGCACGCGCTGGACGTGCTGCGCGCCGAGTGAGCCGCGTGGCAGGCGCGAGCGTCGGAGCCGGTACGTAGACTCGAAGCCGTGGCATCCGACTCTTTCGTTCACCTGCACGTGCACAGCGAGTACTCGATGCTCGACGGTGCGGCCCGCATCACCGAGATGGTCGCGGAGGCCGCGCGACTCGAGATGCCGGCGATCGCGGTGACCGACCACGGCAACACCTTCGCCGCGTTCGAGTTCTACCGGGCCGCGAACGCGGCCGGCATCAAGCCGATCATCGGCATCGAGGCGTACGTCACGCCGGGCACGCACCGCTCCGACAAGTCGCGCGTGCGCTGGGGCACACCCGAGCAGAACGACGACGACGTGTCGGGCTCGGGCGCCTACACGCACATGACGCTGCTCAGCGAGACGACCGAGGGCATGCACAACCTGTTCCGGCTGTCGAGCCTGGCGAGCCTGGAGGGCTACTACTTCAAGTCGCGCATGGACCGCGAGATCCTGCAGGACTACCACAAGGGCCTGATCGCGACGACGGGCTGCCCGTCGGGTGAGATCCAGACCCGGCTGCGACTGGGCCAGTACGAGGCGGCGCGCGCTGCCGCTGCCGAGTTCCAGGACATCTTCGGGCGCGACAACTACTTCTGCGAACTCATGGATCATGGGCTCTCCATCGAGCGGCGCATCGTCGACGACCTGCTGAAGATCGCGAAGGACCTGCGCATCCCGCTGCTGGCGACCAACGACTCGCACTACACGCACCAGCACGACGCGACCAGCCACTCCGCGCTGCTGTGCGTGCAGTCGGGCTCCACGCTCGACGACCCCAAACGCTTCAAGTTCGACGGCGACGGCTACTACATCAAGTCGCCGGCCGAGATGCGCCAGATGTTCCGTGAGCGCCCCGGCGCGTGCGACAACACGCTCCTGATCGCCGAGCGCTGCAACGTCGAGTTCAACACCGGCGCCAACTACATGCCGCGCTACCCCGTGCCCGACGGCGAGACCGAGGAGAGCTGGTTCCTCAAGGAGGTCGAGAAGGGCCTCCACTTCCGGTACCCGAGCGGCATCCCCGACGCGGTGCGCAAGCAAGCCGACTACGAGTGCGGCGTCATCGCGCAGATGGGCTTCCCGGGCTATTTCCTCGTGGTCGCCGACTTCATCAACTGGGCGAAGGACAACGGCATCCGCGTGGGTCCGGGCCGTGGCTCGGGCGCCGGCTCGATGGCCGCGTACGCGATGCGCATCACCGACCTCGATCCGCTCAACCACGGCCTCATCTTCGAGCGGTTCCTGAACCCCGACCGCGTGTCGATGCCCGACTTCGACGTCGACTTCGACGACCGCCGCCGCGGCGAGGTCATCCAGTACGTCACCGAGAAGTACGGCGACGACCGGGTCGCGCAGATCGTCACCTACGGCACCATCAAGGCCAAGCAGGCGCTGAAAGACGCGGGCCGCGTCCTCGGCTTCCCGTTCAGCATGGGCGAGAAGCTCACGAAGGCGATGCCGCCCGCGGTGATGGGCAAGGACATGCCGCTGAACGGGATGTTCGACCCCCAGCATCCCCGCTACAAGGAGGCCTCCGAGTTCCGCACGGTCATCGAGACCGACCCCGAGGCCAAGACCGTGTTCGACACGGCCGTGGGCCTGGAGAACCTGAAGCGCCAGTGGGGCGTGCACGCCGCGGGCGTGATCATGTCGAGCCACCCGCTGACCGACATCATCCCGATCATGAAGCGGGAGCAGGACGGCCAGATCGTCACCCAGTTCGACTATCCGTCGTGCGAGACGCTGGGTCTGATCAAGATGGACTTCCTGGGGCTGCGCAACCTCACCATCATCAATGACGCCCTCGACAACATCGAGGCCAACCGCGGCCACCCGCTGGTGCTCGAAGAGCTGCCGCTCGATGACGCGGAGTCGTACGCGCTGCTGACCCGTGGCGACACGCTCGGCGTCTTCCAGCTCGACGGCGGGCCGATGCGCTCGTTGCTGCGGCTCATGAAGCCCGACAACTTCGAAGACATCTCGGCCGTCATCGCCCTGTACCGGCCGGGTCCGATGGGCGCCAACTCGCACATCAACTACGCGCTGCGCAAGAACGGCCAGCAGGAGATCTCGCCGATCCACCCCGAGCTCGAAGAGCCGCTGAAAGACATCCTGGAGACCAGCTATGGCCTGATCATCTACCAGGAGCAGGTCATGGCCATCGCGCAGCGGGTCGCCGGCTTCTCGCTCGGCCAGGCAGACATCCTGCGCCGCGCGATGGGCAAGAAGAAGAAGTCCGAGCTCGACAAGCAGTACGCGGGCTTCCACCAGGGCATGATCGACCGCGGCTACGGCGAGGGAGCCATCAAGGCGCTGTGGGACATCCTGCTGCCCTTCTCCGACTACGCGTTCAACAAAGCGCACTCGGCCGCCTACGGTCTCGTCTCGTACTGGACCGCGTACCTGAAGGCGCACTACCCGGCCGAGTACATGGCAGCACTCCTGACCAGCGTCGGCGACTCCCGTGACAAGCTCGCGCTGTACCTCAACGAGTGCCGTCGGATGGGCATCCACGTCCTCCCGCCGGACGTGTCCGAGTCCATCAAGTACTTCGCGGCCGTCGGCGAAGACATCCGCTTCGGCCTCGGGGCCGTGCGCAACGTCGGCTCGAACGTCGTCGACGGCATCGTGCAGGCACGCGCCGAGGGGCCGTACGCGTCGTTCCACGACTTCCTCCGCCGGGTGCCGACGCACGTCGCGAACAAGCGCACGGTCGAGTCGCTCGTCAAGGCGGGGGCGTTCGACTCCATGGGGGCGACGCGGCGGGCGCTCGTCGAGATCCACGAGGACGCGGTCGAGGCGGCGGTCCTTGACAAGCGGCGCGAGGCCAACGGCGAGGTGGGGTTCGACTTCGACTCCCTCTGGGGCGACGACGAGCCGCAGCACGACGCGAAGGTGCCCGACCGCCCGGAGTGGACCAAGAAGGACAAGCTCGCCTTCGAGCGCGAGATGCTGGGGCTGTACGTGAGCGACCATCCGCTCGCGGGCCTCGAGATCCCGCTCGCCAAGCACGCCTCGACCAACATCCACGACCTGCTCTCGAACGAGGACGTGCGCGACGGCGACCAGGTCACCGTCGCGGGACTCGTGACGAGCGTGCAGCATCGCGTCGCGAAATCGAGTGGTAACCCGTACGGCATGATCACCGTCGAGGACTTCGACGGCGAGGTCACGGTCATGTTCATGGGCAAGACCTACCTCGAGTTCTCGACGCTGCTGCAGGCCGACTCGATCCTCGTCGTGCGCGGCCGGGTGTCGCGGCGCGACGACGGGCTCAATCTGCACGCGCAGTCGGCGTTCGTGCCCGATCTGGGGGTGGTGGATGTCTCGGGCCCGCTGACGCTGCTGATGCCCGAGCACCGCGCGACCCAGCGCCTGGTGACCGAGCTCGCCGAGATGCTCGACCGGCATCGCGGCGACACCGAGGTGACGCTCAAGCTTCACCGCGGCTCCGTTGCGAAGGTGTTCGAGGTCCCGCACCCTGTGAGGGTCACCGCGGATCTCTATGGAGAACTCAAGGGACTGCTGGGGCCCCAGTGCCTGGGGTGACGTTTGGGTAGTATCGGACGACACGCGCCCGGTGGCGCGGATCGGAAGGGAGCACAGGTGACCGAGGAAAAGCAGGACGAGCCGACGGCCGAGGCCGCGGGGGTGCCGGAAGACACCGCGCCCGCCGACGAGGTGCAGGTCGAGGCGGCGATTCCCGCTGCGGAGGCGTCTGCCGATGAGGGCGCCGAGACGACCGAGCCCGCACCCGCCGACGAGGCCGTGGCCGCGCCGGACGGGGCCGCGCCGGACGGGGCCGCGCCGGACGTCGTCGCGTCGGCTCCCGCCGCGGCCGTCCAGTACGGCATCGGGCCCTTCTCGCTGCGCGAGGTGATCCTGGCGGGCGTGTGGCTCGTGGCGTTCGTGGTGTCGTTCTTCTCCACGTCGTCGTTCGGGTTCAGTTCGGTGTGGACCAGCGGGATCGACTGGATCCTCACGATCGGCGTCCCGACCGTCGCGGTCTTCCTGATCGTGTTGCGCCGCCTGTCGCCGTCCGGCATCCGGCGCGTCGGCTCTCTGGGCATCGACCAGTTCGCCTCGGTCGCCTTCTCGGTCGCCGCCCTGCTGTGGCTCGGCCGGATCTGGGCGCAGATCGCGGTGACGATCGCCGGCGGCCCGTGGGTCACGAGCTGGGTCATCTGGGTCGAGTTCGTGCTCATGCTGGCCGGTGTCGTCCTCACCGTGTTCGCGCCGGTCATCCCGGGCCTGTCCGAGGACTTCGCGCACCGCGCCGAGATCGTCGCCCACCGCAGCGCTCGCGCCGCGCGTCCGGTGACGGTGCGCCCGCGGCCGGTTGCTCCGGCCTACCAGCCCGCGCCCGCGGAGGCGTACGCTGCCCCCGAGGCGTACGCGGCCCCCGAGGTGTACGCGGCGCCCGAGCAGTACGCGCCCGCCGACGCCGAGCAACCCGTGGCCGCGCCTCAGGAGACGGCACCCGAGCCTGTCGCCGAACCCCAGTCCGCCGAGGCCGCACCCCAGCCCGCGCAGCAGGCGTTCTGGGCGCTCGCTCCCGAAGAGCGCGACGTCGTTGACGACTACGGCACGCCGCTGTTCCGCATCGGTCCGACCGCGTGGGCGCTCGTGATCGAAGACCGGGGATCGGCGTTCGTGATCCGTCACGAGGACGGCCGTATCGGCTACCTGCACGATGTGTCGGGGGTCACCCGC
>Ga0180219_1001196_pt1 | contig 17594 bp, 14 predicted proteins | sample eDN3rd30CBELigMG_FD_151338 | JGI IMG/M metagenome (GOLD analysis project Ga0180219, IMG submission 151338) | Enriched Miracle-Growth compost microbial communities from Emeryville, California, USA - eDNA 3rd pass 30_C BE-Lig MG (version 2)... ...
CACTCCCTCGAACCCGCTGCTCGCCACGTTCGCCGTGTTCGTGGGTCTGCTGCTGTGGTTCCGGATCGTCGGCGTCATCATCCTCGTCGCGGCGGCGTGGATCGCCGTGGGCGCCAAGGATGGAGATCAGCCGCTGGTCGAGCTGACCGAGGCCGAGCGCCTCGCCGCCGAGCACGAAGCCCTGCTCGTCGCGGCGAAGGTGCGGCTGCGCACCGCGCGGGAGGCGCGTGAGGCCGCGCCCTGGTACCGGGCATGGGCCGCTGCTCGGGCCGTGCGGGAGGCGATCGACGAGCTGCACGCGGTCGAGGCGGCCGCTCCCCCCGCCGCGCCGGAACGGGCGGGACTGCTGGAGTGATGCCGGGGTCGCCCGAGCATCGACAGGGCGCGGACACCCGGTGTCGGTGGCGCTGGTTAGGCTGATCCGGTGCCCCGGAATCTTCGCATCGCGTCCGTCAACGTCAACGGCATCCGTGCCGCCGTCCGCAAGGGAATGCACGATTGGCTGTCCGCAGCCGACGTCGACATCCTGACCCTGCAGGAGGTCCGCGCCGAGGCCGCCGATCTGCGTGCGGCCCTGCCCGGCTGGCACGTCGTCAACGACGAGGCACTCGCGAAGGGCCGCGCCGGCGTCGCGATCGCCGCGCGCGAGCCGCTGGACATCTGGCGTGTCGAGCTCGGCGACGACGCCCTCGACAGCAAGGGCCGCTGGGTCGAGGCCGACATCGACGTCGACGGCACACCGGTCACCGTCGTCAGCGCGTACGTCTTCACCGGCGAGGCCGACACCGACAAGCAGGTCGCCAAATACGCGTTCCTCGACGCGATGGAGGGGCGGATGCCGCAGCTCGGCGCGCATGCGGTCATCACCGGCGACCTGAACGTCGGGCATCGTGAACTCGACATCCGCAACTGGAAGGGCAACGTCAAGAAGGCCGGCTTCCTGCCGCGCGAGCGCGCATATTTCGACCGGTTCACCGGCGAAGCCGGTGCCGCCGTGAGCTGCGTCGACGGGACGACGGGCACGGGCCTGGGCTGGGTCGACGTCGGCCGCCGGTTCGCCGGTGAAGTCGACGGCCCGTACTCGTGGTGGTCGAACCGCGGCAAGGCCTTCGACACCGACACCGGCTGGCGCATCGACTACCACCTGGCCACTCCCGCGCTGGCCGCGCGCGTGACTGACTACCGCATCGTGCGCGCGCCGTCCTGGGACACCCGCTGGAGCGACCACGCCCCGGTCGTCGCCGATTACGCGTTCTGAGCGGTCGCGGCCTCACACAGCCGCCGCCTCGGCCAGACGCATCCAGGTCTCCACGACGGTGTCCGGATTGAGCGACATCGATTCGATGCCGTGATCGAGCAGCCACTGCGCGAGGTCGGGGTGGTCGCTGGGGCCTTGCCCGCAGATGCCGATGTACTTGCCGCGACGACGGCACGCTTCGATCGCCATCTCCAGGACCCGCAGCACCGCCGGATCACGCTCGTCGAAGCTCGCCGAGACGAGCGAGGAGTCACGATCCAGACCCAGCACCAACTGCGTCATGTCGTTCGAGCCGATCGAGAACCCGTCGAAGACATCGAGGAAATCGTCGGCCAGCAGCGCGTTGGAGGGGATCTCGCACATCATGACGATCTCCAGCCCGTCCTCTCCTCGGCGCAGCCCGTGCTCGGCCAGCAGATCGACGACCGCACGCCCCTCGGCCACCGTGCGCACGAACGGGATCATGATCTTCAGATTCGTCAGTCCCATCTCCGCGCGGACGTACCGCATGGCCTCGCACTCCATCGCGAAGCACTCGGCGAACGACGGTGACACGTAGCGGGAGGCGCCGCGCCAGCCGAGCATGGGATTCTCCTCCCGCGGCTCGTAGCGGTCGCCGCCCAGGAGGTTGGCGTACTCGTTCGACTTGAAGTCGCTCAGCCGCACGATCACCGGTTCGGGCGAGAACGCCGCGGCGATCATGGCGACGCCCTCGGCGACGCGCTGCACGAAGAACGATCGAGGATCGGGATACGCCGCCGTCATCTCATCGACGCGCTCGCGCAGCGGGTCGGGCAGGTCGTCATGGTCGAGCAGTGCGCGCGGGTGTACGCCGATCTGCCGGTTGATGATGAATTCCAGGCGTGCCAGACCGACGCCGCGGTTCGGGATCTTCGCGAAGCTGAACGCCTGGTCGGGGGTGCCGACGTTCATCATGATGCGCGTGGGCAGTTCCGGCATGGCATCCAGATGTGTCTCCTCCTCCGCGAAAGCGAGCGCGCCCGCGTACACGACCCCGTCATCGCCCTCCGCGCAGGACACGGTGACCTCCGCCCCGTCCGCCAGAGCACGCGTCGCGTACCCGGTGCCCACCACGGCGGGGATGCCGAGTTCGCGGGCGATGATCGCGGCATGGCAGGTGCGCCCGCCCCGATCGGTGACGATCGCCGCCGCCTTCTTCATGATCGGCTCCCAGTCGGGGTCGGTCATGTCGGCCACCAGCACGTCACCGGGACGGAACCGGTCCATGTGGGCGATCGAGTCCAGCACGCGCACGGGCCCCTGCCCGATGCGCTGACCGATGGCGCGTCCCGTGATCAGGGCCGTGCCGGTCTCGCGCAGGACGAACCTGCGCATCACGGCGCCGTCCTCGCGCGAGACGACCGTCTCGGGACGGGCCTGGAGGATGTACAGCAGGCCGTCGATCCCGTCGCGCGCCCACTCGATGTCCATCGCCCGGCCGTAGTGGTCCTCGATGGTCAGCGCGTGCCGCGCGAGCTCGGTCACCTCGGCATCCGTGATGCTGAACACCCGTCGATCGCTCTCCGCAACGTCCACGAACCGTGTGGACCCTCCCGTCGAGACCCCGTCGGCGTAGCGCATCGCGACGGCCTTCTCGCCGACCTGGCGTTTGAGGATCGCGGGGCGACCGGCCCGCAGCGCCGGCTTGTAGACGTAGAACTCGTCGGGATTGACCGCGCCCTGCACCACCGCCTCCCCCAGTCCGTACGCACTCGTGATGAACACGGCGCGGTCGAACCCCGATTCGGTGTCGACCGTGAACATCACGCCCGAGGCCCCGACGTCGCTGCGGACCATCCGCTGCACGCCCGCCGACAGCGCCACGTCGAAGTGGTCGAAGCCGTGGTGCACCCGATAGGCGATCGCGCGGTCGTTGTACAGCGAGGCGAACACCTCGTGCACCGCCTGCAGCACGTTCTCGATTCCACCGATGTTCAGGAACGTCTCCTGTTGGCCGGCGAACGAGGCATCGGGCAGGTCCTCGGCGGTGGCGCTGGATCGCACCGCCCATGTCACGGCATCCGGATCAGGATCGCGCTCGATCAGTCGGTCGAACGCGGCGCGGATGTCACGCTCGAGATCGGCCGGAAACGGCTGCTCCTGGATCCACTGGCGCACCTGCGCACCGACGCGGGCAAGCTCCGCGACGTCGTCGATGTCGAGCGCCTCGACCGCGGCGGAGATGCGGGCGTCCAGCCCACCTTCGGCCAGGAATGCCCGGTACGCATCCGCCGTCGTGGCGAACCCGCCCGGCACGCGCACCCCGGCATCCGCGAGCGTCGACACCATCTCCCCCAGTGACGCGTTCTTCCCACCCACCTGCGGCAGATCGGCCATCCCGATCTCGTGGAACCACAGGATCCTGTTCATCAGTCTCACCTCATCGCATCAGGGCCGTCATGCCCGCAGCTTCAGCGCCTGCATGATGACGGCCGACATCTCCTCGACACTCTTGGCCGAGGAATTCAGAGACGGAACCCGGCAACGCCGGTACAGTTCTTCGGCGCGACGCACCTCGAGCGTGCACTGCTCGAGACTCGCGTAGCGCGAGTGCGGCCGACGCTCGGTGCGCACCTGGCTCAGCCGCAGCGGCGTCGTGGTCAAGCCGAAGCAGCGTGCCGCGTAGGGCGCGATCGGGCGCGGCAGGCCCTCGGTGGGGAAGTCGTCGTCGGTCAGCGGATAGTTGGCCACCAGCAGCCCGTACTGCAGCGCGAGATACATCGTGGTCGGGGTCTTGCCGCAGCGACTGGGAGCGACGATGATCACGTCCGCCGCGTCGAGCGCGCGCGTGCTCTGGCCGTCATCGTGCTCGACGGCATACTCGACGGCGCGCATCCGCGCGTGATACGCGTCGAGATCTCCGACCGCGTGGTAGCGACCGGGCTGCTCCGACGCGGACTGGCCGAGCGCGACTTCGAGCTCGTGCAGATGGCCGCCCAGCAGATCGATCACCACGGCGGGAGCTGCGGCCAGGCGGGCACGGAGCGCGGCATGCTTGACCGTCGTGAAGACGAGGGGCGGGGATCCGGCATCCGGCGTCTGCCGCAGTCGATCGAGGACGCCGTCGACGCGCGCGACCGAGTCGACGAACGGGATCGTGTGGGGCGTGAAGCGCGCGGCGGGAAAGTTGGCCAGCAGGGCGTTGCCGAGCGTCTCCGCGGTGATCCCGGTGGAGTCGGACACGAAGTAGACCGCGCGCGACGCGATGACCGGCGTCGCGCCGGCGGGGCCTTGCGCTGTGGAGTCGTCCATCTCGACTTCCGGTCTGCGGCAGTCCTTGCCGCACTTTCACGGTACCCGTCGGCCGGATGCCGCGCCCAGCCGTCCGCCGTGAAAAAAGCGGTGCGCATTGCGGCCATAGGATTGACGGATGAGCAAGCCCCGCCTGTACTCAGGAATGCAGCCGTCCGCCGATTCCCTCCAGATCGGCAACTATATCGGGGCGCTCATGCAGTGGCGCGACCTGCAGGAGTCGTACGACGCGTACTTCTCGGTCGTCGATCTGCACGCGCTGACCCAGCCGAACGACCCCGCCGAGCTGCGTGCGAAGACCCGTCGCACCGCGGCACAGTACATCGCCGCGGGCATCGAGCCGTCGCGGTCGACGCTGTACGTGCAGTCGCACGTGCGTGCGCACGCCGAGCTGGCCTGGATCCTGTCGACGATCACCGGATTCGGCGAGGCGGGCCGGATGACGCAGTTCAAGGACAAGTCGCAGCGCTACGGCGCCGATGCGACCTCGGTCGGGCTGTTCACCTATCCGGTGCTCATGGCTGCCGACATCCTGCTGTACCAGACCGACATCGTGCCCGTCGGCGACGACCAGAAGCAGCACGTCGAGCTGACCCGCGATCTCGCCGAGCGGTTCAACTCGCGCTACGGGCAGACCTTCCAGGTGCCGATGCCGGTGATCCAGGCGGACACTGCGCGCATCTACGACCTGCAGAACCCCACGGCGAAGATGAGCAAGTCCGCCGAGTCCGACGCCGGCGTGCTGTGGCTGCTGGACGACCCGGCGGTCTCGGCCAAGAAGGTCATGCGCGCCGTCACCGACAGTGAGGGCTCGGTGCGCTACGACCGGGAGAGCAAGCCCGGCGTCTCGAACCTGCTCGTCATCTACGCGGCCCTGACCGGCCGGCAGATTCCGGCGATCGAGGACGAGTACGCGGGTCGCGGCTACGGCGACTTCAAGAAGGGCCTCGCCGAGGTCGTGGTGGGCGAGTTCGGTCCCGTGCGCCAGCGCGCCCTGGAGCTGCTCGACGACCCGGCCGAGCTCGACCGCGTGCTCGCCGCGAACGCGGCGCGGGCCGACGAGGTCGCCGACGCGACCCTGGCAGACGTGTACGACAAGGTCGGCCTGCTGCGCCGGGTGTGACCGGCCCGGCCGCACGCGCCCGGACGGGGCACCCCGTACGGGCGGCGCCGGGCGCGGATCGGGCGGTTCGTGTGCACAACTCCGCCTGAGGAGGACCGATCTGCACCTGACCCGTGCCTCGCGTCATCTGAGGCGGAGTTGTGCGCGTCAGCGGGCCGCCACTGCGCACCGTCGGTGGACTGCGAGCACGGCGCGCAACGCGGCGATGACCTCATCGGGGCGGTAGAGGATCTGCGCTGCCATCAGGCGTAGAACGACCATGCCCTGCTTCGCCAGCTCCCCGTCGCGTCTGCGGTCCTCGAGTTGCTGCTCCACGAGCTCATGAAACTCCCGGCTGTCACACTCCACGACGAGCCATCCATCGAGCACCAGGTCGACGTGGCCGACGCCCGCGAAGTGCACCTGGATCTCCACCCGGCACCCGAGAGCCCGCGCCATGAGGCGCACCAGTGTCTCGGTTCCAGACTGCGCCCGCCCGTCGATCAGACCACGCAGGACGCCATACTTCCGCGGCAACGCGGCGAAGAGTTCGGCGAGCTCGCGTTCGCGCAGCAGTCCTCTGTTCAGCGCGCTGTCGATCGTCGCCACCGCGTATCGTGCAGGCTGACAGAGCACCGCATGGGCGACAGCATCGATGACACCGACACAGGCCTTCCCGGCCATCTCCGGCCGCACGAGCGGCAGCCAATGCAGCCGTGCCGTCCGGGCCTGAGGCGGCTCCAACCCGCGGCGCGCATCAACCGGTGAACGCAGCCGGCTCGCGCCGCGGGCGAGATGCACATGGGTCGCCGAGTTCGCGAAGACGAACACGCGACACAGCTGCAGCATGCTCAGGCAGGTCAGCCGCCCGCCCACACGCACCGCCTCGACGACCGCGCGTGGCGCGTCACCGGGCAGATAGCAGCCGCGGCGCGCGCGGATCAGCGACCCGGACCGGATGGCTGTGTCCACGGCGCGTCGCGTCATTCCGGCGGAGAGCAACTGGCTGAGTGTGAAGACCGCGATGTCGAACATCCCGCCATGGTCGCCAGATGGTCCGGTCCGTGGGCGCGCCATCGGGTGATCCGTGGACAGTTCCAGAGATCTGCCCCCTGTGCAGGAGGCGATGGGTCACCGTGCACAACTCCGCCTGAATGCGGGCTGAACGGCCTCTGGCACCCGGAGCTCGTGTCTGAGGCGGAGTTGTGCACGGCCGGCGCCGCTGACACTGTGCCGCCGGGTGTGAAAGCGTCGGCAGCTCAGAGCCCGATGCCCCGGGCCGATAGGGTCGGGGAATGGAACCGGTCACCCTGCGCACCGAGAGGCTCGTCCTCTCGGCACCCACTGCCGACGACATCGACGCGATCTTCGCCGCCTGCCAGGACGAGCTGATCCAGCGCTACACGACCGTCCCCGTGCCGTACGAACGGCAGCACGCGGAGGGGTTCGTCGAGAAGACCGCGAGCTGGTGGGATTCGGGTGACGAGACGGTCTGGGCGGTGCGCGCCGGCGCCGCGCTGGCCGGCATGGTCGGACTCCACAAGCTGGGTACCGGCAGCGGGGAGCTCGGCTACTGGATGGCGCCGCCGTTCCGCGGAGGAGGGCTGCTCACCGAGGCGGCTCGTGCCGTGATCGAGTGGGGTCTCCATCCCGACGCGCTCGCTCTGCAGCGCATTGAGTGGCGGGCGGTCACGGGCAACATCGCGTCTGCGCGCGCGGCGCGCACGCTGGGCTTCCGCTACGAGGGCACGCTGCGCGCGGCAGTCCGAAACGGCGCAGGCACCCGGAGCGATGCCTGGATCGCCGGGCTCCTCCCGGATGACGAGCGCGTCCCGCAGCCGTGGCCGGTGCTCGCCGACTGATCTGCCGGGAACCCCGACCGGATGGCAGGATGGGCCCATGCCCGAGATGCCGGAGGTGCAAGGGCTCGTCGACTTCCTCGGCGAGCGCGTGCCGGGGCTGGCCGTCACCAAGGTCAGCGTCGCGAACATCGCCGCGCTCAAGACCTACGATCCCCCCATCGACGCGCTCCGCGGTGCGACGCTGTCCGGCGCGAGCCGGCACGGCAAGTTCATCGACCTCGCGACGACGCCGAGCGAGGGGGATGCCGGCATCCACCTCGTCTTCCACCTCGCGAAGGCCGGGTGGCTGCGCTGGTACGACACGCTGCCGTCCACGATCATCAAGCCGGGCCGGACGCCGATCGCCCTCCGCGTCGGGCTCGATGACGGCTCCGGTTTCGATCTGACCGAGGCCGGGACGAAGAAGTCGCTCGCGGCGTACGCGGTGCGCGACCCGCAGGACGTGCCGGGCATCGCCCGGCTCGGACCGGATCCGCTCGATCCCACCTTCACGCGGGATGTGCTCGCCGGGCTGCTGACGGGACGTCGCACACAGATCAAGGGTGTGCTGCGCGACCAGTCGATCGTCGCGGGCATCGGCAATGCGTACTCGGACGAGATCCTGCACGCGGCGCGGATGTCGCCGTATTCGCTCGCTGCGACCCTCGACGACGCCGAGATCGACCGCCTTTACGCGGCGATCCGCGACACGCTCGCCGAGGCGGTGGCGACGGCATCCGGCAAGCCGCCGGCCGATCTCAAGGACGCCAAGCGTCGCGGCATGGCCGTGCACGGCCGCCGCGGTCAGGCCTGCCCGGTCTGCGGTGGCGAGGTGCGCAGCGTGTTCTTCGCGGACAACTCGCTCGAGTACTGCCCGACGTGTCAGACGGGTGGCAAGGTCCTCGCCGACCGGCGACTGTCGCGACTTCTGAAGTGAGGCGTTTCGTCTTCGCGCTGCGCGCTTCGCTCAACGACCGGGCGTAACGTCTGCGCGCTTCGCTCAACGACCGGGAGCAACGACCGACGAGGCGGCGGCTCAACCCTCGGTGCCCATGAGGATGCGGGCGTCGTCGTCGACCCAGTCGATCGACTTCGACACCGCCTTCTTCCACTGCCGGTACCGGCGCGTGCTCTCCACGGCATCCATCCGCGGCTCGAACCGCGCCTCCTCCTGCCACTGTGCGCGCAGCTCGTCCAGCCCCGACCACACCCCCACCGCGAGGCCGGCCGCGTACGCGGCGCCGAGGGCGGTCGTCTCCACGACGCGCGGCCGCACGACCGGGATCCGCAGGATGTCGGCCTGGAACTGCAGCAGCGCGTCGTTGCGGGTCATCCCGCCGTCCACGCGCAGCTCTTCGAGTTCGCGCCCGGCATCCGCCACGACGGCTTCGATCACGTCACGGGTCTGGAACGCGGTCGCCTCCAACGCCGCCTTGGCGATGTGCGCCTTCGTCACGTAGCGGGTCAGCCCGACGAGGGCGCCGCGCGCGTCGGGGCGCCAGTAGGGCGCGAACAGCCCGGAGAAGGCGGGCACGAAGTACGCGCCGCCGTTGTCCTCGACCGTCGCAGCGAGCGTCTCGACGTCCTCCGAGCGCTCGATGATCCCGAGGTTGTCGCGCAGCCACTGCACGAGCGAGCCGGTCACGGCGATCGAGCCCTCCAGCGCGTAGTGCGCCGGCTGATCACCCCACTGGTAAGCGACGGTCGTGATCAGGCCGGCGCGCGAGCGCACGATCTCAGTACCGGTGCCCACGAGCAGGAAGTTCCCGGTGCCGTACGTGTTCTTCGACTCCCCCGCGTCGAAAGCCACCTGACCGAACGTAGCCGCCTGCTGGTCACCCAGGATGCCGCCGATCGGCACGCCCGCCAGCGGCTCGGGCGCCGTCACGTCACCGACGACGCCGATCGACGAGCGGATGCCGGGCAGCATCTCGCGCGGAATCCGCCACGCGGTCAGCAGCTCCTCCGACCAGTCCAGCGTGCGCAGGTCCATGAGGAGCGTGCGGCTCGCGTTGGTCACGTCGGTGACGTGGATGCCGCCGTCCACCCCACCGGTGAGGTTCCAGACCACCCAGGTGTCGGGCGTGCCGAACAGCAGGTCGCCCGCCTCGGCGGCAGCGCGGGCGCCGGCGACGTTGTCCAGGATCCAGGCGATCTTCGACGCGGAGAAATACGTCGCCAGCGGCAGTCCGGTGACCTCCGCGTACGCGTCGACCCCGTGCGCTGCGGCGATCCGGTCGACCTGCGGCTGGGTGCGGGTGTCCTGCCACACCAGCGCGTTGTGCACCGGCTTGCCGGTGCGCCGGTCCCACACGATCACGGTCTCTCGCTGGTTCGTGACGCCGATCGCGGCGATGTCCGCACGGGCGACACCCGCCTCGGCGACCGCGGCGGTCAGCACCTGCGCGGTGTTGTCCCAGATCTCGATGGGGTCGTGCTCGACGCGCCCGGCGCGCGGGAAGATCTGCTCGTGCTCGCGCTGGACGCTGCTGACGATGGCACCGGCGGCATTGAACACGATCGCCCGCGTCGAGGTGGTCCCCTGATCGATCGCGATCACATGTGACGGCAAGACTGCTCCTCGTCGAGTGGCGTGTGCGTCGTCCACGCTACCGCGTGGCCTCGGCCGGAGAGGTCGGACCGGTCGCCGGGACGGCCGTGGTGCGACCGGGCCATCCGGCATCCTCCTGGGCCGCGCGCACGGCGCGCAGTGCGCGTTCGACCTCGGCCGCCTGCGCGGCCTCATCCCAGCCGAGCACCGGAGCCACCGCTGCCGCGACCTCGGCGGCGACCTCAGCCGTCGCCGCGCCGGTGAACGCGATGCTCGTGCGCCGCATGAGGAGGTCGTCGAGATGGCGGACGAGCTCGGTGCGGGCCAGGTGGCGCACCTCGCCGGTGCTGTACTCGGGCACGCTCCGCAGCGGCGCGTCGTCGGGGCCGAGGGCCGCGATCACCCGCGCGGCGACGGTTCCGTAGCGGTCGAGCAGCTGAGCGGCGCGGGCCAGGCCCACCCGTTCGACGTGCGGCGCCAGCCACTGTCGGCGGGCGCGCTCGCTCATCGGGTATCCGGCGCCGCCGCCGATCGGCATCCCCTTCGTCGTGCGCCGCCGCGGGACCGCGAGCAACTCCAGCACCCGGTCGGCCAGATGCGCGGCCGACGCGCGGAACGTCGTCCACTTGCCGCCGACCAGGCTCAGCACCGTCGCCTGTCCGCCCGGCAGCGGCTGGGCCTCGATGCGGTAGTCGCGGGAGACGAAGCCGGGAGCGAGGTCGCCGTGTCCGGGCAGCGGTCGCACGCCGGCGAACCGGTACACGATCTGCGCGCGGTCCACCGCGATCGCGGGGAACACGTGACCGATCAGACCGAAGAAGTAGTCGACTTCCGCCTCGGTGCACACGATCGGGTCGCTCATGTCGTGCTCGAGGTCGGTGGTGCCGACCAGCACGCGTCCCTTGAGCGGATAGATCAGCACGATCCGGCCGTCCGAGTGCTCGAAGAACAGCTCACGCCCGCCGGTCGCGGCCAGCAGCTCGGGGTGGTCGAGCACGATGTGCGACCCCTTCGTGCCGCCCATGTAGCGGGTGGGGTCACCGAGGGCTGCATTGGTGAGATCGGTCCACGGCCCGGACGCGTTGACGACGACGGATGCCGTGAAGGCGAACTCCTCGCCGTCTTCGCCACGCAGCAGCACCGCTCCGTCCCGCGCGCCGACCGCAGCCACGTATGTCGCCGCGCGGGCGCGATCGCCACCGGCATCCCTTCCATCACGCAGCACGTCGACGGCGAGTCGTTCCGGGTCGTGCAGCGAGGCGTCCCAGTAGGTCGCCGTGTAGCGGACGGCGGGGTTGAGATCGGGCAGCTGCTGCAGCGAGCGCCTGCGGCCGTGGAACTCGTGGCGGGGCACGGTGCCCTTGCCGAGCAGCCCGCCGCCCCGGGAGAACGAGTCGTAGATCACGAGCCCGATCTTGATGAGGGCGGCGCCGCGTTCTCGCGGCTTGCCGGCTCCGTGGCGAACGAAGCGAAGCGGAGCGGAGAGGATGCCGGAGAAGGTCGAGTAGATCGGAATCGTGGTCTGCAGCGGCCGCACATAGTGCGGTGCGGTCTTCAGCAGTGCGTTGCGCTCGGTGACGGCCTCGTGCACGAGCCGGAACTCGCCGTTCTCCAGATAGCGGATGCCACCGTGGATCATGTGGCTGGACGCCGCCGATGCGCCGGACACGATGTCACCACGCTCGACGAGGGCGACGTCGACGCCCTGCAGCCCGAGGTCGCGGAACGTGGCGAGCCCGTTGATGCCGCCGCCGATGATGAGGACGTCCGCGTACGGGCGCTCGCGCAGCTGCTGCACCCCGGCGGCAGGCGCGCTGCCCGGCGTGACGTTCGGTGTGTCCATGATGGTGGCCTCCCCGAGTCCAGGCTATGACGGGAATCGGCCACCGCGCTCCCGCCGGGCCGCCCGGGTCACGCGGCGGAGGCGGTGACCACGGGGCGCCCGTCGACGAGGTGGATCACCCGGTGCATCTGCGGCAGGTGGACGAGGTCGTGGGTGACCAGGAGCGTCGAGGCGTTGCGTTCGTCCGTGAGCCGGACGATGAGCTCGATGATGGCCGCACCGCGTTCCTGGTCGAGGGCGCTGGTCGGCTCGTCGACCAGGAGCGCGCTGGGGTCGTTCATCAGTGCGCGGGCGATGTTCACCCGTTGACGCTGGCCACCCGACAGCTGATGCGGCCGCTTGTCACGATGCGCGCCCAGGCCGACGGCATCCAGCAGTTCGTCCGCCCGCTCCGCTGCGCCTCGCCGACGACCGCGGGGGCGCGGCCCGCCGAGCTCATTCATGACGGTCAGCTGCTCACGCGCGGTGAGCGCGGGGATGAGGTTGGGCTGCTGGAAGACGATGCCGATCTTGTCGCGACGCAGGTCGGTGGCCTCGCTCGCGGTCAGACCTGTGGCATCGACGTCGTCGATCAGCACCCGCCCGGAGTCGGGCCGGATGAGGGTCGCCGCGACGGCGAGCAGGCTCGATTTGCCCGAGCCGCTCGGCCCGGTGATGGCGGTCACCGTGCCGGGGCGCGCCGAGAGGGTGACCCGGTCGACGGCGGTGATGCGGCTGTCGCCGTCGGGGTAGGTCAGGGTGATGGTGTCAAGGCGGATCATCGGTTGCTCCCGAGTGCGGTGAGGGGGTCGGCGGAGGTGACGGAGCGGAGGGCGAAGGCTGCTCCGGCGGTGCCCAGTGCGATCATCAGCACCCCGGGCAGCACCGTGGTGAGAGGACTGAGCAGGAATGGCAGCGCGGTGCCGGCGAGGGCGCCGAACAGCGCGACCACCGCCAGCCCACTGCCGATGCCGAGCGCCAGCACGATCAGCGCCTGGCCGAGTGCATCGCGCACGAGCGACGCCGTGCTGGCGCCGAGCGCCTTCAGCACGGCGATGTCGGCCTTGCGCTGCATCGTCCACACCGTGAAGAAGGCGCCGATGACGAGTCCGGAGATGCCGAACAGCATGGCGACCATCAGCAGCAGCGATCCGATCTCGGACCGGAATGCGCTCAGTGCCGTCAGCGATCCGAGGGTGGTCTCGGAGACGGTGTCGTTCGCCGCGTCGGCGGCGGCCCAATCGGGTGAGCCGGTGACGGCGAGCACCGTCGCGTAGGCGTCGGGACTGCCCGTCGCCGCAGACATCGCCTGCCAGTCGTGCAGGGTCATCTCGACGACAGGGGTGTGGCTGTACCAGGCGTCGCCGGCGATGGTCTCAACCGTGTAGTCGACTCCCGCGATCGCCACCGTGTCGCCCGCGCTCACGCCGAGATCGCCCGCGGCGGGCTGCGACAGGCCGAGCAGTCCGTCCGTGGACGGCGTCACGGCGCTGAAGGCGGCGGGAACGCCGAAGACGGCCACGGCGATCCTCGTGTCGCCGGCCTCGGCGCGCGTCTGGCTGATGCCGATCGGGGCGACCGCGTCCACGCCGGCGGTCGCGGACCACGCGGTCGCCTGCTCGCGGGTGATCGCGGAGTCGGAGAAGCTGGGGCCGCCGTCGCCGGATGCGGAGAACGCGATGCGATCGCCGGGGATCGACAGGACGGCGGAGATGTTCTGGGTGGCCAGCCCTCCGGTCAGACCGCTGAGGAACCCGACCAGAACGGTGATGAGGGCGACGACCGAGCCGATGAGGACGAACCGGCCGCGAGCGAAGCGCAAGTCGCGGAGTGCGACGAACATGGGTGTTCCTTTCCTGTCACCGCAGTGGTGACGTTCTCCACTCTCGCGAGAACGACGGCGTCGGTCATCGGCCGCCGGCACGGCTCGCGCCGCCCGGATGACGGGTTCGCCTGTCGTTCTTTCGGACGATGACCGGCCGGTGGCGACGCGTCATAATCGGGACCATGGCCCACTCCGCACTCACGCCCGTCTTCGTGGGTCTGCGCATCGGGCTGCACGTGGTGTTCACTGCGCTCACCCTGCTCGTCATCGGCCGCGCCGTGTTCGTCGGAACGCACCACGCGGTCGCGGTCATGGTGCTCGCCGTCGTGCTGCTGGTCACCTACGCGGCGGGCGCACTGGTGGCGGGGCCTCGCGGATTGCGCGGCCGGGCCGTGGGCGTCGCGTGGCTGGGGGTTCTGACCGTCGAGTGGATGATTCTCGTCTGGCTGACGCCCGAGGCCGCCTATCTCGTCTTCCCGCTCTTCTTCCTCTACCTCCACCTGCTCGGTCGCCGCTGGGGCTCGACCGCGGTCGTCGGAGCGACCGCGGTCGCGATCTGCGCCCTCGGTCTGCACGGCGGATGGACGATCGGCGGTGTGGTCGGCCCTCTCGTCGGTGCCGGTGTCGCGCTGCTCGTCGGCCTCGGCTACGAGGCGCTCGCCGAGGAGGCACGACAGCGCGAGGCGCTCATGCAGGAACTTCTCGCCACCCGCGGTCAGCTCGCTGCGACCGAGCGGGAGTCCGGGGTCCTCGCCGAACGCGCACGCCTCGCGCGCGAGATCCACGACACCCTTGCCCAGGGCCTGTCCAGCATCCAGATGCTGCTCCACGCGGCCGAGCGCGCCGACCCTGATCGCCCCGGCGTCGAGCACATCCGGCTGGCCCGCGACACCGCCGCCGACAACCTCGCAGAGGCGCGCCGCTTCATCCGCGAGCTGACGCCGCCCGATCTCGACGACCGCGCCCTCGGCGGGGCGCTGCGCCGCCTGGCATCCTCCCAGTGGCAGCCGCAGGGACTGTCGGTGGCCGTCCGCGTCTCCGACGGCATCGACCTGCCGATGCACGTTCAGACGGCCCTGCTGCGCATCGCCCAGGGCGCCATCGCCAACGTCATCCAGCACGCGCACGCCACCAGCGCAACGATCGCCCTGTCCGTCGACCACGAGCGCCTGCAGTTCACGATCACCGATGACGGCGTGGGATTCGACGCCCAGCGACTGGAGGCGCGGGCGCACGGCCGGTCGGACTCGTTCGGACTCCTGGCCACCCGCGAACGGGTCGAGCAGCTCGGCGGCATCCTCATCGTCGACTCCGCACCCGGACGGGGCACGACCCTGACCGTCGAACTCGCTCTGGAGCAGAGCTGATGATCCGGCTCATCATCGCCGACGACCATCCCGTCGTGCGCGCCGGCCTGGTCGCGCTGCTGACGCTGGAGCCGGACATCGTCGTGGTCGCGGAGGCGTCCGACGCGGATGAGGCCGTTGCCGCCACCGAGCGCGAGAACCCGGATGTCGTCCTCATGGACCTGCAGTTCGGGGCGGCCAGCCACGGCAGCGGAGCGGATGCGACCCGCCGCATCCGTGCGCTCGACGCCGCACCGTATGTCCTCGTCCTCACCAATTACGACTCGGACGCCGACATTCTCGGCGCCGTCGAGGCGGGAGCGAGCGGCTACCTGCTCAAGGACGCGCCGCCGCACGAACTCACCGCCGCCGTGCGCGCAGCCGCCGCCGGCGAGAGCGCGCTCGCGCCCGTGATCGCCGCGCGTCTGCTCGACCGCATGCGGGCGCCGCAGGCGAGCCTGAGCGCCCGCGAGATCGAGGTGCTCGAACTCGTCGCCGCGGGCTCATCGAACACCGAGGTCGCACGCGTCCTCTTCGTGAGCGAGACGACGGTGAAGTCGCACCTGGCCCACATCTTCACCAAGCTCGGTGTCTCCTCGCGCACGGCCGCCGTCTCCGCCGCCCGGCAACGCGGCATCCTGAGATAGGCGCCGTAGACGCGCCATCGCAGCGCCGCCTGCGCGGCGGACGATGACGACGGAATGTATCGGCCGCCTCCGCGTTGTCTAGACTGGAAGCACAACGTGCTCCGGGGTCGGTGAGAATCCGAACCGGCGGTGACAGTCCGCGAGCCCCTTCGGGGGTTGACCCGGTGGAAATCCGGGACCGACGGTGATGTGAGTGAGGCAGACCGCCTGCTCGCTAGTCCGGATGGGAGGCAGCACGAGCGGTGTCGGCCATGTCGCACCGCGGCGTTCACGTCGCCCACCCCGGAGCCTGACCAGAAGGCAACGGATGAGCGAGACCGCACGCGAGCGCGAGGCGATGCGTCATGCGCTGATGCTCGCCGCTCGCGGACCCCGCGGCGTCAACCCGCAGGTCGGCGCTGTGCTGCTGTCCGCGGACGGCGAGGTCCTCGCCGAGGGCTGGCACCGTGGCGCGGGCACCGCACACGCCGAGGTGGATGCGCTGTCGAAGCTGCCCGCCGGCGCGGCTCGTGGGGCGACCGCCGTCGTCACTCTGGAGCCCTGCAACCACACCGGGCGCACCGGTCCGTGCGCGCAGGCCCTCATCGAGGCCGGGGTGGCACGCGTCGTCTACGCGCTCGACGACCCGGGCGAGGTGTCCGGCGGCGGCGGCGCGCGGCTCCGCGCCGCCGGTATCGAGGTCATGGGCGGCGTGCTGGCCGAGGACGCGCGAGCGCTGCTGCATTCCTGGCTCACCGTGCAGCGACTCGGCCGCCCGCACGTCACCGTCAAATGGGCGCAGTCCCTCGACGGCCGCGCGGCCGCCGCCGACGGCACCAGCCAGTGGATCACCGGCCCCACGGCCCGCGCCGACGTGCACCGTCGCCGCAGCGAGGCCGACGCGATCGTCGCCGGTATCGGCACGGTGCTCGCCGACGACCCGGCGCTCACCGCCCGGCAGCCCGACGGCTCGCTGTACGAGCACCAGCCGTTGCCTGTCGTGCTCGGCGACCGGGCGATCCCCGCGGATGCCGCGGTGCGGCGGCATCCGCGTCATGTGCTGCACCGGTCGGGCGCGAACCTGTTCGGCGAGCATGGCGGCGACGAGGCGGCGAGCTCCGTGCTCGGTGAACTGCGCGATCTCGGCGTGCACCGCGTCTTCGTCGAAGGCGGGCCGACCGTCGCGAGTGCGTTCCTGCGCGCGGGGCTGGCCGACGAGGTGCTCGTCTATCTTGCGCCGACTCTCATCGGCTCCGGACCGGACGGCACCGATCGCCCGGCGGTGCGCATGCTCGGCGTCGAGACCATCACCCAGCAGCGACGGCTCGACGTGACATCCGTCGAGCGTCTCGGCGACGACCTGCTGATCGTCGCCTCCCCCACTCCACGTCCGCCGAAGGAAGAGAGCGACTGATGTTCACCGGGATCATCGAAGAACGCGGAACGGTCACGGCCGTCGCCCCGTCGGGCGACGGCGTGCGACTGACCGTCCAGGCGCCGCTCGCGGTGTCCGACGCCGCGCAGGGCGACTCGATCGCCGTCAGCGGCGTCTGCCTCACCGTCGTCGACCAGGGCGCGGACTGGTTCACCGCCGACGTCATGCGACAGACGCTGGAGATGTCGACGCTCGGCGCAGTCGCCGCCGGCACACCGGTCAACCTGGAGCGTGCGCTCGCAGCGCACACCCGACTGGGCGGCCACATCGTGCAAGGCCACGTCGACGGCACCGGCGAGATTCTCGAGGTGCGCCCCGGCGCGCAGTGGCAGGTCATCCGCATCGGGATGCCGGCATCCCTCGCCCCCCTCGTCGTCGACAAGGGGTCGATCACCGTCGACGGCGTCTCGCTCACGGTGAGCGCGGTGTCGGGTGCGGCGGGCGACCCTTCGACAGGCTCAGGGACCGGCCCTTCGACAGGCTCAGGGACCGGCCCGGGCTCAGGGACCGGTCCA
>Ga0180219_1001197_pt1 | contig 17587 bp, 18 predicted proteins | sample eDN3rd30CBELigMG_FD_151338 | JGI IMG/M metagenome (GOLD analysis project Ga0180219, IMG submission 151338) | Enriched Miracle-Growth compost microbial communities from Emeryville, California, USA - eDNA 3rd pass 30_C BE-Lig MG (version 2)... ...
AGAACCACAACAGCAGCCCCCACAGCCAAGGCGAATGCCCCTTCCCCCAGAGCACACCGGCGACACAGAAGAACCCCACGGCCAAACCCACCGCGCGCGGCAAGAGCACACGCTGGGCGTAGGAACGGCTGAACCGGGCAGACTCACTCGACAACTTCACGACCATTCCTTGCTGACTTGGCACCACAGCCCATACAAACGGGGCACCACTGGCCATACGACGAAGAACCGCGGCAATGGCGACAGCCGCTGGAGTACGAGGGTCCGCTATCGCGTCCTGCTCAGGATTTTCGCCTTCACTTTACGCATCACCTTCGTCACCGGCCTCAACAGGGGATTCTCATCGAAGACAGATCGCGCATGTATGTCCGTTGGCGAGGGCCGCTGATAACCGAGGCTCAAGGTGAAGTAGTAGGCCTGGATATCACTGTTCTGCTGCATAAAGGTATTGAGGGCACCGTCATAATGCATCGGCCCGCCATCGGGATGCCCCGGAGGCCGTTCCAGTACGCGATACAGGAAGCGCACCAGCCTGTCGATGCTCCGCCCATTGACGGCATAGAAGTGGGCCAGCAGCATCGGCTTCTCGACCCTGGCCCAGGCGGCCCCACTCACCTCTCCCCTGAGCGGACAGCCTAAGTAGGCGATATCCCAATCCAACCGCTGCAAGGCCTCCACAGCCCGCTGCCCATACTGCGAAATGTGCCTGGAGAACTGAATGTCGTCCTCCAGAACCAGCACATTGCCCACTGCAGAACGCGACGCCTCCTCGAGCACTCCCAGATGGCTGAGGAAGCATCCCCGCGCCCCGGCGCTCGGAAAGCCCTCGGCCTCGGCCGGCGCAAGCGCCTCGAAGAACCGCACCTTGGCGGTATCGATCTGAAAGCCGTTGCGGGCGAATTCCTCGATGGTTTCCTGGCGCCGGTCCCGTCTTGCGGGCACATTGATTATGCGTGCACTGTCGAAATGGTCGACCACATTCACTTTATTGACTCCTGCCAGCCCCGAGCGAATCACGTCCATGCCTGCCGCGATGGCTCTCAGCCATCACTCCCAGCGTAGCCGCGGAAAACGCAAGCGCAACATGCAGAGCGGGTAGGTGCCACCGGCCAGGGGATGCCTTCAGCGGGGTAGTCGGTACACAGAGAGTCCGAGCATTCCGGAATGGCTGGCCAGAGCTGAGGCTCCTCAGCCCTGGCAATGGGTCAGGCCATTCAGGGCAGTGGCACAGACAGCAAAAGGCCCCGCCGAAGCGGGGCCTTTGCCAGAGATGGTGCCGGTAAGAGGAATCGAACCCCCGACCTTCTCATTACGAATTAAGACAGCCATACCCTACGGAGGGGGTCCGGGCTTTTAATAAGGCCGGAAAACCCTTATGGTTACGGGCGTTTGGGTCCGTTTCGTTAGTCGCTCACCTTACCGGCTTCTAACTACGGCCCTTATTATTCCGTTACTAGAAAGGGCTGTCAATGACCACCTCCATCAAGCTCACACAGAGCGCCGTCAAGGGGCTCCCCTTCGTCCAACCCGACGACAAGAAGCGCCAGCACCTGTACTTTGACACGGAGCTGAAGGGCTTCGGCGTCTGCGTGGGCGCGAAGGCCAAGACCTTCTTTGTGCAACGCGACCTCCAAGGCAAGACCGTCCGCACCTCCATCGGGCGGTATGGGGTCTATACCGTCGATCAGGCCCGGGAGGAGGCCCGCGAACTCCTGATGAAGATGGGCAAGGGGATCAACCCAAACAGGGAGGAGAAGCCCGCCGCCTCCGTCACCTTCGGGGACGCCCTCGACCTGCACCTGAAGTCGAACAAGAAGCGATCCGAACGGACCCTGAAGGACTACCGCTATTTGTCCGACCAGTACCTGAGCGACTGGCTCAAGAAGCCACTGACGGAGATCACCCGGAAGGACTGCCGCGAGCGTCACCACAAGATCGGGGAGAAGAACGGCCCCTATGTCGCCAACAGCGTGTTCCGGGTGTTCCGGGCCGCATACAACCACGCGCTGAAGATTCATGACGAGTTGGGCGTGAATCCGACCATCGCCGTTGATTGGTTCCCGGAGGAGCGGCGCAAGGCGGCGATCCCGAGTGCGGACCTGACGGCTTGGTACAAGGAGGTCACGGCGATGACCAACCCGATCCGCCGGGACTACCTCCGCTTTGTCCTGTTCACCGGCCTGCGCCGCGAAAGCGCCGCCGTTGTCCGCTGGGAGCATATCGACTGGGAGAAGAAGGCCCTGCTGATCCCGCGGCCCAAGGGCGGCGAAACGCGGGCCTTCCTGCTGCCCCTGTCTGACTTCCTCATCGACTTGCTCAAGGAGCGGCAGAAGTGCGAGCAGGCCAAGACCTTCTTCCCGGGCTCGCCGTGGGTGTTCCCGGCTGAGAGCAAGAGCGGCCACATTGCGGAGCCGAAGGAGAAGCTGGGCGTGAAATTCACCGTTCATGGTCTGCGCAACACGTTCATCACGGTCGCGGAGTCGCTGGACATATCGCCCTACGCCATCAAGATGTTGGTGAATCACAGCCTCCCCGACAAGCAGGACGTGACCGCGGGCTACATCAGCCCCGAACTCGACCGCCTCCGGGCTCCAATGCAGGAAATTTCCGACCGCCTACGCCTCCTGTGCGAAGGCGAGAAGAAAACCCAAAAGGGTCAAGCAGTTAGCCGGAATGCGAAGCCGAAGAAGTAAAGGAAAAAGTATATAGATCAATGACTTAGCAAGACTTTTCGCTTTACGGACACACGCGGAAGTCTTATAGTCTCGCCATATCCCGAAAGCCCGCCAGCGGGCTCCCCGGGACGTATCAGAAATGGAGAACGAACGAGCCAGGTGGCTCGACCTTCGCCAGTTCTGATGCGAGTCATCCGAGGGGAAGCGTTCGAGCTGTGTTTATCGGCTCCGCGCTTCCCCTTCTTGTTTCTGGCGGGCAGCGCGGACGTTCTTGGGGACCGCCCGCAATGAGGAAACCTACAAAACCCCTCGCCAAGTACCTCCGCCCGACTCAGGCGGCGGAACTCATCTGCAAAAGCTATCCGTCCTTCTACCGGATTGCCAAGTCTGATCCGACCTTCCCGCGCCCATACAAGCTATCCGGGCGCACGTCCGTCTATGACATTGACGAGCTGATCGCATGGCGCGATGCCCAACCGGACGCCCGGGGCGTCCGTCAGAAGTCGCTCCTCAACCTCGCCCAGCGTTGCGCGGACTTCTCCTTGGGCGAGAACGCCGCCCACCCCTTCGTGCGGGGCTACCTGCTGGCCGGGGGGACGCTGCGGGAGCTGGCGTTGGAAACCGACCTGCCGGAGGACGGCTTGGCCGTCCTTGTGGAACCTGACGGCAATCGGGAGCTGGACGAAGACAGCCTGAAGGCGATCTACGTTCAGGCCGTCGCGCAAGTGCTGCGCCGGGAGAAGGAGCTGCGCCGCCGCGTGGAGGAAAACCCCGCCGCGACCGATGACCCGGACTTCTCCAAGGCCCTGTTCGACCTGGACGAGGCGCACCGCCTGACGTTCGGGCGGACGCTGATGGAGTACCTGTTGAGGGAGGGCCGCGAAGATGGAACCGCGTGATGTCCTCGATACCCAGCAGGCCGCCGACTACCTCCAAGTGTCGCGCCAGCTCCTCGAACTCCTCCGGGTGAAGGGCGGCGGGCCGCGCTACGCCAAGTTGGGCCGTCTGGTCCGCTACCGCCGGGCCTCGCTGGACGAGTGGCTGGCCTCGAAAGAGCAAAGCCACACGGCGGAGGGCGTCTGATGGAACAGCTCAAACACGACACCGCCGCCGCCATCGACTTCCTGCGCCGCTGGTCGCCGGGGGATGACTGGTGCCTGACGGCGATCATCCCTGACGGCAAGACCGAAACGCGGACCTTCCGGCCCAGCGAGGCGGACGCCGCCGCTGACTGGATCGAAGGCCATCAAGGCAAGCGCAACCTGTACTTCCACGTCAATCCGGTTCGCCGTCCGCTCGACGTGAAGGCCAGCAAAGAGGACATGGCCCGCCTTGTCTGCCTGCACGTTGATATTGACCCCCGGGCCGGAGAGGACCCGGCGGAGGAGAAGGAACGCGCCCTGAAGCTGCTGCGTGCCTATACGCCCAAGCCCACCGTCATCGTGGATAGCGGGGGCGGGGTTCAGGCGCTGTGGAAGCTCGACCCGTCCGACAAGCTGGAGATTGGCGGCAACATCGCCAAGGCTCAGGAACTGGAAGCCTACAACATCCAGTTGGAGAAGGTGTTTCAGGCGGACCACTGCCACAACTGCGACCGCATTCTCAGGCTGGTCGGGACCATCAACGTGCCAACCGCGAAGAAGGCGAAGAAGGGCCGCAAGCCTGCGCTCGCCCGCCTTGTTGAGTGGCATGACGCGAGCTACCCGATTGAGCAATTCACCCCCGCCGTCCGCGTCCAGACCGTGGGCGATGCGCTCCCGGGCGGACGCCCGAAGGTGAAGATCACCGGCAACGTCCCTGACGTGGGCACCGATGAGCTGAAGGCATGGGCCGCGGAGAACGGCAAGAGCATTTCTGATCACTGCTTGGCGCTGATCGCTACCGGGCAGGACCCGCTGGACCCGACCAAGTACCCCTCCCGGTCGGAGGCCCTGTTCAAGGTCTGCTGCGATCTGGTCCGGGCCGAAGTGCCGGATGAAATGATCTTCGCCGTCATCACCGGCAGCAACGAGATTGCCGCGAGCGTGCGCGATAAGCCGAACTGGGAAGGCTATGCCCTGCGCCAGATCGAACGTGCCCATGAAGAAGCGATTGACCCTTGGCTGCGGAGGCTGAACGAGAAGTACGCCGTCATCCTCGACATCGGCGGCAAGTGCCGGATCATCCGGGAGGTCTGGGACCCGGCGATGAAGCGGACGCGCATCAGCAAGCAGTCCTTCGAGGACTTCCGCAACGGCTACCGCAATCGCAAGGTCATCGTGGCCCACAACGACAAGGGCCAGCCTGTCGAGAAGGCCGTGGGGGTGTGGTGGGTGGATCACCCCCAACGTCGCCAATACGACACCATCGTGTTTGCCCCCGGTCAGGAGGTGGAGGACGCCTACAACCTCTGGCGCGGGTTCGCCGTCGATTCGCTACCGGGCGACCGGCACGAGTCGTTCTTGCGCCACGTCAGGGAGAACGTCTGTTCTGGCAATGACGAGTGGTACGGCTACCTGCTGGGTTGGATGGCTCGCGCCGTCCAGCACCCCGACACCCCGGGCGAAGTGGCCGTGGTCCTCCGGGGAAAGCGTGGCACCGGCAAATCGTTCTTCGCCAAGATGTTCGGGCGTCTGTTCGGGCGTCACTTCCTTCAGGTCAGCGACTCGAAGCACTTGGTGGGCTCCTTCAACGCCCACCTCCGCGATACCGTCCTGCTGTTCGGTGATGAGGCTTTCTTCGCGGGAGACAAGAAGCACGAGTCAGTGCTCAAGACCCTCGTGACGGAGGAGCAATTGGTGATCGAGGGCAAGGGCGTCGATGCGGAGGCCGCGGCCAACTTCACGCACTTGGTTCTCGCCTCGAACGAAGATTGGGTGGTGCCCGCGGGGCTCGAAGAACGGCGGTTCTTCGCCCTCGACATGGCCGACGACCACATGCAGGACAACGCCTATTTCAAGGCGATCCGGGACGAACTCGAAGCCGGGGGGTTCGAGAACCTGCTGCACTTCCTTCGCACGTATGACCTGAGCGACTTCGAGGTGCGCAAGGCCCCCAAGACTCAGGCCCTGCGGGACCAGCAGGCCGAAAGCCTGCGCGGGTTCGAGGCGTATGTGTTCGACCTGCTGTGGTCGGGCGAGGAGCCCGAGGGGACGGTGGAGCATCCGAACGGGGGCCGGTTCGCGCTCACTACGCCGATGCGGGAAAGCGCGACCGAATGGCTGAAAGCCAACGTGCGCATCACCTCCAACAAGATTCAGGCGGTGCTGGAGAAGAAGTTGGGCGCCACGAAGGACGTGGATTGGAGCCGTGGCAAGAACGGGCTGAATGGGTACTACTGGGACCTTGAAGCCCTGCGCGCCGCTTGGAACAAGTCCATGTTTCCGGTCGATTGGCCGCACCGCCCAGAGAAGAAGCCCGCCCCCTTCTGAGCGCGACACGGGGAGCCCGCCGGGGCGTCCCCTGTCGAAACCGCCCCGGCATTCTGAACCTTGACGATTGATTGGAGAACGACATGAACAACGTAATGGAGGCGCTGCCGTGCGCCGGAGAAACCGAAAGCTGGACCAGCCCCAGCAAGATCGCCCAGACCATCCGCGCCTGCGGACTGGTGCCGACCTTCACCGAAGGCGGCTGGGGTGTTCGCTTCCCTGATGACGGCCTACCGGCTTGGACGGAGGAGCTGTGGCCCGAAGGAACCGAGGTCCCGGATAGCATCAGGTGGCTTGACGGCTACCCCGACCCCGCACCGGAGAAGAAAGACCGCTGGGACAACCCCTATCGCAGGCACATGCTGAAGCAGTTCGCGGAAACCGCTGTGCCTCGCGCGACGGGCACGCCGATCCCTCCCGACGTAGCCAGGTCTGCCGGATTCACTCAGGCCTTCGACAAGGCGTGCATCATGCTCACGTTCGAGTGCGAAGGCAGGCCCGAGCCGACCCTTGCGAACGTCGCCCGGGCGCTGACCCTGTACGGCATAGGGTGCGTTCGCCGCACCGAGCGCGGACGCATCGACTTGGAGACGGTAGACACCCCCGACTACCGCACGAGTCCCGCGGCTCAGGCCATGCCCCTTTCGACCCCGGACGCCATCGCCTTCCTGCGCACGGCAGTGATTCGCTGGTTTTGCTTCGACCCGGGTAAGGCGCGGGTGAAAGAGTGCTTGGACATGGCTCTTGCGCTTGGTCAGATGGATTGGGCATCCAACTGCGCTGATGAGCTGGGCGCGTGGTGACACGATCCTGATCGAGAGTGAAACGCGGAGACGGCGGGGGAAACCTCGCCGTTGTCGTTTCGACCTGCGACCCGGGCGACGGGTTGAAGGTCATAGGCAGGTCATAGGTTGGGGGAGCCCATCAACGGCGCGGGTTTGCGCACGATTACCTATGACCTGTGACCACCTGCGCCCAAATCGAAATCTCCCGACAAATCGGCTCCGGCGGTACGGTCAGGGCTTCTATCTATCTTTCTTCTTCTAGTCATAGAGGTCATAGGTAGTTATAGAAATCCAATAACGGATGGGGTTCCTGAACCTGTAACCCTCCTGTGACCCCGTGACCCTGCTTCGAGGTCGAACCCCCTCCCTTGGGCCGGACGCACCCGCGCACTGCCGCCCTGCTTGTTGAACATACAAGTCGGAAAACGTCCGCGGAATCGACCGCCGGAAGCGCCAGCGGCTCCACGAATCCACCCCTGCGGTTTTCGCAAGTCGTCAAAGGTTCCTTTTCCGACCGCTTCCAGCTATAGTTTCGGGGCGCATAGCAAGAAGCGTGCCAACTTGAAAAGGAGCCGACCATGAACCGCCAGACCCTCACTGAACAAGACCTGACCACGATGACCGGCCCGGAGCTGGTCGCCCTGCACAACGACTGCGCCGCCTCCTTGGGCTGCGAGCCGGTCAAGCGTTTCGGCACGAAGGCGGACGCGATCCGCCGGACCTGGGCGAAGGTACAGGCATGGAAGGAAAAGCAGCAGGAGGCAGCAGCGCGGCCAGCAGCGAAGCAGGCGAAGGCGAAGGGCGAGCCGAAGCCCCGCGCCCGCCGCGGAACCGACCTCAAGCCGACCGGCGAGCCCGTCAAGCCCTGCCTGATCGGCTCCAAGCAAGCCGTTCTTGTTGATGAGCTGTCGCGCCCGGACGGCGTGACGATGGCCCAGCTCATCGCCGCCCTGTCCGCCGGGGGCAAGCCGTGGCAGGAACAAACGGTGCGCTCCGGCTTCGGCTGGGACCTCAAGCGCAAGGGCTACGGGGTCCGCTCCACCATCGGCCCGGACGGCGTGGAGCGGTTCCGCCTCGTGGTCCCGGACGGTCAGGCGATCCCGGCGCACGTCGCCCGGGGCTCCTCGAAGGCGGAGGGCTGACCTATGGCCCGCGTTGCCCTGTACGCCCGCGTATCAACCAACAAAGACCAGACGGTGGATAACCAACTGCTGGCCCTGCGCGAGTGGGCCGCGGGCCGGGGTCATACCGTGGTGGCGGAGTTCATCGACCAAGGCATCAGCGGGGCGAAGGGCCGCGACAAGCGCCCGGGGCTGGACGACATGCTCAAGGCCGCGGTGCTCGGGAAGCTGGACATGGTGGCCGTCACCGCCCTCGACCGTCTGGGCCGCTCGCTCCCGCATCTCATCACCACGGTCGGAGAACTCGAAGCCCTCAAGGTCGGGCTGTTTGTGCGGGACCTCGCGCTGGACACCTCCACGCCCGCGGGTCAGCTCATGTTCAACGTCATGGGGTCGCTGGCGCAGTTCGAGCGCGCCCTGATCCGGGAGCGGACGATGTTGGGACTTGAGCGCGCGAAGAAGCAAGGCAAGACCTTGGGCCGTCCGAAGGTATCGCCCGGGAAGGAGCAGCGGATTGCCGCCCTCCTGAAGGCCGGGACGCCCATCAATCGAATCATGCGGCTCGCCGGGGTGGCGAAGTCCGTTGTCTATCGCATCAAGAAGGAGGCTGAAGAATGCCCACCGACAACCAACTGACCAAGAACCCGACCGGGGGCGCGCTGGCGCTGCCCGACCTCGAACCGCGACACCTCGAACTCGTGCGGATGCTCGCCGCGGAGGGGAACCGTGAGCACACGATCCGCCGCGCCCTTGGGCTATCCCCCAGCCAGTGGAAGCGCCTGAAGGAGGCGGACGGCGAGGACGGGGACCTGAGCCCGCTACAGCTCGCCCTTGAGGAGGGCCGGGCGGACGGAGCCGGGGAGATTGTCGCCTTCATGAAAGACAAGATGAAGAACGAGGGGGACTTCAAGGCCGCGGAATGGCTGGCCTCGAACATCTTTCAAATCAACAAGGGCGACGGGAACACCGACCAGCCCCGGGTCCAGATTTTCATCAATGCCGCCTTGTCGGCGGAGGAGTACAGCCGTGTCATCAACATCAACGACCGCGACGCATAGCCGCGCCGCCCGGGGGCTCGCCGTCCTTCTCTTGGGCGTCCTGCCAATTCTCGCCACGCAGGCGGCACCGGAGGAGCCCCGCCCATACTCCGCCTTGGATACGGTCCGCCGGGCGCAGGTTGGCACGCATTCGCCGCGCCTCGCGCCGCCCGTCCGGGTCGCCCCGGCGGAGCCCCTGAGCAGGAGGCCGGAGCCGTCCCGGTTCGAGCGCATGGACTGCCGCCCGGACCCCAGCCGACCGCTGGAACGGGCCATCGTCTGCACCCCGATCGAACCAGAAAAAGTAAAGTAGATCAAGGAGTTATACAAGAAATAGTCCTTGCCGCGCTGTACATCCGTCCAGTATGGTTCCTCGAAAGCGACCGGGCACCAGCGCCCGGCGTGTAGGTGGGAATGGCCCCTCCGGTGACGTGTTTTGGTGGCCTTCCTAGTCGTGATGACTTTTGAGAGGAGCCCGAAACATGGCAACCATCGACTTCAAGAAGGTCCCCGCCGATGTTCCCCTGACCGTGGAAAACATCGACCGGCTGGCCGCCCGTGCGACCGAACTTGCGACCGCCTTTCAGGGGCGTATCAGCAAGATTCAGCAGCAGGTAGCGGAGGCCCGCGACCGCTTCAGCCGCGAAGCTGAGGAGGTTGTCCGCGAAACCGAACCGGCCAACCGCACCGTTGCCCGCCAGTTCGCCAAGCAGCAAGAGGCGTCCCGCCTCGCCAAGTTCCGTATCAACATCGAACAGTCCAGCCGCGCCCAGCGCGAGGAACTGTTGCGCCCGTTCGCCAAGCTCGCCGCTGACGCCGAATTCCTGCTGACCCTGTACGGCTCCCCCTCGCAGGCCCTCGGGCGCGTTGCCTTGGGCGATGCGAAGCGGACCAACTACCAAGTTCAGCTCGAAGGGGCCGGGCCGGTGGAACTCGAAACCGCCGCCGTGACCGCCATCGCCACGAATGACCTGCCGCTGGCCGCCGCCATCGTGACCGTTGTGGATCGTCGCCCACGCGACCGCCGCCCCTTCTCCGTTGCGGACTTCGCGGAACGGGTGTGGGGCGTACAGCACGCCGAAGTCACCGCCAAGCTCAAGGGCGTGATCCACGCCTACAAGACCGCGATGGCCGCTGACCGCGAGTTCGCACGCGGCAAGGCCGATCCGATCACGAACCTGTCGCTGGCGCTCGCGGAGAAGGCGATTGCTGAGGCCGCAGGCGGCGAAAGCGAGGCCTGAGCATGAGCCTCCACGACATGACCCATGACGACCTGAAAAAGCTCATCGCGGAGGCCGTCCGGGAAACCCTCCTGCAAATGGGGGCCGATCCCTCGAACCCGATTGAGATGCAGCGGGACTTCCAACACCTCCGCCAATGGCGGAGGGCCGGGGAGGACCTGCGCAGCAAGGGGATGCTTACCTTGTTGAGCATCTTCGTCACCGGCTCCGTGGCCCTGTTCCTCGTGGGCCTCCGGGACTACTTCGGCAAGTGACCGGCGGCGATGGAAGCGAAGGCGAAACCCGCCCGCCGCCCGGCCCGTCCGCGGGCCGGAGCCAATGCCCGGTTCTTCCGTGACGATGACCCGCGCGTGAAGGTCCGCCGCTGCCTGATGTGTGGCGGCGACTTCTGGAGCGCCCACGCCGGAAACCGTATGTGTGCGGCCTGTATCGAGAAGGCCCGCGAACTTTGAACAACTGAAGGAGTTTTGAATCATGGCAACCTTCCTGCTCTACCGGACCCGCCCCGAGGACCGGAACCCCAGCGGCCTTCAGGCCGTCATCGTGACCGCGGCTGACGAGGCGACCGCCCGCGCCGTCGCCAACGCCCAAGCCCCGAACGGCTCCACGGAGGTTCCCGCCTCTTGGACCGCCCGGGACGTGAGCACGCTGCCCGCGGATACCGCCGTCTGGATCGAAGGCGACGTGGTCAGCCTCTTGGGCATGACCCGCGGCGGCGATCCGATCTAACAACAACGAGTTCAGCCCCGGGCCGGAAGCCGTCCAACCTCACGCACTCAGCCTCGCCCCTCACGAGGCGCGGGGCGGCGGAAGGCTCCGGGGCTGTCCCCTGTTCAACTCCTCCCGCGCCCGGTGTCTTTGGCGGTGTGCGGGCTCCGCCGATGACGTGGGGCCGGGTGCGGGAAGGGGTTGGCGTATGGAGGGAGGCAACATGACCCAAACAATCCGCCCGACCCCGTTCCAAGCTCAGGTCCTGATGGTCCCGGAGGACCATTTCTTGTTCCTTGGCGGTGGCCGCGGGGGCGGCAAGAGTTTCGGCCTACAACTCCTGATCCTGCGACACGTCCAGCAGTACAAGAACCGCGCCCGGGTCCTCGTGACGCGCCGCCGCTTGAAGTCGCTGCTCCAGTTCGCGGAGGAGTTGCGGGCGCTGCTCCGGTCCGCCTTCGGGCCGGGCGTCCAGTTCAACATGAATGATTCGATCTTCCGCCTGCCCAACGGCGGGACGATCCAGCTCACGCACTGCGAGTCCTCCAGCTCCATCAGCGACGTTGCCCAGGGCATGAACTTCTCGCTCATCGCCGTGGATGAGGCGGGCGAAGGCCCGGGGATGGAAGTGATTGACCAGCTCGGGCTATCGCTGCGCGCCCCGGGCGTCCCCCTGCGCATGATCCTTGCCGGGAACCCGGGCGGGGCGAATCACTCCGCCCTCGCGGAGCGGTACGTCACGGGCCGGGAGCCCTTCGTGCCGTTCGAGTTCGGGGGGAACTCTTGGGTGTATTGCCCCAGCGTCCTTGATGACAACCCGCACCTCCCGGACGCCTACCGGCGGAACTTCGAGGTGCTGCGCCATACGGACCCGGCTCTGTACAAGGCGATGCGGACGGGCGACTGGTCCGCGATCACGGGGGACTTCTTCGCCGGGACGTGGCGGGCCGATCAAATGGTCATCGACCATCACGACCTACCGCCGCACCTGTTCGCCTCGCTGAAGCTCGGGATTGACTGGGGCTCCGCCGCCCCGATGGTCGCCATGCTGGGCGGACAGCTCGCCTATGACGTGCGTCTGCCTGATGATCGGGTACTGCCCAAGGGGGCTTGGGTCCTGTACGACGAACACGCGGAGTTCGACCCCCGGAACCTGAGCCGCGGGACGGGCCGGACCCCGGGCCAGATTGCGCCCGCCCTTCACGCCGTCTGCGCCCGGAACGGAATCCGCGCCCGGGGCGTGATCGACTCCGCCGCGGAAGCCCGGACGGCGGGCCGGATGGAGGCGAGTATCAGCGACCTGTTCCGGGAAGCCGGGGTCAGGGTGACGCCCGCCCGGAAGGGGCCGCGGGTGCCTCGCTTCGAGGCCCTGAAGTCCTTGATGGTGCAGGGCGAGTTCTTTGTCACCTCGCGCTGCCGGTTCTGGTTGCAGACCGTCCCGGCGCTGCCCCGCGATCCGCGGAACCCGGAGGACGTTGACACGCGGGCGGTCGATCACGCCCTTGATGCTACGTCCTACCTCATCGCCGGGGCCTCCTCTGGGCATGTAGCCGTGGGCGACTTCTCGCCGCCGCGCCGCCTGCCCGATACCGGGGAGCGGGTGATTCTGGTGTGAGCTGGGGAGGGGTGGTGCCTTCTTAGGAAGGCTGAAACCTACTTAGAAACAACAAGGCCCTCCGCTCGGAGGGCCTTGTGCTTACTGGTGCCGGCAAGAGGAGTCGAACCCCCGACCTTCGCATTACGAATGCGCTGCTCTACCAACTGAGCTATGCCGGCGAAACCTTACTATAACCTTCTTAGCCGTTCTGAGTCACCCAGAAGAGCCACTATTCGCTGGGGTTCCCGTGGGATGACCCTCTACTTACGAATGAGCTGCTCTACCGACTGAGCTACACCGGCGGCGGGCGCAAAATTACCACTTCACAGTGAGAGGATGCAATTTCCCCACTATGAGAAATGGCTTCACGCCCAACTGACTCAGTTGCAACCAGCCGGCTTGAATTTAACGTTGGCGAAGTTGGCGGTCACGCAACTGTAAGTACCGTCGGCTGCACGATCCAGTTGGATCGTCGGAGCCGAACCCAGTCGCCCTGCACCATCAATGGTGCATTTAATGGCCGCAGTAGCTGCACCAGTTGTGGCATCAGGAGCAGTAACAGTGATAGCGCTGCAGTTACCAGTAGCGGATTGCAGGCCAGTAGCCGCCAGGTTGACAGTATCGCCGTTCACATAAGCATATTCATAGCCGGTTTTGCCCGCAGCGATGTCAGCGTAAGCAGCGGCGCCCTTGGCCTTGGCCACATAGTCCTGGTAGGCCGGAATGGCAATAGCGGCCAGGATACCAATGATCGCAACCACGATCATCAGTTCGATCAGGGTGAAACCCTTCTGAGCTTTCATTCTCAACTCTCCTAGATTGGGACGAGGTCTTTTGACCTGACAGAGCCCCAGCAGAAAGCGTGCCAGAAATTTCCCAATCACGACCAGCGACATTTCATACGGAAATCCGAATAAGAAAGAAAAGACCGTAATCCTCATGAGCCGTAAAAGACAGGAAGTGACAAAATTCGACACACCTAAACAAGCATTTGGCGCTTAATCCGACGGTAGGTTATAAGTCGCTGATACCCATCGCCTGATCACCATCATGAATGACCAAGTCGTGCTCTCCGGTCTCGCCCGCCAGTTGGTTATCGCTGAACTCCTGGACGAGAAGAGCGCCCAACAGGCACAGCAGCAGGCACATCGCAACAAGCTGTCACTGGTGACCTACCTAGTGCAGAACAAGCTGGTGAAAAGCCGGCCGCTGACAGAACTGGCAGCTGATCAGTTCGGTGTGGCGTTCTGCGATCTGAGTGCCATAGATAAGGAAAGCATCCCAAGAGAGCTGATCAGTGAGAAGTTGGTTCGCCAGCATCGGGTTCTCCCCCTCTGGCGCCGCGGCAACAAGCTGTTCGTCGCTATCTCCGATCCGACCAACCACCAAGCCATCACCGACGTCCAGTTCAGTACCGGCCTGACCACCGAGGCCATTCTGGTTGAGGACGATAAATTAGGTGACGCAATCGAGAAACTCTTCGAGAGCGCTACCGGCGGGCTGGACGACCTGGGCGACGTCGACCTGGAAGGGTTGGACATCGAAAGCGGCGACGCTGAGCGCAAGGAAGAAACCATCGGTGGCGACGCTGACGATGCGCCGGTGGTGCGCTTCGTCAATAAGATGCTGTTGGACGCCATCAAGGGTGGTTCCTCCGACTTGCACTTCGAACCCTACGAAAAGCTCTACCGAGTACGCTTTCGTACCGACGGCATGCTTCATGAGGTGGCCAAACCACCGATCCAGTTGGCCAGCCGTATTTCCGCTCGCCTCAAGGTAATGGCTGGGCTGGATATTTCCGAACGGCGCAAGCCCCAAGATGGCCGCATCAAGATGCGGGTGTCCAAGGCCAAGTCCATCGACTTCCGCGTCAACACCCTGCCTACCCTGTGGGGCGAAAAGATCGTGATGCGGATTCTCGATTCAGCCAGCGCGCAGATGGGTATCGATGCCCTCGGCTATGAGGACGCGCAGAAGCAGCTCTATCTGGAAGCGCTAAAGCAGCCGCAGGGCATGATCCTGGTGACCGGCCCCACGGGGTCAGGCAAGACGGTGTCCCTGTATACCGGTCTCAATATCCTCAATACCCCGGATATCAACATTTCCACCGCCGAAGACCCGGTGGAGATCAACCTGGAAGGGATCAACCAAGTCAACGTCAACCCCAAACAGGGCATGGACTTCGCCCAGGCATTGCGTGCCTTCCTGCGCCAGGACCCGGACGTAATCATGGTCGGTGAGATCCGTGACCTGGAAACCGCCGAGATCGCCATCAAGGCCGCACAGACCGGCCACATGGTGATGTCCACTTTGCATACCAACAGTGCTGCGGAAACCCTGACGCGTCTGCTGAACATGGGGGTAGCCTCCTTCAACCTGGCCACCTCGACCAACCTGATCATTGCCCAACGCCTGGCGCGCAAGCTCTGCCCGCACTGCAAGAAGGAACACGACATCCCTAACGAAACCCTCCTCCACGAAGGCTTCCCCGAGGACAAGATCGGCAGCTTCAAGCTGTACTCTCCCGTGGGGTGTGAAAATTGCAAGAACGGCTACAAGGGCCGCGTGGGTATTTATGAAGTGGTTAAAATCACGCCGGCGCTGCAGCGGATTATCATGGAAGAAGGCAACTCCATTCAGATCGCGGAGCAAGCCCGCAAAGAAGGCTTCAATGACCTGCGCACCTCGGGCCTGCTCAAGGCCATGCAAGGCACTACCAGCCTCGAGGAAGTCAACCGCGTGACCAAGGATTAATCCATGGCGGAAAAAGCGTTAAAAGTCAGCCTCTTTACCTGGGAAGGTACGGACCGCAAGGGCAGCAAGATCAAGGGGGAACTGTCGGGTACCAATGCCGCGCTGGTGAAGGCGCAGTTGCGTAAGCAGGGCATCAACCCGATCAAAGTGCGAAAAAAAGGTATTTCGCTGCTGAGCAAGGGCAAGAAGATCAAGCCCATGGACATTGCCCTGTTCACCCGACAGATGGCGACCATGATGGGCTCGGGGGTGCCTTTGCTGCAGTCTTTTGACATCATCGGCGAGGGTTTCGACAACCCGAACATGCGCAAGCTGGTCGATGACATCAAGCAGGAAGTCGCCGCCGGTAACAGCCTTGCCAACTCCCTGCGCAAGAAGCCGCAGTACTTCGACGATCTCTACTGCAACCTGGTGGACGCTGGCGAACAATCCGGCGCCCTGGAAACCCTGCTCGACCGCGTCGCCACCTACAAGGAAAAGACCGAGTCGCTGAAGGCCAAGATCAAGAAAGCCATGACCTACCCAATCGCGGTCATCATCGTGGCGGTCATCGTTTCCGCGATCCTGCTGATCAAGGTCGTTCCGCAGTTCCAGTCGGTCTTCCAGGGCTTCGGCGCAGAACTGCCTGCTTTCACCATGTTCGTCATCCACATTTCAGACCTATTGCAGGCCTGGTGGTTCGCCGTACTGCTCGTATTGCTTGTAGCGGGCTTCGGGCTTCGCGAACTGCATCGTCGCTCAGAGTCGTTCCGCGACTCGGTGGACCGTCTGGTGCTGAAGATTCCGGTCATTGGCATCATCGTCTACAAGTCCACTGTCGCCCGCTACGCGCGAACCCTCGCCACCACATTCGCTGCCGGGGTCCCTCTGGTGGAAGCCTTGGACTCCGTGGCCGGCGCCACCGGCAACGTGGTGTTCCGCAATGCGGTGAACAAGATCAAGCAGGACGTTTCCTCGGGTACCCAACTGAACTTCTCCATGCGCACCACCGGCATTTTCCCGAGCATGGCCGTACAGATGACCGCTATCGGCGAGGAATCCGGCTCCCTGGACTCGATGCTAGACAAAGTCGCCAGTTACTACGAAGAGGAAGTCGACAACGCCGTCGACAACCTCACCACCCTGATGGAACCCATGATCATGGCAGTGCTTGGTGTACTGGTCGGCGGCCTGATCATCGCCATGTACCTCCCCATCTTCCAACTGGGCTCCGTCGTCTAAGCATGCCTGTACTCGACTTCCTGGCCAGCCACGCGCTGGCCTTTGTTTTATGCGCCGCCCTGCTCGGCCTTCTGCTCGGTAGCTTCCTCAATGTGGTCATCCACCGCCTGCCGAAGATGATGGAACTGGAATGGCAACAGCAGGCACGTGATGCGCTTTCCCTGCCCCAGCCCGAGCAAAAGGCCACCTACAACCTGGTCCTGCCCAACTCCCAGTGCCCGCATTGCGGCCATGAAATCCGTGCCTGGGAGAACATCCCCGTAGTCAGCTACCTGGCCTTACGCGGCAAGTGCTCGGCCTGCAAGGCGCCGATCAGTGCGCGTTATCCACTGGTCGAGCTGGCCACCGCTCTGCTCTCCGGCTTCGTTGCCTGGCATTTCGGTTTTACCTGGCAAGCCGGGGCCATGCTGTTGCTGACCTGGGGGCTGCTGGCCATGAGCCTGATCGATGTCGATCACCAGTTGCTGCCGGATGCCTTGGTGCTGCCGCTGCTCTGGCTGGGGTTGATCGTCAATTACTTCGGGCTTTTCACCAGCCTGGGCGATGCGCTCTGGGGTGCGGTGTTCGGTTACCTGAGCCTGTGGTCGGTGTACTGGCTGTTCAAGCTGCTGACCGGCAAGGAAGGCATGGGTTATGGCGACTTCAAGCTGCTGGCCATGCTCGGCGCCTGGGGTGGGTGGCAGGTGTTGCCGCTGACCATCCTGTTCTCGTCCCTGGTCGGGGCCGTGCTGGGCGTCATTCTGCTGCGCCTGCGCAATGCCGAGACCAGCACGCCGATCCCCTTCGGGCCCTATCTGGCCATTGCCGGCTGGATTGCGCTGCTCTGGGGTGATCAAATAACCACTACCTATCTGCAGTTCGCCGGTTTCCGGTAGCTCCTGCTCGAACGCTGGCTCGCCCGGGCCCCTGCGTTCGCAGGGCGACGGGGAGCCTGGCGCGAGGAGTACGATGAAACCCTGGATCCTTGGCCTCACCGGCGGCATCGGCAGCGGCAAGAGCGCCGCCGCCGCCCACTTCGCCAACCTTGGCGTGCACATG
>Ga0180219_1001206_pt1 | contig 17483 bp, 19 predicted proteins | sample eDN3rd30CBELigMG_FD_151338 | JGI IMG/M metagenome (GOLD analysis project Ga0180219, IMG submission 151338) | Enriched Miracle-Growth compost microbial communities from Emeryville, California, USA - eDNA 3rd pass 30_C BE-Lig MG (version 2)... ...
CCGATGGCCGCGGCGAACCGGAATGCCGGCGGCGGCGCCCTATTCGGGCCGTCCAGCATCGCCGTCGGCCGACAGCGATATCCATCGATGCCGGCAGGCACATCCCCGGACGGCCCGACTTTCAGGAAAGCAGGCAATATGGTCAAATATTTCGGCAAACGCGCTCTCACCGTCGCGGACATCGGCATTCCGATGCTCCTCTTGTCGCTCGTCGCGGCGAGCGCGCACGCCTTCACTGCGCCGGTGGCTGGCGATCTCGGTTACGACATCTACGACATCGTCGTGAACCAGGGGGTCAAAGGCCCACTCGGCTTCGTCGGCGGCGTCGCGGCCTTCCTGTTCGGCGTGTCGCGGCTGTTCTCGAACATCATGATCGGCATCCCGACGATCGTCGCCGCCGTCTGCCTGATCAAGGCCGACAGCATCCTCCAGACCTTCGGGATGTTGATCTGAACGAGCTGGTTCGCGCACGGGCCGCCGGGTTCCATGGCCCGTGCGCGGGCCTTCATGCCGGGGCGCAAGCCAGCGCCCGGCACCATCGACCCAGGGTGTTTCTCCCTTTGAGCCCGGGGTCATGAAGCAGGAGGAGAAGAGTCGATGGACGAACGCCTGCCGCAATATCTGCACAAACCCGTTCAGATCCTCTGGTTCGGATCGGATGAGTTCGTGCTGGTGGTCACGATCCTCTTCGTCGCCGTCATCGTCGGCGGATTGGTCGGGTGGGCGTTCATCGCGGCTCTTCTCCTCTTTCTGCCGTGGAAGCGCGCGCAACCGCGCGGTTTCCTCTCCCATCTGGCGTGGCGCTGGGGAATGCTGCGCTTTCGCCATTATCCGGGTCCGACCCAGACCCGCTTCTACGAGTGAGGGCGACCCATGTTTTCCCGCATCGGAAAATCCCGCCGCGAGCCGGTCGATCCGCTCGCCGGCAAGCCCGCGAGCTTCGGCATCCATCGCTATCTCCAGGGTTCATCGAACCTGTTCGAGGAGAACCGGCTGCTGAAGTTCGCGATCGTTGGACTGTTCGGCATCACGGCTGTCCTCGGCGCCGTCATCTATAGCGCCGACCGGAACGAGCGCACGGTCGTCGTGCCGTTCGGATCGGGCGGCGATCTCTATGTCACGGGCGCCAAGCCGTCGGCCGCCTATCTTCGGACCATCACGCGCAACATCGTCGCGCTCGCCGGAACCTATTCCGCTTACTCTGCCGACCGGCAGTTCGCGGAGCTGCTCTCGATCGTCCATCCGTCCGCCTACAACAGCATGCGCGACAGCCTGAACAGCATATTGGACGAACTCGCGAACAACCCGACGCTGTCGATCGCCACCTACATCCGTCCTGACCAGCCCGTGGAATGGAGCGATCGCGACATCCTCGTACCCGTGGAGAAGGTGCGCGTCATCGGCGGCGTCATCCGCAAGTTCCGCGGTAACTTGCGCATTCGCTACGCGGTAGAGAACGGCCGCTTCTGGCTCGTCGCACTCAATGAGGAGAGCTTCAATGCCGAGACTCGCTAAAGGCGCCGCCCTGTTGCTTGGCACCGCCTTCCTTCTCCCAGATCCGGCTTGGGCCCAATCGATCACCGCGTTGCCCGAACAGGTCAGCACGATCCGTCTCTCCAACCGCGACGTCAATCATGTCGTCTGCGTCGGCGGCGAGATCGAAGATGTGAAATTCTCGGCCGAAAAGGCGATCGCGGTCGAGCGCGCCGGTGCCGACGCCTGGATCAAGTTCCTCGTCAAGGAAGTCGAGGACATGGGAATGGTCACGCGCAGCTATGTGACGACGCCCTCGGAATTTTTCATCTCGTGCAACGGTGCCATCTATCCGCTTTATGCCGAGCCCGCCGATATTCCGGCGCAGACCATCACGCTCTCGCCGGGCCGCCCGCAACGTGCGCAAGCCAATGAGGAACTGCTCGGACCGCTCGTCGAAGAAGAGCGCGCGATCTCGATTACGCTCGCGATGCTGCGCGACCGGGTGCCCGCGAGTTTTGCGGACGTTGCGCCGCGCGCGGGAGCGATCACGATTGCGGCTCTTCCCGCGGTCAAGCTGATCGAACGCCGGCGCCTCGCCATCGAAGGCGCCGGGCTGTCGGTATCCGAATATCGGCTCGGCAGCGATAGCGATGTGATCCTGGAGGAACGGCAGTTTCTCGATCGGGCGCTTGGCGCCGACATCTTCGCGGTCACGCTCGATCGGCTCAAGGTCAAATCGGGCGAGACCGCCCGGCTGATCGTCATCCGGCGGAGAGATGGTGAATGACCGACCCCACCGACCAAATCCCGCTCGACCTTGCCGAGGAGGGCAAACCGCTTCCGCTCGAGAGCGCGGGACGCGGCCCCGCGCTATTGGCGCTCAAAGCGCGGTGGGCGATGCTCAGCTCGAAACAGCAGCTGCGCGCCAAGCAGTTCGGCGTCGCCGCCGTGGTCGCGATGCTCGGCACCGGGCTCTATACCGCGAGCACCGGCGGCAAGGATGGGCCAACGGAAGCCCCGCCCGCGACCAAGCTCGACATGGGCGCCGGCCTGCGCGGCGATAGCCTCGAAACCAAGCTGCGCGGCGATCTGCAAAAGGTGCTCGAGGGGCAGTCGCTGCTCGGCGAGCGCATCACGGCGATCGAGGAAGGCAAGGTCGTGCCGGGCAGCGGCAGCGCCGCACTGCCCGACGTCGATCCCGGCCTGCCCCCTGCCCTGCCGAGCGACATTCCGGACTATCCGCCCGCGCCCGGCGGAGCCGGCAGCGCGATGGGTGAAATCCCTGCTCCTCCCTCACCCCCGTCCGCGCCGCTGGCCCCACCCGCGCCGCCGGTTGAAAAGACAGTCGGCGCGATCGGTGCGGCGACCTCAGCAACCATCGGCGCGGATGCAGACGGCAAGGGCGCGGTGACTGGCTCTAAAAAAAAGACCCGGACGATCTATTTGCCGCCTGGTTTCATGAAGGCACGGCTGCTGACCGGGATCGACGCGCTCGCGAGCCGAGACGCGACCTCGAACCCTGAGCCGCTGATCGCTCGCGTTCAGGCACCCGCCGTGCTGCCGAACGATGTGAAAGCCAATCTCTCCGGCTGCTTCGTCATCGGCAATGCGACGGGAAGCCTCGCCAAGGAGCGCGTCGAGGTGCAACTCGTCTCGCTCTCCTGCGTCGATTTCGACGAACGCTCGGTGGTCGACCAGCCGATCAAGGGCTTTTTCGTCGACACCGACGGCAAGAAGGGGCTGTCGGGGAAGGTCGTGACCCGTGCCGGTGCCAGCCTCGCTCGAGCCTTCATAGCCGGCACGATCAGCGGCATCAGCCAGACGGTCGAAAATACGATCGGTGACGTCTCGACATCCGCACTCGGCTCGGTGCGGACGCTCGATGCAGGTGACGCGGCCAAGGCCGGGATCGCGGGCGGCCTGTCGAAGTCGTCCGACAAGCTGACGGATTTCTATCTCGACCTTGCGCGCCAGGCCGGACCGATCGTCGAGGTCGGTGCGGCAAAGGATGTCGTCGTCGTCATCCAGGAAGGCGTCACCCTCGAGATCAAGCCGACGGCCGGAAGTAATACCAACGCGCGGTGGCTCTGACGCACGCGAGGGATTTCCAAGAGGTTAAAAATCTGCTTCGACGATGCAGACACAGGGAGGCATGCGATGCCGTCGGCGATTGGAGTTCGAAGGGATTACACAGCGGCAGACTTGCGCATTTTGGCGCGTCGAAGTGACAGCGCGGATCAGGTTCGGCGATTATTGGCGGCAGCCCCGATCCTGGATGGCGGGAGCCGGAGCGAGGCGGCGAAGATTGCCGGGGTTACGCTGCAGATTGTGCGCGAGTGGGTCCTACGGTTCAACGAGGGCGGCCCTGCTGGTCTTGCGACGCGCAAGGCGCCCGGGCGAGCCTCGATCCTGAATGATGAGAAGCGCGCTCGGCTTGCGGAAATTGTCGAGGCCGGGCCGGTCCCGGCGGCGCATGGGGTTGCCCGATGCGACGACGGTCTGGTTGTTCCGCGAGCGCCTGGTCAAAGCCAAGGCGATCGACAGGCTCTTCGCGCGTTTCGATGCCGCACTGACCGAACGCGGCTATCTCGCCATGGGCGGGCAGATCATCGATGCCAGCGTCGTACCGGCCCCGAAACAGCGCAACACCCAAGAGGAAAAAGCCGCGATCAAGGAAGGCCGCACGCCTGCGGACTGGAAGCCGGCCAAAGCCCGGCAGAAGGATCGCGATGCGCGCTGGTCGATCAAATACAGCAAGGTCAAGGTCAAGGAAGGTGGCAATCCCAAGGCGGCCCCAAAGTCCCGGGGGCCGGTCGATCTTGCCATTCCCATGTTCGGCTACAAGAACCATGTCGGCATCGACCGGGCGCACGGGCTGATCCGCACCTGGGATGCTAGCGCCGCCAATGCCCATGACGGAGCTCGGTTGCCGGTTCCGATCAGCAGGGACAACACCGCTGCGGGCGTCTGGGCCGATACCGCCTGCCGCTCGAAGAAGAACGAGGCCTTCCTCGCCAAGGGCATGTTCACCAGCCACATCCACCAGAAGAAACCACCGCGCCGGCCGATGCCCGAGCGCATCGCCAGGGCCAACGCGAAGCGCTCGAAAGTCCGTGCCCATGTCGAGCACGTGTTCGCCGGGCAGAAGCATCGCATGGGGCTGGTGGTGCGCACCATCGGCATCGCCCGTGCCCGCCTCAAGATCGGCATGGCCAACCTGGCCTATAACTTCCAGCGGCTTGCCTGGCTCCAGGGGCGAACTGCGCCTGCCCGACGCAGAAACGCTGCCTTCAAGGGCCAGAAGGTCAGAAAATTGGACGAAGATCAGCCAATAATAGCCGGCACGTCACACCCCAACCGCCTCCATCACAGGCTCACATCAAAATCCGTCGGTTCTTCGAGGTGTCCAACTTCGCAACCGGAACCGAAGAATCCGCTCCGACGCCAGTTCAGAGCGGATCCTTCATTTATTGACATGGATTCAGAAGTTCTTTCGCACTTGGATACCAAATACACGCGGGTCTCCTGGAAATGCATAATTGAATCCCAAGCCTTCAGAGTTCGAAGCCGCTTGGATGTAGCGCTTGTCAGTCAAGTTCTTACCGAAGATCGAGATCTCCAAATCCTGACTGTGGATCCTCCAACTTATACGAGCATCAAGCAACCCAAACGCCCCTTGCGTCACACTTGGAAGGTTTTTTGCCTCGGCACGATAGACCACGTCGTCAATCCAATTGAAATTAGTGGAGAATCGAAGCTCGCCATCCGACAGCGGTACCGTTTGCGTCGCGCCAATGTTGAATGTAACTTCAGGTGCTGGAAACGGCGTTCCTGATAGATCGATGAGATCACCGGCCGCATTCGGCACGATGTATTCGTCGTATTCTGCGCTAAGATAGGACACACCTAAGTTAATCATCGTGGCATCGGTGGGAGCGAAGACAACTTCCAGTTCGCCGCCCCACAGTGTCGCTGCGGCAGCATTGCGGATCAATGTCACCGAATTGCCATCGATATAATCGCGAATCTGTTGCTGAATATTGGTGTAATCTTGATAAAATGCGGCCCCGTTTACCCGTAATGTGCGGCCCAGTAGGTCGGATTTGAACCCAACCTCGTAGGCGATGACCTTTTCGGGCTGGAAAGGATTTGACGCTTGTTCTAACTGATCCGGCGTCAGCGGCCGACTGAATGCCTGCGCGGTATAACCACCAGCGCGGTATCCTTTGTTAACGGAGCCGTAGACAAGTAGATCGGGCGCAGGTTTCCAGTCCACGCTCGCCAGCCAAGTGAACTGGTCGAATTTTGAGTGTGTCTCATAATTGCAGTGCGGATAAACCGGCCCACCGAATTCTGGAGCTAGCTGATTACAGCGTGCAGCAGAGGCCGGTACGGCTGGAGGAATTGCAAAGCTCGGTTCTATCCGGCTATGCGAGGTGATGCCGCGATAGTCCTCAGTATACCGCAGGCCGCCCGTCATGCGCAACGAATCGGTTAGATGCAAGACAGCCTGGCCATAAACGGCGGCACTTTTGTTCAGACTATCTGTATCGGTGACGCTCGAGCGACTGGCGCTTACGTAGGAATTAGTGTTATTGTCCGAAAGCTCATTTCCGCTCTCTCGGTTATAATATGCGCCGAACTGCCAGTCGAGACCAGTTCCGTCGATCGAGGATACCTGCAACTCTTGACTGAAATTCTGCACATCAGTCCCAAGATGAACCTGCAGCAGGCTGAACGGCGTTCCATCCAGATCCTGGATATATTCCCGATTCAGATGGCGATAGGCAGTGATTGATTTGATCGTAATGTCGCCAACGTCGACCGCAATCTCACCTGACACACCCCAATGATCCACATCGTCGAAAATTCCGCGCGGATCAGTCGCAAATCCACTCTGGAATTTTGAGCCGTTAGAATAGCCATCGTAATAGCCACGCCAGACATCATAGGCACGCCGTCGATCCACCTCCGACGTCGGATCCAGCCCAAGTTCGGCAGCAATCGAACCCAACGTGCCAGTGCCTGAATTCGTATTCTGCAGCATCGAATCGTCAGTCAAAATCACATTGGTTCCGGTATTGCGCTGCCGAGTATAATCGCCCGACAAAAAGATGCGGACATTTTCGGCAGGGTCCGCACGCAGGAGTAATCGGCCAGTGACGACGTGATCATCACCGATATCCTGCCCGTCCAACTTACTCCCGTAGCCGTCCCGAGAAATCACTTGACCTACAGCCCGAATGGCCAGTCGATCTTCCACGATGGGAAGATTAATGACACCCAGAGCCTGCATGTTATTGTAGCTACCATAGAGCAGATCGGCGTAACCTTCTGCCTGGTATTTCGGATGCTGCGTCGTGATGTTAATTGCACCACCGGTGGTGTTCTTTCCGAACAATGTCCCCTGAGGCCCCTTCAAAACCTCTACTTGTGCAAGATCTACGAAAGAAGATCTCAAACCATACGTACGAGTATAATTGATACCATCAATATAGACTCCCACTGACGGGTCAGTTGTCAAGCGGCTATCAGCCTCACTCTGTCCACGTATAGTGATTTTTACACGACCCGCGCTGTTTTGCGAACTCATATAAAGGCCCGGGGTAACCTTTTGGATTTCCGCCACGTCACGCATACTAAATTTCTGCAAATCTTCTCCACTTACCGTAGTAATGGAAATGGGCACATCCTGCGACCGCTCCTCCGACCGACGTGCCGTGACCACGATGTCCTGCAGGCCGCCTCCTTGAACGCCCGCTTGCTGAAGAGATGAAGCGCCCCCCTGCGCGACGACGTCGGGATCACTCTCCCCGGATTGCTGCGCAAGTGCCGACGATGCTGTTGATGCAAGGCAATATGCAACGCCGAGCAGAAGAGTGCCCCGCACAGAGATCGATCGCTTCATGGTTGTCTCCCTAATCTTTTGTTTACGTGGCTGTTTACGACTCACGCAGGGTGAGGCTGCAACGCCGTGACCAAGTGATCATTCATTAGGGGCGCGCGGAGAGGAACGATAAGTCCGAAAAGTGCCGTTCTATGAGAAAAGTACCGTTCTATGGGAAATGTCTAACAGCACATGGCCAAGCCGGACGACAGCCTTCCCCTCTGAACTGATTTCGCTAGCTTTTTCGAAAATCAAGAGTGCCATGTTTGCCGCCCATGATGCGAAAGTAACCCTGATTTTCTGAACTGATGATCGAGTGCGGCCTTCTATCGCGCCTTGACTTCGGCGTTTTCATGGACCGCTGACCGCATCACCAGCCCACTGTTGGGCAGCCACACTATCGGGGGCACGGTCAGCCTGTGCATCCGCAAACGGATCGAAGAGGTGTTTGACTGGAGCCAGGTATCCTCGCACCCAATCACTCGGCGCCCGGGGCTCCCGCCGCGGCATATGCATGGATCCGATCCACCGTGAGTTGCGACTGGTCGGTCAGGTCAGAGTGGTCCACGCCTGCCGCTTTCGCCAGTTCGATCAGATGGGCAACATCCTTGCCGACGTTGCTGGTCGGCCCAGTCATCTTAGCGACCTGCGCAGGCGAACGCACAAGCCCCAGCGCATGACTGTTGCCCGAGCTACTACCCATCACACGAGCGGCTACCAGCGGGTCGATCCCCATGCGCGTAGCTAGGTTCAAGGCGGCAATCGACGCCACAACATTGGCAAAGCACAGATTGTTGTTGAGCAGTTTGAGGGTCTGCGCCGACCCCAGTGCTCCGACATGCAGCAGCTTGGTTGCAAAGCATTCCAGCATCGGTCTGGCAATCTCGATCGCTTTGTCATCCCCCCCGAGCAGAACCGTCAGAATTCCAGCTTCAGCCCCTTTCGAACCACCGCTGACCGGCGCATCAAGCACTTGGACTCCACGCTGCGCAGCGGTCTCGGCCACACGCTCGATCGTCGCGGGCATGACGGTGGCGTGGATGGTCAGAACCGAGCCAGCCCGCATACCACCGACCAGGCCATCCGGCTCGCGCAAAGCAATGTCGAGCAGTTCCTCGTCCGTTCGCACGCAAACCCCAACCACTTTAACCTGTGTCGCTAGGTCACGAGGCGAGGTCGCCGCTTCTACATTGCCGCCGAGCAGGCCCTCAAGTGATGCGGGGCGGCGCGCCCACAGGCGCAGCGGCAGGCCCGCCTGGCCGATGCGAACTGCCATAGGGCGCCCCATATTGCCGAGGCCGATGAAACCGAAAACAGGCTGTGCAGTCATGAAGGTCTTTAAACTCCGTCCGTGCGGATATGGGCGAATTTGACCGGTTGTCGCAACACCGGCTTCACTGGTCTGCAAAGAACTGGTCGAGGACTTCGACGGAAGCTTTCCAACCGAGAGTCCTTCGCGACCTTGTGTTCAGCGTATGATCAGGGCAATTTTCCTTACCCGGGGAAGATTGTGCAGCGACTGGGTATGATCAGTGATCTCCGTGCTCGTGGAACAGCGACGCGATTGCGCGGCGATCCAGCTTCATGGCGGAATTGCGAGGCAGGGATTGAACTTGCTTGATCCTTGCGGGGACGAAATAGGCCGGGAGTCGAGCGCGGACGAATTCGCGGATTTCAGCGGAGTCCAGCTTTGCACCCAGCTCAAGCTCGACGACCGCCACCGGCAATTGTCCCAGTCGCTTGTCAGCCACGCCAACGACCGCGGCATCACGAACCGCCGGATGTTGGCGCAATACGTCCGAAATCTTAGCCGGGGACAGCTTGAAACCCCCGCGAATAATCACATCGTCCTTACGGCCGTGGAGAGTCAGAAATCCATCGCCATCGACCGAACCCAGGTCGCTGGTGGGAATCCAGTGATCTCCGATCCTGCCGACCTTGAACTCGAGGACACCAACTTGCCCTTCGCCCTCGACAATTTCCCCGGCGAGAGACCGGACGCGCGCCTGCGCTACCGTCGGGTCAAGACGTCCCACCGCCGATGGCCGCGTATCGAAATGCATCCTGAAATCTTCGAGCGACCACGCGGCGATTGCTCCGCAGAACTCGGTCGCACCATAGTTGCCGAGCACCGGTATGCCGTAGCGACCCGAAAAGGCTTGCCGATCTTCTGCGCGTAATGGCGCAGTGCCCGACCAGACGCTGATGAGCGACGAGAGCCGCTCGGGCGCTATTTCGGCTTCCAGTACCATTCGCAGCATGCTCGGCGGGAGACCCGTTGTTTTGAGCTGATATTGCTGGACGATCTCAGCCCAGCGTTCCGCGTCAAACTTCCCGAGCATGACCGTCGAGCGGCCCTGCGCTGCCGCTCGCAACAGGGTAAGCACGCCTCCGATGTGCGCGAGCGGCGAATATTGAATGAGTGCAGGCCACAAACCATCGTCGCAACGACAGTCGCCAAATCCCGCATTGGTGCGCTCGATCTCATGCATCGCTCGCGAAAGGGTCGAAAGGGAAAGATGAAGAGGCTTCGGATCTCCGGTTGTGCCGCTCGTATAGACAATAAGTCCGGCGCGACGATCGCCGGACGGCTCCCGCTGAGCCGCAGGACTCAACCTCACGAGCGCTCCGTCCTCCTGGAGCACGAGAAGCGCGGGGTCCGAATTCGCTGCTCGGAGCATGTCGTCGCCCACTGGAATCAGGATTGCTTGCGGCGAAAGTTGTCGGGCGGATTCAAGGGCAGCCTCGGGCGACGTAAACGGGTTGATGATGATCGCGCAGCGGCGACTGAGGACGATCGCGAATATGCAGATCGCACAGCTTATGGTGTTGCGTCCGAGCACGGCGACGGTGGCGCCAGGAGCAATGCCGTTGGCGTCGAGGTCCGCCTCCAGTCTTGCGATCCGGCCGGCGAGCTCGCGCCAGCTCAGTTCGCTGTCGTCGGACGATAGAGCAACACCTTCGCCCGAGAGAAGAGCGCGCCGAATTCTTTCCAAAAGGTCGCTGTCGACCCTGTCACCAGGCGATATCTGCATGCGGCGTCCCATCCGGTTCCCGTCGATTATCCGGTACGAAAAAAGCCGCCCCGGCGTGGCTGACTGGCGCAGAACGCCGGGCCAGTTCCCCCGCAAACCAGCGATACCAACTCGGCGGCCCCGGGGAACTACATCATATTCGGAATTGAGGGTGGCTGCCCTCAATTGGCCAGCTGCCTATTGAGCCAGCTCCTTGAGCAGGGTCTCGCGATCAGCGAATCGCTTGACCGATGGCGATGCGCGATGTTCGACAAGTTTTCGCCCTTGCGCATAGTCCCGTACGGCGTTGACGCAATCAAGGGCGATACCCGTCCTTGCTTAAGGTAGACGACCGTGAAGCTGCCGATTTCGGGGACGCCGCGCAGGACTGCTTCATCATAGCAGATCGAAAGGCCGACCGCTTGCAGCTTGACATCATACTGGTTGGACCAGAACCAGGGCGTCGCCTGGCATTGCGCAGGCTCGCCCGCAATGTCATAGGCGACCACCATCGCCATGTCATTGGCGTTCTACACCGATTCAAGGCGGATGTAAGGCGCCGCGGCTCCGCCCGCCGCCCAGATCAGATGTCCATAGGTGACCGTTCGACCCGACGCGAGAGTCAGCACATGCGCGCTCGCATCCACGGCAGTCACAGCTTCACCAAGTCTGAGATCGACATTCTTGTCGTTCCAGAACTCCTCGAGCCGTAGCAGTATGCGTTTGAACGGCTTCTCCCGGACAAGATATTCCTTCGACAATGGAGGGCGCTCATAGGGCAATTCGCTGTCGCGACCGATCATCATGATCGAACCATCGAATTTCAGCAGCCGTAGCGCAATTGCCGCTTGTGCGCCGCCATGGCCCGTGCCCACGATCACGATGTCAGGTTCGTCAGTCATGTCGACATCCCTCCCTCAAGCCTATCGGATTTTACCGGTCAGTTCCGGGACGGCCTTGAACAGGTCCGCGACGAGCCCGATGTCGGCGACCTGGAAAATCGGGGCATCCTCGTCCTTGTTGATGGCAATGATGGTCTTGGAGTCCTTCATTCCCGCCAAATGCTGGATCGCCCCCGAAATTCCGATGGCGAAATACACTTCGGGAGCAACGATCTTGCCCGTCTGGCCAACCTGGAAGTCATTCGGGACATAGCCTGCATCGACCGCCGCGCGGCTGGCGCCGACCCCGGCACCGAGCTTTTCGGCAAGCGGTGTGATGACCTCATCGAAGGTCGCCGCATCCTTGAGCGCACGTCCCCCCGATACGATTATCTTCGCGCTGGTTAGTTCGGGGCGCTCGCTGCGGGCGATTTCAGCCGAGACGAAACGCGAGGTCCCCGCATCGCCGGGGCCGGAAACATCTTCGATCGCAGCCGAGCCTCCGTTCGCCGCAGCCTTGTCGAAGGCGGTTCCACGTACGGTCACGACCAGCTTCGCGTCATGGCTTTCGACGGTGGCGACGGCATTGCCGGCGTAGATCGTCCGCGTGAAGGTCTTCCGACCTTCGACCGAGATTATTTCGGACAACTGCATCACATCGAGCAGCGCAGCGACGCGCGGCGCCACATTCTTGCCGGTCGTTGTCGCGGGCACGACGAAGGCATCATAGCCTTGCATCAATCCGACGACGAGCGGGGCAAGATTCTCCGGCAACGCGTGTTCATAGGCTGCATCATCGGCGAGCAAAACTTTGCGGGCGGGCTCGATATTCGCAGCCTGCTCTGCTACCGCGCGGACGCCCTTTCCAGCGACCAGCAGATCGACGTCGCCCATGCTGGCCGCGGCCGTGACGGCCGAAAGCGTCGCATCCTTGACACTGGCGTTGTCGTGCTCGACCCAGACGAGGGTTTTCATCCCAGAATTTCCTTTCTTGTCAGGCCCGTTAGGCGATGCCGAGAGACGTGAGCTTTGCGACCAGTTCATCCACGTCTGCGACCCTCACACCCGCGCTGCGCACCGGCGGCTCGACTACCTTGAGCGTGGCGATACGCGGAGAAATGTCGATGTCATAGTCAGCGGGCGACCTGATCTCGAGCGGCTTCGCCTTCGCCTTCATGATATTCGGCAGTGATGCATAACGGGGTTCGTTGAGGCGAAGGTCGGTGGTGACGATCGCGGGAAGCGTCAGCTCGACTGTCTCGAGGCCGCCGTCGACCTCGCGCTTCACGATCACTGCTCCGCCTTCGACGTCGACGCTGTTTGCAAATGTCCCCTGCGGACGATCCATCAGCGCCGCCAGCATTTGCCCCGTCTGGTTGCTGTCGTCGCTGATCGACTGCTTGCCCAGCAGCACGAGGCCGGGCGATTCAACGTCGGCAATCGCCTTCAAGATCTTGGCCACTGCGAGCGGCTCGACTTCGACGGCATCGTCGACCTGGACCAGGATCGCCCGGTCCACGCCCATCGCGAGAGCGGTTCGCAGCGTATCCTGTGCCTTTGCGGGGCCGATGCTGACGACCACTATCTCTTCCGCCTTACCCTTTTCCTTCAGGCGAACGGCTTCCTCGACGGCGATCTCGTCGAACGGGTTCATGCTCATCTTGACATTGCTCAGGTCCACTCCCGAGCCATCCGCCTTCACCCGCGGCTTTACATTATAGTCGATCACCCGCTTTACGGGCACAAGGATTTTCATGGAAAGGTCCTACTCGATGAATAGCCGCGCCGAGCAATTCGGCGGCCTGTCGAGCGCGAATTAGATCACATCGAGACAATGGAGGAGGATGGATATTCGGAAATTCAGGAGGGTTTACTTCGCGATGTGGCCGGACATCGCTCTTAGTCCTGAACCACCTCAAATAGGCTGTCTTGGTCATTCCGATTTTGCCGGCACGAGCTACGCGGTGTCGTCATGATCGAAAGCCTCAAATCATTTCTCTTTGTGCCCGGCGACAATCCCGACCGCATCCAGAAAGCGGCAGGCAGCAAGGCGGATGCGGTCATCGTGGATCTGGAAGATTCGGTCGCAACGGGTGCCAAGGATATTGCCCTTGTGGGTCTGAATGACGCGCATGCCGTGCTGAAGTCTGCCGGAAAAGCGTGCGTCGTCAGGATAAACGCCGACCCGCCGGGAACGGAATCCGAGCTCCGCGCCGCTTGCGAATGCGGCTTCGATGCCGTCATGCTGCCGAAAGTGGAATCCCCCGCACGCATCGAACAGGCCAGCGCGTTGATCGCGCACCATAACCCGGGCAGGGGCCAGATCCCACCCACCATTATCGCCTTAGTGGAGAGTGCATGCGGAATTCTCGCGGCGCCGCAGATCACCGCCGCCGTTGGCGTCTCCGCGCTTGCCCTTGGCACCGAGGATTTCTCGCTCGACATGGGGACGCGTCCGACGCCCGATCTGCTCGACCTTCCGGTACGCCAGATCGCCCTTGCCGCTCGCGCCCATCGCCTTGCGGCTCTGGCGCTTCCCCTCTCGATTGCTGAGTTTCGCGACGCTGAAAAAGTCAGCGAAGCGGCAAAGAAGGCAGCCGGTCTCGGTTGCACCGGCGCGCTTTGCATTCATCCTAATCAGGTCGAAGCCGTCAACTCTGCCTTTTCTCCGGCACCCGCGGATATCGACGAGGCCAGAGCCATTCTGGCCGCATGGGGCCAGTCCCAATCGCTTGGCGTCGCGGTAGCTCAGTTGGACGGCATGATGATCGATGCGCCGGTCGTTGCAAGAGCGCGGCTCACTCTCACTCGGGCGGGAGAAATTTCATGAACGGATCACATTCCGAAGAACGGCGAATAGTCGTTACAGGTGCATCGGGCCTTCTCGGACGGGCGGTCGTGGACCGCCTCGTCGCTGCGAAGCTGCAGCCGATAGGTATCGACCTCGCAAGCCAGGGACCTGCCGGCATTCCGTTCTTCGACGGGGTCGATCTCGCCGACGAGCAGAGCGTGGCCCGGATTTTCGAACAGATAGGAAATGACGGAGACATCCACGGGCTGGTGAATGTGGCCGGCGGCTTTGTCTGGCAGACGGTGGAAGAAAGCTGCACCGAAAGCTGGCAAAATATGTTTCGGATCAATGTGGTGAGCGCCGTCAACGCATCGCGCTCGGCGCTGTCCTTATTGCGCTCGGGCGGCTCCATCGTCAACGTCGGAGCCGCAGCGGCGGCGAACGCGGCGGCCGGGATGGGAGCCTATACGGCGGCCAAATCGGGCGTTGCGCGTCTGACCGAGGCGCTGGCGGCCGAATGCAAGGAACGAGGCATCCGGGTCAATGCGGTCCTTCCCTCGATCCTCGACACTCCTCAGAACCGCAAGGACATGGGCGATGCGGACAGCCACAAATGGGTGAAGCCTGCAGAATTGGCTGAAGTCATCGCATTTCTTCTCTCGGACGCCGCAAGTGCGATCACCGGCGCGAATATTCCCGTTACTGGAAGACTATGATCGCAGCGGACATGCCGGTCGATCGGGCATTGCCGATGGAATCGCGCGGCGACCGACGGGGATGATACCGGCGCCGACCTCAGCTTCCGATCCCAGGTGATCATCCAGGCTCGCCGTCAGCACCCATTCCGGCAGCGCCTTCTTCAACTCGTCGGTCAGCCCATTTTTGGCAGACAACTCCTCGGGATCGCGCCCCGCCACCAACAGATCCGAAACTTCCTTGTCGATTGCCATATGATGGCCCCCTTTTCCATTCCATCTTATGGCCCCGCGCACAAAACTCTTGATAGACCGCAGGTCCGGCGCCTTTCGCTCGTCGAAGGCCAACGATACGCTGACCGCGTCATTTTCGGTCAACGCACGGGATGGCCTCAAGATGGATCCGGCCGAAATGAACGGCGACGCCCATGGCGATGATGAATATCGCGCTCATCTCGTCGAGGGCATGACGCGCCGGACTCTGGTCGAAACGCTTGAACCCGGGTATCCCTGAAGCATGGACCGAACCAGTGGGCCGCGTGGCCGCGCTTCAGGGTCGCATTATATGCCCGCCATCGACCGACCAGGTCTGGCCCGTCACCCACGAGGCCTCGTCAGAGCATAGAAACAATACGGTGTTGACGATATCCTGCGTCTCGCCCAGTCGCCGAAGCGGCAGGCTGTCGATGATGCCCTTCACCCGGTCTTCGGCCACCGACGTACGCGTCGCCTCGGTGTTTGTCGGTCCGGGCGCTACGCCATTCACGCGGATATTGTCCGGCCCGAGCTCCTTGGCGAGCGCGATTGTCAGGCCGTTCACGCCCAGCTTCGCCAGGCCGTAATAATTGCCCGCGTAATAGGCGGCGGTGGACGACTGGTTTACGATCGATCCGCCGCCGCGCGCCTTGAGCGCGGGATAGACCGCGCGCGTCATGAGCAGCACGCTTTCGAGGTTGACCGCCATGAAGCGGCGATAATAGTCGAGTTCGATTTCCATCCACGACTTGCGGCGCATCCCTGCGAATATCGCGGCATTGTTGATGAGGAAATCGATCCCGCCGCACTCGGATATCGTGCGTTCGACGCATTCGGCGCAGCTGTCCTCGTTCGAGACGTCGGTCGCGGTATAGATCGCCTTGCCGCCCTCGGCCACGATGGCCTCCGCGACCTTGCGTGCATTGTCTTCGTTGATCTCGGCAACGACCACGGCCGCCCCCTCCGCGGCCAGCGCTCTTGCATAATGCTCGCCGATACCCTGCCCGCCGCCTGTGACGATTGCCACCTTGTCCTTGAAACGCATAGTTCGATTTGCTCCGTCAAATTGAAGAGAATGATCAGTTCATAAGCTTTATGAATTCGGGCAGCGGCTCATCGGTTTCGAGCTTGTCGGCAGCCGCGAGAACGCGAGAAATGCCTTCATCGGTCATCAGTGGCGTCAGAACGTCGCGGAACTTCGCGGCGATATCTTCCGCCCCCGCGGGATTGGCCGGATGCCCTCGCGGGGCGGGCTGAAGCGCTTCAGCACTGCGCCCGTTTTTGGTCGTGATGCGCACATAACCGAACAGCGGATCGCACCCGTTCGGCACGTCCATGGCAAAGGGCTTGACCCGGTCTGCCAGCGCATTGACGACAGGGTCCGATCGCACGTCCGGATCGGCAAGATCAAGAATGGCGACCCGGCCTCGCACGACGCGGAGGGCGGAGGCGAACGCGAGGCTGAACTGGGCGCTTAGCATGTCATGCGGATGGACGATCGCCGCGCCATGCGGGATGGCCCAGTCGACGATTCCGACTTCGATCGTCTCGATATCATCGGCTGTGACCGCGACCCCGCCTTGCTCGAGATTGGCGAGCGCCATGCCCAGCGCATCCAGTGCAGCATGCGTTGTCCCTACCATCGGGTACAGCTTTATGAAGGTGTTCATGATGTGCCATGTCCCGTCCCACAGCAGTTCGGGGTCGAGGTGATCGCGCTCGGAGAACAACTTGTAGATGCCGCGCAGACCTTCGTAGATCGTGAGGGGACCGGTCAGGCCCGCCCGCGCAAGAACCGCGGCCTCGACCCCGGCCCGGCTCGCCATTCCTGCATGGTACCGCTTCACTTCGCCGCCGGACTGGTCATATTCCATCGTACCCGAGGCGTCGCTGCCAGCAATCGCCAGCGCGTTGGCCGTCTGGACCACGTCGAGACCGAGGACCTTCGCCACAGCAGCCGCAGCGCCGAATACGCCGCCGATCTTCATGCCGTGCCAGCCGATATCGAGCGTGCGCCGATTGATCGGCCCCATGGACCAGACCATCGACTGGTAACCGGCAACGATCGCGGTCAGGAACTGCTTGCCGGAGATATTTTCCCGTTCTGCCAGCGCCAGGACGGCGGGAATAACACACACGCCAGGATGCCCGCATTGCCAATGCGCGTCGTCATATTCCAGCGCGTGGCCAAAGGTTCCGTTGGCATAAGCCGCATAGGCGGCCGTGGCGCGTCCACCGCCGATAATCCCGCACTGCGGCGCGGTGTCGAGGTCGGCGAGCAGGGCCCGCGCCGGTTCCACCTGCGAGAGTGTCGAACCGCGCCGCGCCACGCCAAGAAAGTCCAGCAGCAAAAGCCGCGCCCGGTGACGCACCTCCTCAGGAATTTGCTCAAAGTCGAGGGACGCAATCCATTCCGCCTGCCGCCCTGCGAGGGTTTTGCTCAATTCGACAGGCGATGTTGCATGAGCCAAAGCTGTTCTCCCT
>Ga0180219_1001208_pt1 | contig 17473 bp, 13 predicted proteins | sample eDN3rd30CBELigMG_FD_151338 | JGI IMG/M metagenome (GOLD analysis project Ga0180219, IMG submission 151338) | Enriched Miracle-Growth compost microbial communities from Emeryville, California, USA - eDNA 3rd pass 30_C BE-Lig MG (version 2)... ...
TTCGTCGGTCTCGACAACTTCGTCTGGGTGTTCTCGGGCGGCAGCACGGGGCTGATCGCCTTCATCAACACGATCGTGTGGGTGATCATCGCACCCGTGTGCGCCACCGGCATCGGGCTCTTGTATGCGGTGTTCGTCGACCGCAGCCGCGGCGAGAAGGTGCTCAAGGTCTTCATCTTCATGCCGGTCGCTATCTCGCTGGTGGGCGCGTCGATCATCTTCAAGTTCTTCTTCGACTACACGCAGGACCCGCAGATCGGCCTGCTCAACCAGGTCGTGGAATGGTTCGGCGGAACGCCGGTGGCCTGGCTGCAGAACTATCCCCTGAACATGGTCATGCTCATCATCATCCTGATCTGGACCCAGACCGGCTTCGCGATGGTGCTGCTCTCGTCGGCGATCAAGGGGGTGCCCACCGAGCAGGTCGAGGCGGCTGAACTCGACGGCACGAACGCGTGGCAGCGGTTCTGGAACGTGACGGTCCCCGGCATCCGCCCCACCATCATCGTGGTCTGGATCACGATCTCGATCGTCTCGCTGAAGGTGTACGACATCATCGCCGCCACCACCGGTGGTCAGAACGACTCGACGGTGCTCGGGTACGAGATGGTCAAGCAGTTCGAGATCCTGCCGCCGCAGGCCGGCCACTCCGCAGCGCTGGCCCTGTTGATCTTCATCCTGGTGACCCCGTTCATCTGGTACAACGCGCGCAATCTCAAGCGTCAGCGGGAGGAATAGCGATGAGCACCAGCACCAGCACCATCGCCGGTACCCGCGCCGGCGCCGCCTCGGCGAATCGCGGCGCACTGCGCCGCACGAAGCTGCGCCTGTCCAGCCCGTGGGCCACCGTCGGCGCGATCGTCATCGCGGTGATCTGGACGATCCCGAGCTTCGGGCTGTTGGTCACCTCGTTCCGGCCACCCGCCGACATCACCACGAGCGGCTGGTGGACGGCGTTCACCAACCCGCAGTTCACGCTCGACAACTACATCAACACGCTGAACTTCAACGACACCATCACGGTCGGCCAGTCGTTCGTCAACTCCCTGGTCATCACCATCCCCGCGACCGTCTTCCCCATCACGCTCGCGCTGATGGCCGCCTATGCTTTCGCCTGGATCGACTTCAGAGGCAAGGACTGGCTGTTCATCGCCGTCTTCGCGATGCAGGTGGTTCCGTTGCAGATGGCGCTCGTGCCGTTGCTGAGCATGTACTCGAACGGCCTCACGGTCTTCGGCATCCAGATCTTCCCCGGTCTCAACCTGAACAGCCTCACCTCCACCTACGCCGAGGTCTGGATCTCGCACACGATCTTCGCGCTGCCCCTCGCCGTGTTCATCCTGCACAACTCGGTCTCGGCCATCCCGCGCGACGTCATCGAGGCCGCCAAGGTGGACGGCGCCGGGCACGGCCAGACCTTCTTCCGCATCGTGCTGCCCCTCTCGATGCCGGCGATCGCGTCGTTCGCGATCTTCCAGTTCCTGTGGGTGTGGAACGACCTGCTGGTTGCGACCGTCTTCGCCCCCGGTGCGAACGCGCCGATCACGAAGCTGCTGACCGACCTGTCGGGCACGTACGGGCAGCAGTGGTATCTGCTCTCGGCGGGAACGTTCCTCGCGATCATCGTGCCGCTGATCGTGTTCTTCGCGCTGCAGCGCTTCTTCGTGCGCGGCCTGCTGGCCGGCGCAACGAAGGGGTGACGAAAGGATGCCGCGGGGCGACGACGGGATGCCGCGGCTCAGGCGAAGTCGACGTCGGCGGCGTCGACCACCGTCGCTGTGCGCCCCGGCGCTCCCTGGAATGACCAGTACAGATTGGTGTGCGCGATCACCTGGTCGACCGGAGGAGCGCCCCACGCGGTCTTGTCGCCCGCGGTGTGCGCGTCGCCCACGAGCGTCGTGTCGTAGCCGCGCGTGAAGGCGCCGTGGATCGTCGAGCGGATGCACGCGTCGGTCTCGGCGCCGGAGACGACGAGCCGCCCCACGCCCAGCCGGGCGAGCACCTCTTCGAGATCGGTGCCCTCGAACGCGTCGCCATACTCCTTCTGCACGATCGACTCGTCGGCGGCCGGCTCGAGCTCGGCGACGATGCGCCAGCCCTCGGTGCCGGTGACGAGGTCGTCTTCGGCGTGATGCTGCACCCACACCACCGGTGTCTTCGCGGCGCGTGCCTTCTCGACCAGATCGTGGATGCGTCCCACCACGGCGTCACGCTCGTATGCCTCGCCCACCACGTCGTTCTGCACATCGATCACGAGGAGCGCGGTGGCGGGCCGGTCTGTCAAAGTCGTCATGTCGAACCTCCTGCGCCCACCGTAGACGGTGGTTCCGACATCCACTCTCCCTTCCGCCGGTGTGGACGTGAGGGGCGACCGGCATATCCTGGAGAGCATGACCGACACCCTCCGTTCGGGCCTGGAGCTCGACGCGTTCAGCGCCGACGTCCGCCCGCAGGACGACCTCTTCCGTCACGTCAACGGCACGTGGATCGACGAGACCGAGATCCCCGAAGACAAGGCGCGCTGGGGCTCGTTCCACTTCCTCGCCGAGCAGGCCGAGAAGGATGTGCGGGCCATCGTCGAAGAGTCGCAGAGCGCCGAGCCGGGCACCGAGGCCCGCAAGATCGGCGACCTGTACGCCAGCTTCATGGACACCGACCGCATCGCCGAGGTCGGCACCGCGCCGCTGACCGAGCAGCTGGCCGCAGTCGACGCGGTCGACTCCCTCCCCGCCTTCCTCGCCACGGTCGGCCGTCTCGAGCGCGACGGCGTCGGCGGCATCATCGACCTGTACATCGAGCCCGATCCGGGCAACCCCGAGCGGTACGTGCCCTTCTTCGTCCAGAGCGGCATCACGCTGCCCGACGAGAGCTACTTCCGCCTGGACAACTTCGCGGACACGCGCGAGGCCTACCGGGCGCACATCGCGCGCATCCTCGAGCTCGCCGGTGTCGCCGACGGCGCGGACGCCGCAACGCGCATCTTCGCGCTGGAGACCGAGCTCGCCTCGCACCACTGGGACAACGTCCGCAGCCGCGACGCGGTCGAGACGTACAACCTCAAGACCTGGGACGAGACCCAGGCCCTGGTCGGCGTCGACCTGACGCCGTGGCGCGACGCCGTGGCCGGCGGGCGCGACGAGGCCTTCGCCGAGATCGTCATCAGCCAGCCGAGCTTCTTCGAGGCGCTGGGCGGGCTGCTCGTCGAGGAGCGGCTCGAGGACTGGAAGGCGTGGCTGCGCTTCAAGATCGTGCACTCCGCTGCTCCCTTCCTGGCCGGCGAGTTCGTCGACGAGAACTTCTCGTTCTACGGCACGCAGCTCACCGGCGTGCCGGTCAACCGCGAGCGGTGGAAGCGCGGGGTCGGCATCGTCGAAGCGGCACTGGGTGAGGCCGTCGGGCGCGTCTACGTCGAGCGGCACTTCCCGCCGTCGGCCAAGGAGGCCATGGACGAGCTCGTCGCCAACCTCATCGAGGCGTATCGGCAGTCCATCTCGGGTCTGGAGTGGATGAGCCCCGAGACCCGCGAGCGCGCGCTCGCCAAGCTCGACGCTTTCACCCCCAAGATCGGCTACCCGGTCAAATGGCGCGACTACTCGTCGCTGCAGATCGACGCGGGCGACCTCGTCGGCAACGTGCGCCGCGCGCACGTGTTCGAGCACGACCGTCAGCTCGCGAAGGTCGGGCAGCCGATCGACCGTGACGAGTGGTTCATGACGCCCCAGACGGTCAACGCCTACTACAACCCGCTGATGAACGAGATAGTGTTCCCGGCGGCGATCCTGCAGTACCCGTTCTTCGACGCGGATCGGGATGCCGCGGCCAACTACGGCGGCATCGGCTCGGTCATCGGGCACGAGATCGGCCACGGGTTCGACGATCAGGGCAGCCGTTTCGACGGCGACGGCAAGCTGTCGGACTGGTGGACCGACGCCGACCGTGCCGCGTTCGAGGAGCGCACAAAGAGCCTTATCGCGCAATACGACGCGCTCGTTCCGGACGGCCTCGGCGACGAGCACCATGTCAACGGCGCGCTCACGATCGGCGAGAACATCGGCGACCTGGGCGGCCTCGGCATCGCGATCACCGCGTACGCGCTGGCGCTCGGTGAGACCGACGCTCCCGAGATCGACGGGCTCAGCGGCATCCAGCGGCTGTTCCTGAGTTGGGCGCAGGTGTGGCGACAGAAGGGGCGGGATGCCGAGACCATCCGTCTCCTCACGATCGACCCGCACTCGCCCAACGAGTTCCGCTGCAACCAGATCGTGCGCAACCTCGACGCGTTCTACGAGGCCTTCGACGTGGCCGAGACCGATGCCCTGTGGCTCGCCAAGCCCGAACGGGTGACGATCTGGTGACGACTGGGCCGTTTGCAGCCGACCGGTAGCGTCCATACTCCACAATTGAAGACGTCGTGTGCGCGCCGCGCGCATGACTCCCCCTTGACGATGCGGAAGGACACGAGTGGGCACGCCCCCAGACATGGCGCCGCTTCGGGGGACGCGGCGCGGAAACAGTCGACTGCCGAGGAGGGCGGCGGTCGGCCGACGCAGCTTCACGTCGACGTTGAAGGCGCTTGACGACCTGGCGCGCTCGGGTGCGCAGGTCTCGGTGCGCATCGACGACCTCGACCGCGGCAGTTCCGTGCTCACCGGCGACGACTTCGTCACGCTCCCGGTGGCGGGGCTCGGAGTGGTCCCGCTGCTGATCGAGGTGGCCGCGCAGATCGAGGCCGGCACGCTCGACGGGCTCGAGATCGTCGACCGCAACATCATCGACCGGGTCGAGAGCGGCGGGGTGTGGCAGCACCTGAAGGCACCCGCGCTGCCTGTCGTCGATCTCGCCGTGCTGGCCGCGGCCGCGGGTGACGGCACGGCCGCGAACGCGCTGATCACCCGCGTCGGGCTGCCCGCCGTGCGTGCCCGCATCGAAGACCTGGGGCTGTCGCGATCGGCGCTGCTCGACCGCTTCCGCGACAATCGCGGGCCCGACGACGCCCCGCATGTGGCGCTGGGTACGACGCGCGAGCTCGCGCAGCTGTTCGCCGCGCTCGTGAACTCCGAGGTCGTCAGTGCCGGCGTGAGCGCCCAGGTGGCCGAATGGCTGAGCCTGAACCACGACCTGTCGCTCATCGCCTCGGCGACCGGTCTCGACCCGTTCGCGCACTTCAACGACCGGCACGGCCTGCTGTTCATCAACAAGACGGGTCGCGCCGACGGCGTGCGCTGCGAGGCCGGTGTGCTGGCGGGGCCCCGAGCCGGGGTCGCCTACGCGCTCACCGTCTGCTTCGACGACCTGTCGATCGCGCATCGGCTGCGCGCGCACGACGCTTTCCGCACCCTGGGTGTGGAGCTCATGGAGTACGTGTTCTGACACGCGGCGCGGCCCGCTCCCTTGGACAAATGCATATGCATTTGTCTCCTGCACATCAAACCGGCGGGCGGTTTGATGTGCATTCGGCGGAATCATGTGAATTTGCCGGACCTGAGGGGCGACGGCGCGCGGGCCGGGCCGCGGCATCCCGTCTCTTTCCGTGAAATTGCCGCTGATCGGCCACACGCGTCCCGCGCGGTGGTAAGTTTCCGATCGCCTGGCAGCCTCGGTGCGTGCCCGCGATGTCCGACCCGATTCCCTCACCGCCGTGCGACACCGGCACTGACCGGACCTGATCACGACGTGGTGAAAGGGGAACGGACATGTACGGCACCGTCTCGGTTTCGAGGAAGGCATCATGAGCGGCTCGGCCGGCACGGCCGGCAGCCGTCGGGAATATCAGCGGCAGGGGCCCGAGCTCGGTGAGCCGATCCCGGAGGGATCGCGCCAGGTCATGGCGCGGCTCGATCGGATCCGCACCTGGTCGCTCTCGCCGGCGTTCCTGATCATCATCGGCCTGGGATTCCTGTTCACGTTCTACGACATCTTCGACATCAACGTGTCGTTCGTGCAGACGTGCACCCAGCTGGTGCCGGGGTGCACGCCCGAGACGGCGCTGAACTACCTCGCGCTGCCGACGATCATGAACCTGCTCGGGTACGTGGTCGGCACGCTGGTGCTGAGCCCCCTGTCGGACCGCATCGGCCGACGCAACATGCTGCTGATCACGATGCTGATCACGGGGCTGGGCTCGCTGTACACGGCGCTGTCGCCCGACTACGCGAACTTCGTGATCTCGCGGGCGATCACCGGCGTCGGCATCGGCGCCGACCTCGCGATCGTCAACACCTACGTGGGCGAGGTCGCGCCCAAGCAGTCGCGTGCGAAGTTCACCACCGTGGTCTTCATCATGTCGGCGGTGGGGGCGTTCGTGGGCATCTGGCTGGGACTCATCCTGACCACCGAGGCCACACCGTGGCCGACCGGGCTGCCGTTCGCGGCCGGCCTGGAGAACGGCTGGCGCTGGATGTACGTCGTCGGCGCGGCGCTGGCGATCATCGCGATCGTTCTGCGGTTCCAGCTGCCCGAATCGGTGCGGTGGCTGCTGCAGCGGGGACGGACGGAGGATGCCGCGGCCATCACCGACGACATGGAACGACGCGCCCTGCGCAGGGGGCCGTTGGCCGAGCCGTCGCTCGCCGATGTGCCGACGCACTGGCCGCCGGCGCGCAAGGTGCCGTACGCCGACATCTTCGGCAACCCCGTGTACCTGCGCCGTGTGATCCTGCTGTTCTTCATGTGGTTCATCGGATACATCACCGTGTACGCGTATGCGGCGGGCCTGACCTCGGTGCTGACGTCGCTGAAGTTCACGCCGCCGGAGGCCGGGATCATCGCCGCCGTCGGATCGATCGGCTTCATCATCGAGGCCGTTGTGATGTCGTTCATCGTCGAGAAGCTCGAGCGGCGCTACTGGCTGCCGATCGGCACGGTGGTGACGTTCATCGGGGCGATCGTGGTCGCCGTGGGCAGCAGTTCGCTCGTTGTCACGTTCATCGGCGCGATGATCATCTTCGCCGGGTTCAACCTCTGGGTATCGCCGAGCTACGCGATGACGATCGAGAGCTTCCCGACCCGCGCGCGGTCGACGGGCTTTGCGATCGTCGACGGCGTCGGTCACATCGGCGGCGGCATCGGCATCCTGATTCTCGCTCCGTTGATCCCGCACCTGTCGGTGTTCTGGGCGCTGATGCTGATCTCGTCGTTCCTTATCATCGCGTCGATCCTCGCCCAGTTCACGCCGCACACCCGCAATCGTGTGTTCGAGGAGGTATCGCCCTGATGCCAGGTATAGGTCCTGCGATCTGTTCTCCGAGCGCGCTGTTCGTGAGTCTGGAAGCATGGAAGAAGCACGGTTTCGCGAGTACATCCGCCGATTCAACGAAGAAGACGACACCGCGTTCGACGACTACCTGGCGCCCGACATGCACATGCGCAACGGGACGTTGGAGTACACCGGCGTCGACGGCATGAAGAACCATTACCACGGCAACATCTGGGGGCGCTTTCGTGAGGAGTTGACGGTGCCGCGGTTCGTCACCGACGGACCGACGATCGCGATTCGCATGCTGACGCTGTTCACGGCGCTGCATGACGATGACGACACGATCTTCGGCCCGGTGAAGAAGGGCGAGACGTTCACGTTCGACGGGCTGATCATGTACGAGGTCGACGAGACCGATCGGTTCAAGGACATCCAGGTGGCGTACAACGCGTTCATCCACACGGACCTGAACGGGGTGCGGCGCGACCTCGGCATCCCACACTGAGTCAGCGTTTTTTGGCGTTCGCTGCTGCTCGCGCTGTTGTTCTTGACGTTCGCGCGTGTCATTTGCATGCGCGGATGTGGAGAACTGTAGCGCGGGCGGATTCGGGGCGTTGAGCGGGGCCGCGGAAGCGGAATAGGGCAGCGCGAGTGCACGCCGTGCCGCTTCTGCACATCGAACTGTCCGGTGCACATCGAACTTCTGCAGGTTTGATGTGCATGGGACAAATTCATATGAATTTGTCGGGGAGGAGGGCGGGCCGGGCGAGGGCGTCGGAGTGGCGGGCGTCAGGCGTCGGCGCCGAACTCCACGAGCTCGGAGGCCGCACGCAGCTGCGCGACGAGCCAGGTCAGAGCCGGATCGCCGGATTTGGAGGGATGCCAGTGGGCAGCCTCCACGAGGACGCTCGGGGCGATCTCCGTCCGGGCGATCGTCAGGCCGAGCCGATCGGCGTAGCGCCGGGCCGTGCGCTCGGGAACCCATCCCACCCACGACGTGCCTGTGACCGCGAACGGCACCTGCATGAACCCCTGGACCGTCACCGCCACGCGCGGCGTGATCTCGGCGGCGCTGAGCATGTCGTCGATGTGGGTCGAGGCGTGCGGGCCGAACACCGAGCGCACATGCCGAAGGCCGTGCAGAGCCGAGAGGGACAGCGCTCCATCGCGCAGGGCCGGGTTCGCGGCATCCACCACACACACGAAGCGATCCGAGAAGAGGGATGCGCGCTTGCCGGGCACCCCGCGACCGGTCGCCGCGATCGTGATGTCGCGCCGCAGCAGATCGACCGGCGAGACGACGTCTTCCATCGGCAACCCGTCGAACTCGATGTTCGTGTGCGGCGCGTCGCGCTCGAGGATCGAGAGCAGCGGGCTCGTCAGCTCGGACAGCACATAATCCGACGCCGACAGGAGGAATGTGCGTGTCGAGGTCGCCGGATCGAACTCGGGCAGCACCTCGAACATGCGGTGCACCTCGGCCATGCAGTCGGCGACGGACGGCATCAGCGAATCGGCGAAAGGCGTGAGTGTGAACCCGCGCCCTTCGCGCACGAGCAGTGGGTCGTCGAGCAGATCGCGCAGACGCGACAGGGCGCCGCTGACCGCCGGCTGGGTCATGCCCACGAGCTCGCCCGCGCGCGTCAGATTGCGTTCGGCGAGCAGGGCGTCCAGCACCACGATGAGGTTGAGGTCGAGCTTGCGGACGTCGGTCACGGTACGCTTCCTGGGCCCATGGCGGAGGCTGGTCTGGGGGCGGTCGGGTACGCCCAGTGTAGTCTCCGTGCTCGCTCACCCCCGGCGTTTGCTGCGGCCCAGATAGGTCGACAGAGCGACCGCCGCGAGCAGTGCGATGCCGTTGAACACGCTCGACGCCCAGCCGCTGGCCCCGGAGAGCGCCAGGCCGCTGACCGACACCGAAACGAAGACGGCGCCGATGATCGTGCCCCAGACATTGAAGAAGCCGGGCCGAATGGCCGTCGCACCCAGGAACACCGCCGCGAGAGCGGGGAAGAGCAGCGTGCCGCCGTCGGATGCCGCGGCGCTGCCGACGCGCGCCAGCTGCAGTACTCCGGCGGCGCCGGCGATGAATCCGGCGACGATGAAGCTCCACCACACATTCTTGGTCACGGGCAGGCCCACGAGTGTGGCCGCGGTCGGGTTGGATCCGATCGCGTACAGCGAGCGGCCGAACGGTGTGTGCGTGAGGAAGTACCAGGCCAGCAGGGCGACGAGCAGCGTGATGAAGAAGACGAGGGGGATGCCGGCGATCCGCGTCGACCCGAATCTTATGAGTGCGGGGTCGATGCCGCTGGCGAGCGTCTTGCCGCCGGTGAACCAGCTGAGCAGGCCGGCCAGCAGCATCGACATGCCCAGCGTCGTCACGAACGGGCTCATGTGTAGGCGGGTGACGAAGAAGCCGTTGACCACTCCGACCAGGGTTCCGAGGATCAGTGACAGCACGATCGACAGCCACAGCGGCATCCCGAACGTCGACATGAATCCCGCAGTCATCACCTGCGTCATCACGGCGTTCGCGCCCAGGGAGAAGTCGAAGTAGTTGCAGACGAGCGGGAACAGCGCCGCAATCGAGATCAGCGCGATGACCGCGTTGCTGCCGAGGATGACGCTCAGGTTGTTCATCGTCGGGAACGACGCGCTCGAGAGCGGGAAGAAGCAGAAGAACGCGTAGACCAGCACGGTCAGCAGCGGCAGGGCGTAGCTCTCCAGAAGCCGCAGCACGGTCGGCGTCTGCCTCACCGGGATCGAGACGGTCGCCGAGGCGGGAGGGGTCTTCGTGTCAGTCATGGGTCGCCTCCGGGTGGGCATCGGGGATGGTCTTCTCGCGCAGCACGAGGCTGGTCAGTCCGTCGACGTCGAGCGTTCCCGCGGCGACCTCGTCGGTGATCTTTCCGCGGCTCAGCACGAGCGTGCGGTCGCAGAGCGCGTGGATCTCGGCGAGGTCGCTCGAGGCGACGATCACCGCGCAGCCTTCGGCCGCAGCGCGACGAATACTGCTGTAGATGTCGGCGCGGCTCATCACGTCCACGCCCTGGGTGGGCTCGTCCAGCAGCAGCAGATGCGGCTGCCGCTGCATCCACCGTGCCAGCACGACCTTCTGTTGGTTTCCGCCCGACATCGACGAGAAGAGTGCGTCGGGTCCACCGACCTTGACGCCGAAGGTCTCGATGAGACGGCGGGCTGTGGCGCGCTCACGGCGACGCGGCATGAAGCCCGCCGTCCAGTTCTCGGAGAGGGTCGCCAGGGCGAGGTTCTCAGACACCGTCTGATCCATGAAGGATGCCTCGTGGCCACGGTCTTCGGGCACAAGGGCGACGCCTGCGGCCATGGCCTCGCCGACGTCTCGCGGTGCGAACGGGGTTCCCTCGAGAGTCATGACGCCGGTGTCGGGGGCGTACTCGCCGAAGATCATCTTCAGCACGCTCGACCGGCCTGAGCCCACGAGGCCTGTGAGGCCCAGGATCTCGCCGCGGTGCACGGTGAAGTCGATGCCGCGGACCGGGCCGCCGCGCAGACCCGTCACCGAGAAGACGGGGGTGTCGTCGGCGGCCGCCACGTCGCCGGTCGGGCGCAGCGCCTGTACCGCGCGGCCGGCCATGATCTCGATGAGGCGGTCTTCGGTGGGTGATTCCCCGACGAGCTCGCCGACCACGCGACCGTCGCGGTAGACGGTGAAGTCGTCGGAGACGGCCAGCACCTCGCGCAGCCGATGGCTGACAATGAGCACCGTCTGGCCCTCGTCGGCTCGGCGTCGCACCCGCTCGAGCAGCAGCTCGGACTCATGGGCGGCCAGACGTGCCGTCGGCTCGTCGAGCACGAGGATCAGCTGCTGGTCGGCGTCCTGATCCTGCAACGCGCGCGCGATGGCCACCATCGTCTGATCGGAGGGGCGCAACGTACGGATGGGGGCGCGCGGATCGACGTCGAGCTCGTACTCCCGCAGCAGTGCCGTCACGCGGCGACGCAGCCCACGCCAGTCGATGCCGGGGCCTCGGCGCGGATAGCCGGCATCGAGGGCGAAGTTCTCCTCGATCGACAGGTCGTCGAAAAGGCCGAGGTCCTGATGCACAAAGCGGAGCCCGGCCTGCTGCGCGGTCGCGGGGGAGTACCCGCGCAGATCGTGCTGTTCGTCGAAGATCGTGAGCTCGCCGCCGTCGGCCGGATACACACCGGCGAGGATCTTGATGGTGGTCGACTTGCCCGAGCCGTTGCCGCCGAGCAAGGCGTGCACAGTGCCGCGGCGGACGACGAGCGAAGCGTCGTTGAGTGCCCGGGTGCCGGCGAAGTCCTTGTCGAGATGCCGCACCGCGAGTGCGAGGTCGGAGGTCGACGCGCCGGGAGCGGCAGGGATCGACCCTGCCGCTCCCGGGTTCGTCGTCACGTCGGTCACTTGCCCCACGCCGTGAGGAACTTGCTCTTCCAGTCGATGCTGCCGTCGTACGGCCCCGACTTCGGCATGTTGTGGTCGGCGTCGACCGCCTGCAGCGACTGTCCGATGTACTGCGGGTCCTGGCCGTCGAGCACGCGGATCGCGGTGTCGATCGAACCCCAGGCCTCCCAGATCTGCGCCTGCCCGATCGTCGCAGTGATACCCGGCTGGCCGTCGCGGATCATGTCGATGGCGGCCTCCGAGCCGAAGCCGCCCACGACGGTGAGCTTGTCGGCCAGCCCTGCCTGCGCGATACCTGCCGCAAGGCCGTTGACCAGGTAGGCATCCGTCGGCATCACGAGCGCGTTGGCGTCAGGGTGTGCCATCAGGACGCTGACGATCTTCTGGATGTAGCTGCCGTCGGCGCTCTCGGGATCGGAGATGTCGACGGTCGCCGTGACCTCACCGCTGCCGAGCGCCTTGACCTCATCAGTGAAGCCGGAGGTCACGAGCGACCCCCATGGGTTGCTGGTCATGTTCACCACGACGGCCTTCAGGTCGCCGTTCGTCTTGCCCCACGTGTAGTCGGCCTGCAGCTTGCCCATCGTGCCGAAGGTCGTGGGCACCGGCGGGTTCTTGAGCCACAGACGCTCGGTGTTCCACTCCTTCGGGTCGCAGTCGTCGACCCCGCCGCCTCCGACGATGACGACTCCGGCGTCCTTCGCCTCCTTGAACGCCGCCGCCGCAGCGCTGCAGCTGATGCCGACCGGGACGAGCACGTCGGCGCCGCCGGCGACCGCCTGGCGGATCGCCGTCGCGAAGCCCTCAGGGCTCAGCTTGCCGTCGACGACCGTCGCCTTCCACCCGGCGGCCTTCGCCGCGTCGGCCATCGCCGCCGCCGGTGCGGCGCAGGTAGCGTTCGACTCGCCGCACGACATGACGTAGAAGTTGATGTCGGACTTGGGCTTCGCCGGCGTCAGATCGTCGAGAGTGGAGCCGACGCCGGTGTACGCCGTGTCGAGCGCCTTCTGCGCTGCGGCGCTCAACGCGCTGGAGTCGGAGGGCTTCGCGGCGTTGCCGCCATCCGTCGTACATGCGCTCACGCCGAGCGCGATCGTGACCAGGGCCGCGGCCATGGCGATCTTTCGTGCTTTCATCACGGACACTCCTGCTGTGTGTCAGGAGGGGGGATGCCGAAGGCGCCCTCGCCTCATGTCGGGTCTGGCGGCTGTGCCAGCCCTGTCATCACACCAGACCGTGCCGGGGATCGGAACGCCGAGCGGAAGATGCCTTGCATCGCACGGACCGATGTGTTGCGGCATCCCTCCGAACTCTGATCGCGGGCCGTCGATACGAACCATCCCTACGAGACTGTGTCAGCTTCGGGCCCGCCCCGGGTTTACTGACACGCGTCGTCACGCCGAGGTGACGGCTCCGATCGAAGGAGTGCAGATGATGTCCCCATCCCTCAGCGGCCGCAAGCCGCGCACACGGGTCGTGGCCACCGCCACGACTCTCGCGCTGGCGGTCGCCGGCGTGCTCGCCGGTTCGACAGCGGCCTCGGCCACGACGTTCGGCGGCGTCGCCACCCACAGCGGACAGCACGGGCCGTCGCAGAGCGCACACGCACTGACCGTGAAGAGCGGGCAGACCGCGGTGATCACCAAGACGACGACGCTGTCGGCGTTGACCATCCAGTCCGGCGGAGCGCTCGTCGCCCCCGAAGGATACGAGCTCACCCTCACCGTGAACGGCGTCGAGACGGGCCAGCGGGTGATCTCGACCGGTGCCACCGCCACCGAGATCGTCCCGGGCAGCTATCGCGGCCGGATCGTGCTCACCGTGACCGAAGAGAACCCGGTCGAGTTCAACGGGCTCACCTACCGATTCCGTCAGGCGCTGTTCGTCGACGGCGACGGGGTCGACACCGGCAAGTCGGTGCTCGCCGCGGTCAACGGCAAGGCCGGTGCGACATCGGCGAAGAACGTGTCGATCCGCTCGACCGGCGAGGCGTTCAACGGCATCTACGTCGTCGACACCGACTACACGCTGATCAACCCGAGGCTCGTCCTGCGCGGCAACGGCCGCAGCGACTTCGCCGGCATGGGCGCCGGGATCATCGGATCAGGCGCCGACACACGACTGGTCATCGACGGCGCGAACATCGATGCCAAGGGGGCCGTGCGACCCGCGATCGTCGCGGCCGACGGGGCGAACGTCGTGGTGAAGAACTCGACGATCCGCACCGCCGACGGTGTGCTGCCCGACGACTACCAGGCTTCGGTCGACCTGTCGTATATGCAGAGCGCCCCGTGGATGCTCGGCATCTCGGGCAACAACCGCTCGACCAACGTGCTCGGCGAGAACACGCAGGCCACCTACATCTCGTCGAAGATCACGAGCGAGAACTGGGGCGCGCTGTCGGTCGACAGCGGGCAGAACATGAAGCTGTCGGCGATCAACAGCGACGTGGCCAACAGCGGCGAAGACGGCTACGGATCATACGTGATCGGCAACGCGCAGGAGACGTTCCTGGGCACCCGGTTCGACGTCGCCAGCTACGCGACGATCATGACCGGCGGCTCGGCGTCGTACGGCGACAGCACCAAGACCGCGGTGCGCTCGCTCAATGACGCACTCGACCTCGGGCTGACCACGAAGGAGATCTCGAAGCTCAAGAACCGCGCCACCACCATCGACTCCGACCGCTTTGGATGGATGTGGCACGACAACGGCGACGTGTCGATTTCGGGCCACACGAAAGTCACCACCGACGAGACGACGTTCCTCGACAAGGGGCAGCAGATCAGCATCGACGTGGACGGCTCGGACGGGGCATCCATCCGCACCGGCAACGGCGTGCTGCTGCAGATGATGGAGAACGACGACCCGGGCCCCGACTTCGCGAACGGCATGCTCAACACCGGCGTGTACACCGAGCCGACGAACGCGGTCGTCAAGAACGACTCGTTCGACGTCACGGCTGCGCACGACACCGATGCGGTGGCCACGTTCAGCGACATGCGGCTGAACGGCGACCTGTACAACGGCATGCGCGGCGACATCGGCGGCATGGGTCCGGCCCAGCCTCGCAACCTCGTGCTCACGCTCGACGGATCATCGCTGCGCGGCGTCGTGTCAGCGTCGACGACCCAGCACTCGCAGTCGACCATCACCTCGGCCGACTACAAGCTGCTCGGCGTCGTCGCCAACAAGGTCTCGCCGGTGGTCAACAACGGCGTGATCGTGTCGCTGACCGGCCACTCGAGCTGGACCGTCACCGGCACCTCGTACCTGTCGAGCCTCACGGTCGAGGCAGGATCGCACGTGTCGGGTTCGGTGACCGTCGACGGCGTCGCCGTGACACCCGAGGCGGGCGTGACCTACACCGGGAACATCGTGGTCTCGCCGCGCTGATCCCGTCACCCACTCGCTGAGAGTGCAACTGACGGACGAGGGAGTGGGTATTCCCCTACCTCTCGTCCGCCAGATGCACTCTCACGGTTTCGGGGATGGGGAGAGTGGATGCCGCGGCCCGGCTCACGACACCTTGCGCCGGCCGGATCTCGCGCGGTTGCGCCACCGGTGACGATGGCGACGCGTTCAATCGGCGGCAAGGGTGCCGCCGTCGATCACGATGTTCTGCCCGCTCACGAACGCTCCGGCGTCAGAAGCGAGCCAGACGACCGCGCCCGCGACCTCTTCGGGGCGACCGAAGCGGCCCAACGGCGTCTTGGCGAGGCGCACGGTTGCGGCATCCGGATCATCCGTGATCGGGCGCGCGAAGTCGGTGGCGATCACGCCGGGCGAGAGCGCGTTGGCGCGGATGCCGCGCGAGCCCCACTGCACGGCGATGTTGCGCGCGAGCTGTGCGTTGGCGGCCTTCGTGATGCCGTAGCCGCCGATCGCGCGGTTGCCGCGTAGGCCCGACAGACTCGACATGACCAGGAACAGTCCGCCGCCTCCGTCGGCCATGACCGGTAGTGCGGCGTCGGCCAGGCGCAGCACCGAGCGCACATGCAGGTCGACCATCCGGTCGAAGCGCTCGAGCGCCGCATCGGTGCCCGGATGGGCGGCGTCTTGCGGGGCATCCATCGCCGCTCCCGCGTTCGCGAAGACGACGTCGACGCGCCGGAAGCGGTCCATCGCCTCGGCGACCAGCGCGGACGGGGCCGATGCGTCGGTCAGATCGCACTCGACGCCGACCGCGCTCATGCCGCGCTCGGTTAGACCACGGGCGGCGCCGGCGGCATCACCGAGTCCGGCCAGCACGACCTGGGCGCCGGCCGCGGCCAGCGCCTCGGCAGTGACCAGGCCCATGCCGCTGGTCGCCCCGGTGACGATCGCGACGCGGCCGTCGAGCGAGAACAGCGATGGCGGCGCGAGTGGCGAGTCGATCATGCCCGGGCCAAGTCCCAGTGGTTGTGGTTCACGGTGGCATCGTCGGCGGCGAGGTAGCGGTGGAAGCGGCCCTCGGGGTCGCGCTCCGCAATGATCCGCTGCAGCTTCTGCCAGTTCTCGGCTGCCATGAACCGCAGCTGGCGATTCGTCATGTCGCTGTCGCCGAGGTACTGGCCCGCGGTGACAGGCTGGGCGTGCGTGAACACCTCGTTCATCCATGCGCGGTTGCGCTCGTACTCGGCGGGGTCCTCGTACACCGTGTAGGCGGCGACGTACGCGTCGGTGTGCAGCGAGAACGCCATGTCGGGCAGCGGGCGGCGCGGTGCGTTGCTCATCCAGATGGCGAAGCCGCGGTCGGTGGGGTTCGTCGTGAAGAGCGGGCGGATGCCCTCGACCATCGCCGCTATGCCCTCGGGCGTGTTCTCGCCGTCGATCCACGCGTTGTCGGTGATGTACTGCCAGTGCTCGGGGTTCTGTCGCTCCTGCTCGGCGCGCTGCTCGGCCATCGACGAGGGCGCGGCGTCCTTCACGAACACGGCACGCTCCAGCGCCGGGCACTCGTTGAACGCCGCGAGCGAAGCCTGGGCGTGAGCGAGATCGTCGCCGAACGCGAAGCCGGTGACCAGCAGCAGCCGGCGCTCCGACCCGTCGGGCAGGGGCGTGGGCACCGAGACGCAGACGATCTCGACGTTGTCGGGGATGTCGTGGTGTGCGCGGTACAGCCAGCTCATGACCTCGGTGAAGTCGTCGAGCTCGTAGCCGTGCACGGTGTGGGCGACGGCGCCGGCCATCGGCCGCGTCGCCAGGTGGAAGCGGACGACGATGCCGGGGAAGCTCGGACCCGCTCCGCGGGCAGCCCAGTACAGGTCGGTGTTCTGCTCGGCGTCGGCGCGCACGAGGTCGCCGTCGGCGGTGACGACGTCGACCGCGATGACCGACTCGGCGGCCCATCCCCAGCCGCGCTGGTTCCAGCCCTGACCGCCCTGCAGCAGGAAGCCGCCGATCCCCACCGACGGGCAGTGGCCGCCGTTGAAGAATCGGCCGCGCTCTTCGAGGTAGGGCGAGAGCACGTCGCCGCCCTTGACGGCAGGCCCGGCGACGACGATGTGCGTCTGCTCGTCGTAGGAGATGTCGTCGAGCGCACCGAGGTCGATCAGCAGTCCGCCGTCGCGCACACTCCACGCGGCCCAGGCGTGTCCGCCCGAGCGGACCGCGACCGTCCAGCCGCGCTCGGCGGCCAGGCGCACGCCGCGCTGCACGTCGTCGATCGACGCGGCGATGAGCACGGCGTCGGGCTGCCGGTCGGGGCGGCGCCCGTTGAACACGCGGCCGACGCGGGCGTCGTCCCAGTCGGCGTCGGTGGGTAGCACGAGCCGCCCGTCGAAGGCGGGCGTGTCGGTGGACGGGGTCATCGTCGAACTCCTCGCAAAGAGATGGTGATCCGATCCGACGTTACGGTTCGGGATGCCGCGGCACAGCGCCCGCTC
>Ga0180219_1001209_pt1 | contig 17471 bp, 20 predicted proteins | sample eDN3rd30CBELigMG_FD_151338 | JGI IMG/M metagenome (GOLD analysis project Ga0180219, IMG submission 151338) | Enriched Miracle-Growth compost microbial communities from Emeryville, California, USA - eDNA 3rd pass 30_C BE-Lig MG (version 2)... ...
GTGACGATTGCTCCGGTCGCCGCAATTGTCCTCTGCGGAGAGGTGGCTGAGAGGTCGAAAGCACCGCACTCGAAATGCGGCGTGCCGGCGACGGTACCGTGGGTTCGAATCCCACCCTCTCCGCCATCCCCTCATTCGCCATCGTTCCAGATCGTCCAAAAACTCTAGGATTACCTTGCGTTTACACGCATCCTGCGTCCGTGATTGTTCGTTGCCATTCGCCCTTATCCCAACTATAGCGTGGGGAAATATGTGGGGAATGGAGTTCTGGCATGAGCGGACTGACTGCGGTGGCGATCAAGGCAAAGCTCCGCACACCGGGGCGGCACGGTGACGGCAAAGGGCTTTATCTTCAGGTGGGTGAAACCGGCTCGGCAAGCTGGATCGTGAGGGTGCAGAAGAACGGGAAGCGTCGTGATATCGGCCTGGGCAGCTTCGACAAGGTATCGCTTGCCCGTGCCCGTCAACTCGCCTCCGATGTGCGCACACAGGTAGAGGCCGGCATTGATCCTCGCACGGAGCGCAAGAAGGCGGCTGGCATCCCGACCTTCAAGGAAGCGGCCATCATTGTGCATGGAGAGCGCAAGGCAATGTGGCGCAACAGCAAGCACGGCGCACAGTGGCTCTCCACGCTCGAAACATATGCATACGGCCAGATCGGAGACGTAGCCGTTAGTGAAGTGAATGGCGGGCAGGTGCGCGATCTGCTCGCGGAGATATGGCTGGAGAAGAACGAGACGGCCCGCCGGGTGCGCCAGCGCATTGCCGCCGTGATCGACTGGGCTGTGGGGAAAGGGTATCGCGAGGCGTCGTTGCCGATGGCGGCGATCAACAAGGCGTTGCCCAAGGCTGCGAAGCGTGGCCACCACGCGGCTCTCGCATGGGCTGATCTGCCGACCTTCATGGCCAATCTGCGGGGTAAGGACTTCTCGTGGGGCCGGCTGGGGCTGGAAGCCGCGATCCTTACCGCCACGCGTTCCGGTGAGATACGGGAGGCGACGTGGGATGAGGTTGATCTGGAGAAGGCCCTGTGGGCGATCCCAGCCGCTCGCATGAAGGCGGGGCGGGAGCATGTCGTGCCTCTTTCTCCAGCCGCTGTGGCGGTATTCCAGAGCGCCTATGATCGGAAGGCGGCAAGCCAGAAATACATCTTTGCGGGAACAAAGCACGGCAAGCCAATGTCAGACATGACGCTCGGCAAAGCGCTGAAGGATATGGGCGAGAGCGTCACAGTCCACGGCTTCCGCTCCACCTTCCGCGATTGGGTTGCTGAGGACACGCAGTTTTCTGGCGATCTGGCGGAAGCGGCATTGGCCCATGTGATCGCTGACAAGACGGTGGCTGCCTACCAGCGTGGCACGATGCTCGATAAACGACGCATCTTGATGAACACCTGGGCGGAATATGCCGGTGGTAACAAAAAGTCGTGAGCATCGGTTCAGCGCACAAGGCCGCTAAGAAAGCCGCACAGTAGGAAAGAGTGAGAAGATAATCTCCAGAAAAACCATCCTGCTGCGAGATAGGTAGCGTTTACACGCAACTGTTTTTAGCTCGCATGGGTCATGAATTGTCATGGCTTCTATCGAGAGAGAGGCTCCGAACTTGGTTTTCAGGGTTGAAGCGATTTGTTTTCCGTGGGACACTAGTGTCGTCGTCGGTGCACCAGCACCCAATGCCGTGATGACCGACGCGACCAGGAAAACACCCCTAACCAGCTCATAGCTGCCGTGGGGGTGGCTGTGAGCGCTATCTGGAGGCCTCATGGCACCTGCTAATACTGAGCACCCGCAACCGCTTCTCTATACCGTTGATGACGCGATCCACATGTTGGGGTCGTCTCGCACGTCCATTTATCGGCTTATGAGCGAAGGAGCGCTTGAGAGCGTTCGCTTTGGCAGGCGTCGCCTTATTCGAGCCGCCAGCATTCACGCTCTCGCCGAAACGGGAGCTGCCTGATGGACGGCATGGGAAGCGCAAACAGGGATACCGGGGAGGCCCTTGCGAAGACGCTTTCCCCAATCCCCTCCAGAGAGGCGCTGGAAGCCCCTACAAGGCAATTAGACCCATTGGAGTGGGATAAGCGCCCACTACGGAGACACAGGCTGCATTGAGGGCCTGACTGACAAAGGGGCGGGCTTCGGTTCGCCCCTTTCCCCATCACCCATATCCAGATCGTATCCGTCCCATGCACGAGCGTGGCCGGTGGCCCACGCGTGCGAGACTTCCATTTGAGTGCATATCAACCCCAATGGTCAGCCTCCGCCGTATCTCCTTCCGACCAGCGGATGTCGGACGAGGCGGACGAACCGATGGCGAGCGGGAAATATGGCAGGCTTCCAGGCGGGTTTACCCATCTGAAGGTGCCCAGGCAGAGCTTGGGTGGGATGGGTTTAACGGAAGCCAAGAAATGGATTCTGGCCGAGATATACACCCTCCAGAAAAAGGCTGGGCACTGCACCGCATCCAACGCCCACTTCGTTGCCCTGCTTGAGATCGAAGAAAGGCAGGTAAGCAGGCATCTCTCCGCACTTTGGAAGGCGGGACATATTCTCGTAGAGGATAACGAAGGCGGCAAAGCTGGATATCGCAAGATGCGGGTCAGTGAGGATATAGCAGAGGTATGTAGGGAGGGGCAGGATGACGAGTTTACGATGGTTCCTGTTCATATCTTGAGGGGGATGGGATTAACGCCACCCCAGAAACGGATACTTTCTGAGATATGTCATCTGCAAAATTCGGATGAAGGATGCTCGAAACCCAACTCCCATTTCGGCTCCATCCTTGAGATTGGTGATCGGCAGGTTCGGGAATACATATCCACGCTTAGGGACGCTGGGTATATCAGCATCAAGGATCAGGGATGCGGAAGGAATGAAGCCCGCAAGCTATGGGTTAGCGAGGCAATAGCAGAGGCGTGGAAGCAAGCCTTGCCGCCAGCAGACGCACAGGCCAGCGCTTCGGATGATGACCTTGCGTCGGGAGGATCGAAATTGTCCGCTCCGACAGAGTCGCCTCCCAAACCCAAGAAGAAGCGCAACCCCACGGTTGAGGGGCACAGTTCCTGCGAACTTCCCGACATCATCCCTCGTGCAGACTGGCAGGCGTTTGTCGCCATGAAGCACGGTGAGCATGGGCCGTTCAGCGAGAAGGCGCGCACCGGGGTTATCAACAAGCTCAAGCAGCTCCACAAGGACGGATATGACTGTGCAAAGCTGCTGCAACTGGCGACAGATGACTGCTGGAGGTCGGTGTGAGCGAACGATACCTGTAAGCGCCCGGTCGGCGGCGATCAGCAAACCATTTGCTAGCACGCGCGCGTAGCGTTTCAGGCTCGACGTTGACGCCCTTATAGGCTTCACGGAACCGGGCTTCACTCTCCTCACCCCACTGCGCGCCGTCAGCATTGGACTTACGCTGCTCGGGGGTCGGACGGTTCAGTCCTTCTTTACGATATAGGGTTCCCGTGAGACGGGGTCCGAGAACGCGTTCACCCCACTTGCCAGAAACGCTCTCCAGTAATCCGGGTCTTTCTCCGCTCTCCGCGCGTGATAGGGTATTGAGGAGTATTCCTCTTTTAAGAGAATTGCGTCCCGCTCCCGGCGCGCCTCCTCCTCTGGCGGCAACGGCGGAGCGTTCCAGATCGAAGTCGGAGAGAGCGCGGTCATCGGGGCCTCTGAAGGTTCCGTCTGTGAAGTCAAATCGGGCATCGGCAACCTCTGGCACAGCATCGAGAAGGGAGGCAAGGGGTGCCGCCGCCTCCTCCCGGCTGGGCCGCCTAGCGGATAGCAGGACGTGTGGCGGAATAGATACGTCAAGTTCAATAACCCGCAAAGGAGAGCAATGTGGCGGCTTCCTTTGTTGAATCTTAAATGGATGGACCTCTAACCCGCACCCGCTCTCATAGAGGGGCATGTTGATTAGAGGTAATTCAATAATGAAAACTGCTTATGTCCTGGCAATCGGTGCCGCTGCAATGTTTGCTGCACCTGCAATGGCTCAGGATTCCGCTTTTTCCGGGCCTTATCTGGGCGTGATTGGCGGCTTTGATTCCGTTCGCGCGTCGGTTGATGGCGAAGGTGGTAGCGAAAGCGACTTCGCTTATGGTGCCGTCGCTGGCTATGATTATGATCTCGGCAGCGCCGTCATCGGCCTTGAAGCGGAGATTGCGGGGTCCAACGTGAGCGTGCAGGGCGAAGATGTCTTTGCCTTTGATGACAGCCTTACGATCAAGGCGGGCCGCGATTTTTACGCTGGTGCACGCATCGGGGCCAAGCTTGCTCCTAACGTGCTGCTCTACGGCAAGGCGGGTTATACCAATGCCAAGATCAAGGGCATCTACGATGATGGCATCGATGTGGTTAAGGACAGCTCGAACATGAGCGGCTTCCGGCTGGGCGCCGGTCTTGAATACAGCTTCGGCCGTTTCTCGCTGCGGGGTGAGTATCGCTATTCCGATTACGGCGATTTCAAGGTCGACGGCTTCAACACCGGCCTGAGCTTCCAGCGGCATCAGGTTGTTGCTGCGGTGGTCGGCAAGTTCTGATGGGGTGCGGGGGTGAGCATATCTCATCCCCGCGTTTCCCGTTGCGAAGGTAAGCCGTTCCGCGTTAACGACGAACGGTGACGCTACGTTTCGAATCAGGACGTAGTGTCAAGATGCCTGATGGGGGTCAGGTAGAGGGGGGAATATGAAGAAGCTTATTGTGATCGCGGTTTCTTGCGTTGCGGTTTCTGGCTGTGCATCGACGCAAAAGGTCTTGAGTAAAGAGCCGACCGAAGTTTTCCATTCTGAAAAATCGCAGAACGAAGTGGCCTTTTGCTTGGCCAACAAGAACAACACCTCGTCGATGGACCGCGATGACGGGTCAAAGGTCGTCCTGCTCAAGAACGGTTATGGCGGCGTGTCTCTTGCTTTCACGGTCTTCAAGGAGGGGGACGGGAGCCGTGTTGAATATCGCCGCCAGTTCGGCACCATCGGCGGTATCTGGAGGCAATGCATCGGTCTCAAAGAGGAATCTTGAAGCTCGGGGTGTCTACCGCATCAACTTTGATCGTCCTCAGTGTCGCCGCCATCATCGGGGTAGGGGGCGGTTCCGTCTGGTCAAACATTGAGAGCCGGCAAGCCTTCGCACAACCGATCGCGCTTGTCGGTGCTGACGCTGCATCGACGCGCGCCTTCACCCTCTGCCATACCGGCGGCGGGACGAACTGCGTTGTCGATGGTGACACGATCTGGATGGACGGTGAGAAGATACGTGTCGCCGACATAGATGCGCCAGAGACGCATCCGCCGCGTTGCGAGCGCGAGGCTGATCTAGGGAAGCGCGCGACCCTGCGCTTGCATGAGCTGGTCAACGCTGGGCCGTTCGAAGCACGCCTGATCGGCGACCGAGATACGGATCGCTACGGGCGTAAGCTACGGGTGCTGATGAGGAACGGGCGGTCGCTCGGCGATCAGCTTGTCAGCGAAGGGTTGGCTCGGACGTGGGGCGGCAGGCGGGAGCCTTGGTGTTGAGGGGCGGTTGTCGAGGTGTCGGGTAGGGACTACGCACTACGCACTACGCACAGACCAGTTTTAACAATTGGCAGATGCCGATTGAATAATAAGGGGGTGAGGGTTGTCTGGAGCATTATCACAGGATTTATTCGATCGGTCATTCGGTGAACTGATCAATGCCAGGGCGCAATGCTTAGAGGCCGCGTTGAACAGCGATGTGATATTTTACCATGGGGGAATGCACCCCATGTTTTTTAGATATTTCAGGGATTTTGTTGAGGAGGTACGGGAGCAGTCCGATCGGAAAGGCGAGGCAGTGAGTATAGTGCTTCGTACGGGGGGAGGCTCCGCCGAAACGACCGAGCGAATGGTGGCGGTGCTGCGCAAGCACTATACACACGTCAATTTTGTCGTGCCGGACTTCGCAATGTCTGCCGGGACCATATTTTGCATGTCTGGCGACAAAATATACATGGATTACGCATCAAGTTTGGGGCCAATCGATCCGCAGGTCGCTACTAGCGAAACCGGTGATTTTGTGCCGGCGATGGGGTATCTCGATAAGGTTGCTGAACTGACCACAAAGGGCGACCTCGCGCCCGCAGACGTGGTTATGCTGAAGAGTCTCGATCTGGCTAAGCTGGCGTTGTTTGAGCAGGCGCGCGACCTTTCAATCGATTTGCTCAAAAAGTGGCTGGTCCAATATAAATTCAAAGATTGGAACCATCACCAGACTACTAACCCGGGCAGCGTCGTCACTCTCGACGAGAAGGAGGCGAGGGCTGAGGAGGTCGCGAGAGAGTTAGCGAATCACAGGCGCTGGAGATCTCATGGGCGCAACCTGGACCTTGAAAAACTCAATGCGCTCAGGATCGCGATTGATGATTACTCCGACAAACCGGCGCTTTCTGAGGCCATTCGGGGATATAATGACCCTCTCACGGGTTATATCGACAGGCAGCAACTTTCATTCTATCTGCACAACCACCGTGTGACGTTTTGAGGGAGCGGAACGATGTTAGCGGAAAAAGTCAGAGAGGTTATCGCATCAGTTGAGGCGATATCAAAAAACGAGGCCGTCCTGAAAGCTGAACGCATGGCCGATCAGTTTGCAGATGTGGCCCCTGTGCCGTTTGCGATCCGGGCCGAACGCTTCCCTAGCGCATTCACTCAGACCAAAGTACGTGGCCTTTAATTTTAGGCGACCAGCCAACTCATTGAGCCCGCCCCACCGGCGGGCTTTTTTTGTGGGCGACATCCGCGCTATCATCCCATCATGATCGACGATCGCGAACTTTGGGCGTGCGCGCTGGCCGTGATGCGCCAGAACCCCGATGATGCACATATCTTCACCGCAGAGCGGATCGGCGCCCTTGTGAAAGCAGGCGATCAAGCGGGGGTCAATGTCTGGCTAGAGGTCGCCAAGCGGATCAACGCAATGGTGTTTGAAGGCGCGCAGCCGCCGAACTGACTTAGGAATGATTAACCGACTTGTTCACTGAGCCGGGGACGCAATTCCAGAAAAAGGCGCAATCTCGCATTTTCCTCGAACGTCCAGCGTTCCAACGCCACCTGCGCCCGAGTTATACCATTCCCAATCCCCGCTTGCGGGATAGACCCTAACCCATCCCCGGTAATCGCCACTGAATGTAGGCTCATGTTCCTCAAGCACGATCTCGTTGGGCGTTTCTTCCACAATCAATCTGATGCGATCACAATCGCCCGAGCACCATTGGCCGTTCGCTAGATCAACACGATAGTGTTCCGTCACATTCCTGGCCTTGCATGCCAGATCGAATTGATCTGCTGCGGCGGCAGGCCCACTAAGCAAGGCAAGAAAGATAATGATTCCACGCATGTAGGCCCTCCCATTTGCACGCGCCATATTGGCTGAGTGGGCTAAACGCCAGTGACAAGACTGCGGCGCTGGCGATCATCAGAAATGCCAATTGTCCCGCCTATTCTGACCGGCGCACTGCTGACATCTAGAACCGGAAGGGCGGGGTGCCAAGAGTAGGCGTGGCGCAGATGTGGGAACAGCTCCCCTTTAGGGGCAAAAATTCGGCTGTCCTACTAGCTTTATATTTGGCCTACCCTCCGAGGAGGTGCCTTATGATCGTGTTGGATTCGCAGATGCTGACGGCCCTAGCTGCTGTCATCGCCAGTTTGTCATCGCTGATTTGGACACTGAGACGGAAACGCTAATCGCGCTGCTTGGATGGCGCACTGGGGATCGACCCACACGCGCCTCCAGCAGCGGAACCACATTCCCCTAAGCGGCACAGTATGCCTACTCAATCCACGCATTAGGCGGCACATTATGCCGCTATTCGCGACAGTTTGGCGAGGATTTAAACCGTTTTTGCGGGGGAGAGGCTCACAGTGAGTAGGGAGAGGCTCAATCTGAGTAGGGACAGGCTCAATTTGAGTAGGGTGGGCGGAGGTAAATGACGGGGGTGGCCGGAGGAAAGTGACAGGGGGGGGCGGAGGAAAGTGACGTGCGTAGAAGACATATAGAAGACAGATAGAAAACAATTAAAATACATGGGGGGAAGCCAGCTTCCCCTTTCGCATTTTTCTTTTTCCCTTCACTCCTTTCCAGGGGAGGAGAAGGACGGTGGAGGCGATGAAACAGCATAGGCGTTTCAGGACCGACCAAGGGGAAGCGATCCAACGGCAGTGCTCCAAGGGGCAACAAGATCAAGGGCGATGGGGATTGGATAGCCGCGCCGCCGCCGCGCCCGGCCTGCGTTTAAACGCCACTACCCAATCAGCGGCTGGTTATTGCCCGAGAACGATATGCCAATGCGCGCCAGTTGCATGCTTGGATGGGTGTGCAACCTCGTCAATCGCTTCAATGATCTTGTAGCCTTTGGCCCGGAACCCGCTCACGAAATCGTTGAAGCTCATCCCCTTCACCGGCCGGACATCAATCGCCGCTCCGCTGTGATTGTGCCAGCTTTTCGGGTTGGCCTTTCCTAGTGAGCTATTGGGATCGCGCCGGTTCTGCGTGATCTGGACGCCGGGATAGATCGACTTTGCGATGCTGGAGGCGTCGGCAACAGGGCGGGCATTAACCCGCCCGCCGCTAGGGTTTCCCTTTCCCGATCCTCCGAGAATGGACTTGAGTTCCTTCGCGGTTTTGTCGTTGCCGACAGCCTCATAATAGAAGCGGACCATGCTGGCGGGATCGTTATAGCTGAACTTGGTCGCGTGAGCCAAAGCGCTCAACCCCGGCGCGGACTTCTTGTTCACCCGGTCGCCCAACGCCCCGACAACCCGCATCGCCTTGTTGGCGTTGCGCATGGCGTCGTCATAGTTCGTCTCGCCGGTATATCGCACGGCAGTGGCATAGACGCGGCTGCTGTCGAAGCGGCTGAGGTCGCCCGCACGCGCAGACCGGGTGGCGGCTACTCCACTGGCAACGGCATCGGCGTATTTGTCAGGAGACGAATAGCGGTCAAGCCAGCGCCGGGCTTCCGATGCAGCAGCGTTGAGATTGCCCGCCAGATCGGTGCCGGCCTTGACGGCCTCCTGCTTCATTTCCGCGAGCTTGAAATACTCCTGTCGAGCCTGCTCGCGGAGTTGCGGTGCCTGCATTACACGCGCCACACCAGCATAGTTGGCGAAGTCGGAATATTTCGGATGGTTGCGCAGGGCCTCGCCAGATCGGGCGTTCACCTGCATCTGCTGCGCCATCGCGTCCATGGGAGCGGCTTTCACCACAGAGCGGTAGGTGTGGGTCTTGGGATCGTATCCATAAACCTTCACCCCGACCATGCCCATCTGGCCCGGCAGGATCGTGAAATCGGTCACGCGGGCGGACATCATATCCAACCCACTATCTCGCGCGATACGCATGCCAGTAGGCCGTGCCAGGGCGAAAGCGCTCTCCTTCATGTCGGGATTGCCCATGAACGAGAAATTGCCCTTGGCGGCCATGCCAAGGATTTGCGGGAAGTGGGCCGACGCCTCCGCATACTCGACCATGTTGGACACGCCGAAGGGAGACTTCTGCATAATCTCCTCCATCTGCGGCGGGACAGGGAGGCCGTCCGCCACGAGGGAGCTGTAGATCGGCAGAATGCTGGATGCCTGCTGGAATGCCTGCGCATTGCTGCTCAGGTCGAAGCTCTTGCCCCAACTATATTCCTGAAAATTCTGCGCGCGATCCGCACGGGCCTCTGAACGATCAGCGCGGGCGTCCGCCTTCTGTCGCAGATCATAAGACTGCTCTTTTTCCTTGGGCAGCCACTCGCGGTTGATGTTGGCCATCGCCAGATTGACATCACCAAGCTCGATGTCCTGCCGATACTTGTCCACGCTCAATTTGAGCTGGTCCAGTGTCAGCGGGCGGACATTCTCATTGGTCCACTTGCGATCTTCCTGCTGGCCCTCAAACGTGGTCTGCGCCCGGTCGTCCTGATTGCGAGCCAGCTCCATGCTCTGCTCCGCCTGCCGTCGCTGCAAGCCGAGCTGCTCATCCCTCCGCTTCTCATCGCGGAAGGATCGCATGATCCCAAGACCTTGGTTTAGACCGCCGCTAAACCCCTCTGCGAAACCCTGAACGCCTCCGACCATGTAGCCTCCAAATTGCCTGTTGCTCTCGTGCCCATGCCAGCCGTGCTCACAGAAAGGCCCAGCCCAATCGCGGTCCTGCGGACACACAATTCAGCCGATTTCTTCCTGAAAGCTGGTGATGGCCCCGCCGCGTTGCGCTCAGCAAACGATCAGCGATGCGGGCACCGCCACTATAACCCGAAATGTTGCAGGAGAGAACAACAACTGCGCACAGAGGCGCATTAATACAGGCGGCCCAGAACGCTCAATTAAGCAGGGATGGTGGGGGGTATTCTGCCTTTTCATAGGCAAGCGAGAGAGAAGACTAGTCCACCACCCCAAAATCTCTCCGCATATTAACAGACAATTTACTCGTTAATGGCGGATTTCTGCCGTTTATTATCCGGCGGGTGGAAGGTTGAGCCGTTTTTACCCCTGAAGTTTCACCTGATAAATCTTGAGATATCAGGTAATAAAATCATGATATGGAACCCGCAGGAATGAGCCGTTTCTTGCCGGAGATAATGAACATCAGGAAATGCTTCCTTACCGATACCCTGATTTAATTAAATGACCGATGCATAGACTAGGCGGTATGGGGAAATTAAAGATTCTTGATGAACAAGTCTCGCTGGGCTTGATTGACCGAGCTGCTATCCCAATCTACTTCACGCTTTGACGGCACACCCCCTCTCGCCATTACTAGATACTGGTTCAAATTTGTCCAAGCTGCCTAGCATCCTTCAGGATCGGATCAATCATGGCGATTGAATGGCCATGGTTCCGCCAAATCCTTCATCTTATCGGTATCATCGGCAGTGAGTTCTGTTCCAAGGTGGTCCTTAAACCAATATAACAGCTCTCCTGCTAGGAGTATAAACAAGAGTGTCATGATGAAGTCAGGCAATTTTCTTCACTCCACCCACCATGACTTCACCCACTTTCTCGCAGGTTGTTCAATCCAGACGAATGAAGCATATGCTATAACGAGCGTAGCCGCCAACGAAAGCAATAAGAAGGCGGGTTCTCTAGCAAGTGAGAAGGATGGACTTACCGGTCCCACTATGAGGACAATCGCCAATTGAACGGGGAAATGCCAAAGATAAATGCCATAGGTGCTATCACCGAGCCATCGAAAAGGAGCTGCCAGGCGTGTGATTGGATACGGCTCAATTGCCGCAACGACCAATACCAGGCCGCCGCATAGCAACGATATGCCGCATGCGCGAGGGAGTAGCTCCATCGGCATAACTGCCAGTGCCAAGGCACCGAGGATCAATCCGATGCCCAATTTTACCCGTATTGGGAAATGCGCGTTGAGAACAAAGATGGTTGATCCGAAGAAGAAGTTCTGCCCACAATCCAAAAGCCTGTAATTGCTGATTCCAAAAAATACTGCAAAAATAACGGTTATAAGGAAGGGGATTAATATTCCGAACTTAAATAACCTCGGTAAAATAATCCAAAACACACCATATATTAAAATTTCTAAGGATACAGACCATATTGGTCCATTGAAGGAAAGAGGTGAAGTGGGAATCCAATTCGATGCAAAAAATATCTGCATAAAGAAATAAAATATACCATTCTCTTGATATATAAAGTATTCTCCATAATTTAATTTAATAATTAATTGCATAATTGCAACAATTAATAAGGTAATTATGTGAAGTGGGTATAATCTTGCCATTCTATGAATAGCAAAAGATTTAGAAGAAATGCTATTTCTATAATATACTGCCGAGAATATGAATCCTGATATAGTCCAAAATAACTGGACGGCTAAAAACCCACTGCGATAGAACGGTTTAAGATAGGCATAGAAAGGCTCTGCGCTTTCGAGATGAAAGCTAGGAGGAACCAACTGCTCCCCCATTGGAACAAAGAAATGCTGATAGTGCCATAGCACCACTGCAATTGCGGCAAGGCTGCGAAGGAGGTCAATCAGTGTGTAGTAAGGGGGAAGGGATTGCGTCTCAGGTGGTGTAAAAATCGTCTGGCTGAGTCGACGTCTTACGTTGCGAATATGAGGTTTGGTCATGCTCAGTGAACCGACTAAGAGTTCGCTGGTAATTCACGAACAGGCAACATCTTGACCCTTCTCTGTTGGAGTCGAAGCGCCAATCCGGCGACCAGCCGTTCCCCTCTGCGCCAGAGCAGATAGGCGCCCAATCCCGCAATGGTGGAAACTGCCACGGTTGCTATCGCCAACGCGACATGAGCATCACCAAAAATGGCCTGCACTGGGGCTGCCCGCATTGTTGCCATGCCGAATCCATGTGTGAGATAAATGAAGAAAGTCGCCCGCGCCCATAAGCCAAGTGAGCGTTGTAAAAACGAAGGCATCTTAACGCGCGGGACATAAAGGATCATCACTAGGGCGACAAACAGTGCGATCGTGTGGCTATTAACAAGACCCCAATCTGGCGAGACACAGGCAACACCTAGTATGATGCAGGTTAATCGCTGCACGTCTGTGCGTGCTTCGCCTACCATCCACCCGAGTGCAAAAGCGTATGCCCAATAGTCGAATTGGTTATTAGGAAATTGAAGGGCACCTTTCGGTAGAAGCGCAATATGAACGGCAATTTTTCCGCAATATGCGAGTAGAAGAAGTGAAAGGCCGAATTGAAATCCAGATTGCCGCGCGAGATTCCGTATTGGAGAAATATAGAAAATAGCGGTTAGCGCTATGAGGCATTGTAAGAGAACGTCAATGAACCAATAAACTACAAATGATTGGGCATCTGGATATCGAATATAATCATCTAGAAGCGCAAATGTGCTCCATGCCACATAAGGCCCGCCAAGCGCCCACTGAAGGCATTTATAGAGAATGATGATGTAAAACGGGAGGATGACCCTTTTAAGATAGTTTGTAACAACACGATGCCGGTGCTCAGAAAGCAATGTCCCCTTCTGAAATCGGCAGATATTATAGCCAGCGGCCATAAGTAAAGCGACCGCTCCGCCTCCCCAATATTGAACTAAATGATCCAAGCTGGGATATTGGCTAAGGACATGGCTTGTTACAATCGCTGTCATGGCGATTGGACGGATGAGCATTTCCGTTTCAAGTGTGCCAGTAGAGGTTGTCGTGCCACGCTGGTGAGTGGGGGCAATCTTAGCAATATGAGCGATGCTGAGAGTTTCCCAGTGCTCGGGGAGGTATCCTAACCGTTCTTCAATTGCGATTGATACCTCGATATACCCGAGCGAGTCCCCGCCAAGGGAAGCAAAGCTTTCGTCTGGCTTAATTATCCGCCGGTTGAGTGCTCGTGCATATATTTCTGTTAGATCTATCCCATCATCGTCATTAATTTCACGAATGGAATATACTTCATTAAAAAAATGGCTAATTTCTGCCCTTTTTATCTTTCCCGTATCTGTCACCGGTATCGACGTCATTGGCATTAACGCAAACGCCCCGGCAACGTTATGTTTGCTAGTGAGTTCAGTCGCTGCCTGATGGAGTATAGTGATCGCGTCATCGCTTAGATTATCGTCATGAGCGACTACAATGACCTCTCCACGTAAAGCGTCTTTTCCTCCTGCAATGGCAAAATGACCAAGCACAGGAACGGATTCGAGGAGTTGGGCTTCAAATATTTCGGCTGAAACTTTGACTCCACCTACGTTCAAAAGATGATCGGCGCGCCCTTCGAAATGAAGCAACCCATGTTCAATGCGCCCTAGATCGTTGGTTGTTAGCCAGCCATCATCGTCGGTTAGCGTCATCACACCTTCGGCAGTGATGACGCCGGCTGCGACATGTGGACCACGAATAGCGATTCGGCCAACATCTGTAATGCGGATATCCACCTGGCCGATCGGAGCGCCCACGGAGTCAAGTTTTTCATCGCTCGCTTCGGACACAGCTAAGAAAGTTGATCGAGATGCTTCAGTCAGTCCGTAATGTTGGATGATGCGAGCATTTGGGAATAGCTCACATACAGCCTTCTTTTCGGCGACACTCATCGGCTGACTGCCGATCTCAAGCCAGCGTAGAAAGTTACCCGCATTCCCAAGCGCAGAAGGTTGATCAATCAAAAGGCGAAGGAGGGTCGGGACGGCCGAAAGGGCGTTAACCTCTCCATTCTGCAGCATGCTAACGAGTTCAGAAACGCGAAACCCGTTTTCAGGTAGGAAGCATGCGCCCCCCACTGCTGAAACTGCCCGAACCCTACCGAAGCCGAACGAGTAAGTTACGGGAACGCCTACATATTCTCTGACTTCGTCAGTCAATCCCATTACAGAAATCAAACGGTTTGATACATCTGCAAGGTTGCGATGGGATAGAAGGATCGCTTTGGGTTTGCCTGTTGTGCCCGAAGTCAATGTTACTTGAGCGGCTTGTGTGCCGCATTGAGGTTCAACATGTCGATCGAACCACCCGCCACCCGACGCGCAGGACACTTGCCGCGTTATATGCAGGCCCGCAGGTGTAGTTTTGCCCAAACTGGAGACTGGGAATGCCACTTCCCCTCTAGAATGGGCGTCGAATACCGCATCTAGGAAGGCAAGCGAACTGCGCCGCTCAATGGCCGTAACATTAATCACGAACACCTCTCGTGCGTGTAGAAGTTCGAATCTGATTGATATTACTTAATATACAATCGGTTACATAAATTTCCTTTGGCGCTTTAGTATCCTCATATCTGTGGAGCGAGCGGCTAGGAATATTGTTTAGGCCCCATAAACTATTCCCTTCGGGCGGTCACGCGCCACAGCGATTTTTGGGTGATGTGCCACGATGCGGATGGATACCGCCAAGTTTCGGCATGCTCGCCCTTGGTGCGCTCAACGGTGCACCTTTCAGTTCGCGCTGGGCATTATGTTGTCTTATCCCCAGCTAACGGTCGATGGCGATCTGTGAAAATTTAGAGCTGGCACTAGGTCAGATGGACGTGGCACGCTGAGGCGTAGGGCTATGCGTTTGCTCTGCATTACCCTACTTTCAGATTTGACCGGGGGGGGTCTGAAATGGGTGGGGGGGGGCATTTGCCCTGCTGGCCCGTGAGATAGTCGGAATGGAACCATCATAGGAGAGGCCGGTAGCGCTGCACCACGTCCCACCCGTGGGGGGTAGGGGGTGGGAGGGGTAGGACCGGAGAGCGAGGCTCTACATCCCCAGCCAAGAAGGCAGCACCTGGACCAAGGTGGTGGCGGCATTATGAAGTGCCACTCCATCCAGCCGCCCGCTCGCCAAGTTCGTAACACGCGACGAACCACCTATGCGGGTCATGCCATCAGTCAGACATCCGCACCCGTCAGAAAATAATTCTCAAGGGGGATTCCATCCGTGATCGCCCTATGCTAGTTGGCGCAATCAGAGAGGCAGAAAAGACCTCCCACCGCTTTCAGCGGAAACAAAGGAACGACGACAATCATCTCGGATGAATAAGTGGCCATGCCTCTCTGTAGGTGGGCTGTGTTGTCTGTTACTTTGTTAATATGGGAGTGATTATAATGTCTTCTAATCTCGAAAATTCTTCCAAAGCCTTCACCCTCCAGTGGAACGCGCCGGGACTCGGTGCCGGCTCAAGCCAGGGCGACAATCTCGCTGACATGGTCCGGTTTATCGACTTCATGCGAAACCAAGGGTGCCGGGACATGGTTTTGCATATCGCTCCACTAGAGCAGGAACAATAAACGCGGCGATGCTGCGTTAGAGACGTTGGGGGCGGGTCTGCATGGCTCGCCCCTTTCTGTATCTGGAAGCGCGTCCCTCGGGCGCAGGATAGCGCTGGAGGGTCGCATGGAGAGGGTGGCTGTCCCGACTGGCCTCGACCGCTTGAGGTGGCCTGCTGGCTGATATAGGCCCCATGGAGGGCGTGGGCCGATATCAGGCTATCATCCCTTCACTCCGCGCCGCCTCCGATCCTTCCCACCAAGGGGTTCACTCGGTCACAACGTGGGGAATAGTGTGGGGAATTAAATTCCATACAATTATTTTTCTGAATAATATCAATTCACTATAGATCATTGTAATGCGGACACCCTCTCCGCCATTTACTCTCATAAGTATCTGATTTTGCTAGATAAATTGGAAGGCGACGGCCCATTCCCCCCATTGTTTCCACCTTGCGGATTTGGCTGGAACCGGCCCCGGAACGGCCGCTAGGATGCCCACATGGGGCGCGGCCGGGCAACCGGGCGATTGGGTTGCGCGCCATCATTGTTGCCGCTTGACCCCGTTCAACCGGGTGTCCAACAGGTTTCAATAAGGGGAGTTGAGCAATGAGCGTTGAAGGTATGTGGGCCGTCTATTTCGGGGATTTCGGCGGGCAGCAAGTTAATAGCGGTGTGGCGGTCATGGAAACAGGGCGAGTTTTCGGCGGTGATTCGATGATGGCCTATCTAGGGTCTTACCAAGTCAATGGCGGGAAGCTCACTGGCGAAATCAAGGTTTGGGCGTTCAACCCGCACCAAGTAGTTACCACGGCCTTTGGCAAGCTCGGAACGCCGGAAGGTTCTATGGTGAGGCTTGAGGGAGATTTTGACGGTTCGGGAAACGAGATTACGGGATTGCTGTGGGAGACTGATAGCCCGCAACTGAAAATCCCGGCAAAGCTCGTGAAGGTGGCGGAACTGCCGAATTAGGCGAGCATCCGGCCGTTGCGCGGCCCGTGTTTCTTGCGGAACCGGCTGGTCAACCGGCTATGCGTGACCTCAACCCGCTGGCCCGGTGACGGGTCCACAACCGCAATGGCGTCCATGATCGCGCCATAGTCGGTCATGCCCTCGGCAACCCGGCGTTCGGCATGGGCAATCGCGGCCTCGTCCAGCGGGTTGAGGGTCCGGCGCAAGACCGGCAACGGCACATCATTATCTGGCGGGTCATACCGGGTCACGGCGATAGGCTCCCCACAATCTCAAAAAGTCCCCCGGCCAATCGGACCAATCCCGGAACACCGTCCGGCCGGGGGTAGGTGCCGCCGTATCAAGCACAAAGAAACTACGGCGGCTGGCCTCATAAAACCGCTTAAACCTCAACCCGCGTGTCAACTTGGTTGGCAATCGCGGGCATGTAATATGACCTATCAACCCCGCTAATCGCCTTGGCGTAGTTGGCCGATAGCTTCCTAAGTTGGCCAGACGTGGCAATCTTGGTAGCCGCTTCCGGGGCGAGCTTGGAGATAGATGCCTCAAGGAAACCCTGATGAACGTCCGGTGTTAGGTCCAACAGAATATCGTCAAGGTCATAGAGGACGGTCGCAATCCGGTTATTCAAACCGGCCTGTTTCTTGATTTCAAGCAACCCGGTTTCTTTCTTGGCCTGTTCCCTAGGGTCTAAACCCAATCAGCATATTGAAAATTGGTCGATGTATTGATTCAAGGGCCTCCAGCAGAGGAGGCGTGGGAATGTCGCGTTCGTTGTTTTGGTTGTCCAATGATGCGTGGGCTGCGATTG